>Ga0105048_10001597_pt1 | contig 36671 bp, 33 predicted proteins | sample MAT05_FD_78382 | JGI IMG/M metagenome (GOLD analysis project Ga0105048, IMG submission 78382) | Freshwater microbial communities from Lake Fryxell liftoff mats and glacier meltwater in Antarctica - MAT-05 | ecosystem: Environmental > Aquatic > Freshwater > Ice > Liftoff microbial mat | place... | reverse complement strand
CCCTCGCTTCGCTCGACCCTCCCGGAGGGAGGGTGAAGTCACTCTCCCTCTGGGAGAGTCGGCCTGAAAGGCCGGAGAGGGGTTGCATCTCACTGGTAGTTTTCAGCCTGCCGCTCGCCTTAGTGCAAGGAAATCAATGATAAATGCATTTAATTCTAACCATGATCTCATTTTTGCATTGATTTTTGCAGTGATTGTTCTGTTAGCGGCGACTCCTAAAGGATATGAATTCTGGCAGCATGTCCGAAAGTCGCACACTGACACGAAGCTTAAGTTGGAGATGCTCAAAATGGGATGGTCCGCCAATCAAATTGTTCGAACCCTTATGTCTCGATGCGATCCAGACTCAAGTTCCCACCAGGTTTAAAGAGCGATGAACGCGAATGACATCTCGGCTTTTTTTGTTTATGGAACCCTTAAGAAATCGTATTTGCGAGGCGAACTTTGGCCCCGCAAACCCCTTCGGATCGTTGCGGGGGCGATTCAATCGGACTTGTATGACCTGGGGCCCTATCCTGCGGCCGCACCTGGCAATCATTGGCTGCTCGGTGAAATTTGGGAATTCGAAGCTGCTGACATGGACCCAACCACTGCGGAACTGGATCTGATTGAGGGATACAACCCGTTGCGAGAAAACAACGAATATACGCGGCAAATTGTGACCGCGGAAATTGTGGGGCCGGATTCCCATCCGCAGAGGCTGCGTGCATACACCTATTTCGCAGCCCAGCCGAAACGGCTGGAGATTGCACGCAAAATAAAGCCCTTCCTGGAATTTTTAGGTCGACCTGTCGCCGCTTGGCCGGATGCTAGCTCAAGTGTCCCATCCAGCTTTTCCGAAGAATAGTCGTCCCATCGGAACTTTCTTTCGTCGTGGCGAGCGACAGACAGAAGACTACCAGGACAGGCCACCGTGTGGCACGCCCAAAGCGATTAGCGCGATTAGCGATGGGCGTGGGAAGTGAGGCAAATGACTCTAGCGATTCACCACGCCCTTCGTACCTCAGAGCGTGCCACCCAGTTTATAGGTCGATTTCAAACTGCCCCTCGCCTAATGGCCTACACGCTACAATGAAGAAGAATCCCATCTGCATTCCGGCTCGAAAAAGGCTCGGGGGAATGCCCGCAATCGATGTTCCATGCATGACCAGGTTTCGAAATGACTCAATCCACGACAAATCCGATGCTTTCCATTCGCCACAGACTCAGCCAAAAACGCCGTCGTTGGTTTGCCCAAATCTTGATTGCGGGGACGGTGTTTTTGGCAGGACCAATGAGTTCCGGCGACGTTGCCGCACAGGTGCCTGACAGCAAAAAACCGGCGGAAGTCATTGTTCCGAAGGCATTTGATGGCGATGAAGATTTCGAAGAAGCTTGTCGGCTAAGACTCAATGTCGATTCGATCGAAAAACTCAAGGAGATTATTGCTCTCGGTAAATCGGCCATCGAAAAAGGACTCGACAAGGCGGATATGGAATCCGCGAAAAAGTTAGTTGCCAACTCGTATCTGCAGAAAACCCAAGAAGGTCTCCGGACACTTGGGGCAGGCAGTTCTCGTTCCAAAATCAACAAGCTTTTAAACGACTTTCTTGAAGACCTTGGCGAGGCGATCGAGTTCGATCCATTGCTTGCCGACGCCTACCTGATAAAGGCGGAGTTGCATGCCAGACGCAAAGAGCCGGATGCTGCAAGGGAGGTTGTGAACGAAGGCATTGGTGTGTTAGTACCCTATGTGGATTCTAAGCTTGCCGAGCCCGAGACGAAGATCAAGCTGAGCCGGCTAATGATGATGCGCGCGGGTTTGCAATCCGAAACGGACGAAGCGGTCTCGGATTTGAAGCGGTCAATCCAATACGATCCAAACAATCAGGCAGGCATTGTCATTCTTAGGCAGAGCCTTGTCCAAAATGATCGAACGGCTGAGGCATTGGAATTCTTTCAAAAAGTACTCGCAGCGAACAGTGAAAACGAAACAATTATCCAATGCACGGCGGAGCTATTGGCTTCCGACAAAGATCGGATCATGGAATCATTAGAGTTGCTGAACTCGAAGATAATGCTTCTGCCCAATTCAACCATCCTGCTGAAGACACGTGCTCGAGTGCACGCCGTCAATCAAGACTCCGATCTTGCCAAGGCGGACCTCGACCGAGCGTTGGAATTATCCAAAGATGATGTCGAGGGACTTTTGTTTCGGGCGAGAGTCGCCATTCAAGCGGATGATCTAGAATCCGCCCGAAAGGATGTCGACAAGGCCCTCGAATTAGCCCCGGATAGAATCGAGACCATCCTGTTGCGATCGACTGTCGCAGCCGAACAGAAACGGTATGGGGATGCGATCGAAGACATACTGCTGATCGTTAAGAACCAGCCAAAAGAATCGCCCAATGCGGCTCTGCTAATGCAACTTGGGCTTCTCTATTCGATGGACGACCGTCCTGTGCAAGCCATCAAGGTGTTTGGCCAAGTAATCAAGCTCGATTCGGAGAATTGGCAAGCCTTTCGAATGCGGGGCGACAGCCTGCTGGCTATGAAGGACTACACCAAGGCGATCGCTGATTTTGAAAAGGCACTGGAACTTGTGCCTGATGACAATCTGGAGAGGTCTGGGATTTTGAACAACTTGTCTTGGACCCTTTCGACGAGTCTTACGGACGCGGTCCGAGACGGCAAGCGGGCGTTGGAACTTGGACTGGAGGCTTGCGAACTTACCGAATACAAGAAACCACACATTTTGAGCACTTTAGCCGCTGCTTACGCTGAGGTCGGCGATTTTGTCAAAGCGGTTGAGTGGTCGGAAAAAGCCGTTCAATTAGGTCGAGAGACCAAAGAACCACAACTGGAGCAATTGGAAGCAGAACTGGAAAGCTATCGCAAGAAAGAGCCTTGGCGAGAAAAGACCGATACCAAACAAAACAAAGCCCCGCTCGCTCCAAGCACCTCCGGCGTCGATACCTAAAAATGCAACCTGGAAATGCCGTTTCACCAATGGGCGGTGAAATGCCCCCGAGTTTTACTCGGGGGATATTTACCATCCCTCTAGATTGGATGGTCAAAACCCCTGGCGTGAAGCCAGGGGCATGCAGGCGACATTAATAATGCGGGGGTTTGTCGTCGGCCAAGGATCTGGGTGAGTTGTCTGCTCCCATCATCGAACGCACGTCGGACTTTGCCTGCTCGAGTTGTCGACAGATAATGTCGACTTTCTTTTGCTGCAACAGCATGGCTGTGTTAAGGTCGTCCACCGTCTTTTGCAAGTGAGTAACGACGAACTCTAACTCTTCAATGCGTCGTTCTTGGCGATCTTGGTTGGAGACCTGGCCAGTGGGTGATGCCATAGCGTTACCTGCTCAAGATGAAGCTTTGAATGGACCAACCATCTTCTTCCGATCGAACCACGCCACCACTTGGGGTAAAGTAGTCTTGAATGCTTTGAAAGGGGGGCAGCGTGTCACCTTTGACTCGTTGCACTTGGCTTTGTCGTGGGCTCTTCGGTTTTAGAATCTTGTCTAAAATCGTTGCCAGCATGCTTCTCGACTCAGGGAGAATGTCTTGCCGAAATAGTTCGTATTGCATTTCGAAAGACCGATCCGTCCGAGTTATTTGGCTCATGCTTTTGCCATCACTGCCGGCCACATTTTCAAGCATTGCGGACACTCGTGCCACATCAACTTCGTTTTCAAACGCTTTTGCTTGAGTCCCTCCCTTCGCCCTTCGAATAACGTCTTTGATCATTTCGACATCCGATGCAAAAATAAAGTGACTTCCGTAAATGGTGATGGCCCATTTATCAAGTAGCGGTTCATCGTCGCTATCCGCTTTCTTCGTTGTGTCTTTGCCACCAAAGTCCAGTTCGATATCGACATCCTCTTTGTTTTCAAAACTCCAGATTCGACTGCCTTCAAAATCAATTGGCTTAGAATCTGGTTCGCCTTTTCCATAGCGATCTAAAATCTTCGGCAATTTATTACCCTGATCGTTGAGCTTCAGAATTACCATCGATCTCTTGCTGTCGGGCGAAATCGGTTTTACGATTTCCGTAACGATATGGAACTCGGTGGACAAAAAGGGAAGCACGTCTTTCAAAATGTCGATTTGAGGCCCTTGCGGATCATCCCGAAGGCCCTTGATCATTTCATCAAAAGTATTCTGTCCAACAATCGCATCGACAATCCCTCGGAACTTAGGGAATGCCTCTTTGATATTCCACGAAAAGGACAACACAGATGCCGACTCCTTATTGATCCAATCGGGCGCAACAAGATTGTCTACACTTGGGAAATCCAAAATTTGCACGGCGGTCGGCAACGGCTTCTTGGCAACAATGAAACCATGGTGGAAGAAGTCGAACAGTTCAGCCGAAATTTGAATATTCCCAGCGACGCATTGCAAGTCTCCAAAACCCTCTCGGTCCAGGATGAGCAATATGTCCGCCTGATTTTTGGTCGGTTTCCCCGAAATTGATCGGAGTAGCTTGGCAAAGCCGATAGGACGAACGAAGTACTCTATCTCTGGGTCATCCCCTTCGTTTTGGATTTTTGATTGCACTTGCTTGTATAGCTCGGAATTTGCAAGCGAGTCCGTCTTGTTGCCATTTTGAGCGGCCAACAACTCCTTCATGGTTACCAAATCATCGGTAGCAATCATTTGATTCTTCGAAATGGTATAGAACGATTCGCTGGAACGCACGTCGCCAGCGAACTTGGGAAGCGTGTACTGGACAACGTTGGCTCCGGCAATGTCGTTCGACTTCACAATGGCTTTTCTGGCTTTGAGTTCCGTATCGACCCGCTTCAACAAGCTCTCTGCCGGTGCGGTTCGATCGACAACATCCACCACCAAGGCAATCGAATAGGGCTTACTTGCATCCTTGGTCCTGGTGATCCAGCCCAGACTCGTTTGCCCTCCCGAGATTTCCTTGAGGTCCTCGATTTCCAAATTGAGCTGCCAACCTGCTTCACTGAACCGATCTTGAATCTCTTTTTTCTGCGTCGTCCAAAAATCCGTTAGCTTTTTGTCTTCGGCTAGTTTTCCTAGTTGGGTCTTGTTCCATTCCGCCAAAAAACCTTCGGAGTTGGGGAGCGAAAAAAGAGCCTGCGTGTCAGCCGGAAAAAGCTTGCTTGCGGGCAATGGTTTTTCTTGGGCCCAGCCTGGTATCGCAGTCAGCGTCGCTGCTACGAGCACAGCCACCAAACGGCTCGAGAATCCAACACGTGGAACGAATGAATAGAAGTGTACGCTCATGCTTAATAGGGATCAGATGTTGAAGGAGTGGATTTGAGTTTTGAATTGGTCGAGAAAGTGAATGGTCAGCAATTGCCAAACCGTGTATCGTATCGGAAATAGACAGGTCAAGGGAACCCTGTTTCCCTGGCGGCAACTCGCCAAAGTCCACGAAATCCCATAGAAAACGCCGTTGCACATGCCTAAAGACGAAGAAGTTCTTGTAATTCCAGCACAATTGCTTGATCAACTCGGACCGTTTTCGGGATTCCAGCCCAATGTCGACCGTTACCTTTCGACCCTACTTGACCGCGAAAATCAGTCGTTTCGTCCGAGAAGTTTGGTAGAAACCGATCCCTCCTTCAAACAGTTGATCCCATACGTCATCCTCGAATGCAGCGACGCAACCGGAACCAAGCTCTTCCAATACACCCGTGGAAAAGGTCAAGGCGAAAAAAGACTGCATGCGCATCGGTCCATCGGGATCGGCGGTCATATCTCAATTGAGGACGCCACCGGTGACGATTGGTACCGCACGGGCATGCAGCGAGAACTCGACGAAGAAGTCTGCATTGAATGCAACGGTCAGAAGCGCATCGTCGGGTTAATCTACGACGACTCGACCGAAGTTGGCCGCGTCCACTTAGGAATCGTCCATATCATGCAACTCAAATCCTGCAAGGTTCAAACCCGTGAAGATCACCTTGAGGACGCCGGCTTCGAACCCGTAGAAACGATCAAAGCGGAATTGGAACGGCTGGAAAACTGGTCGCAGCTTTGCATGAAACATCTTTATATGTAGCGTTCATTCTCCCGTGTCCCTCTCCGGCCTTTCAGGCCGACTCTCCCAAAGGGAGAATTACTTCACCCTCCCCCTCCGGCAAGGTCGAGCGAGGGGCAAGGTCGAGCGAGGGGCAAGGTGAGCGAGGGGCAAGGTACGGTAGAACTCAGTCTGCCTCTCGCCTTAGTCTATTTCGTGGTTGGCTGAGGACTAGCTAAGCTTGACTCGCTGTTCCTCCAAGAATGCCTCGTATCGATCTTCTTCGATCGCGACTCTCGCCCAACCCATCAGCCGTTGATAAAACGTCAAATTGTGGATCGACAACAACGTCGGACCAAGCATTTCGTCTGCTTGGAACAAGTGTCGAATGTAAGCCCGACTATGCTTACAGGCCAAACAAGGACAATCCGCTTCGATGGGTGAGTCATCTTTGGCATGGCAAAAATTGCGCATCTTGAGAGGTCCGTCGGCCGTAAAGGCAGATGCATTTCGACCGTTGCGTGTCGGCATCACGCAATCAAACATATCGATCCCACGCGCAATCCCCTCCACAAGGTCGATGGGTCGGCCGACCCCCATCAAATAGCGTGGCTGATCCGTCGGCAAAACTGGGCAAATCCTGTCTAGGATGCGGTACATCTCAGGGGGTGGTTCACCTACACTCAATCCGCCGACCGCATAGCCATCGAACCCGATTTCTATTAGCTGCTCCGCGCATTGGATTCGCAACTCGGGGCTGAGGCCACCTTGAACGATGGCGAATTTCGCTTGGTCGTCCCTTTCCGCCGCATCTTTGCAACGCTGGGCCCAGCGTACGCTGCGATCACTCGCGTCCTTGACCGCTTCATCGGAAGCGGGCAAGGCGATGACGTGGTCCAATACCATCGCTATATCGCTTCCCAACTCCTCCTGAATGCGAATCGAATCCTCAGGTCGCAAATGAATGGTCGAACCATCCAAGTGCGACTTGAACGTCGCACCTTCCTCGGTGACTTTGTTCCTGTCTCCGAGCGAGAATATTTGGAATCCGCCACTGTCGGTCAAGATGGGCTTGTCCCAACCCATGAATCGATGCAAACCGCCGAGCTCCGCAATCAACTCACTGCTGGGCCGAAGTGACAAGTGGTAAGTATTGCCGAGCAAGATATGTGCGCCAGTACCTGCGACTTGATCCATCGTCAAGCCTTTGACCGTCCCTTGAGTTCCAACGGGCATGAACGCTGGCGTTTCCACGACGCCATGGGGCAAATGCAATCGACCTCGACGCGCTAGAGTTTTGCTGTCTGTGTGAATCAAATCAAACGGAAACGTAGTCGATTGAACCATGAAAAGGAGTAGCGTTGAAGGTGCATCTTAAATTACGAAATGACGACGATTGAAATCCTGATCATCGTAGTCTATTTCGTGTAACTCGTCCCGTGTAACTCGTCCCGTGTAACTCGTGTGGCACGCCCAAAGCGAAGCGTGGGCGTGGGAAGTGTGGCAAATGTTCCTAATAACTTCCCACGCCCTTCGTGACCTCAGGGACGTGCCACACGATGCGAGGTTAAACTTTGGTCAACAACCACAATATCGGGCTGTTGGCATTGTTGGGATCCTGAAATTTTCCCACTTGCAAGCCTTGCCTGAGCCCTTCTATCCAACCTGCAACACATTTCGCTTCCTCCAATCCTCCCGCGTGGCCCGGGTAAGCCAAAACGCTGATCAGTCCGCCCGGCCTAACCAATTCGAAGGCTTGTTCCAGTCCAGTGACTGTCGACTTTGGCTTGGTCACGATGGTTTTGTCACCCAATGGCAAATATCCCAAATTGAACATGACGACATAGACGACCCCTGCATGCTCCGGATCAACCATGGCCCTCAACTGAGCATGATTGCCAACGACCAATCGGCACTGCGACAAACTGCCTGCCTCGAGGAGCTTCGTTCGCACTGTCTCAATGGCTCGTTCTTGGATGTCGACGCCGTACACCAAGCCCGTGATACCGACTTGTTCGGCCAAGAACAAAGTATCGAAACCGTTCCCACAAGTTGCATCGATTGCGATCGAGCCCGCTGTCAAATATCGCTTTGCAAACTTCTGAGCTTCTACGGTAAAGTGCATGATTACTTTCGACGAGACCACAACAAGGTTGGATCGATGGGTGCCCCCTCCATTGCATCGAGGGCCATCTCGGCCAGTCGGGGCGCCATGAGCGTTCCCTTCGATCCCAACCCATTCAAACAAAAGGCGTTGGCATGCACTTCATGCGGGCCGATCAAAGGATGGCGATCGTAACTAGCCGGTCGAACCGCCCACCGCTGCTCCAAAACGGTATGCTGGCCTCCTTGAAACGTACCCTCGGTTAGCGATTCCCAACGCTGCATCAGCTCGTATCGAAATTGCGTCGCTTTCTCGTCGCATGGCTCGGCAGGTCGCTCGGCAGGACCTTGCAACGAAACTCGATCGTAGGTGGCACCTACCAGAAAGCGTTGTTCGCCCATCGGAACAGCCCATGCATCGTGATGGATGACGCGATCGCAATCGACCCCAGGGCTTTTTACTAGCAGTACATCACCGCGAGCGGGATGCAACGGCAAATCGGCGAAGAATCGGTTTTCGCGGGCTGCGATGCCTTGGCAAAATACGATCCTTTTCCCTGCCAATCGCAGCGCTGCAATGGTGACTGAATATTCCGCGCTCAGTGGCTCGAACACGATGTCGCTATCGCATTGGAGATCGATCCTATAAAAGGCACCGTTCGCTTCAAAATACCGTTGTGTTTCAGTCAGGTACGCGAGGGTGTTCAGTCGGGCTGCTGGTTTCATGCTGCACATGCCGTAAGGTGCCTTGCATCCGGATGCGTTCGGTCCTGAAATCCATTCGGCACCAATGGAAACAGGTTCGGCGTCACTGCTTTTCCCGATCCATTTCCCTTCAATCAATTCCCGTTCGGCTTGGTTGTGAAGCACACGCAGTGCTGGCTCGACATGCCAAAGAGCAGCACCTACAGTTTGCTCTACTCGACGATAAAACAGGTTGGCGGCGGGATAGAATTCGTTCCATCGCCAGCTTGCCGCGGCGCGTGAGCCAGTGATTGGGGTCACCAAACCTGCCGCAACCCTCGAGGAAGTCTGAACATCCAGTCGATCGATCAAGGCGACCGACATTCCTCGCCAAAGGGCGTGCCAAGCCACAGCGGAACCGGCGAGTCCCGCACCAATCACGATCAAATCCACGCGTTTAATAAGTGACTTCCTCGCTCTTGCCCCGCGCTCGCAAGTTCAAGAACTCCACCCCTAAAGCAAACAGCATCGCGAAATAGACATAGCCCTTGCTCACGTGGGTGCCGCACCCATCGGCCACCAGCATGGCTCCGATCATCACCAGAAATGCGACGGCGAGCATTTTTACGGTCGGATTCTGTTCGACAAAGACGGCCACCTTGGTCGAGAATAACATCATGATGATGACCGATACGATCACGGCGGTCACCATGACCCACAACTGGTCCGCCATGCCTACGGCTGTGATCACCGAATCCAGGGAAAAAACGATATCCAACACCATCACTTGAATGAGCACCGATGCATAGCTGGGCGGTGCGGACACGGAATTCATGGACTGCTGTCCCTCGACCAAATGGTGGATTTCTTTGACGCTTTTCCAGAGCAAAAATAGACCACCGCAAATCAAGATAAGATCTTTGATGGAAATGCTGTTTATTTCGGGCCGCTCCGACAACCATTCTATTGCCGCATCCCCCAAAGGCAAAATATCCAGGGATAGAATAGGGTCCTTTAATTTCATGATCAGGAACAAGGTGGCTAGCAATGCAATCCGCATTCCCATGGCCAAACCAAGGCCGATCAGCCTTGCCGATTTTTGCTGTTCTTTGGGCAGTTTGCTCGACAAGACAGAGAGAAAAACCAAGTTGTCGATCCCCAAAACGATCTCCATCGCGCACAACGCGACCAAGGCAATGAGATTGCCGCTCAAGCTGCCGTCGGTGGCAACGCTGGACGCAAACAGGCAAAAATCGGGGAAGAATGGAAAAATCGGTATCATGATGTGACTAAAGATAGGGAATTCCCGCCCGAATGAGAAGCCGCCTTTGCTTGTTCAGGCACCGCCGGGATAATATAGGCATAGTAACGATTGCTGTTTTTTCATTGCCCAAGTTTGGTGCCGCCTGTGGACCCCTTTCGACTTGATTGCCCCCACTGCTCAAGCAAAATTGTCGTGCGCCATGAACAACTGCTTGGGCAGACACTTCCATGCCCAAAGTGCAAAGGATCCGTGGTCGTCCCTGCGAAAGCCCCCGCTTCGACACCCCTCGCTTCCAATCAGCCTGCACCCCGGGGCAATTCAACGGCCTCAAAACCTATCGTTTCAACCCACACATCGACCGGCCCACGTGCAGGCGCACCTTTCCTTGACTCGGCTGCCATGACCAAAGTCGGTGATGTCGACTGGAACGAAGTGTTAGCGAGCGAAGATCTGTCGACTCGCAACGAAAGTGGAAGCGACTCGGGCTTGCGATTCAGGTCGGTCAACGAACCTGACTTCATTCCCATTCCATCCACATTCGCTCCAATCACGCCGTTGCCTGCTTCCGAATCCAATAAGTCGATCCATTCGCAGGCTTGGCAAAGTAGCAATCTCGCCAAACGTCGTCAGATGCTGGCCCTGGCAACGATAGGAATCACCGGCTCACTTCTCGCGATTGGGGGCTTTGTCGTGTTCCTCCGCATGGTTGGCAACAAGAGCCAGCCGATTGCCATAGAACAAGTGGTTGCACCTCAGTTGCCAGGACTAGTCAAACCTGAAAACACTGTTGAAAAGGTCCCGGATCCGACGGCTGGCCAAAATCCAACAGTTGACCAAGGCAATAGCACCGAAGATTCTCCATCGATCAGCCAGACACCGCCAGCGGGTGAAACGATAGAACCAGCCATCCCTTTGCAACCCGCGCCCGAGACGACACCAGCATCCAATTCGCTCCCCCCCCTAAGTCCAGAAACAAAAAGCAGCTTGGATGTCAATGTGACCTCCTCCGTTTTCGACTTCCCAGGCATCCCGTCTATTCTTGGAACGGATAACACGAGCCTAAATATCGCAATTCCAAACAGCGATCTGCCAGAACTGAATGTCGAGAACGCCGCAGTTTATCAGGCGCAAGTCTTCCACCCACTGCCAAAGCCCATTCCAAATTGGGAAGAAAACTCCAAGCTCGTCCGGTTCGCCCTTCGAACGAAAGATAAAATCAGCTTGCTAAGGTGCATCGATTTGTTCGGAAGGATGACCGGTATTGGAATTACCGTCGACTGGCAATCCTGCCGGTTGGCAGGTATCGACCTTGCTAAGAACGTGGACATCAACGAAAAGGACAAAACCGTCGCCGAATTGATGACGCAGCTTGTCCAGGCAAATGGTTTGGAATGGACCATGAATGGAAACGGCCTACCGGTCATTTCCGCTTCGAAGGCAGCGATGGAGGCGAAGTTGCCGGTCGACTGGTCAACCGCGGGTCTATTTCCTGAGGGAGCGGAGCGAGAGGCGTGCGATGCTTTGCTTCGGTTGTGGGGGTACGATGATGTGTGTAGCTTTAGCGACGGCCGATTGACGTGGAGCGAGCAAGCCACGCCCATCGAAAAAGCCAACTTGCTGGCATCCCTTTTTGAACTGGCCAAGCTTCAGCGACTGGATGCGAATCATCCTTGGCGCAAGGCCTCCGAGTCCCCTTTACTCTTCTCTCCAAGTTACTGGAACCGTAGTTTCGCTGGTTTGGAACGCAAGATCAGCCCCAACATCATTGCACCGGAACGACGCCCGATTCCAGATTTGCTCATGGCGGCAGCCGACGCGACCAACTTGAATTTGGTGATCGATTGGCAAAGCGTGTGGAACCACGGCTTGACCCCCAGAGAGTCCACCGTCATCGTTTTGGGTGGTCGAACTTTTCCGCAGGCGGCCAAACGATTCCTTACGGAATTCGCTCTTGAAATTGTCCCTGTCCTCGATAATACGGTTTGGCTCACAACCCGCGAAGTGCGTCAGAGCCTGATTCGAATTGTCCCAGTACGCATGCCGAAAAACTACAAGATCGACGATTTGCGACAGTCTTTACGAATATTGGCCCCGGTGGTCGATGACCAGACTAGGTTTCGCGTCGTACCGATACCCGGAACCGAGGATTTGTACTTTGCTAGAATCTGCAGTCCGAGAGCCGACCAGTTGAACGATCCTGATTTGATGCTCAGTCTAGGCTGGCACGACAAACCGTAATAAGTCTCAAGAATCGCTTCCAAGAATTGACGAGTGACCATCAAGCTTTTATCGTACGACGTCGAACAGCTACAGTGCGAAATCCTGCTTGAGAATTTGGTGGACTGCCAATTGTTTGCAAAACAGGTGGCAGAGCATGCAACTGCGCCGTTGACCATCGCGTTGTCGGGAACCCTTGGAGCAGGAAAAACACAATGGACCCGTTTCTTTGCAATCGAGCTTGGAGCGCAGCCAGAAACGATTAGCAGTCCGACATTCATGCTGGTTCATGAATACAATAGCCAGCCACCCATTTACCATTTGGACGCGTACCGTATCGGAGACGAAGACGAAATGTTGGAGCTAGGAATCGAGGAGATGATGGATGCAGACGCAATTACGATCGTGGAGTGGGCGGATCGGTTTCCGAAGCTTTTGCCCAGTCACACCCTGCGAATCCACATGGAAATGGGAGAGTCTCAAAACGCACGTCACGTTCACGTCCAAGCCACCGGCAAACGCGCCCAAGCGATTGTTCGAGAATTAGGCCTTGGGCTTAAGTCTTAACCTTCAACCTTCAACCTTCAACTCTCAACTCTCAACTCTCATCTCTCAACCTCCTATGTCTCAACTGGTCCATGAATCATCCAAACGAATCATTGCCAATATTGAAAAGGTAATTGTCGGCAAACGCAAGCAGTTGGTCTTGTCCTTGGTCTCATGGTTTTCAGGTGGGCACATCTTGCTGGAGGACGTACCTGGCGTGGCCAAAACGATGCTCGCTCGAGCATTGGCGGCCAGTGTTGGCTGCACGTTCAAACGCGTGCAGTGCACCCCCGACTTGCTGCCGAGCGATATTACCGGTGCAGCCATCTTCAATCAGAAGACAAGCGAGTTCGAGTTTCGGCCTGGTCCGTTGTTCACCAACATTCTGCTTGCCGACGAGATCAATCGAACAACCCCACGAGCCCAATCGGCTTTGTTAGAAGCCATGGCAGAATCGTGCGCCACGATCGACGGCGTAACACACAAATTGCCCAACCCCTTCCTGGTGATAGCGACACAGAATCCGATCGATCACGAGGGGACTTTTCCGCTGCCTGAGGCACAGTTAGATCGCTTCTTTATGAAGTTTTCGTTGGGATATCCGTCCATGGAAGAGGAGTTGCGTATGATGCAAATGCTGGAACGAGAGCATCCAATACATTCTCTGACGAGCGTCATTTCGGCGGAGGAGATCGTTCAAGTTCAGCAGTTGGTCAAGCAAGTGTACGTCGACCCCAAAGTTCGACAGTACATGTTGCAAATCGTGCATGAAACACGATCGCATTCCGATTTGGCTTTGGGTGGAGGTCCGCGGGCCACGATAGCGATCTTTCGGGCATCGCAAGCCATGGCGGCCATCCGTGGCAGAAACTATGTCCAGCCCGACGACGTCAAAAAAACGATCGCCCCCGTGATGGCGCATCGGTTGATCCTGAGGCCCGAAAGCCGTTTGCGGCGTATGACCAGCGAGCAGATTCTCGATAGCATTGTTGCAGAGATTGCAGTCCCAACACTAGAAGAACAAAAAGCCTAATCGTTAGGCGTGCGAGATGACCGCAAGGTCTGCCGCCCAAGCTTCGATGAGCGATGCCGGACTGACCATTCGATCCAAATGCTCACGGGCCTCCATGCAACGTCGGATGGCAGATACGAACGCATCGGAATCGAGCGACATTAAGTGCCCGTACTGCGCAATCGCAGCCGCCGCACCGTTGGCGTCAGCCGAGTGGGCATTCAATTGCGATTCCATTCCGGTTCGATAGAACTGCAGTGCAAAATCCAAAACAACCTTGAGCCGCTCGCGTCTGGGCTGCGAGTCGGTTCCGACCGATTCCATGTTCCCCTGAACAGCCTTTGCGAGTTTTGTGAAATCCATTGGTCGTTGAATGAGCTGCAGAAAGAGTTCTGTTCGAAACGCTTTCAGATCCTCATTGGTCCAGTTTGCAACCGTAGCAATGGAACCGCCAGCTTGGGAAGCAAGACTCATGGCGGTAGCATTGTCCTCAGCCAGCCCGTTTCGCAATATCAGCTGAGCCAAATCGGTTACCGTCAAAGGCTGAAAACGAGCCATTTGGCATCGGGAGCGAATGGTCGGCAATTGCCGTTGAACGCTTGTGCTAATCAAAAAGATGAGAGACCCCGGTGGTGGTTCCTCAAGCGTCTTGAGCAAACTATTAGCTCCCTCCTCGGCGATGGTATCGGCGTCGTCAACGATTGCGATCTTGCGCCGTCCAGAATAAGGTTTCATGCGCAGTTCGTAGCACAGTCCCTCGCGCATCCGCCTTTCCCCTTCCCCTACCAGTTGTTCCATGACCAAGCCGGTCTTGTCAGGTCGCCTCGCGACCTCGATCAAGTCGGGGTGGCTGCTGGCATCGATCTGAGCGCAGGCTTCGCATCCGCAGCAAGGAGCGAAGGCGGAAGGATCACTTCCGGTGCACAACATGGTCTTGGCGATTAAACGGGCGAATGTCCGTTTGCCTATTCCGTCGGGTCCGACCATCAAGAACGTGCTGGCTAGTCGATTGCTTTGAATCGCGTTGCGGAACCAAGTTCGCTGCCGCTCGTGACCTAAGAAGCTATTCCAATCCATTGCTCTGTCTATTGGTTATTCGTCTATTGGTTATTCGCCAGCGGATCGTAAATGGGGGGCAATTTGAGCCTCAATCCCTGAACAGTTAGCCAGCCAATGATATCATCCTGGGACTTCTTTCGCCGAGCCTCCGCTTCGATCAATTTAGAAATACCGGGCGAATTAAAATCCGAATCGTCCCGATCTGATTTTTTCAAGTTTCGACGAATTTGGTGTTCGATCGCTAGTGACGCTGCCGATTGCCGATCGAATTGGCTTGAAACGTTGAATTCCTTCCGGCTCTTCGTCCAGCCTTCTTTTAAGGCCTGATCCATCGCGGAGGCTTTAATAGATTCGCTCAACTGCTCGTATCGCGGCCCTAGTTCTTGAGAGGCCGTTGGCCAGAGCGATCGCGATTCCTCTAGTCGGGCCATGATGGTCTGAAAGCGACGAGCAATCGCAAACGTCACTCCCCCTAAGACAACGAGCGCCACTACGAATGGAAGCACAAACCATTTTCCAGGAATTCCGCCTGGGTGTTTGTTGCTCGTCGGTATAGATTCGACAATGTTGTCGGTCACGTTGGAAGAACTGGGGTTGGTGAAAGTGTAGCTCAACACTCCGTGTCGAGAATCACGGCACGGATCGCCGTGGTGCGTACCATCTGTCTAGAGATATGGTAAAAAACCCCCGAGTTAAACTCGGGGGCATTTGCATGCCGTCGGCTTTATGCCGAGGGTTCTGACCTTTTGCTCTAGGCTGTCTCGGCCTTACCACCGTGGATTTCGTATTTTTCCAGTCGAGACATTTCCTCAGAAACACTGCTGCCGTCCGGCGTCTCGTCCGACTTGGTGTTGAACCAGTCTTCATCGAATTTGATCCAACCGGCTTCTCCACGCGCTCCACGTTTCATGGCGACGTTGGTGGTCAATGCGATGACGGCGTCTGCCATGGCCACTTCAGGGTGGCACTTGGGTCGGTTGGCTGGGTCAGGGTTGCGAATGCAATAAGCCCAGTGTTCGATCTCTTCTGTGTAGCCTTTGCTTGGAGGTCCACCGGACAAGGCTGCCTTGGCGATCGGAGCCGCAGCCCCACCGCTGGCTAGCGTATCGAGAGCGTAGCCACCCTTGGTTGACTTCACGCCAGCCGACGCGGCAGTATCCGAGCCAGCGTACAGCATGACTTCCTTTTCTTGGTCGATGATCATTGTTCCCTTGGTGCCCAAGACGACTTCGCCGTAGCCACCGAAACCATTGCCGTTGATCGACGAATAGTTGACCACGATTTTCTTGTTGGGATCTTCGTTGTAGGAAGGGATCTTTTTAACGTTAGGGATTTTGTAGCCTGCGTCAAAGTTTTCGCTGTAGTCCGGTCCCGGGAACTCAAACGAGCAATAGACGTGATCGTCTGCATCCCGGTCGGCTGGGAAAATGTGTCGTCCGCCCACGGCATGTACTGTGAGAGGATGAGCTTTCTTGCCGTCGGATCTCAACGCGCTGCAGAAAATCGTCGATGCATCCAATTGGTGACTACCGAGCTCAGCCATGAGTCCGCCGCCAGTTCGATCAAAGGTTCGCCAACGAATCAACTCTTCGACAGCGGTTCGCGTATAGCTCCCAATTTGTTTTTCAAGGTATCCGAATCTCGCAGCATCGACGATATCTTTCGTCCACGCGGCCCATTGAGCGACCTTTTTCATGAGCTGGTCTTTTTCGGCGGGGCTGGTCGCTTTAGCCAACTCTTTTTCGAATTTATCTAAATCCGCTTCAATTTTGCCTGGCTTTTCGCCTTCCTTTACAGGCAATGGTGGCTGCCAAGAGTCTTTGCCGGGTAAATTGCCACGGTGCCACTGAGCACGGATATGATGCAACTGGCCAATCATGCCCCACCGAAGCATATGGACCGCATTGTCATATAGTACGCTGTAATGCCGTTGGTGACCGGTAGCACAATGGATTGGATTGCCACCGACGTCGCTCTTCATTTCAGACACTCTCGCCATAACCTTGCACTGGGCTACGTTGTGCGCCATCAGCTTTTCGGTCAGTACGTGCTTCTTTCTCATCATGGCTTGGATAGCGATTGGCGCGTGCAAGTGAAGCGGCAATGCGATGATGACACCCTCGATCGAATCGTCATCCAGCAGTGCTTCAATGCCACCATTTTTTGCGTCGTAAACCTTGACGTTCTTCCGAGCTTCCTCTTCGCTCGCATACTTGTATTGCTTGATCAAGCCTGGTCGGCCCGCGATTGAGGTGGGCGAGGTCCAGTCACCATGGAATGCACGATAGATGCTGTAGGGTCGAATGTCCGCAATCGCGACCACCTGAACATAATCAGGCGTGCAACCACCGATCAAAACGTTTCCTTCATCGCCGGTACCAATGATTCCGATGCGAACTGGGTTCTTGACCTTTTCGTAGCCAAAGTACATCGCACCCAAACCGCCACCGGAAACGGCCCCGGCAGCGACGATGCCTTGCATAAATTCGCGGCGAGTAAAGCCGACCGCTTCATCGAAATTGTTTTTACCGGTAGTGCGGTCTTCTGGACTTAGTGGGATCATTTTGGCTACTCCTATCGTGAGCGGATAGTAAAGGTTTTGTTTTAAATGGTTAGTTAGTTTGGAAAATTAATTAAGTGTTTTCAAGGACGCTATTCCGCAGGAACCCTTTTGTTGCGATTCCAAAAACTCCAAGGCAAAAAGTCCAAGCCAGCGTATCGCCCGGCATCGGAAAACGCCAGAAAGAAACAACCAAGCATTTCGATCGCTTGATAGTAGGTGGGTTGAGAGCCATGGCTGCCTGGAAACTGCGTCAAAACTACGGACGCCAGGAAGATTCCAGCAGCCAATCCGGCAAGTGGAGTCAAGAGTCCTAGCATCAACAAGATCCCGACACTCATATCAAAGATGGGCAAGAACTTATCGATCAGCTTCACGTCGATGGGTGAATCGCCAGGTAACTTGAAACTTGCATAAATTGTCTTCTTGTCGACGGTTGACTGCTGTTCGGTGGCGAGCTTGTTAATTCGTTGTTCTAGTTCAGAGCTGATTCTGTCGATGTCGTTCAATGCCGGCTTGGCGAGCAACTTCCATTTCGTTTCGATATCGTCCCGTTGCTTGCGCATGGACGTAACATTGGTTCGCATTTCGTCTCGTTCCAATGCAGCGATTCGACCCATGCCGCTTTTGTACTCTTCAATGTCGGCTTTGTAGGTGTCGTAGGTTTCGACAAGAAGTTTGCGTGCGTCTTCTACAATTTTTTTGGATTCTTCTTTTTGCTCGTCGGTGAATTTGTACAGGCTAGCCGCTTCGGCGGCGAAGCCATCGTACGCTTCTTTTAGTGCACCGCTTTTGTAATCATTTTTCGCTTCGGGTTTGCTCTTGTCCTTACCGCTGTCCAATCGAATGGAGCCATCGAAATCAGGGACCAAAGACTGGAACCGTTTGGCCAGTGGACCTTTGGCAGAGGACAAAAACCCTATCGACGAAAACCCGCCTTCACGTACTTTTGCGGTACCCTCCATGTAAAAATGAAAGCCGATGACAAACCGGAGTAGGACCAAAGTAAAAATGGCACAATAACCAAGTCGAGCGTTGCGAAGGAGCATAGGGTGGGGTTGTAAGTAATGGTCGTTTTGGAGGGACCGCGGTAAATCAACTGTGGCTAACCGCGAAATAAAAGCCGCCATTCACAGAGTATGTTCCAAATTTGCCCACCAGCCAAGTCTCTTTCGCCATTCAAACGCGGATAGCGGCTTGGTCTGCCCAACACTTAGGTGGAATTTGGGGGTTAAGTCGAAATCGAGAAGCGATTTGCAGGCTTTCCACATGCAATTCATTATACCGGTTGCTATTCTCTAAGACAAGCGACAACTAAATTGTCGCCTTTTGCAACGCAAAAGTGCGTTCGCGCGGCGCATTTTCGCGGAGCGAAAGGCGACAAAAATCCCTAATTCATCCCCTCGGCAATCTACAATGCAGCAGTTCGTCCCATGCACTAGTTGCGGAAACCCGGTTCCTACGCCGGAACTTCCAGTTGGAGTACCTGTGCCTCAAGCCCTCACCTGCGAAGCATGTGGCCAAGAATTCCTGTGGGGAACTTGCATAAACGACGATGGTATTCAGCCAGCTCTCGAACTCGAACTGGAACTTGAGGAGCCGGGAGAATTTGAAGAGTCAGAAGAAGTCGAAGTGGCAGGTTTCGCCGAAGCAAAAAGTTCAATGCGGCAATCGGCCCCTGACTGGAGCGTCCTCGGACCACCCATAAGACGCAGAAGAACGCAAGAAGTCTCGGCGATGCGTAAGATCCTTCCGCCTGTACTGGGTGGTTTGGCCGCGTTTCCAATCGCAACCTTAATTATGTGGTACGGTTTCGGAAAGGACATCGGTTCGACAGGACCTACTGTCGCTCAATACGTACCATGGATTGTGCCAGAAAAACTGAGAAACTCCCCGTGGCATTATTCTGCTCGAGGCTCCCGCGAGGACGGTTCCTCGGCGCAGCCATCGCAGCGTTCCGCACCGCAGTCTCGTACCAGTTTTCCGGCTCTCAATCGCGAAAACCAAGTTGTTGAGCCGCCCGATCGGGTCACAGAAAATACACAACAGGCTAGCGTGGCGGAAACCAAGGATTCCGTAGAGAACCCGACAATGCATCCCCGAGATGGCAAACTACCGAAAGACGAATCGCCCAAATCCAACGTCGAGCCCACCCTTGCCAAATCGTCCATTTCGGAAACGATTGCAAAACTTCGGACCCTTCAAATGGAATGGGACAACATCCCAATGTCAGACCAAGCCAAAATGGTTAAGATGGTGGGAGATTACTACTCAGAAATGAGACGCTTGTCCGCACAATCGGCAGAACTGAAAGGAAGATCGGCAAGCGTGTGGAGGAAGGAGCTGGAATCTATTTCTCGGGAGATTCTCTCGCATCCATTTATCCCCAGGGCCGTAGAACGCGGCGCCATCGGAAAGTTGCCTAGCGTTCCAGCGGTACGCCCCGATGATTTTATCGCGACCGTGATCACGATCGGAGACGACAACAAACCGATGCCAAATGCATCTTGGATCCTCCAGGAAAAATGGTCGTCTGGCACCGCAGACATCCGAATGGAAATATTGCCCGGGGCGTGGCGTGCAGGTGCCGCCACGCTCCCAGCGACATGTTTAGTGCTCGGCAAATTGGTCGCAATCGAAGCTTCCGAAACGGACTCATCGACAGCCGTTCTTAAAGTCCATTCGCTACTGCCCAAGTAAGTCGAGCGGCAGACTGAGTTCAACCCTCCCCTCGCTTCGCTCGACCCTCCCGGAGGGAGGGTGAAGTAACTCTCCCTCTGGGAGAGTCGGCCTGAAAGGCCGGAGAGGGTAGATGCATCTAGTAGTTTTCAATCTGCCGCTCGCCTGAATAGCTCTACTCGATTATCACGCGCGACTGCGTCTCGGTGCTTTGCTTTGCCAAATCCAAGATATGCAATGCTCTGCAAGTATCCTCAAGATCATTGGCTTTTCGAACAAGAGCAGTGATCGCACGATGAAACTGGCCGAGCATTTGTTGGCCGACCGGAAGTTCGGTATCGAGTGTTTCTTGATGTCGTCCAGCTTCATCAAACCAAACCAGTGTGCTGGGTAAATCGACAAAAGCCACGCCTTTTTCGCAGCACACTTGAATTGCCGCGGGTGGTCGATACGCGATGGCTTCGTGCCATACCTCGGGAATGTAGGCACCACAGCTAATTTGAGCCAAGATCCCTTTGGGGTCCGTTTCTGGAGTTCCGAATCCTAGGCTCAAAACTTGATAGTCGGAACTCTGAGTAGAATGGCTCGAACAATGACGAATCGCTTGAACCCAACTTGGGTCTTCGGCGACGATGTAGTTGCACCAATCAACCAGTTCGATGAGTTCACGTTGCGAACGAGCATCTAGCGTTCGGGCTTTCCGAAAATCTTTGTTCTCGCAGGCTAGGCGTCGATGACAAAACAACAATCTTGGCCTGCCGAGTCGAGTGGCAATTAACTCTCTTAGTCTCAAGGTCGCAGGCGCAAATCGTCTTGGGAATTCCGTCATGAACGCAATTCCTGACGAGTGAATTCGGTCTCGGATGAGATTGGCAGCGTTGAAATCCAAATCCAGTTCGGCCCCGCAGAACACCCCTTTGCCGTAGTCGCATGCAGCAAACACAGGCGTTAGCCGGTACCAATCGTCCTCAAGTACCAGAACTGCATCTAGAGAAGGGCTCTCTGCAATTGCTCGAAAACTATCAAATCTCTCGGAATCGAGCTCGCGGGCGGACGCATCGGCAAGAACCGAAACGCTGTTATAGACACCGACAACTTGAAATCGATCACGCATCGATCGGAGTGCAGGTAGATACCGCGACTGCCAATCGCGACCTTGCCCGATAACTCCGATTCTCAACTTCATAGCAACAAACCGATGACTGTCGAAGGACTCGAATCGACTATCGCTTGCGTCGTTTGCTCTTAGCAATTCCCTGACGAACTTTGTAACGTGGATTGCTCTTGCAAATCACGTAAATGCGGCCACGGCGGCGAACCACTTGGCAGTCGGGATGGCGATATTTTAGCGCCCCAATGGACGAAACTACTTTCATTTCAGCTAACTCCAAGTATCAAGGCGGATGAACCCCAAAACGGACCGTTGCCAACCAATCGGCAGGTTTCGATCTGTTCAGACTAATTTCCGACCGTTTTACCAGTGGAACTGCCTAGCATGATCTTCAACGTGTTTTCGACTATCTTGTAGGTTTCGGGAATCGCGTAGTATATCGGTGCTCGCCGGCGTGGCAACGCCAAAAAAGCAGTAATATTCGACGTTTGACGATGCGAATTGGAATCACTCAAGAGACACACCATGCAGATTGCGTATTTTGATTGCTTTAGCGGCATTAGCGGCGACATGACCTTGGGGGCACTGCTCGATGCGGGTGCTGAATTATCCACCATACAAGCTGCCATTGCATCGCTCAACGTTGGAGATGTCCGACTTTCGGTATCCAACACATCCAAGCGCGGCTTTCGAGGCAAACTACTGACCATCGACCATCCTCCCGAGCAAGCCCACCGAACATTGCGGGATATCCTCGCATTGATTCGTAAAGCTAAAATTTCGTCCGGAGCCAGAGATTTGGCCATGCGGCTCTTTGAACGCATTGCGCGGGCGGAAGCCATGGTGCACGGCACAACCATCGATCGCGTACAGTTTCACGAGGTTGGAGCTATCGATTCGATTGTGGACATGGTGGGGGTCGCGGTCGCTTGGGACATGCTCCAAATCGAACGCGCCTACGCATCCCCCGTGCCGACCGGAACTGGGCAAGTCCGCATTGCGCACGGTTTAGTAAGCGTCCCCGCACCCGCCACGGCGGAACTATTGGTTGGAGTTCCAATCGCGCCGACTCAAATCGGGATAGAAATGACGACGCCAACGGGTGCCGCCATTATCACTGAGCTGGCTTCGGAGTTCGGGCCAATGCCCCCGATGCAAGTTGGACGGATTGGCTACGGAGCTGGCCGAAAGGACATGCCAGATCGGCCAAACCTGCTTCGCATTCTGATCGGAAATGCTTTAAAACCGACGCCTCGCAATGATAACTCGGTCTTGATCCTGGAGTGCAACCTGGATGACGTTACCGGCGAGGAAATTGGATTTGCAATTGAGCGACTTTGGAAGACGGGAGCGCTTGACGTCTTCACGGTTCCAATCCAAATGAAGAAAAACCGACCGGGAACATTACTGACCGTGATCGCAAGACCTCAGGACCGACAAGTCATGGAATCCATTCTATTTCAACAAACCGGTACACTGGGGATACGTTACCGCAAACAAGCCCGCACGGTTTTGCCGCGAGCTGCCATTGATGTTCAAACGCCTTGGGGCGTCGTTGTCGGCAAGGTTTCAAAACTCCCTTCGGGCAGTATTAACTTTTCTCCGGAATATGACGATTGCAAAAAAATTGCAGCCGACTTCGGCTTACGACTCTTCGACGTGGTCAGAAAAGTTGAGGAGTGTTATCTCGGTGAAGCCGACAGAACGGAACCGAAGGATCACGCGGCGGGCATGCTTGAGCTAGACAACGTCAACGCCGTTTTTCGACAAGCCGCTGTTGAGGACGAACTCGACTCCGTTGCTAACAGTACCGTAATCATGGAACCAATTGTCGAAGAGGACTCAACGGACTTCTCAACCCACGTTGAAGCGCAAGTGACGACCAATTTAATGGATCCCGCCACGTTGATTCCAGACACAAGCCCGGAAGAACCACATGCTGGGTTTTACCGCTGGGATAGCTCTCCGTGGACGGTCGATACTCCGACTCCATTGCCGCTTGAGGATGCACCTCGTGAATTTCCAATGCGAGGTGAATGGGATTCCTGATTGTTTGGCTATGCGATGGCAATTATTAGCTATAATCAAAGTGGTTGATCTCGTCTTGCTCTGCGCTCACCATCACTAACGCGTTTCTCTTATGCCATCGACAATCGCTGAACCAGTTATCCCAAGCCACAATTCGCGTCGGCTCGTTGGAATCTTAGCGGTGATTCTTTTGTCGTCGTCCGCTGCGAACGCCGACGAGCCCGCAAAACGCTTCCTCAAGCGATTGCGTGAGGAGGGTTACTACGACCAGGGGCTCAAGTATTTGGAAATTAGCGCAGCAAAAAACCGATTGCCAGCCAACATGAGGGCGGATTTACCGCTCGAACGCGTCATTTTAATGCAAGAGTCACTGCGAACCGTTAAAACGCCTCAACAGCGCGACGAGCGAATGTTGGCGATCGAAAAAGGCTTCAAGGAGTTTCTTTCCTCAGCCCCAACTCACTCGCGACGCAGCGAAACGCAAACCAAGCTGGGAGACCTGTTGCTGGATCGAGCTCAGTCCGCACTCGACGAAAGCAAGAAACCAGAAAACGTCATCTCATCGGAAAGCTGGCGATCAAAATCGCGACAGGCGTACACCGAAGCGATGGACCTTTACACCAAGATTTCGGAAGAACTGAAGCCAATTCTCGAATCGATGGCCGGGGATAAAATCAAGACGATCAAGGTCGACGGAAAGGATTTGAAGGAACTCACGGAATTGAGGGAACAGTACCAGCGAGAGTACCGCCAATCTCAAATCCTCCAGGCCAAAACGATGGAGTTTATCGCTCAAACCTACGACGCGCAAACTCCAGAGCGGCGTACATGGCTCGAAAAAGCCGAAGCTAGCTTCATCGCCGTCGTCGACAAGACGATCGGATCGCAGGAAGCGGGTCGACGTATGCTCAGTCTGCTTTATCTAGCCGAGATCCAAGGCCAGCTTGGAAAGATCGACGAAGCCCGCAATAGTTACACTCGCGTTTCCGAAAACGAAGGGGAAGGAATCTTTCGTACTTGGCGGGTCCAAGCCGTCACCGGAATCATTCGGCTCGACTCGTCTGAAAAGACGGCCAAATACGAAGCGGCCATTCAACGCGGCGAAGATGCCTTCAAAACGGCCACCGCCAGGGAACGGGATGATCCCGAGTGGCTTGACCTGCAACTTGCGACGGCAGAAGCTCGCTTGGCTTGGGCCAAAACCCTCGATGAACGGAAGGACGAAAACAAATTTAAAAACAACCGTCGAGCCGCTCGCGAAACGCTTCAAACGATCCTAAAGAAGAAAGGGCCGCATCTGGTAAAAACAAAACAGTACTTGAGCGAACTCGGGATCGAAACAGTGGAAAAGATGGATGTGAAACTACCAGATACCAAGGCCTGGGCAGATACCATCAAAATCGCACGCGAACGTCTGGACCGAGCGGAATCCGCAGAGTCGACACTCCCTATTCTGCAACAGCAACTCGCCAGTGAAAACGCAAACACCAACGCGCCAGTACAAGCTCAAATTCAATCCATTCAAAACGATGCCGCCCGAGACCGAAAGCAATCCATTGAACTCTACCAGCGAGCGTTGGGATTGCACAAAAACTCGGACTCACGTGATGACCTACTTGATGCGAAATTCTTGTTGGCTTACCTGCATCTAAAAACGGAACAGTATTGGGAAGCGGTCGCTCTTTCGCAAGAATTGTTGTCTTCGGGCAAGGGAACCGACAAGGCACAAAAAAGTGGCGGTTTCGCTCTAATGGGGTTGGGCAAGATTATTTCTGAGGTACCTTCCGACCGACAACTCGCCTTCGTGGCCCCAATGGAGCGACTCGCCAACCAACTCATTCTCATCGACCCCGCGTCGGAGGAAGCACAGAATGCAATCGACCTATTGGTCAAGTTGGATCTGATCCACAAACACTACGACGAGGCAGAAAAACACATTGCCCTGGGGCAAGGCAACAGCAGCGGAGGTGGCGCGAGCATGCTCGGTCAAATCCTGTGGGGAGAATACCAACACGCTGCCTACGAACATCGAAAGAACAAAACCGACGAAACTCCCGAGGATCTTAGTAAGAAGCAACGCTCCGAAAAACTGCTGCGATCGACCTGGGATGCGATGCAGGCCGACAAAGCGGACAAAAACATGGTGACAGGGGTCAACGCTCTAGCCAATATCTACCTGATGTCCGATCGGATCGACGAGGCGCTAACGACGATCGACGCGCCAACCAAGGGTGCAATTGCACTGACCACCACGGTTAAGGATTTGGACCCTAGCGTCCAAATCGAAGCCTATCGGCTCAAACTGCAAGCCATGGTGCAAGCGGCCGGAAGCGGAAAACAGCCGCTGTCAACGGAGAGTGTGACCCAGGTGGTTCAGAAAATGAAGGAGCTCTCTGGAGCGGATGATTCTGCCTTGACCGATGCCCTCAACCACCTAGCCGTCAAGCTCCTTATGAAGTTAGAGTCGAGTGAAAGCACCGAGGAACAAGCCAATTTGGGGGCTGCCTTCGGGGTATTGATTCAGCAGTTGGTCAGCGTCAGTTCCGACATTGCGATCCTCGATTCGGTTGGCAGTTCCGTATTGAACCTTGCGCGAAAAATGCTTGAAAAACCCAGCCTTGCGGCCAATGCAAAGCCGCTAATGGTCATCGCCGAATCCGTCCTAAGCAAAGTTGCCGCCAAACCGGCGGCCGAGCTGATCGAAGCAAAACGCAAGCCAGACGAATTGCAGTTAAAGCTGGCGTTGGCCAAGAGTGGTGCGGGCAAATTCGAGGAAGCGCACGCTCTGTTTGTGCAAACGCTCACGGCGAATCAAAAGAACCTGACGTTGCAAGTCGAAGCCGCAAGAAATCTTCAGATGTGGGCGAACGGAAAAGATATCGAATTGATTAAGAAGGCTGTGTTTGGCGCCGAGCCAGATGCAAAAAAAGCAAACATCCTCTGGGGATGGGCGAAAATCAACAGCGTTACGGCCACGCGGGTATCGGATTTCAAAGAAATATTCTTTGAAGCTCGGCTCAGTATATCGAGTGGATTGAGAGCGATCGCATTGGGCGAACCCAATGCCGAAAAGAAGAAGCAGGGACTGGAACGCGCCTTAAGTAAAATCCGCGAAACAGTTCAGACATATCCAGAACTGGGCTCGCCAGAGATTCGTACGAGTTTCGAAAAGCTGCTCAGAGAACTTCAGCAAGACTTAGGCAAACCGGTCGTTGGTTTGCAAGAGTTTAAATCGTAGGGAGAGCGGCGATGTGAAAACTACTAGAGGCAACTACCCTTTCAGGCCGACTCTCCCAAGGGGAGAGTTACTTCACCCTCCCTCCGGGAGGGTCGAGCAAAGCGAAGGGAGGGTAGAACTCAATTTGCCGCTCGCCTTAAGAGAACACCTCCTCCAATCCAACCCCCAACTTTTCATAGACCCTTAGAACAAGCCATGCGATTCACCAACACTCCTAGTTCTTCGATCACACTTGTTGCCATGGTGGTCCTAGTCCTCATGACAGCGGTCCAGCCAGGCTGGTGCCAAGACAAAGTCTTTCCAATAAAAGGGGTGGCTGGTGTCGGCAAGATTGTAGAAAGGACTCGGGACAAGGTCGTGATTGAAAAAGGGGGTTCAAATCAGAATTTCGACACGAACCAAATCAGTCGTGTGCTGTTCGATGGCGAGCCTCAGGCGCTGTCGCGCGCCAAAGATTCCGTTGGACAGGGACTCTTGGATCAGGCGATGGAAGAATTTGCAAAAATCGACGCACCCTCGATCAAGTCCGAAGACATCAAGCAGGATTACCTCTTTTTCAGGGGTTACATTGCCGCTCTTAACGCTTTGCGAGGAAAAGGGGACGCGGCGGCGGCCAGCAAACAACTTCTAACTTGGGCAAAAGATAACAGTACAAGCCATCTGTTCTATATGGCATCGGAAGCCCTGGGCGAATTGGCAATGGCGGCAGGAACACCGGATCAAGCACCCAGATATTTCGGTATCTTGGCGAGCTCCCCGTTTATCGAACTGAAAGTCAAAGGAAACTACCTGAGCGGAAAAGCCTTGCTTGCCAGCAAGAAGGCAGCCGACGCGAAAGCAAAATTCGACTTGGTGGCACAGGCGCAAGTCTCCGATGCGGCCTCGCTGAAGTTCAAAAAATTAGCCAACTTGGCATCGATTCGATGCGACGCCGCGGAGGGCAAAACTCCACAAGCCGTTGCAGCCTTGGAAAAAATGGTCGACGAAGGGGACTCGACCGATGCCGAGTTGTATTCGGAGTTATTCAACGCTCTCGGCGGAATTTTGCGAGCCGCCGGCAACAACGACGAAGCTATCCTTGCGTACTTGAAGACCGACTTGCTGTACGCCAGTGAACCGGAAGCCCACGCCGAAGCCTTGTACCAACTTTCGCAACTTTGGCCATTGATCGGTGAGAACCAGCGAGCCACCGAGACCAAGAGTCGGCTGTCGAAATTGTACCCAACCTCACCCTGGCTCAAGAAATAGCGTCGCAATCGGCACAACCATCCCGAAAATGATCCGCATTCGGCGACACCCCCAATCTCTTTCCGGGATTAGTTGAGTACGATAAACATATTCGGCGCGTTTGAGAGTCAAACGCAACGCGTACTTAGAATCCTTTTCCTCCTCAACTCACCAGTTTGACCATTCACGGAGACGCCATGCAATCTTGTTTTCGACGCGCGCGGTCCCTTGTCGCAATTGCTCTACCCGCTGTCGCGATGTTGTTCGTTGCGTCCTTTCTTTGTACGGATTTGCTCGCCCAGGATGCGGCTGCTCCCAAGTCTGAGAATCTGCTGGTCAAGACTTGGAATGCACTTGGGACGATGTACGCGATCATCTTTTTGGTCATGAGCATCGTCCTGGTCGCGCTCGTCGTTAGGTCCTTGCTGGCCGTACAAAAAAACAATTTTGTCCCGGATGACTTGATCCAAGGGGTCGATGCCAGTTTGGGAGAAAAGAACGCGCAAGCAGCCGTGGAATTGGTCCGAGCCGACGAAAGCTTCTTAGGGCAAGTCGTGACTGCGGGTTTAGGTAAACTGCAAGGTGGCAAAGACTCGGCCCTGGAAGCGATGCAAATCGTCGGCGAATCGGAGACGATGAAAACCGAGCATTTGCTTAGCTACCTGGCCTTGATCGGAAACATTGCGCCGATGGTTGGATTGCTTGGGACCGTTCAAGGGATGGTTAAATCCTTTGCCAAAATCGCAAGCAGCACAACAACGATCAAGCCATCCGAACTAGCAGGTGGTATTGAGCAAGCCCTCTACACAACCTTGTTCGGTCTGTTTCTGGCGATTCCCGCCATCACGATTTACAACATCTTGCGAAATCGGGTCCAACGATACATCTTGAGCGCAGGTACCCAAAGCGAAGAAATGTTGGACAAGTTTCAAGCGTTCGTCAAATCCTAATACACAGGATCGTGCAATATGCGAGTTCGCCACAAATTCAATTCCAAAATGGCCGAAGGGGACATGACGGCCATGATCGATATGGTATTTCAATTGATCATCTTCTTTATGGTGCTGATCAACTTTTCCCAAGACGACCAAAACGACAAAATAAAACTGCCCTCCAGCGAGTTGGCCAAGCCACCCGACGCGCCGCTCACGTTTCCGATCGTTTTGCATTTGGATTCGAATTCGACCATTTATATGGGCGCGAACGTGGTCACCGTGGATTCCATAACACCTTTGCTGAAAACGGAGATACAACTGCTCACCTCTAGGAACCAAACGGCCAAAGACGCCAACATCATCATTCGTGGACATCAAAACGCACCAGGCGGTGTGGTCCAGGACCTAATCAAAAAGTGTCAAGAACTCGGCTTTGAAAAGTTTGCATTGCGCGTTCGCGAAGAACAGATCTAACCTTATCAGCAGGTACGCATCATGAAATTTCAATCCAAACATGGACAAGACAAAGCAGAATTGCAACTCACCTCAATGATCGATGTGATTTTCTTGCTGCTTATTTTCTTCGTCATGACATTCAAAATTGTGGCGCAAGAGGGGGACTTTAGCGTCAAGATGCCGATAGCAGGAAGCGGTGGCAATCCAGACACAACCAACATTCCAATCAAAGTGCGATTGCGGGCAAACGCGGACGGCGAATTGACAGATATCATCGTCAACGACAGCTTGTCCTTCGGAAACGACTTCGCCAAACTCCGCGGCCATATCCTCAGTTTGACAGGCGGGAACGCACCCCCGACGCCAGACGACGGCCCTGAAGTTGAAATCGACTTGGACTACAACTTGCGATACGAAAACGTCATCCGAGCCATCACAGCCGTAACCGGCCAACGACAAGGGGATGAGATTCAACGGCTAGTCGAACGCATCAAATTCGCTCCACCACGCAAACCTCAGTAGGGAGGGTATTGCCGTTTCTGCCGATCGCCAACGCAGTAAGGTGGCACACAGAGGCTCAAAGACACAGAGGGGGAAAACGCAGTCGCGAGGTCTGCTTTATTGTTCTTCTCTGTGACTCTGTGGCTCTGTGTGAAAAATCGTGTTCATCTACTCTTCAATCGTGCCGTTAATGACCCGTTTAATACCGTCTTTGATCAATGCACCGCCAAAGTTGATCAACAATCCAAGCCGATAGTCGAGCAGGCGGCAATAGGTCAGTGTCTGCTTGAAATGAACTGGAGCGAGTTGCTCGGCTGACTTAAGCTCAACCACAATACAATCTTCGACGATCAAGTCAGCCCTGAAGCCTTCGTCGAACTCCATATCCTCATACCGTATTGGCACAGGCACTTGTCGACGAACCTTCAATCCGCGACGAATCAACTCTCGCTGCAGTACTGCCTCGTAGACACTCTCCAGCAACCCGGGTCCCAGTGTCGTATGAATCTTGTAAGACGCGTCGACAATGATGCCTGATATTTCGTTAATCTTCATGGTTTAAGTCTCAGGGGGCACTGTGGGGGCGATGTGGCACACAGAGGCTCAAAGACACAGAGGAGAAAAACCGCCGCCGTGAGCACTGCCCTGCTTTATTGTTCTTCTCTGTGACTCTGTGACTCTGTGTGAAATAGTCTACTCTTTGCGTTTGCCTTTGCTCTTTGGCTCCGAACTTGGCGTTGACTTGGGCACAGCAGTTTTGGCTGCAGACGCGTCCGAGGACTTGGATTCCGATGAACTACCTTCTGACTTACTCTCGGTCTTGGATTCAGTGGATTTCGATTCCGACGATGTCGATTCGGACTTGCTGTCGGACTTTGACTCGGACTTGTTGTCCGATTTGGACTCGGACAAATTCTTCGAATCCGACGCTGCCGATTTCTTGTACGACTCGCTACGGTAGTCCGTTTGATAAAAGCCTGACCCCTTGAATACGACGGCCGCTCCCGTCCCAATCAACCTGCGCAGCTTCATCTTCTTGCACTTTGGACACTTCTTTTCCGGGTCTGCCATAATCGATTGAAACAATTCAAACTTATGATCGCAAGCGTCGCATTCGTAATCGTAGGTTGGCATAGGGTTTTCCCCGCTCTCTTATTTAAGTTGCTGGTCCGGTCGAGACAATCACCATGCTGGGTCGAATCACTCGGTCGTGCAGGATATAGCCGACTGAGGTTTCGTACATGACTATGCCTGCCGCGAACTCCGTACTGGGCTGCTGCGAAATCGCTTGATGATGGTAAGGGTTGAACGTTTGTCCGATGGAAACAATCGGTCTGCAATCGTGCTTTCCTAAAACGGTTGCCAACTGGCTTTGCACCAACTTAACCCCGGATACCAAACTATCGGTGCTGCCGCTGGCGGTTGCCGCGTCCGTGGCTCGATTCAAATTGTCGACCACCTCGAGCAAGTCCCTCACGAATGGAACCACCGCGTACTTGAGTTGCTGTTCCGTATCGCGAAGCAACCGCTTTCGGAAATTCTCAAGTTCCGCTTGGGCTTTCAACTCGCGGTCTCGGAACTCCGCCACTTGCTGCTCGAGCAAGTCCACGATTTGCTCTGGAGACTCGGTGCCAACGGCATCGTTATCCATCGCCTCGAATATAGAATCGTTGGCTGAGTTTTCAGCACCAGAGTCCGGATTGAATTCATCTTTGGGTTGTTTTGACATCTTAGGTCACTATGGAAGGGGTGTTAGCAAATCAACTTTTAGGTCTTTGACTTTGCAGTGGCGGTTTCCGCTGCATCGCCCTGAAAATAGGCCACGATACGGTCCATGAATCCCTTGCGTTCGGGCGTGATTTCTTTTTCATCCAGCTCGGCAAGTTCTCGAAGCAATTCCTGCTGGCGCTTCGTCAGTTTATTCGGCACTTCGATGATCGTCTCCACCAGCATGTCACCGCGAGCACCGGTGTGCGGGTCAGGCATTCCCAGCCCTCTCAAACGAAATACCGTTCCACTTTGTGTACCAGCCGCCAGATCGAGCGACTTCTTGCCATCCAACGTTGGTACCGCCACCGTTGCACCGAGAGCCGCTTGACTGAATGCGATCGGCAGTTGAAACACTAAGTTATGTCCATCGCGATGAAAAATGGAATGCTGCTTCAAGTGAATGAAGCAGTAGGCGTCACCGCGAGGACCGCCGTCCGGACTGGGTTGCCCCTCGCCTGGCAGTCGCACCCGCATTCCGTCGTCAACGCCAGCCGGGATCTTCACTTCCAACTTGACTTCGTGTGGCTTGAGTCCTTGGCCGTCGCATGTTTTACAAGGCTTACTAATCGTCTTGCCGCTGCCACGGCAGATCGGACAGGTTGTTTGGACCCGCAGGATTCCCGAGGCTTGAACGACTTGCCCGCGGCCTTGGCATTTTCTGCAGGTTTCCGGCTGTGAACCAGGAGCTGCACCCGAGCCAGTGCAGGTTTCGCATGGTGCATGACGCGTTAAGGATACGGTCTTGGTAACCCCTTTGGCGGCTTCCTCAAGATCCAACGTTACATCGCATCGCAAATCCGCCCCACGACGAACGCGACCTCGCGATCGGCCACCGCCTCCGCCACCAAAAAAGTCCTCAAAAATGGTGCCGCCAAAAACGTCGCCAAACGCTTCAAAAATATCCCCAACGTCTCGGAACCCGGCACCGTTGCCAGCTTCGACGCCCGCATGTCCATGCTGATCGTAGCGACTACGTTTTTGCTGATCGCTCAGAACTTCGTAGGCTTCCGCAGCTTCTTTGAATTGATGGATCGCGTCGGTGTCACCTTGATTTGAGTCCGGGTGATACTTGAGCGCAAGCTTGCGATAGGATTTCGAGATTTCATCCTGCGTCGCGGACTGCTGTACGCTGAGGATCTCGTAGTAACATCGTTTTGTGGCCACGTTCAAGCTCGTGATTCAAGGGCGAAGCAACGCGTGCTTCGGAATAGGTTTCGTTTAGAAAAAAAGGGGCACTCGCGGAGTGTTGAACACCATCGCAAGTGACCCCTGAACTTTCAATTGATCGAAAGAGCAAGCCAATCAACCATTAGTTGATTGAGCCTTCGACCTTTCGCTTGTTCTTATCGTCTTTATCGTAGGTCGTCACGAGGGAATCGGTTGTTAGCAGCAAACCTGAAATGCTAGCTGCGTTTGCCAACGCCGTTCGAACTACCTTTACGGGGTCAATAATACCGGACTTCAGCATGTCGACATAAACACCCTTGTTGGCGTCATAGCCCATGTTAAGCGGTTTCTGGGAAACTTCGTCGGCCACAACGCTGCCATCGATGCCAGCATTGTCGGCAATTTGACGAAGTGGTGATTCCAGGGCTCGCAGAATGATCTCGGCACCTGTTCTTTCGTCGCCGCTAAGTCCCTTAGCAAGTGCAATCACGGTGTCGCGGCATCGCAACAACGCAACACCACCACCTGGGAGAATTCCTTCTTCCACAGCAGCACGCGTAGCATGCAACGCATCTTCGACGCGGGCCTTCTTTTGCTTCATGTCAGCTTCGGTCTCGGCACCAACGCTGATTACAGCAACGCCACCAGCCAACTTCGCGAGCCGTTCTTGGAACTTTTCCTTGTCGTATTCGCTATCCGTTTGCTCGATCTGAGCCCGGATTTGGGCAACGCGTTGTGCGATGGCTTTGCGATCTCCGCTGCCTTCGACGAGAGTGGTGTTGTTCTTGTCGACAACCACTTTCTTAACGCGACCTAGATGTTCTAGGGAAACTTTTTCGAGTTGGATGCCGAGGTCTTCGCTGATGAAGGTACCGCCGGTTAGCACAGCGATGTCGCCGAGCATGGCCTTGCGTCGGTCGCCAAAGCCTGGAGCCTTGACAGCACAAACGTTGAGCGTACCACGCAGCTTGTTCACCACCAAGAGAGTCAACGCTTCGGCGTCAACATCTTCGCAAATGATCAAGAAAGGCTGGCTGGCTGCGCTGATTTTTTCGAGCAACGGCACCAAATCGCGAATATTGCTGATCTTCTTGTCGTACAACAGAACCAGTGCGTTCTCGTAGGTACAGCTCATGGTCGCAGGCGTATTGATGAAATACGGGGAGACAAATCCCTTGTCGAACTGCATGCCGTCGACGTACTCAACGGTCGTGTCGGCAGTCTTGCCTTCTTCAACCGTGATCACGCCGTCTTTGCCAACGCGTTCGAGGGCTTCGGCTAACAGAGAGCCAATCGACATGTCGTTGTTTGCAGAGATCGAGCCAACTGCAGCAACTTCTTGTCGGTTGCTAACAGGCTTGGCCATTTCTTGGAGCTTGGCAACAACGGCTTCAACCGCTTTGTCGATGCCCCGGCGAATCGCCGATGGATTGCTGCCTGCGGCAACGTTTCGGAGCCCTTCCTTGAAGATCGCTCGGGCTAGCACGGTTGCGGTGGTGGTTCCGTCTCCTGCGAGATCGCTCGTCTTTTGCGCGACTTCGACCACGAGCTTAGCGCCCATGTTTTCGAAGCGATCTTCGAGTTCGATTTCCTTGGCAACCGTAACTCCGTCTTTCGTAACGGTTGGGCCACCGAAGCTCTTGTCGATGATCACGTTGCGACCGGTCGGACCCATGGTCACGGCTACGGCATTCGCTAGTTTTTCTACACCCTGGAGCATTCTCGCTCGGGCCTGGTCGTCAAATAGTAATTGCTTAGCCACGCTTAGCAGTCCTTATGGATTTTTGGGAAAAGTCGGTTGGAGGACCATCGCCTCAAAAAAGCGATGGTCGAGAGTTTGCATCAGAAAGTGCGAGCGAACTAAGCAAGCTTAGCAAGAACGTCGCTTTCGCGAAGGATCTTGTACTCAACGCCATCGATTTCCACTTCGCTTCCGCCGTACTTGCCGAAGATGACTTCGTCGCCAACGGTAACGCTCAAAGCACCGCGAACACCGCTATCAAGCAGCTTGCCTGGACCCACTGCAACAACCTTGCCGCGTTGTGGCTTCTCTTTGGCCGAATCTGGCAAAACGATACCGCCAGCGGTGGTCTCTTCTGCTTCGAGCGGCTGCACAACGACACGGTCATCAAGAGGACGAATGTTTACCTTTGCCATTTGGAATATTCCTTGTACTAAAAAATGTTTGATCTGTTGAATTGAAATTGAATCGAGAATCGCTATCGGACCGGGAGAACTACATCATCCCGCCCATACCGCCGCCCATTCCTCCCATGCCACCCATCCCGCCCATACCACCCATGCCTTGATCATGGTCGTGATGTCCACCAGCCGCTTCTTCCTCTTCCTTTGGAATTTCAGTGATCAAGGATTCGGTCGTCAGCAAGAGCGAAGCAACCGAGGCTGCATTGCCCAAAGCTGTCTTAACGACCTTAGCTGGATCGATGATTCCGGCTTTGATCATGTCGACGTACTTGTCGGTGTTGGCGTCGTAGCCTTCGGTTCGTTCCTTCTGTTGACGAACGCGATTCACAACTACAGCTCCGTCGACGCCAGCATTGTTGGCGATAGCTCGAAGCGGGTAATCGAGAACGTTGGAGATGATCTTGGCACCTAGCTTCTCGTCACCCTCGAGTTTGAGCTTGTTCAAAGCCGCTTCGCAGCGAATCAGAGCAACACCACCGCCAGGGACAATGCCTTCGGCAAGTGCAGCTTGCGTTGCAGCCTTGGCATCGTCGATCAGAGCCTTACGCTCTTTCATTTCGGTTTCGGTTGCGGCACCGACGTTGATCTGAGCAACACCACCAGCGAGCTTCGCGAGTCGCTCTTGGAGCTTTTCACGATCGTAGTCGCTATCGGTATTTTCAATTTCGCGACGGAGCTGAACCACGCGTGCTTCGATGATGTCTTTCTTGCCCGCACCACCAATAACCACAGTGTTTTCGCTCGTAATGTGGATCTTCTTGGCTCGGCCCAGATCGCTCAGCTTGACCGATTCAAGATCGATACCGAGGTCCTTGAAAATCGCCTTGGCATTGGTCAACGAAGCGATGTCGCCGAGGATAGCCTTGCGGCGATCGCCATACCCAGGAGCTTTCACGGCGGCAACGTTGAGGATACCACGCATCTTGTTGATCACGAGAGTTGCCAGCGCATCGCCATCGATGTCTTCGGCGATAATCAGCAATGGCTTCTTGGCCTTGCTGATGGCTTCTAGTAGAGGGATCAGTTTCTTGTTGTTGCTGATCTTTTCTTCGTGGATCAAAATGTAGCAGTCTTCGAGTTCGACCGAAACTTCGTCCTGATTGGTCACGAAGTGCGGCGACAAGAAGCCACGATCGAATTGCATGCCTTCGACGACTTCGACAGTTGTTTCGTTGCCACGGCCCTCTTCGACCGAAATCACGCCGTCTTTGCCAACCTTCAAAAATGCTTCCGCGAGAACGTCGCCAATCGCAGGGTCGTTGTTACCAGCGATGGTTGCAACTTGCTTAATTTCTTTTTTGTTCTTGGCATCGATTGGAATCGCCACTTTATCGATTTCAGCCTTAACACACTCAACGGCCTTGGCGATTCCTCGCGAAAGAGCCATCGGATCCGCACCAGCGGCGATCATTTTGAGCCCTTCGCGGAAAATTGCCTCGGCGAGTACGGTTGCAGTGGTGGTTCCATCACCAGCCACGTCATTGGTTTTGCTGGCAGCTTCTTTCACGAGCTGGGCGCCCAAATTTTCATAGGGATCGTCTAATTCGATCTCTTCTGCGACCGTGACACCGTCCTTGGTGATCTTCGGAGAGCCCCAACCCTTGTCGAGAACTGCGTTTCGTCCTCGCGGGCCCAAGGTGCTGCGAACTGCTCGTGCGAGCTTGGAAACGCCAGCCAAAAGTGGCTGTCGCGCTTCGTCATCAAAAACCATTTGTTTTGCCACGGTGAACTCCTTGCGATGAGCTGGTAACAACCAACGAACATTAATCTGTATTACGAAGTGCAGGTTCCCCGCACCCAAACCATCTGATAAACAAAATCTCACCTGAAAACGAAGCGAGCCAGTTTTGGCAGTCGTCAATAGGTGTCCCATTGCGAGAGCAACCGGCGTGCCACGCCTTAAAATATTTTCTTAAGTTGCTTGTG
>Ga0105048_10001594_pt1 | contig 36689 bp, 30 predicted proteins | sample MAT05_FD_78382 | JGI IMG/M metagenome (GOLD analysis project Ga0105048, IMG submission 78382) | Freshwater microbial communities from Lake Fryxell liftoff mats and glacier meltwater in Antarctica - MAT-05 | ecosystem: Environmental > Aquatic > Freshwater > Ice > Liftoff microbial mat | place... | reverse complement strand
TGACGAAGAGACTCCACCCGCGTACGCCCACGTGCTGAGTGAAGGAATCCCGCACGCATGGTTGCAGGTCGTCCCCGGAGTCGGTCATCTACTCAATGTCGAAGCCCCCGACGTTGTGAACGCCGCAATCGCTCGGCACCTACAGCACGCGGAGGATCGATGACAACCGAGTGGCGCTTCATCAAAGCGTTCGCCGAGCACTTCGCGCGCTGCCAGCTCCACGATGGCGAGACGGTCGCGCTGCTCAGCGAGTCGCAAAGCCGACCAGCGCTCGTCGAGACAGCACGGCTCGCAGCACAGTCGCTCGGTGGTCGCGTGTTCGACGTGGTCGTGCCGACACCGGCTTCGGCGCATGCGGTTCCGATCCGCTCGACCGGCGCCTCGAAGGCAATAGCGGGCTCGGCCCCTGTGCTCTGGGCACTAGCAGCAAGCGATCTGGTCATCGACTGCACTGTCGAGGGCCTGTTGCACTCTCCGGAACTAGGGCAGATCCTTGGCGGTGGCGCTCGCGTGTTGATGATCTCTAACGAGCACCCTGAGATCTTCGATCGCTTGCGATGGGATGCCGATCTCCCCCGCCGCGTCGAGCTCGGCCACCAGTGGCTCAGCGCGGCCAACACCATGCGCGTCACCAGCGCAGCTGGCACCGATCTCACGGTTCAACTCGCCGGTGCCACGACTGCTGGCTCGACTGGCCTCACGGCCGGTCCCGGTTCGATCGCACATTGGCCAGGCGGCTTGGTGCTCGCCTTCCCGGCGGCGCACACGGTGAACGGCACCGTTGTGCTCGACATTGGCGATATGAACCTGACGTTCAACCGCGTGCTTGAGACACCGGTCGTGCTGCACATTGTCGACGATCACATCGAGCGCATTGAGGGCGACGGCGCGGACGCGGTCTTGTTCCGTAGTTATCTCAGCGCGTTCGGCGATCGCGAGAGCTACGCGACCAGCCACGTCGGTTGGGGCATGAACCAGTTCGCCCGCTGGGACGCAGCGCAGCTGTACGACCGTCGCGAAACGTGGGGCACCGAGGCCCGTGCGTACGCCGGCAACTTCCTGTATTCGACTGGGGCCAACGAGACAGCCGGGCGATTCACCGCCGGCCACTTCGACCTACCGATGCGCAACACCACGGTGTGCCTCGACGATCGAACGGTCGTTGCGGCTGGCGAGTTGGTCGCCGAGCTCACGGCATAAGGTCCCAAAACCCTGAAGAGCGTGCGCCAGTAGGTCGTCGAGGCCAGCGACGGTGAGCGCCGCTCAAGGCGCTGACCTCGCGATCGCCGGGCGCTTGGATCCTCGACCGCGGCCATGCACGAATCGCATCGCAAGCGAGCCGACGATGGCCAGCGTGAGCACGTAGCTGGCGGCCGTCGGACCGAGATCCGGCTCGACGCCCGCGGCCATACCGACTCCGGCGATGACGATGGAGAACTCGCCGCGGGGGATGAGCGACACTGCCGCCCGCTTGCGGCCGGGCACTCCGATGCCGGCCCGCTTGGCCGCCCACCAACCGGTGCCGCTCTTCGTCGCGGCGGTGAGCACGGCCAGGACCAACGCTGGCACCAGCGCCGGCGCCAGCGTGCCGGGGTCGATCTGCAACCCGAAGAACACGAAGAACAGTCCACCGAAGACGTCGCGGATAGGCAGCAGCAGTTCGCGACCGCGTTCGGCGATCTGACCGGAGAGCATCACGCCCAACAGGAACGCGCCGACCGCCGCCGACACCTGCACCTCTTCGGCCAAGCCTGCCACCAGCAACGTGAGACCAAGCACCGTCAACAGGAGCAGTTCGGGAGACCGCGAGTGCAGAACCCGGCTCAGCGGGCGGCTCCACTTCAGCGCGATCACGAACGCGAGGGCGACGACCAGTAGCGCCACTGCGATGGACAATCCCCCTTCGAGCGGCGACGCGCCGACGAGCAGCACGCCGGTGAGTGGCAAAAACACAGCCATGACGATGTCTTCGATGACCAGGATCGACAAGATGACAGGCGTCTCGCGGTTGCCTAGGCGATCGAGGTCGCCGAGCAGCTTGGCGATGATGCCCGACGACGAGATGTAGGTGATGCCGCCCAGCAGCACAGCCGCAGGCTGGCTCCAGCCCAGGATGACGCCGGCCAGATAGCCGGGGGTGAAGCTGCTGAGGAGGTCGACCAGCCCGGCCTTCCAGTTAGCCCGCAGACCTGCGGTGAGCTCCTCCGGCTGGTACTCAAGCCCGAGTAGCAGCAGCAACAGGACGACACCGAGGTCGGCACCGATGCGGATGAACTCGGTGCTCGCGTCAAGTGGGATGGCGCTGCCCTCCCCGAGGAGCAACCCGGCCACGAGGTACAGCGGAATCGACGGCAGATCGGCGCGGGCGGCGAGGCGACCGAGCACGGCCAACACCAGCAGTACCGCGCCCAACTCGATGAGGACCGCGCCGCTAGTGCCAGCTGCAAGCAAGGTGGTGCCGAACACGGCCGCCGCCAACGACGCCTCAGCCGACCAGCAGACGGGCAGCCATCTGCACGCCCTCGACCGACCCCGTCACGAGAGCAACGTCGCCGGGTTCGAACAGGAACTCCGGGCCCGGGCCGGGCACCGAGGTAGCGCCGCGGATCACGGCCACCACCGACGCGCCTGTCGCCGAGCGAATGCCGCCGTCACCGATCGTCCGACCCGTGAGGCCCCCGTTGGCGGGCATGGTGACCCACTCGATCGAGAGGCCTTCCACCTCATGGCGCAGGTCGCTGATCCGTTCGGTGACCTTCGAGCCACCGAGCAACTCCACGAGCACCGCCGACTCCTCAGCGTTGAGCTCGAGCGAAAAGCTGCACGAGTCGGGGTCCTCGTGGTCGTAGAGCATCAGATCGCGGCGACCGTCTCGGCGCACCAGCACGCCGAGGCGGTCGTCAGTGGAGCTGGTGAACTCGTAGCGGATGCCCATGCCCGGTAGTCGCGTTTCGATCACTTCCATAGCCGACAGGTTGCCACAGTCAGGCAGGCTCCTGCCCCTTGACCAACCCGCACCCGGCTCAGCACTGATCATCAACTGAAGCCCGGCCACCTGACCTATCGGCGCGCGTTCTAAGCTCCGAAGGAAATGGCTGCCGACAACATCGATTCTGCGCAGGTCGTGCTGCCCTGCGCCGAGCCAATTTCCGCCACGATCGATTTCTTCACGGGTCACGGCTTCAAGGTGCGCACGATCATGCCCGCCGACCACCCGCGCATGGCGGTGCTGCAGGGTCATGGTCTCACCGTCCGCTTGCAGGTAGGCGCCGATGGCAGTCCGGGTCGCTTGCGGTTGCTGTGCACCGACCTGACGGTCGCGCACGAGTCGACAGCGCCGAACGGGACCGTTCTCGAATTCGTTCCTGCACAGCAACCACTTGTGCTGCCCGCGCTGGTTGAAGAGTTCGTGGTCATGCGCGCGCCAGTTGGCAGTGACGATGAATTTGGCGAGGGGCGCGCCGGTTTGCGCTATCGCGACCTGATCCCTAGCCGGCTCGGCGGCAGGTTCATCGCCTCACACATCCTCATCGCTCAGGGTGGCCCGGTGAAGGACTACGTGCACTTCCACAACGTGCGCTTCCAAGTGATCTACTGCCACCGCGGCTGGGTGCGCGTCGCGTATGAGGATCAGGGCGAGCCGCTGCTCATGCACGAAGGCGATTGCTTCTTGCAGCCCTCAACGATTCGCCATCGCGTGCTCGAGGCTTCCGATCGCATGCAGGTGATCGAGATCAGCTGCCCGGCCGAGCACGAAACCTGGGCCGACCCCGACACACCCCTTCCCACAGGCCGCAACGAGCCTGATCGCGGCTTCGGCGCCGATGGGCATCGCTTCGTGTTTCATCAAGCGGCCGGAGCGCGCTGGACGCCCTCGCGCTTCGCGGGCTACGAGACCCGCGACACAGGCATCGGTGCTGCCACCGATGGAGTAGCTGGCGTGCGTGTCCTACGACCAACGGGACAACCGGTGGGTCAACGGCAACCGGTGACGACCTCGCACCACAGCGAGTTCCAGTTCCACTTTGTGCTCGACGGGGCGATCACGCTGCAACGTGCGGGCGACGACGCGATGCGTCTGCAGGACGGCGACAGTTTTGTGGTGCCGGCGAATGTTGTGTACACGCTGAGCGAACCGACTGCCGACGCACAATTGCTCGACGTCACGCTTCCCGCGTAAACGACTTACAGCAACTCGAGCACGCCACCTAGCCACTCGATGCTGGCTTGCGTGATCGGATCGACAACAAGCTGTAGGTGATCGCAACCTGCGGCGCCAAAGGCGGCAAGTTGGTCGGCAAGTTCGCGTTGTGTGCCACGCAGTGGTTCGGCAACAACTTTGTCCGAGCCCATCGTGCGGCCGCGGCCGCCTGGCACTTGCACATAGACCGCAGCCGTAGCCTGCACTTCGCCGGGAGCGCGGCCAGCCATCTCGCACTGTTCCGCGACTCGCGCGGCTTCGCTGGCAAAGCCTTCGACCGTGTTGCCGAATCGACTCCACCACACGTTCCACGACTGCACGTACGGCAAGGCGATCGACATCATGCGCGGCGCGGTCGAGCCCAACAACAGCGGCGGCCCACCCGGCCGAGAGATCGGATCGACTTGGCTGCGCACGACGTTGTAGAAGCGGCCGCTGTAATCGACGACCTCACCCGCGAGCAGTCGCCGAATGATGCCAAACGCTTCCTCGAAGCGGCTGACGCGCTGGTCGTACGGGAAACCGAAGGCGCGGTACTCGCGTTCGTTCCAACCGGCACCGAGGCCGACAATCAGGCGTCCGCCTGAAATTGCGTCGACGGTCGCGGCTTGCTTGGCGAGCATCGCTGGTTCATGAAAGCCGATCGACGCCACCAATGGGCCGATCTCGACGCGCGTTGTAACCGCGGCAATGGCCGCCAGCGACGTCCACACTTCCCATGGGCCGCGCACCGACCCGTTGGGCAGGTCGTACAGCAGGTGATCGCCCAACCAAATCGAATCAAATCCAACCGCCTCGGCGGCCTTGGCCATCGCGATCAACTCCGGCCACGGCACGAACCGTTCGACCTCGGGCAACTGCACACCAACCTTGAACGAACGACCCTTGAACGAACTGCTCATACCATCAAACGTAACTCAGTTAGCTTCAGGTCATCGCGTGGCGCAGCGCCAGCTCGATATACGGCGACAAGAACTCGGAGGCTGTCGCGGTGAGATGACTGTCGTCGCGATACATCAACACGTTGCCAACGATGACCGGGCACAGCGTGTCGGTGCACATCCAGTCGCTGGTCGGGATGAAATCGATGCCGTACTTCGCAGCCACTTCCCGCTCGACTGCCAACCGGCTCGGCCGCGTCGCTTGCTCACGCGTCGCCATACAGATCGGCACGTAGGTGAGACTGTTGGCTAGGCAGTACGGAACCAGCAGCGCAGGCGTCGCCGAGTCGCCGAGCAGCAGCACATGCTCCGCAAACGGTTTTACCTTCGAAACGGTGAGGTCGATTCCATCGCGCCACACCTGATCGGGGCTTCGCCCCTCCGTCCCCGGGGCGGCCTGATACCGGTAGCCCGACATCACAACCAGATCGGGATGCAAGGACTCTAATGACGCAATCACGCTGGCCCGCCAGACCGCACAATCGGTTTGATTCGGATCCTTGATCGTCGGGATCTCTGCGCTCGGGCACGCCTTCTTGGTGTGCACGATGAGTCGCCACCCACTTGCTTTCGCCACCAAGTCGATGGCCGGCATCCACTGCGCGGCGTGCGAATCGCCAAACAAGACAATGGTCACCGAACCGGCCGGGTCTCCGTACACACACTCCTTGAGTGCGGTCACGCCGGTGTCGAGAATGCACTCATCGGCGTACACCTGAGGCAGGTCGTTCTTCGATGTACCCAAGCTCGGGTTCAGGTTGGCTGGCACCTTCTTAGTTGTCGTTGCCTCCTCCAGCAACGCCAGGTTGGCGGCGATGAGCGGCGCCAACTCCGGCGGATTGTCGTGCGACGCATCGGCAACGACCGGGCGCGGCATTGTGGTCGGCGGCGGCAGCGTGGAACTCGACGGCACGCTGATGGAGGGCGCCGTGGAAACAGGGACCGTCGCCAAAGTCGGGACGACCGCAATCTCGTCGGTTGCTAGCCGCGGCGGGTTGTGCAGCAGCACGGTCGCCCCCAGCACACCGGCCAGCGCGATCGATGCGCCCAGCATCAGACTCAACGCCGAACTGGCAACCAGCTTTGGCGCGAACCGCACGGGGTTCTCGATCAGCGCGTAGCTAATCGCGGCCAACGCAACCGCGCCGAGTAGGAGGGCGAGGCGCGTGCCAGCAGCAAGCGGACCGTACTTCGCCTCGGCGAGCAGTAACACCGGGAAATGCCAGAGGTAGATGGCGTACGAGCGCGCACCGATCCACTGCATTGGACGCGTACATAGCAGCAGTCCTGGACCGCCAGCGAGCGAGCCAGCGTTGATCACTGCCACCGTGGCAACGACGGGTACGACCGCCGCGACACCGGGGAAGCGCGTTGAGTCGTTATAGGCCAGCGCGGCACCGATGATCGCGCCGAGCCCGACGCACCCTGCGATAGCGCGTGCGCGTTCTGCCCGTTTCCATAGCGTGCCTCCAACCGCCGCGATGAGCGCGCCGCTGAGCAACTCCCACGCGCGCGACGGCAACATGAAGAACGCCCACGTCGGCTCGGTGCGAGTGAAGCGCACACACACAACGAGCGAGACCACCCACATCACACTGAGCACCGCAACCAGCCAGCGGCGAGTGAGGCGCGCGTAACGCACGAGCAACAACATCAGTCCCGGCCACACCAAGTAGTACTGCTCTTCGACGGCGAGCGACCAGAAGTGCAGCAGCGGCGAGGTCGCCTGTCCCCCCGCTAGGTAGTCGGTCCCAACGTCAAAGAACCGGAAGTTGGCGACGAATGCGCTCGCCGCGATTGCGTCGCGGGCAAGGTCGCCTTGCGAGAGACCGTCGAGCATCAGCCAACCGGCGATCAGCGTGGCTATAACGACCAGCCCCGATGCCGGCAGCAACCGCCGCGCCCGCCGCGCCCAGAACGCGAGCAGCGAGACGGTTCCGGTCGTCGCCAATTCACGCATCAGCAGCGAGGTGATCAGGAAGCCGGAGAGCACAAAAAAGACATCGACGCCGATATAGCCACCCGACATCGCGCCCAACTTGGCGTGATAGAGAAGCACGAGTAACACCGCGACCGCGCGCAGGCCTTCTACCTCTGGCCGAAAACGCGCGGACTTCTCGAGCCCAACCGTCGCCGGCAACATCATGTCAAGCTACCGGGCGCCTCACTACGGGGTGAAGCTTTGGCAGGAGGTTCGCGTCAGCGATTCGACCATCTGGTCGATGCCGTTCATTACGGTCGCGATCGCGGCATCATCGAATGCCGCCGCTCCGGCATCGACGATGGCTTGCAGGTCGATGACAAACTGAAGGATTTGTACAGACGCGCCGGGACTGAGCAGCGGAAGATCGGGTTCGCTCTGCTTTGCGAAAGCTAGAAGTGACGCGGCGTCGTCGAAACCAATGTTGGGTGCCAACGGGTCGAGCCGCGGCGGCGCGTCAGTTGCCACCAATTCACGCACGAGCGAAGTTCCAACGACGACCTGCTGGTCGAGCTTGGCGAAGTCGACGATGTCGGCCTCGTCCTGTGCCGTGTGATAGCAGCCGCCGATCGAGTCGGTGAACAACATCGACGGGATGCCCGCCTGAGCGAAGTTTGCGTGATCACTGCGGCCTTCGAACAAGAATGAATCGAGCAGTAACGGTTGCAGTGTCGACGACGCCATCGCGTGTGCCGTTGCCTGCGTCAAAGCGTCGCCACCAGTCTCGGCACCAATCGCGATCGTCACGTTGGCCAAGGACGGCAGCAACGTCGCGCCTTGAATGTCGAAGTTCAGGTACGCCACGGTCTGCGCCAACGGAACGACCGGATCCGCAACGTAGGCCGCCGAACCGAGCAGGCCGTCTTCCTCTGCGTCCCACAACGCCACTAGCACCGACCGTCGTGGCGTGCCTTCCGCTGCGATAGCGCGGGCGATGCTGATCACGGTGGCGACGCCGCTGGCGTTGTCGGTTGCGCCGTTACAGATCTGATCGACGGGGTTGTCGGTGACGCAGTCGGAGCCAAGATGGTCGTAGTGCGCGCCGATAACGACGTATTCGTCGGCTAGATCGCCGCCGGGTATCACGCCGAGGATGTTGGTTCCAACGGCGAATGGCTGCAGGAAGCCATCTTCCAGCGCCGGTTGTGCGTACAGCGCGAGCTGCTCAACGATCAGCGCCTGCGCTGCGCTCGACCCAGGCGTCTGATTGTTGCGACCGGCAAGGTCGTCGGATGCCAATGCCTCGATCAAAGCTTGAGCATTGAGCCCGCCACCAGGGACAGGACTCGTCGGTGCTGGCACCGAGTCCGAGCGTTCGACAGCTCGCACCCAAGGACCACCAGTTGTGCATCCGCTTCCTAGGAGCGCCGCGGTCGCGCACGCGACCAGCAGTGGGCGATTCACACGGCGACGATATACGGGACTACTTGGCGTGTCCCGGCAGGGCGACTGTCAGCCAACCAGTAGTCAACGTCATGGGAAGTAGCCGCTGACGTCGACCAACAGGTCGGTGTCAGCCGAACTGAAGAAGCACACTCGCCCACCGCCGCCGACACGTGCCAACACCGAGTTCGGAATCACTTCGCCAGCCGAAAAGTTCAGGTTCGATGTATTCGGTTGCGCGTTGCCACACGCGTACACCGTCAGGAACCCACTCGCACTCGGCGACACCGCGGTGACGTTCAGTACCACCGACGCCGCGTTCGCGGGCACACCAGCGCGACCAGCGATCGATAACTCGTAGGTGCCGCCAGCCAGAATGCGGCCGACTGCTTGGTGCTGCCCGTCAACCGTGGTGCCCGTCGGGAAGCGCGTATCCAGCACACGTCTCGGTTCGTTCAATGGCACCAAGGCGTCCGCTGCCGCGAAGTAACCGCTGACATCCACCAACAAGTCTGTCTGCGCCGAACTGAAGAAGCAGACGGTGCCACCACCACTCACACGCGCCAAGACCAGGTTCGGGCTGATGTCGCCGGCGACAAAGTTGAGGTTCGACGCGTTTGGTATTGAACCACAGGGAAACACCGTGAGGTACCCACCAACACCGGGTTGCACAGCGGTCACGTTCAGCACGACAGTCGCCGCACCAAGCGGCACGCCTGCGCGATTTGTCACGGGCAAAACGTACGTGCCGTCCGCACCAACCGGACCAACACCAGCGTGCGCCCCGTCGACCGTCACACCACCAACACGCGTGTCCAACAACCTGTCCGGTGCAGGCAACGACACCAATGCATCGGTCCCTGGGAAGTAGCCGCTGACATCGACCAACAGATTCGTCGTTGTCGATGTGAACAGGCAGACTCGCCCGGCGGTGCCGATCTTCGCCAGCACCGAGTTCGGAATCACATCGCCGGCACTGAAGTTCAGGTTCGACGCATTCGGTAGCGACTGGCCGCACGGGAAGACGGTCACGTAGCCGTTCCCCAATGGACCGACCGCTGTGACGTTCAGCACAACAGACGCGGCGTCGGACGGAACACCGGCGCGACCGGCTATCGGCAACTGATACGTCGCGTTTGCAATGACCGCACCAACAGCTTGGTGTTGCCCATCGACGGTCGATCCGCTCGGGAAACGCGTGTCGAGCACGCGTGCCGGCGCACACAACGGCACCAATGACGTTGTCGGTGCCGGCGTCGGGAGATCGAACGTGACGTCGGTTTCGCCACGGCCCGCGCCGACGCCACCGGCGCCATCGACCACAACCCAGTAGGTCAGTGCTGATTGGATCGTGAACGACACTTGGCTGACCAAGCCGGGTCCGTTGTTACTGGTCACCGAGATCGACGGCGTCGGCCCGCTGTATACCTCTAAGACTGTGTCGAAGTCGTCGATACCATCGCTGCTGGTGCTGATGGTGGCCATGCCACCGTTCTGTTCCGGCCGCGGTACGTAGCGGTACCACACAGATCGCCGCGCGACCACGCCAGCATGAGTCGCCTCGCCGCTTTCCTTCGTCGCGAACCAGGTGCTCGCCGAAACCGTCGAGTCACTGGAGCACACGACTGCGGCGTTCGCGACCGAGTCGTTGCTCGGGGTCGGTTCGGCGAGCCAACGCACACCATTCAAGTCTCCCGCTTGCAGCGAAGTCGGAGAGTTGCAATCGGTGGTGGAAGCCATGAGCTGCTTCTGACCGAGGTACAACTCGTCGAAGTGATTCAGCCCCAGCGCATGGCCGATCTCGTGACTCACCACTGGCTGCCTGCAGTTCGGCAGCATCGTTGGGTTCAACCACACTGCCCCAGCGCTGAATCGCACCTCACCTTCAACCACACTCGATCCGCGCACCCCGCCGCACCCAAGCGCGCTGCCCGTCAGCGAGCCGCACGGCGAACTGGTGGTCATGATCACCCAGATCTCACCGGTGGGAACGTTCGGTTGGCTTGGATTCGCCAGTGCCGGAAGCGTGCTTGCGGCGACCTTCATGCTGATCCCGTTGTGAGCGTTGATCTCGTTAGCCATGTTTTGCACTTTCGGGCGGTAGGTCTCGATGTCGAAACCCGGGCTGTCGACTAGTCGGATCGTGTAGTCGCCATAGCTGCGCAGGCTGAAGACGTGGAACCCGTCGTCGAGTGTGACCGACTGAAACAAACCGTCGGGCCCAGTCTCGCCTCCCACCGCCTGGTCGGCCGCCTTGGCGGCATCAGCGGCTTGCACGGCTGCCACCGAGTCAGAGTCCATCACCGAGTCGTCGCTTGTTTGCACCCAGTCGACTGTCGGGCCATCGACCGGGGCGGGTGCTGCGCTGCTCGGCGCGGCGGTGACAAACGTGGCCGAGAGAATCAACACGCAGAGTGGCCATCTCGGCGCTGTCATGCCGCGAGCGTACAGCCCGACCACCAGTCCGTCGGCCGCGGCTAGATGAAATAGCCGCTCGCGTCGACGAGCAAATCGATCGCCGCCGAGCTGAATATGCACACGTTGCCACCGGTGCCAACCTTGGCAATTACCGAGTTAGGGATCACATCGCCGGCCGCGAAGTTCAAGTTCGAGGCATTCGGCTGCGGCGAACCACAGGGATAGATGGTCAAGTAACCGCCCGTGCTCGGGCTGACGGCGGTGACGTTGAGCACAACCGATGTCGCACTGGCCGAAACCCCACCGCGCAAGACCGGCAATTCGTACGTTCCGCCTGCCGCAAGGCGGCCGACGCCCTGATGGGCCAGGTCTATGGTTGGGCTGCCCGGATTACGGGTGTCGAGCAGTCGCACCGGAGCAGGCAGCGGGGCCAACGAAGGCGGCGCCGCCGCCGACAGGAAGTAGCCGTTCACGTGGACGATCAGGTCGGTTGCGGTGGATGCGAAGAAGCACACCTTCCCGGCGCCCCCACCCGTGCCGACCTTGGAGATCACGAAGTTCGGGATTACCTCACTGGCCCCGAAGTTCAGATTCGATGTGTTCGGTTGCGCTGTGCCGCACGGAAACACAGTGACGTATCCGTCGGTGCTTGGGTTCACTGCAGTCACGTTCAACACGACGGTGCTAGCGCTCGCACTCACGCCGCCGCGATTCACGATGGGCAGTTCGTAGGTCGTACCCGCAGCAATGCGGCCGACACCGGCGTGTGCGGGACTGTCGACGGTTGCTCCACCAACACGAGTATCAAGCAGGCGCGCCGGCGTCAGGGCAGTGAGCGCAGGACCCGCGCCGAAGAAGCTGCTGACATCGACCAACAGGTCGGTGGTCGCTGAAGTGAAGAGGCAGACCTTGCCGCCGGTGCCCACCTTGGCAATCACTAGGTTCGGTATCACGTCGCCAGCAATGAAGTTCAAACTCGATGCATTCGGTTGCAACGAGCCGCATGGAAAGACCGTGAGGTACCCAGATGCATCGGGACCGACAATGGTGACGTTCATCACTACCGACGTGGCGGCGGGCGTGACGAACGCGCGGTTGGTGACGGGCAACTGATATGTAGTTCCGGCGACGAGACGACCGACCGCTTGATCGCCGCAATCGAAGGTCTGGCCGCCCGGTCGACGGGTGTCTAAGAACCGCGTTGGGGTTCCATTCGTAACGACTGGCGGAGGGATCGTGGTCGGCAAGTCGAACACGACATCGGTCTCGCCACGCGCAGTTCCATTGCCGTCGACTGCGATCCAATATGTAGTGCCGATCACCGCGGCGAAGGTCACTTGGCTGAGCGTGCCAGTGAAGTCGTCGTTGCTCGCAACAGGCACCGCGCCAGCGAACATCGCACCGCTGTACACCGCCAACACTGTGTTGAAGTCGTCGGTGCTGTCGTTGGTTGTCCTGATCGTGGTGGAACCTGCCTGCGATGCGGTGTAGATGAACCAAACCGACCGACGCGGCCCGGCACCCGCGTGCGCAGGTTCGCTGGCTTCCTTAGTCGCGAGCCACGTGTTCGCCGACATCGTCGTATCCTTCAACGGACACACGCCATCGGCAGCGCGGACGTTGTCGTTGCTCGGCGCAGTCTCGGCGAGCCAGCGAAGGCCGTTGAGGTCGCCAGCGCGATACGCGCTGAACGAACAGTTGGTGGTCGACTTCATCACTTGGATCTGGCCAAGGTACGGCGCGTCGAAGTGTGAAAGGCCAAGCGCGTGACCCACCTCGTGGTTCACCACCGACTGGTGACACTTCGATGGCAAGGTCGGATTGAGCCACACAACACCGGCGGACAGGCGAAGTTCGCCGTTGATGCTCCGGTATCCATTGGTGCCACCGCACCCGAGAGCGCCGCCAGAAAGTGTGCCACAGCCCGATGACGACGCAATCATCACCCAAATCTCGCCATCGGGCGCCATCAGATACGACGGATTGACAGGGCCAGCGACGGTTCCCGGCGCGACACTCATGATGATGTTTGTCTGCGAGCTGATCGCATTCGCCGTCTGCTGAAGTTCGTCGCGGTAGGACTCGATGTCGCCCTCGCCGCTGGTTACCAGCCGCAGCGTGTATTCAGCAATGTTGTGGCTGAAGGCGTAAAACCCGTCGCCCGAGGACACCGCTTGAAATTGGTCCTTGGCAGCCTCAGCGGCCAGCGCTTGCATGACGTCTGCACGAACGACAGAATCGTCGCTGGTCTTGATCCACAGTGTGGGTTCGCTTGGTTCCGCTGCGACGTTTGCCGGGCTGGCCGGCAACACCAACCCGGCCGTCAAAGCCAACCCCACCAGTGCTCGCCGCCGCTTCTGCATCAACGGAGAGTACACGGCGGGTCAGGCGCTCTCTCATCGAGGCTCGACTGTTAGTTTCGAGTCCGTGAGATTGGAGGAAGCATCGTGCCCGAGGAGTTTGAAGGCGATCTTGCAGGCGCAGTGTTCTGGGGTGCCGATCTCACTGGCGCGCGCTTTCGCGATTTCGTGGCGTCGGTAACCACGACCGACCTTTCGCGCACGATCGACGTGCTCGAGAACGGGCCGCACGAGTTTCAGCAAGGTCCGGGGTGGTGGAGAAAAGCGACCGCCCCGCGCGCGGCTGTCACCGCGGTGCTGAATGACGCCTGTAACAGGTAGCCACCGGTCGGGGCTTCCCAGTCGACCATCTCACCGGCAACGAAAACACCCGGAAGCCGCTTGATCATCAGTACATCATCGAGTTCGCTGAAGGCGATGCCGCCGGCTGTCGAGATCGCTCGGTCGATCGGCATCAGCGAGCGCACCTCGATGGCTAACGACTTGATCATCGGCGCCAACGCCTCCGGCTGACGCGGAATCTGGTTGCCGGTGAGTTCGCGCAGCAAGGCGACCGACACCTTGCTGAGCCCGATCCGATGCAGCATCGCGGTCAACGAATCCTTCTGTCGCCCGCGAACAAGTCGTTCCTCAAGTTGCGCAACCGTGAGATCGGGTTGGAGATCAAAAGACAGAGTGCAGCTGCCGAGGCGATCGATGCTGTCTCTGATTGTCGCGGATTGCGCGTAAACCGGTCCGCCCTCCAAGCCCGAAGTCGTGATCATTGCATCGCCGCGGACGGAGGCGGTGCCAACGGTGAGGGCGATGTTCTTCAAGGGGGCACCGCCGAACTGACGAACGAAGTCCGCAGACCAGTCCACCAACACACCGCAGTTCGCTGGGCGCAGCGGAGAAATCTTCACGCCAAGTCGAGCGAGCGTGTCGACCCATCGGCCATCGGAACCGACGCGTGGCCAGCTAGCACCGCCGAGGGCGAGAATGGTCACATCGCTCACCGCTTCGACGATCGTTCCATCGCTGCGCTCAAAGATCAGTCCCCTCGCATCGACTCCCCCGTCGGGTCGGCTCGCCCAACCTTGCCAGCGATGACCGACCTTGATCGCGACTTCGAGATCTGCGAGGCGAGCGAGCCACGCGCGCAACAGCGCCGTTGCTCGAAACGAAGCAGGAAACACCCGGCCGCTGGACCCCACGAACGTCGGCTCGCCCAATGCAGCACACCAGGCGCGCAAGTCTTGCGAGGTGAAGCCGCGCAGCGCCGCGACTAGCGACGGCGAGGATGCGCTGTAGCGGCCGAGCATGGCGTCGATCGGTTCGCTATGGGTGATGTTCAGCCCGCCGCGCCCGGCGAGAAGAAACTTGCGACCGACCGAGCGTTGGTGCTCATAAACCGTCACGACTAGGCCCGCATTGGCAAGCACCTCGGCCGCCATCAACCCAGCGGGGCCACCACCCACGACGGAAGCCGTCTGAGTCGCTTTATCGAGAGCCACGGAGAACTTGTTGTAGGCGGGTCTCGATGTCCGGGAGGTCGGGGTTGGTCGATGCCACCCAGATCACAAGGTCGTAAACGGCGTTGTTGGATGCGCGTGTTGCTTGGATCCCGTTGAGCTCGAGGAACACCGCAGCGGCCAGCCAGCCGAGCCGCTTGTTGCCGTCCACAAGCGGATGATCATTGACCAGCGACTGGAGAAGTGCCGCGGCTTTGAGTAGCAGGTCTGGATATGCATCCTCACCGAAAGCGGTGGTCTGCGGTCGCGCGGCCGCCGACCCGAGCAGACCGATGTCACGAATTGGCGGCGGATCGCCAAGCAGCAACCGGGCCAGTTTGATGAGATCGTCGAGTTCAATGAACTCGACCGGGTCGGTCATTGACCGAGTCGCTCAATTGCCTCGGCGTGCGTGCTCATGACGCGCTGGGCGGCGTCGCTCACGCGGTCGCGATGCTGTCCCTTGGAAACAAACTCGCGCACTGCTCGCCGAGCAGCGTCCTGCATTGAAATCCCTTCGGCTTCGGCGCGGTCACGCAGCGCAGCCTGCTCGTCGTCGGTCAAGCGAAGCGTCATAGCCATAAGGCTATGGTATCACTTCGATACCATCGCCGAAGGTGCAATGCCCAGTGAGTATCGGCGGACCGAGCAGCCGATTCTGGCGGAGGTCACTGGCGCCTTGCGGACTCTGTGTCAGCGCACAGAGGTTGTGTCGCTCTATGAGCTGACACAGAATCGGAATTGACGTGTCGGAGGGGGGACTTGAACCCCCACACAGTTGCCTGTACCAGCCCCTCAAGCTGGCGCGTCTGCCATTTCGCCACTCCGACGTGGGATAAAGAGGTTACTGCTGAGCGTTACCGCTGCATCAGGAAACTCAATGCAACGACCGTGCCGATCCACAGGATGCCGAACACCGTGGTGATGCGGGTCAGGTTGCGCTCGGCAGCGGTGCTGCCCAACGCGGTCGAGCCAGCACCACCGAACATGTCGCTCAAGCCGCCGCCACGACCGCTGTGCATGAGCACACCAGCGATCATGCCAAAAAGGCAGACGATGTTGACGACAAGCGAGATGTACAAGATGGTGTCGCGCACGGCTTGAAATCCTATCGGGCCAGGTTGAAAGCGCGCCGCTAGACCGCGGCAGCGCCGACGATCTCGGCCAGATTGGTCGTCGGGAAATGGCATGCGACCGGGTGGCCTGCGCCCCGGTCGATCAGGGCCGGTTCCTCCATCGCACACAGATCCTTGGCGATCGGGCAACGAGTGCGGAACCGACAACCGCTCGGCGGATTGATCGGGCTCGGCACGTCGCCCTGCAGCAGAATGCGCTGGCGAGTGCGCTCGGTCGTCGGGTCGGGCTCGGGCACAGCCGACAGCAGCGCTTGCGTATACGGATGCGAAGGCTGCGTGTAAATCGTCTCCGCCGGGCCGACTTCCATCAGCTTGCCGAGATACATCACGGCCATGACATCGCTGATGTGACGCACCACCGACAGGTCGTGCGCGATGAAGAGATAGCTGATGCCGAGGCGATCCTGAAGGTCGTCGAGCAGGTTGACGACAGCACCCTGAATGCTGACGTCGAGCGCCGACACCGGCTCGTCGAGCACGATCAGCGACGGGTTCAACGCGAGGGCGCGGGCTATACCGATGCGCTGGCGCTGGCCGCCAGAGAACTCGTGCGGGAAGCGACGAGCGTGATCGGGCGCCAAGCCGACGAGTTCGAGCAATTCGGCGACGCGCTCGCTGTGCTTGCCCGGCACCCGCTGAATACGCAGTGGCTCCGAAACTGCGGAGCCAACGGTCAGGCGAGGATCGAGCGACGCCTGCGGGTCTTGGAACACGATCTGCATCTCGCGGCGCATCTTGCGCAGGTCGCCGCGCTTCATGCCAACGATCTCTTGCCCCTTGAACTTGATCGAACCCGACGTGGGTTCGGTCAGACGCAGCACACTGCGGCCGACGGTTGTCTTACCGCTGCCGCTCTCGCCCACCAGCCCGACGGTCTGGCCGGCGCCAACGGTGAACGACACATCGGAGACGGCGTGCACTGTGGCGCGGGTCTTGCGAATGCCCTTCGAGCCACTGACGCTGAAGTGTTTGACGAGGTTGGTGACCTCGAGCACGGGGGCATCGGAAGACGGGGTGGACTTGGCGTTCATGCTGTGATCCCGCTCATCTCGGCAACATCAATCTCGTTGATGCGCACGCACGCCGTCATCGAGTTTGCGTGGGGCTGCAACTCGGGCAGCTTCTCGGCGCACACCGGCGCGGCATGCGGGCAGCGCGCACGGAACGCGCAACCTTGCGGCGGGCGCAACATGTTCGGCGGGCGACCAGGAATCGGTTGCAGCCGTTCCTGACCGACACGGGGCAACGAGTTCAACAGGCCCACGGTGTACGGGTGCGTCGGAGCAGCGAACAAATCGTTGACTGAAGCGCGCTCGACAACACGGCCGGCGTACATGACCTGCACCCGGTCGGCCACGCGTGCGATGACGCCCAAGTCGTGGGTGATCATGACGACGGCTTTATTCATTTCGCGCTGAATGCGCTGCACAACTTCCAAGATCTGCGCTTGCACGGTGACGTCGAGAGCGGTCGTCGGCTCGTCGGCAATCAAAACCTCGGGGTCGTTAGCGATCGCCATTGCAATCATCACCCGTTGGCGCATTCCACCAGAGAACTCGTGCGGATACTGACGCGCCCGCACTTTCGGCTGTGGAATACCGACGATGTCGAGAAGTTCGACAGATCGCGTCAGCGCCTCCGACTTTGAAACCTGTTGGTGCGCTTGGATCATCTCAGCGACCTGGTAACCAACGCGGTAGACCGGGTTCAGCGCCGACAACGGATCCTGAAAAATCATTGCGATCTTCTTGCCACGCACTGTGCGCATCGTCCGGTTACTCGCCCCGACGAGTTCCAAACCCTCGACCGTCGCCGAGCCAGTGATGCGCGCCGACTTGGGCAGTAACCCAAGAACGCCGAGGAACGTCACCGACTTGCCGGAGCCGCTCTCACCGACGATGCCCACCATCTCGCCAGCGGCGACACTGATGTCGACCCCGCGCACGGCTTGTACGTCGCCATTCGGGGTGCGGAAACTGACAGCAAAGTCCTTGAGGCAAAGCAGTGGGTCAGTCATCTCACTTACCTGTATCCAGCTTGGCATCGACTGCGTCGCGCAGTCCGTCGCCGATGAAGTTGATACACACAACTAGCAGCACGAGTGCGCCGCACGGGAAGGCCACCAGCCACCAGTTGCCCTGCTTGGCACCACTGCTCGATAGTTCGACAAGTAGGCCAAGCGAAGTCGAGTTGGTGCCTGGCTGAGGCCCGAGTCCGAAGAAGGAAAGCGTCGACTCGCCGATGATGGAGCCAGCCACCGACAGTGTGAGGGCGACCAAGATCGGGCCGATCGAGTTAGGTAAGAGGTGCGACAGCACAATGCGCGTGTTGGACGCACCCACCGCACGCGACGCCTCGATGAATTCTCGTTCCTTCAACGACAACACCTGACCGCGCACCAAACGGGCGACGCCCATCCACCCAAATATCGCAAACAAAACGATCAAGAAGCGGATCGAGGAGATATCGCCGATTATTGCCGTCAGCCAAGGAAGGTTGCCCAGCGCAGCACGCACCACGATCACCAAGACGAGGAACGGGAAGGCGAGGAAGATGTCGGTCACACGCATCATCAGGTCGTCGAACACTCCGCCGCGCAAGCCCGCAATGGCACCAACGGTCGTGCCGATGATCACCGACAAGATTGCCGACGTCACGCCGATGAACAGCGACGTGCGCACACCCCAGATCAGTCGGCTGTATATGTCGCGACCGATTTCATCGGTGCCCATCCAGGCGATCGAACGCGGCGAGAGATAGACGTTGTTGCCCTCTTGAATCTTGAGGACCTGCTCGTTGATTCCGTAGCGGGCAGTCAACGGAGCGAAAATCACGATGATCAACAGCATCGTCATGATAATCGTCGCGATCGCGGCGCCTTTGTGATGCCAGTAGCGCCGCCACGCCATCTGGAATGGCGTGAGCACGCGAACGTTGAGCGCTTCGACATCGTTGAGATCGGGGTCGGCGCCGAGAAGTCCTTCGGGGATTGCGGTGTCAGCCAAGTCGGATCCTTGGGTCGAGGAGTGCGTACGACACGTCGGCGATGAGGTTGAAAACCAGAACCGAGGTGACAATGATTACGAGGTACGGCATCAGCTGCGGAATGTCCCCGTTAAAGCTCGCCTTGAGGAAGTACACGCCCATTCCCGGGTAGTTGAAGATTGCTTCGGTGATGATCAGGCCGCCGATCAGCTGACCAACATCGAGTGCAAGCACGGTGGCTACGGGGATCATTGCGTTACGTACACCATGGCGGAACAGCACATTGCGTTCGGAAAGACCCTTAGCGCGCGCTGTTCGCACAAAGTCGGACGAGCGCACATCCAGCAGCGAGGCGCGCATGTATCTGCTGTACTGCGCAATCACCTGCACGGCCACCACTGTCACGGGCAGCACTAGGTGCTTGATCATCAACAAAAGATCGAAGCCCTGATGACCCGGCGGGTAGACGCCGCCGACAGGGAACCAACCCAACTCGACAGCGAAGACGAGCTGCAAAATGACGCCCGACACGAACGCTGGGACGGCACCGACGAAGAACGCACCAGTGTTAGCGATGTTGTCGAACCAACTACCAGGCTTGCGTGCGGCCAGCGTGCCGACGGTAAGGCCGATGCTGATTCCAAGAATCGAGGCGATGCCTGCGAGGCGCAGCGTGTTGAAGATCGAGTAGCGCAATGGCGGATAGACGAGCGCGCGACCCTTGATGCTACGCGGCCAGTGATCGGGGCCTTGAATGAAGCGCCACAGCCATTCGAAGTAACCGCGCACATATCCGCCCCAGCCCTTATACAGACCGTTGACGGCGAGGTACTGCTCAACCTTCTCGCGGGTTGCGCGCGGGTTGGACCGCTTGTATGTCTGCTCAGGGTGCCAACCGGTGCGAACCGCGCAGTACACGAGAAAAGTGACGAGCAGGAGCGTCAAAGGCAGCCATAGAAGACGCCGCACTATGAACCGAAGCACTCTGACCCTCCCCGTGAGTCTCTCTACAAAAAGGAATTAGGGCCGGCCCGAAGGCCGACCCTTCATCCTTTCACAACTTACTTACTGACGCCTTACTTACAGAATCGTGACCACTGCTTCGCCGGTCAGGATCTCGTTCGGTACGAAACGACCATCGTTGGTCGTGTCGTAGACGCCCGGCAGAACCGGGAAGGCAATCAACCACACGTACCACGACGAGTTTGCGCACTCGGTAACCGGGTTTGCGCAATCGGCCGTCGGGAACTGCTCGGCACCGATGATGATCTGGCCATCACCGTCGACGTCAGTCCACTGGTAGAAGTCGTTGAACGACCGGTAGTTGGACAGTTCGAGGGTCGAAGAGTCGTCCAACTTGTCGGTGCGGTATGCACCGAAGTTGAGCCACTGGATCAACGGCAGCATCATGTGGTCCTCAGCCATCAAGTCAAGAACGCCCTTGATGAGTTCGGCACGAGCGGCCGGGTCGGTCTCGGAGTCCGACGCCTTCAACATGGCGGTGGCATCTTCGTTGCACCAACCCGAGCTGTTCTGACCCTGGAAGTCGTTCTCCTCGGTCGGAATCTGGTCGCAGCCATAGGTCGTCAGGTACGACGGGTCCGGTGCCACGGTGTTGATGTACATGGCCAGGTCGTAGTCCAACGACGGCAGGCGGGTCTCAAACACGCAAGGCAGGGCCTCGCAGTTGTCGGCGCGAACCTTGAAGCCAGCAGCTTCCAACAACGGGATGAGGTAAGCCTGGGTGCTCTCACGACGGCCGTTACCGGTGTTGACCATCCAACGGATGTCCGGAACTTCGCCATCGGGGTTCACCCAGAAGCCATCGGCGTCCTGCGTCCAGCCATTGTCCGTGAGGAGTGCAGCAGCACCCTCGGGATCGTAGGTGTCCGTGAACGAGTCGTTGCAGAAGTCGCCAGGAGCGATCGGGCCGCAAAGGAGCAGCGGGACATCGCCAGCGAACGGTGCGTAGATCTGCGCGAAGAGTGCATCGCGGTCGACCGACATGCTGAAGGCGGCACGATAGATCGGGTCAGCGAACGGACCGTCGAAGCTCTGGAAGTACAAGCCCTCGAATCCACCGCCAGCCTCAACCTTGTAAGCCACGTTCGGGTCTTCCAACTCGGCCGCGAGGCCAGCGTTGAATTGCGGGAAGATGAAGTCGACTGAGCCGGACTTGAGGGCGGTAGCACCATCCTCTGCGGGCACGAAGACAACGCGATCAAGGGTGGTCTGACGCTCGCCAGTGTAACCCGGGTTCGGAACGAGCACGAGCTGCTCAGCATTCCACGAGTCGATGAGCCACTCGCGACCGGAGTAGGAGATGCCACCGTCGAATGCAGCCGACACGTCGTTGCAGTCCGGGGTTGCAGCGGCCTTCAACAAGCCGGTGAACAATTGACGCCACGGGGCATACGTCGACGCGTACGTCACGGTGATGTCCTTGTCGGTAGCGCCAGCGTCGATTGAGATGACTTGGTCGTAACCGGTGGTGCTCAGCGAACCAGGAGTGTTCATGGTTGCGTCGAGCGTGCACTGGAAGTCGGCGATGGTGATGGGCGAGCCATCTTCCCACACGGCGACATCGGACAGGGTGTACGCCACTGTCATTGCCGGCTCAACGACCGGCGTGGTGTCGGCGGTCGTGTCGGCTGTCGTATCCGCAGTTGTGTCTGCGGTTGTGTCTGCTGTCGTGTCGGCCGTCTTGTCCTTGTCGTCGCCGCAAGCTGCGGCTACAAGAGCAAGACCGACGATGACGGCAGCAAATTTGCTGGTCTTCGTGATCCTCACGTGGTTGGTCCTCCTGGTGGAAACGGAGGGAGGTCGATGCGGAGATCTCGACGGGGCATGAAGCCTGGCCGAACCGCAGCTCGTATTGTCCTCCCCGATCAATACGGGCGGACGGAGGATAGCACGGCCTTTCCACTGGCGATAGCCCGGGCGTTGCCATTTGTACGAAATGTAGTCACTTGCCGTTCGCTTAACAGTCCAGGTGAATGTTCACGCACCGAGCTTGCAAATGCGAGCAAATTCGTCGGGATCCAGGCTGGCGCCACCCACCAACACCCCGTCGATGTCGGCCTGCGCGATCAGCTCGGCGATGGTGCCCGCCTTAACGCTGCCACCGTATTGCACTCGCACCTGGTCGGCGGCGTCGGCTCCGGCGAGTTCGGCCACACAGCGACGCACCGCGGCACACATCTGCTGGGCGTCGTCGGCCGTCGCGGTGCGGCCGGTGCCGATCGCCCAGATCGGCTCGTATGCGATGACCAGTGCGGCCACCTGCGCAGGCTTGCGGTTGGCCAACCCAGCGCGCACTTGGCCAAGCACCTTTGACTCTGTCTCGCCGGCCTCGCGCTCTTGAAGAGTCTCGCCAACACACATGATCGGCGTCATCCCTTGCTGCTGAATGGCAGCGACCTTCTTGTTGACCATTTCGTCGGTCTCGCCAAACAGTTCGCGACGCTCGCTATGGCCAGCGATTACGTACTGCACGCCCAGCTTGGCGAGGAACACGGGCGACACCTCGCCGGTAAACGCGCCCTTGTCCTCCCAGTGACAATGCTGTGCGCCGAGCGCGTAACCCAACTTGTCGCTGTCGATCACCGTCTGCACGCTGCGAATATCGGTGAACGGCGGATGGATGCTGACGTCGGCGATGTTCAGTTCGTCCTTGCCGACCAGATAGGCCAACTTCTGTACGGTCTGGATCGCTTCGAAGTGGTTGTGATTCATTTTCCAGTTGCCAGAGATCAGTGGCTTACGCGCGTTACTTGGCATTCGGTGCTCCCCTCAAGGCCTCGAGGCCGGGCAAGTCGCCTAACTCGAGTAGTTCCAATGCGGCACCGCCGCCAGTGCTGACATGGTCGACATCGTCAGCGAATCCGAACTGCGCGAGCGCGGCTGCGCTATCCCCACCACCGACAACGGTGAACGCGCTTGTATCGGCCATGGCTTGCGCGACTGTTCGCGTGCCAGCTTCGAAGCGGGGGTCCTCGAACATGCCCATCGGGCCATTCCAGAAGACGGTGCGGGCATCCATGATCACGTCGCTGAATGCGGCCGCTGTCCCCGGCCCAATGTCGAAGCCTTTCGCACCATCGGGCAAGCGCACGCCGAAGGTCGCGAAACGACCATGCGCGTCGACACCGACCAAATCCTCGGGAAGGTGAATGGTCTTGCCGTTCGTGGCCGACTCGGCGAGCAAGCGCTTACACGTATCAACTTGGTCGGGCTCCCACAATGAGTCGCCAACCGGGTAGCCCTGCGCAGCGAGAAATGTGAAGCACATCGCGCCGCCGACGACGAGCGAGTCGACCACGGCGAGCAACGCTTCAACGACGCCCAACTTGTCGCTGATCTTGCTGCCGCCGAGAATCGCGACGAACGGGCGCTTCGGATGATCGCGCAAACCGAGCAGCACTTCGACTTCCTTCTCCAAGAGCAACCCCATCGCGCTCGGCAGCGTGCGCGGCGGACCGACGATGCTGGCGTGCGCCCGATGGCAGGCGCCGAAAGCGTCGTCGACATACATGTCGATCCCCTGCACGAGGTGTGCCACAAACGCAGCGTCGTTCGCTTCTTCGCCCGGATCGAAGCGCAGGTTCTCCAACAACTCGACAGCCGGTGCGAGCTCTGCCAGCCGCGCGCGCACCGCGTCCATCGAGTATTTCGGTGTCGGCGCGCCCTTCGGTCGGCCAAGATGCGAGGCAGTGACGACGGTCGCGCCGCGTTCAAGCAGCCAGTTGATGGTGGGCAACGCCGCGCGAATTCGGAAGTCGTCGGTGATGACGCCGTTCTCCATCGGCACGTTGAAGTCAGTGCGCACCAACACCCGCTTGCCGCGCACGTCGCCGAGATCGGCGAGCGTGGGTATGCGACCGGTCATTACTTCTTCGACGACGCTTTCGCGGCAATCGCTCCGGCGTACAGCGTGGTGTCGATGAGACGGTTGCTGTACCCCCACTCGTTGTCGTACCAACCGAGCACTTTGATGAGCTTGCCCATGCTGGCGGTGAGACCGGCATCGAAGATGCAGCTGTGCGGGTCGCCTTGAATGTCGCTCGACACGATCGGGTCTTCCGTGTAGCGCAGAATGCCTTTCAGCGGTCCGCTCTCGGCGGCCTTCTTGAAGGCAGCGTTGATGTCTTCCACCGTGGCGGGCTTCGTTAGGTTGGCGGTGAAGTCGACGATGCTGCCGGTCGGCACGGGCACGCGCAGCGACGTGCCGTCGAGCTTGCCCTTCATCGAGCTGAGCACCAGGCTGGTCGCACGTGCGGCACCAGTGCTGGTGGGGATGATGTTGATCGCAGCACCGCGTGCACGGCGCAGGTCGTTGTGCGGCCCGTCGACAAGTTGTTGATCGCCGGTGTAGGCGTGCACCGTTTGCATCAGGCCCTGGTCGACGCCGAAGGCATCGTCGAGCACCTTCACGATCGGGACGAAGCAGTTGGTCGTACAGCTGGCGTTGGAGATCACCTTCTGCGTTGCGAAGTCGAAGTCGGTGTGATTGACGCCGTAAACGAACGTTGCGTCAGCCGCGTCGCAGGGAGCGGAGACGATCACCAGCGGCGCGCCACCCTCGAGGTGATACGCCGCGGTATCGCGCTTGGTGAAGAATCCGGTGCTCTCGATCACGACATCGACGCCAAGGTCGCCCCACGGCAGCTTCTTCGGGTCGCGCTCTGACAGCACGCGCAACTCGTCACCATCGACGGAGATACCCGTATCGGTCGCTTTGATCGTGTTGGGGAGCGTGCCGAGCACCGAGTCGTACTTCAGCAGGTGCGCCATCGTCTTTAACGAACCGAGGTCGTTAACTGCCACGAAGTCGATGTCGACCCCGCGCTCTTTGGCGGCACGGAAGAAGTTGCGACCGATGCGTCCGAAACCATTGATACCAACGCGAACCGTCATGGTTGCGTTCCTTTCGCGAGTGGGTTGTTCCAGCGGAAGCTTAACGAGCTAGATCGCGATGGCCGGTGTGCACTGCGTAACCATGCCTTCGCAATCGCCGAGCCAGTTCCTCCGCCACAGCAACGCTGCGATGGCGACCGCCTGTGCAACCAAAGGCGACGGTCAGATAGCTCTTGCCCTCCGCCTCATACGACGGCAGCAGTGACTGCATCAGCTCTTCGAAGCGATCGAGAAAGTTGCTCGCAGGCGCTCGTTCCAGCACGAAATCGCGCACCACCGGATCGTGGCCGGTCAGCGGGCGCAGTGCATCGTCCCAGTGCGGGTTGGGCAAGAAACGCACGTCCATCACGATGTCAGCATCGATCGGCAGCCCGTGCTTGTAACCGAAGCTCTCGACGGCGATCTGTAGTCGTTGCCCATCGCCAGCTTCGTCGAAGGCGGCGAGCAACTTTGTCTTCAGTTGGTGCACATTGAGGTCGCTGGTGTCGATCACCAAATCGGCGGCAGTTCGCACTGGCTGCAACAGCTCGCGTTCAAGGTCAATTGCTTCCACCAGCCCCGGTGCTTGGCCATCAAGAGGGTGTTTGCGGCGGGTCGCGTCGTAGCGCTTGACGAGCACCGTCGTCGAGGAGTCGAGGAACAACAGGCGCACGCGGTGGCCGGCCACCCGCAGCGCTGCAACTTTGGGCAGCAATTCGACATGTTGGCGACCAGCGACCAACGCCAACCGTTCGATGTCGCTGCCCGGCTTACTGACGAGCTCGACGATCGTGTCGACCAAGGAGGTGGGCAAGTTGTCGATCACGTACCAACCGAGATCTTCCAGCACCGCCGCGGCGCCGGACCTGCCAGCACCCGACAGTCCGGTGATCAGCAGGATGTCGGCCATTACGCGAGCTTACGAGTCCGTAGATACAGCAACCGGGGAATCGTGGCAGCCGCCGCGTATTCCTCGGCTTTGGCAAGAAAGCCCGACGGTGGTGCTGGCTCTTCCATTCGTTGCACCACTAGCCCGTTGGCGGCGAGCGCATTCACGTAGCGACTGAGCGGGCGATGGATGAAGGGAATGAACACGTCCTTCTCGACCTCTTCCAAGGTCTCGTCTTCGACTAGGTACGAGCCGATGCGCCAGTACTGCTCGGGCGGATCGAGGAACTGATCGTCGATCCATCCGCTGTTCGGCGTCTGCAGCAGCGGGTGGTTGAGGAAGAAGCAGAACCGGCCACCCGGTTGCAGTACGCGTGCGACTTCGGCGATCGCTCTGTCGACGTCGCGAATGTGTTCGAACACCAAGCAGGCCACGACGGCATCGAAACTCGCGTCCGTGAACGGAAGTTGCGCAGCCGCCGCACGCGCGAACGCCGCACCGCCACGCTCGTGCGCGACGCTCACGCAGTTCCACGTCGGATCAATGCCGATTACTTCCGCGCCGAGCCGCGTGGCTAGTCGGCTGACCTGGCCATCGCCACAACCGACATCGAGCACGCGTTTGGCACCAGCCAACTCTTCGGCCGCGAGCGGAAGAATCTGTTCCTCATACTCGGGGTCGGCACCGTCGGTGAACCCATCAATCCACCAGCCCGCGTGCGTCTCCCAGCTCACACTGTCGTCCAACTCATAGTGTCGTCCAACTCATAGTGTCGTCCAACTCATAGTGTCGTCCAACCCATACAGCCAGCGTACGGTCGAACCTAGAGTGCGGCATGGACTTCGCCATGTGGACTCTGTACAACCGGCCATGGAACGAAACGCTCGAGCGTGCGCAATGGGCGGAAGCCGTCGGTTATCGGTCGTTCTGGTACGCCGACCACTTGATGCCGCCCACCAGCGACGGTGCTACCGACCCGGGCGATGTGCACGAGTGCTGGACAATGCTTGCAGCAATCGGCGCGATGGTGCCGCGGCTGCGCCTCGTGTCGATGGTGTCGCCGGTGTCGATTCACCACCCTGTGCTGCTCGCCAAGCGAGCCGTCACGACGGACCACATCTCCGGTGGGCGCGCCGTGCTCGGCCTGGGTGCTGGCTGGCAGGCGAACGAGCACAGCGGCTACGGCTTTGAGTTGCTCGAACCCGGGCCGCGAGTCAAGCGCTTCGCAGAAGCGATCGAAATCATCCACCGGCTGCTGCACGGCGAGCGCGTGACGTTCAAGGGCGATTACTTCACGCTGGCCGACGCACCGCTAGGTCCTGGGCCGGTCAATGCGACATTGCCGATAGTGGTCGGCACCGGCAGCCCATTCATGCTGCGCCTCACGGCCCGGTGGGCGGACGAGTGGAACACTTGGGGCACTCCCGACGAAGTTGCCCGCCGCACAACTCGCTTCCTCGTTGCGTGCGAGAAGGAGGGCCGCGACCCAGGGACGCTGCGCCGCTCCGCGCAGGCGAACATCTACTACGTCCACACTGCTCAAGCGCGCGCCAAGGCCGAGAAGCACGCCACTCCGGACAGAACACTGATCGGCGGTGCCGCCGAATTGGTCGAGCAGATCGGTCGCTACAGCGAACTAGGCGTTGACGAATTCGCCATCGGCGACAACACGTTCGGCGAGACCCACGAGGAGCGCATCGACCAGTACGCCGCCTTCCACGCCGACGTCCTCAGCCAACTCCGCTAACTCCACCGCTAACTCCACCGCGCCGAGGGCCCAAGTGGCCCAAGTGTTTTGTGACACCCCATCGCGCCCAAGGGTGCGCCTCTGACGCGAGAGCGGCAGCCGGGCGCACCCTTAGGCGCGATGGTGTGTCAGGTGGTGGGCGGCGGCCGGGCGCACCCTTGGGCGCGATGGGGTGTCATGTGGTGGGCCGGCGGCCGGGCGCACCCTTGGCGGCCGGGGCGGCGGCCGCATCTAGTCCGCTGGCGGGTGGAGCTTCGCGTGGACCGCTTCGGCGACCGCGGCGGGCAGGAACGACAGCGCTTGTAGGTCTTGCAGGCTCGCCTTCTTCACTGCGTTGACGCCACCCATCACTTGCACCAACTTCTTCTGGCGCGCTTCGCCGAGACCCGCGATGCCGTCCAGAGCGCTGGTCGTCATTCGTTTGCCGCGCAACTCGCGATGAAACGTGTTCGCAAAACGATGTGCCTCGTCGCGAATGCGCTGCAACATGAACAGTGCGTCGCTCCCCCGCGGTACTTCCACGGGAACACTGCGACCCGGAATGAAGACCTCCTCAAAGCGTTTCGCTAACGAAGCGATCGGGATTTCGTCCTGGAGGCCTAGTGAGCGCACGACGCGGTCGGCTACGGCTAACTGCCCCTTGCCACCGTCGACCAGCAGCAGTTGCGGCGGGTAGGCAAACTTGCGCGGTCGGCGACGCTCGCCATCGATCAGGTCCTCGTCCAGCGGCTGATCGCGCTCGCGTAGATACGCCTGCAACCGGCGGGTCAGCACTTCCTCCATCGCCGCGTAGTCGTCGTTACCAGGCACATCCTTCACTTTGAATCGGCGGTACTCGCGTTTGTTGGGCAATCCATCCTCGAGAACCACCATCGAGCCGACGTAGTCGGTGCCCTGCAAATGCGCCATGTCGTAGCACTCGATGCGCAACGGTGCTTCTGGCAAACCGAGCAGATCTTGCAACTCGGTCAATGCTCGACTACGCGCGTTGTGGTCGCTGGCGCGCCGCAACCGATGGCGCACGAACTCTTCCTTGGCGTTACGCGTGACTGTCTCGTGAAGGTCGCGTTTGTCGCCACGTTGCGGAACTCGAATCTGCACGCGACTGCCGCGCAGATGCGTCAGCCATTCCTCGTACGTGGCGATGTCGTCGGCGTCGACGGGAACCAGCACTTGCTTGGGCACGCCCGCCGGCGGGTCGTCGCCGTACAACTCTTCCAGAATGCGATCGACCAAACCCCCGGGCGACAGCTCTTCCACCTTGTCGACGATGAACCCCTTGCGACCAACCACTCGTCCCTTGCGCACGAAGAACACCTGGACCGACGCTTCTAAATCGTCGTCGGCAATACCTATGACGTCGATGTCTTCGTTGCGATCGGCGACCATTTGCTGCTTCTCGATCGCGCGTCGCACAGCCAACAGCCGGTCACGAACCCGCGCCGCCCGTTCGTATTCCAGCGCCTGCGATGCGCTTGCCATCTCGGCTTCTAGCCGCTTGACGATCTCGTCGGTATCGCCGTCGAGAAACTCACACAGTTCTTGCACCAACTGTTGGTAGGGCATCTCCTCAATTTCGCCGACGCACGGCCCACTGCATTTCTCAATGTGGAAGAGCAGGCACGGGCGGCCGAGCCGATGGTGCTCGTTGAACTTGCCCGGGCTGCACGTGCGAATCGGAAAACTGCGCAGCAGTAGATCGAGCGTGTCGCGAATCGCGTACGCGTGCGCGTACGGACCGAAGTAGCGAGTCCCCTTGCGCTTACGGCCGCGCATCACCAGCGCACGCGGAAACTGTTCGTCAGTGGTCACCGCAAGAAACGGATAGCTCTTGTCGTCGCGCAAGCGGATGTTGAATCGCGGGCGATGCTGCTTGATCAGGCTGTACTCAAGCATCAAGGCTTCGACTTCGTTACGTACCTCGATCCATTCCACCGTCGCCGCGGTAGACACCATCTGCGCCGTACGCACGTGCATGTTGCGCGGGTCTTGGAAGTAGTTCGACAGGCGCTGGCGCAAGTTCGAGGCCTTACCGACATAGATGACGCGGCCCTCTTTGTCCTTGAACTGGTACGAACCCGCGCTCTCGGGAATCGTGCCTGGGGGCGGCCGTGTCACCATCAGCGTCGACTCTACGGTTGTAGGTGCAAGGCGGCGGATAAGGTTGCACTCGATGTCCGGTCGCTTCCAGATCTCTTTCCCGGGTCGCCGCGAAAACGACGACCCCTGGTTCCGCGTCGGCGCGCTGGATGTCACCACCTCGGTGTTGGTGCCCGCACTTTGCGTGATCTCCATGTTCGTGTGGGCGGCTAACCCCGACTTCCTTGACCCACTGATTCTGTGGGTCACCGACGTGCGCCATGGCCAGTTGTGGCGGCTGGTGACATGGCCGCTCGCCAACAACCCCAATCTGTGGACGGTGCTGACGATCGCAATGCTGTGGTACTTCGGCCGCGAACTTGAACGCATGGTTGGGCGTGTGCGGTTCGCTTTGATGCTGCTGCTACTGGCCGTAATTCCCGGACTGGTCGGCACCGGGCTCGGCATCAACCAAGCCGGTATCCGCTCGGTCGAAATTGCCGTCTTCTGCGTGTTCTGTATGGCGCTTCCAGAGGTGCGTTTCTTCGGTGGCATCCCCGCATGGGTTTTTGCCGTCGTCATCGTCGGTGTCGAGGTACTGCAACTCCTCGGGCTACGCGAGTCCGAGCGCATCATTCTGCTGGCTGTGTCGCTGGCCACTGCCCTGCTGACCGGCCGAGCGTTCGGGGTGCTCACGCAATACGACTGGATACCGAACCTTGGACGACAGTCAGGCAAACAGAAACGGTCGGTTCGGCGCAGCGGTCGTCAAACAGTGGTCGCTGGTCCGTGGTCGGGTTCCAGTGCTCCCGACCCGCGCGACCAGTACGAACTCGACGCGCTGCTCGACAAGATCAGCGCCCACGGAATCGACTCACTGGGCCGCGACGAGAAGGCGCGGCTCAACGAGTTGAGCAAGAAGCTACGCGGCCGCTGAACGGCGTCGGCGCAGCGAGTGCACATACGCGGCGACGAGTAGCAAACCAGCCATCACCGTCGCGGCATTGGCGAGCGTGTGGAACTGCCAAGCCTGCTTCACGAATCCGGAACTGAAGGCGGCGATCGCGCCACAGAAACTCATCGTCAAGTCGGCGGTGCCTTGCACCTCCACTCGACTCGCGGCTGGCACGGTGCCCGTGAGCAGACTGCTGCCCGCGATCAACCCTATGTTCCAGCCAACGCCGAGCAGGAAAAGCCCAAGGAAGATCAACGCCGGCACATAGCCAGCGACGACGGAGACGACCGTGCCGGAAGCGATGACGATCGCACCGGCCATCACCGATCGAATCTCGCCGAAGCGGGCGACACCGCGGCCAACCAATGGAGCCATGCCGTACATGCCCACGATGTGCAATGCGATGACGAACGCGCTGAGGTCGCCCTGATCGTGATCGGCCATGTGTGGCGGCGTCATTGTCATCACTGCGACCATCGCCGTTTGCGAAATGACCATCGCGGCCAGCCCCAGTGGCGCCAACGGGCTGTCGCGGATGACACCGGCCGAAGCGCGCACCTGGGCCAGCGGCCGGACGCGCTGCGCGTGCGGATCGAGTTGACCGTTCACCGCCAAGGGGTCGGGACGCATGCGCACCGAGATCACCGCCATCGCCATCAGCGAGAACAGCGAAGCCACAACGAAGGGCCCGATCAACGGATTGAACCCCGCCGCACTGGCGACTCGGCGCTCCCACGGCGTGAGCAGCGGACCAAACGCGGCGCCAAGTGTTCCCAACCAAACAACGCTCGCGATCGCTTTCGCCCGATCGTGTTCGAGCGCAAGATCGGCTGCGACGTAGCGACCCTGCAGCGTCGCCGCCTGTGCGCCGCCGAACGCAAGCATGCCGACGACGTAGATCGCGAACACCCCAACTTGTCCGGCCACCGCAGTAATCGCAGCGCCAACCGTGCCGAGCCCGAACGCCAACATCAACCCATAGCGCCGACCTCGCCGACGCATGAACGCCGAAAGCGGTACGGCCAGCAACGCAGCACCCATAGTGAAGGCGGCACCGCCCGTGCCCGCCAATCGATCGTTGCCGTGCAGCAACTCCTTCGCCAGCAACGCCGACACCGCAACAACGCCTGCAATGGCGGCCTGACCCGGCACCTGCGCAAGTCGCAGCGTGTTGAGCGTGCGTCGTTGTTGAAACGAGTAGTCGGGTTCTTGCGGATTGACATCGGCAGTAGCGCTCATCCGGCGTCGAGCATCGGTTTGAGAAATTGCCCGGTGTAGCTGCCCTTCACCTTGGCGACGTCCTCCGGGGTGCCTTCGGCCACGATGGTGCCGCCACCACTGCCGCCTTCTGGGCCGAGGTCGATGATCCAGTCGGCCGTCTTGATCACGTCGAGGTTGTGTTCGATGACGAGCACGGTGTTGCCAGCGTCGACAAGTCGCGACAAGACGGTCAGCAGGCGACGCACATCGTCGAAGTGCAGTCCGGTTGTCGGTTCGTCAAGTAGGTAGATGGTGTGGCCCGTGCTGCGCTTGGCTAACTCAGTCGACAGCTTCACCCGTTGCGCTTCGCCACCCGACAGCGTCGGTGCCGGTTGACCAAGTCGCACATAGCCAAGGCCGACGTCCATCAGCGTTGCCATATAGCGCGCGATGGCCGGTTGATTGGCAAAGAAGTCGACGGCCTCCGCCACCGGCATGTCGAGCACTTCGGCGATGTTCTTACCCTTGAACTGGATGTCGAGCGTGTCGCGGTTGTAGCGCGCGCCCTTGCACACTTCGCAGGGCACGTACACGTCGGGCAGGAAGTGCATTTCGATCTTGATCGTGCCGTCGCCCGAGCAGGCTTCACAGCGCCCGCCTTGCACGTTGAAGCTGAAACGACCAGGCAGGTAGCCGCGCACTTTGGCTTCGGCTGTCGTGGCGAACAACTTGCGCACGTTGTCGAAGACGCCGGTGTAAGTCGCGGCGTTGCTGCGCGGAGTGCGACCGATTGGCGATTGATCCATGTCGATCACCTTGTCGAGCAACTGCACATTGCGAATCGTCTTGTGTCGGCCGGCGGCGTCCTTCGATTTGTAGATCTTCTGCATCAACACCGGCAACAAGATGTCGCGCACGAGCGAGCTCTTGCCGCTGCCGCTGACGCCCGTGACCGTCACAAAACAGCCGAGCGGAATGCGCACGTCGATGTTCTGCAGGTTGTGCTCGCGCGCACCGACGATCTCCAGCCACTCGAGGCCAGGGGCGCGCCTTTGCTTGGGCACGGGCACGGATTGGCGGCCGCTGAGGTATTGGCCCGTGATCGATTCTTTCGACTTCAGGATTCCCGGCACCGGCCCGCTGTACACGACGCTGCCACCGTGCTCGCCAGCGCCGGGCCCGATGTCGACGATCCAGTCGCTGGCCCTGATGGTTTCCTCGTCGTGCTCAACCACCAGGACCGTGTTACCCAGATCGCGTAGTCGCATTAGCGTGTCGATCAGACGTTGGTTGTCGCGCTGGTGCAAGCCGATCGACGGTTCGTCAAGCACATACAACGTCCCAACCAGCCCACTACCGATCTGGCTGGCCAGCCGAATGCGCTGGGCCTCACCGCCTGCCAACGTGCCGGCGTTGCGTGCCAGCGACAGGTAATCGAGACCGACGTCGAGCAGGAACCCGAGACGCGCGTTGATCTCCTTCGTTACCCGTTCGGCGATCATGCGGTCGCGTTCGCCGAGTTCAAGGCTGGCGAGGAACTTCGATGACTCGCCGATTGGCATTTCGCAGATCTCGGAGATGTTCTTGTCGTTCACGGTCACAGCCAACGTCGCCGGCTTCAGGCGCGCGCCCTTACATGCGGCGCACGGAACCTCACGCATGTAACCCTCGTACTGCTCGCGCGCCCAATCGCTTTCCGCGCCCTCGCGCCGGCGGTTCAGCCACGGCACCACACCTTCGTAGGCGGTGCTGTATTCGCGCATGCGCCCGTAACGGTTCTTGTATTTCACCTTCAAGTTGCCATCGACCCCATGCATGATGACCTTCTGCTGCTTGGCGGTGAGCTTCTTGTACGGCGCATCGAGATCGATGCCGTAGTTCTCGGCCACGGCCTCGAGCATGCGCGTGAAGTACTGGGTACTACTGCTGCGCCACGGCGCGATCGCGCCCTCGTTGATCGAGAGATCGGTGTCGGGGATCAGTAAGTCGGGATCGACCTTGAACGTCGTGCCGAGACCATCGCATTCCGCGCACGCACCGTACGGTGAGTTGAACGAGAAGTTGCGTGGTGCCGGTTCGTCGTAGCTCTTGCCACACTTCGGGCAGGCGAGGTGCTGGCTGAACGTCAGCGTCTCGCCTTCGACCGTCTCGCCCTCCTTGGCAAACAGTTCGACTTCTGCAACGCCGTCGGCGAGCTTCAACGCGGTCTCGAGCGAGTCGGTTAGTCGGCGCTCGATCCCGTCGCGGCGCACCAACCGATCGACGATGATTTCGATGCGGTGCTGCTCGTAGCGCGCCAACCGCGTGTCGCGCTTCAGAAACTCGGCGATGTCGACGACGTCGCCGTCGATGCGGGCGCGCACGAAGCCTTGCGCTGTGAGGTCTTGCAGCAGCGTGTCGTACTCGCCCTTGCGGCCGCGCACGACCGGGGCCAACACTTGGAAGCGCGTGCCCTCCGGAAGCAACAGGATGCGGTCGACGATCTGCGACGGCGTCTGGCGCTGCAAGCGCGTGCCGTCGTCGGGGCAATGCTGCACGCCGATACGGGCAAAGAGCAGCCGCAGGTAGTCGTACACCTCGGTGATCGTGCCCACCGTCGAGCGCGGGTTCCGTCCGGCGCTCTTCTGATCGATTGCGATCGCCGGCGAGAGACCCTCGATGACGTCGACATCTGGCTTGTCCATCTGTCCGAGGAACTGGCGGGCGTAGGAACTGAGCGACTCGACGTAACGGCGTTGGCCTTCGGCGTAGATCGTGTCGAACGCCAGGCTGCTCTTGCCGGACCCGGAGAGACCGGTGAACACCACCAGACGATCGCGCGGGATCTCGATGCTGACGTTCTTCAAGTTGTGCTCGCGCGCGCCCCGAACACTGATCTTGGGCAGGTTCTTGTTCGGGTCGGGGGCCTTCGGCATGGATTGGGAAGGCTAGCGAGCAACATCTGCACAGCCGGGAATCGTCAAGAATTGCTGAAGTTCTGTTGTTGGGTGGCCGATACAAGGGTCATGACGGCGGCAAACGGGCACGAATCGAACTTCTCGCGGGCGGCCGCGCAGGTTTTGGAACACCTTTCAGCTCGTTCCGGCCTGGGCAGCTGGGCTGTGTGTCGACACGACACGCAAGGCAGCCGCACGCTGGCTGCGGTCGACCCATCTGGCCAGTTGCAGGCCCACCAACCCATCCCGGCGACCCTTGGTGCCGACGCAGTGCAGCGCATCGGTGCGCCAATCGTGCTGCCCGACGGCACGCCTTTCGGCGAACTTCTAGGGTACGGCGATTATCTGGCGGAGGCCACGCGCGATCAACTCGCTGCTGCTGTGCGTTTGTACGCGAGCCTGCTCGGCGGCTTGGCCGCTAGCGAGCGGGCACTGGCCCACGACCGTTTGCGACCGTCGACAGGCGAACCGACGACCGACCCGTTGACCGGTCTGGCCACTCGCCAGGACTGGGAAGAACGGATGCAGAAAGAAGAGGCGTACTGCCGCGACTTTGGCGAGTCGGCAACCGTGATCGTGATCGAGCTCACAGGCCTGCGCGCCAACAATGAAGTGCGCGGCCATGCTGCCGGCGACGACGAACTGCGCCTTGCTGGCTCAGTCGTGCGCGACGTGACCGCTGGTCAACACTTCAGTGCTCGTCTGAGCGGCGATTGCTTCGCGATTCTTGTGCTCGGTGCCAGCACCGACGAGGTCGTCAATGCACTGCGCCAGGGCTTCACTCGCGGCGGATCAACCGTATCGATCGGCGTCGGTGCTCGTCGCCAGGAGGGCACGCTTGATGAAGCGCAGTCGCTCGCGCTCGCGGAAATCGCGGCGACGATTCAGCGCAACACGGCTTTCCAGCCGCCGTCGATTCATTCCGCGGCCGCGCCGCCCCCGACCGCCGAGGTCATGTTGCAGAACGCCGAGGCCCTCGCTGTGGCCCGCGCTCTCGCCGAGGGCGACATCAACGCATACTTCCAGCCGATCGTTGATCTGCGTACCGGCCACGTTGTCGCTGTTGAGGCGCTCGCCCGCTGGCAGACGCCGGATGGGGTGCGCGAGCCTGATCAGTTCCTTCAAGTGCTGCATCAGTCGGGCTTGTTGGGCGCTCTGTTCGATCACATTCTTGACGACGGGTTAGCAAAGCTCGTTGAACTGCGGCGCAACTCACCCGCGCTGCGACTCGCAGTCAACCTTGAATTCGATAGCAAGGCGGAGAGCACGCTGTTCGAGGAAGTGCGCCGCACACTGCAGAAGTACCAACTACCGCCCGAGGCGCTGTCGCTCGAGCTCAGCGAGCGTCAGACGTTCGAACTCTCCGCTGGCATTCAACGCGATCTCACTGCTGTCGCCGACCTCGGCGTGCAGTTGATGCTGGATGACTTCGGGTCTGGGTTTGCCTCTTTGGAGACGCTGACTTCGCTGCCGATCAGCGGCGTGAAGTTGGATCGCAAGTTCACCAGTCAGGTGTTGCACGGCGAACGCGAAGGCGCCGTCATTAAGGCGATGATCGCCCTCGCAGCCGAAGCCGGCCTGTCGGTGATTGCCGAAGGCATCGAGACGCAATTGCAGAGCGACCGCTTAGTGCGTATGGGTTGCACGCTCGGCCAGGGCTACCTGTTCGCGATGCCGCAACCTGCTGCGGCCGTCGCCGCGGCTATCGCGGCCCCGCTGGTCACCACCTTTTAGCCTTTCAGAGACACGGCTAAGCCGTTCAGAAGCACGGTTAGCCGGCGTCGCGAAGTTCGCGACGAAGTTCGTTGACTTCGTCGCGTAACCGGGCGGCGTATTCGAACTTCAGCTCGACAGCCGCCTCGTGCATCTCTTCTTCAAGCGTTTGGATCAGCCGCGCCAGTTCCTTCTGCGGCATCGTCTTCAGTTCGCGCTGCACCTTGTCGCGCTCGCGATTACGCCGCTGACCCTTGCCAGGGACAGGCGCAGTGTCGTCGGGACGCAGTAGCGAGAGGATGTCGCCAACCGCCTTGCGAATGGTTTGCGGGTTGATGCCGTTCTCGGCGTTGTATGCGATCTGGCGCGCGCGGCGCTCG
>Ga0105048_10001593_pt1 | contig 36720 bp, 25 predicted proteins | sample MAT05_FD_78382 | JGI IMG/M metagenome (GOLD analysis project Ga0105048, IMG submission 78382) | Freshwater microbial communities from Lake Fryxell liftoff mats and glacier meltwater in Antarctica - MAT-05 | ecosystem: Environmental > Aquatic > Freshwater > Ice > Liftoff microbial mat | place... | reverse complement strand
TGGCTGACCGGATACAGTCAGGAAGCGTTAGCAGCGCACCTGGAAAAAGAAACCGATTTTGAGACCTTTTTCGCGGAAGCTGCTCAACTGAATCCGGCGGCGTCACGTTGTCGGTGCGGCGGATGATGCCGGTGATCGTACCGCGCAGATCGAGCGTGAAATTCGCTATCTGGATAAATTGATCGATGAGCTGGCAAAAGGAAAAACGCTGGAGAAGATTCTGCGCAAGCCGTAGGGACGCATCACATGCGTCCGCAGAAAGGCATCACAATGCGTCCGCAGAGAACATCGAGCGTCTCTGCGGACTTTTCATCTGCGAGAATGCTTAGACCCCCACATATGCCGCACTCGTCAGCGCCCACGACGCCACCGCGTCCATATTCAGATCGTGGCGCGTGCCATCGAGCCAGCGCCGATGGGCGGCGGCGGCGATCATGGCGGCGTTGTCGGTACACAGGCTCACGGGCGGGAACAGCACGGGCAGGGCGGTTTCGCGGCGCATGGCGTCACGCAGCGCGCTGTTGGCACTGACGCCGCCCGTGAGCAGAATCATCCGGGCGCCATGCACCTGAGCCGCACGCACCGTCTTGCTCACCAGCGACTCGACCAGCGCGCGTTGAAAGCTGGCAGCCACGTCCGCGACGCTGATACCCGATCGCAGCACGACCGCGCGATTGTCACGCGCGGGCGCGACCGAGCCAGCGGCGCGCTTTGGCTGTGCGGGCGCGACCGTCGCGGCGCGCAAGACCGCCGTTTTGAGTCCGCTGAAGCTGAAGTCGAACGAGTCGTCGCTCTTGCCGCGCGGAAAGTCGAAGGCGGTGGCGTTGCCCTTTGCGGCGATCTTCTCGATGTGCGGTCCGCCGGGAAACGGAAGTCCGAGCGTGCGCCCTACCTTGTCGAACGCCTCGCCAGCGGCGTCGTCGAGCGTCCCGCCGAGGCGGGTATAGGCACCGTGCCCGCTCATCAGCAGCAGCTCGGTGTGTCCGCCGCTGACGATCAGGACGATGGCAGGAAATTCGACGGGTTCGGGCGCGTCGGCGTCGCGTCCGTCGAGCCAGAGCGCGCAGACATGCCCTTCCAGGTGGTTGACCCCGATCAGCGGCTTGTCCAGCGCCAGCGCCAGACCTTTGGCGTAGTTGACCCCCACCAGCAGCGAGCCGATCAAGCCGGGTCCGCGCGTGACGGCGATCGCATCGACCTGATCGGGCGCCACGCCGGACTCATGCCACGCCTGCGCGACGACGCTGCTGATCGCCTCGACGTGAGCGCGGCTGGCGACCTCCGGGTAGACCCCGCCGTAGCGCGCGTGTAACTCGATCTGCGAGGCGATCACGTTCGACAGGATCACCCGCCCATCGCGCACGACCGCCGCCGCCGTTTCATCGCACGACGACTCGATGGCGAAGATCAGCGTCATGACCGCCCCCCGGCGTAGATCGTCGGACGCGCGCCGATCTCGACGTATTCGCGGCGGGCGCGTTCTGCGATCTGAAACAGGTCGGCTTCCTCGGTCGGCAGGTCGTTGATGGTGTGCCACAGCGCCGCCGCCACCATGCCCAGGGCGTGATCCCGACGCGGACCGGCGGGTTCGTCGCTGCACACGACGATCTCGGCGCCGGGGAGCGACTGGAGATCGCTGAGGGCGGTCACGCCCGCCAGATAACGCGCCCACGCCGGGATCGGGCGGCGGTAGAGCGTGATGCCGCGCCGGGCGCCGCGCAGGTCAAAGCGGGCGCGGCGGGGCGAGTCGGCGTCGTGGACGACATAAAAGGAAGCGCCTGTGAAGCGGGCAGCCGCCCATGCCGCGCGTCCGCTGGCGCCGACGACCAGATCGGGTTCGCCGCCGCAGCGCGTGTCAAAGCCCGCCAGCAGGCGGACGGGGGGATCGAGAGGGGAGGTCATGGACACCGTTTATTTCTCTCAATGAACTTTATGATAGGGACACTGCATGATGTGCTGCATGTGTGACGCGAATCACCCCATTATACCCGATCCTGACACGGCATCCTGCGCGGGCGATCCATATAGCCCTCACCCTAAATCCCTCTCCCACAAGAGGAGAGGGACTTTCCAGTGCGTTTCTCCCCTTCGCCCCTCGCGGGAGAAGGGGTCGGGGGATGAGGGCTACCCGAATAGTTACTAAAACGACAAAGTGGGTTACGCTATGCGGCATCATCACTGAATGGGGAAGCCGCTCATGTCCAGCACGCCGACGATCTTCATCTCATATTCGCGCCGCGACGGTCACGAGTTCGCGCAGTCGCTGCGAGAGCAGCTCAAGGATGAGTTCGCGCTGTGGCAGGATGTGGTCGCCTTACAGGGCGGCGATGACTGGTGGGAGGCGATCAAAGGGGCGATAGAGCGAGTCGATACCCTCCTGCTGGTGATCACCAAAAAAGCGCTGCTGTCGCATTTCGTGCGCCGCGAATAGGTGTATGCGCGGCGCCTGGGCAAACAGATCGTTCCGGTGGTACTGGATGAAGCGATGCTCACCGACATTCCGCGCTGGCTGGAGCGCAGACACGTCTATATCCTCGATCCGGGCTATCAGGATTACCCTCAGCATCACGCTAACCTGCTGGCGCAACTGCGCGACCCCAAGCCGCAACCGCCCGTCCTCAACCAGACGCCGCCGCTGCCTGATACCTACGTCGAGCGCCCGACACTGCAAAGCGCGATCCTCGACCAGGTGATCGGGGTGAGCCGCGCACAACCGACGATCGGGGTGACCACGCTGCTCGGCGGCGGCGGCTTTGGCAAGACCAACCTGGTACAGGCGATCGGGGGCGACCCCGACGTGACCAATTCATATGCTGGAGGGGTGTATTACGTCACGGTCGGCGAGACCAGACAGGAATTCGCGCGCGATCTGAATATCATCCTGCGCGATCTGCACAAACCGGAAGTCTCGCCCGACGATGCGCCGTCGAAAGTACGGGAAGCGCTGCTGGAGCGCGAATGTCTGCTCATCCTCGATGACGTGTGGGGCACGCACGACATCGCCGGACTGCTGCCGTTACCAGCAGGGCATGTGCTGATCAGCACCCGCGAACCGTCGGTAGCGGCGCTCTGCACCACCACGCCGATTGCGGTCGCTGAAATGGAAGCGCACGAAGCGGCGGCGATGCTGACCCGCTATTTACCGCGCCAGACCGCACCCACATCCCAGGAACAGCAGGCGCTGCGGCACTTAGGCGAACGATTGGGGGAGTGGCCGCTGCTGCTGAATATCTTCGGCGGGGTGCTGCGCGAGGAAGTGGTGGTCAACCGGCAGTCGCTCAAAGCGGCGCTCGCGTATGTGAATGAAGGGCTGGACACCGAGGGGCTGGCGGTATTCGGACGCGACGATGCCGGACGAAATGCCGCGCTGGAAGCCAGTATGTCGGTGAGTCTGCGCCGTTTCACCGAGGCGGAACGGTCATGCCTGTACAAGCTGGCGATCTTCCCCGATGACGTGGCAGTCAGTGCAGGCGCCGCCGCCGCGCTGTGGCGTGCCTCTGGCGCAATGAACGACTTTCAGGCAAAGAAGCTGCTCAGGCGCTTTGCGGGCAGCTTCACCCTGCCTGAAATCGGGGGGGCTTTTCGATTACACGACAAGATGAAGGAATATTTAGGGGGCAAGCTGGGAGGGGGCGCCCTGGCTGACCTGCACGCCGCCCTGATCGCCGCGCTCGGCGACCCGCACGCGCTGCCCGACGCCTACGCCTGGCGCTATTACGCCTATCACCTGATCGCGGCGCGACAAGCCGACGCGCTCGGCGCCCTGCTGATCGACCCGCGCTGGCTGCGTGCCAAGCTGGGCGCGCTGGCTGCCCCCGACCTGCTGGCGGACTTCGCGGCCTACGCGGGTGTGACACCCGCTGCCCCGATGGCGGACGCCGAACTGGTGCGCCTGATCGAGTCGGCGGTGCGCCTGTCGCTGGATGCGCTGGAACAGGATCAAACCCAGTGGGCGCAGCAGATGCGCGGACGGCTGCCGTCGCAGCATCAGAACGCAGGGGCGGCGGCGTTCGTGGCGCGCCTGACCGACGAGCCGGGGGCGCTGAGGTTGATCGACAACGGCTATCCGGCGCTGCTGGCGGCGGGCGGGGCGCTGCTGCGCACGATGACGGGACACACGAACGGGGTGGACGGCGCGCTGGCGCTGGCGGATAGTCGCCTGCTCTCGTGGTCGTATGTCAAGAGATACACCTCGCCACGGGACACCACGCTGCGGCTGTGGAGCGCCGACGGGGCGCCGCTGGCTGCCCTGGAGGGTCACTCGGATTCTGTGTACGGCGCGCTGGCGCTGGCGGATGGGCGCCTGCTGTCGTGGGCGCGTGACAGGACGCTGCGGCTCTGGCGCGCCGACGGGGTGCCGCTGGAAGTGCTGCACGACTGGCGCGCGGACTCTCCAGGCGCAGCGATCGCATGGGCGCGCGCACGCGGCTTCGATCCGGCGGCGCTGTTAGAAGCAGAGGATGCGCTGATCGGTGACGCTGTTCTCTATTGGCATCGGGGCGAGCGTATCACCCAGTATGATCGGCACAGCGGCGCGGTGCGCGCGCAGTTCATCGCAGATAGCTCGATCACCTGCCTCGCCCTGAGCCGCGACGGCAGGACGCTGGCGGCGGGGGATGAGGCGGGGCGGGTGCTGTTCTTCAGGGTGGGGTGATCCGTTTGTCGCGGCAAGGTGTGATTGTCTTGCCGATGGACTGGCAGGCGCGTTTTTATACGGTGGCTCGGCGTAACCCGCCCCCCTGCCCGCACGTATAGAGTCGCATCATCGTATACACAGGAGTCACCTCAGATGGCGGCGATCACAGGACGCGACTCGGCAGCACAGCGAGTCGTCACACGACAGGATGGCACTCCGCAAGGCAGCGCGGGCTTCGACTGGCTGATGATCGGCTTGTCGGCGCTGTTTCTCGCCGGGTTGTGGGTAGATGGCTGGGCGCACTTTCACGGCGAGGTCGATGGCAGCTTCTTCACCCCCTGGCATTTGCTCTTTTATGGCAGCTTTGCGATCGCCGCTGCCACGCTGGTTTATTTCCAGGTGCGCAACACCGGCAAAGGGTTCGCCTTCACGCGCGCGCTGCCGCGCGGCTACTGGCTGTCGCTGGTGGGCGTGGGCGTGTTCGCGGTCGGCGGCGCGGGCGACATGGTGTGGCACACGCTGTTCGGCATCGAGGACGGGTCAGAGGCGCTGACCAGCCCGACTCACCTGCTGCTGGCGATCGGCATGGGGCTGGTGTTCACGGGCGCGATGCGGTCGGCGTGGACGCGCTTTCCCACCCGCGAGGCGGCGCGCGGCTGGCGTGATCTGGGCGCGATGATCCTGGGCGCGGCGCTGACGCTGACGCTGGTGATGTTCTTCGTCAGTTATGGCAATCCGATCGTCAATCCAGCGCCGCTGCTGGACTTTCCGACCGCGTTCGGGATGCGCGACGCCATGCAGGACTTTGGCGTGACCGGGGTGGTGTTCACGGCGGCGCTGTTCGCGGCGGTCGTGAGTCTGCTGGCATGGCGCTGGCGGCTGCCGTTCGGGACGTTCGTGGTGCTGTTCGTGGTGCCGACGGCGCTGCTGACGGTGCTGAACGATTTTTACCCCCTGATCGTTCCGGCGTTGGTGGCGGGCGTGATCGCGGATGTCGCCTATGCGCTGCTGCGACCGTCGCCAGAGCGCGGCGGGCGCTACCTGCTGTTCTGTGGGCTGGCGCCGCTGGTTTATTTCAGCCTGTACATGGTCACCCTGAGTGCGCTGGAACCGCTGCGCTGGAGTGTGCATGTCTGGACGGGGGCGGCGTTCCTGTCGGGTGTGGTCGGCGTGCTGCTCGCGGGCGTGATCAGCAGCGCGCATAGTGGGACGGCGGTCGTAGACTAGGGTGTATTGACGTTTTGCATTTGCATTTTCAAGACAAAGGGACGGCAACAATGCCGTCCCTGCACGTTACAATCCGCTGCTTATTCATGTCACGCCAAGGATTCCCCTGATGTGGAATAAAGAGACTCTTCTGAAGCACAGTGCCGATCTAAGACAGTTCATCGATTTTCGCTCCTCCACACTGGCAGACGGTCAGCGGGTCATCGACGCGCACAACAGCAGCGGGCTGACGTTTACGCTGCTGCCCGATCGCGGCATGGACATCACCAGCGCGGCGTACAACGGGCTGCCGCTGACCTGGCTGGCAGCAGGCTCGCCCAAGCCCGCCGACTTTGCCGCGCCCTGGCTGCGCCTGTTCAACGGCGGGCTGCTGACCACCTGCGGGCTGACGCACGCGGGCGCGTCCGACACCGATCCGGTCACGGGCGAAAAGCGCGATCTGCATGGCAGATATACCCGGCTGCGCGCCGACGCGATCGAGGCGCGCACATTTTTCGACGCCGACGGCATCCTGAATGCCGAGCTGGTGTCCAGCATCAGCGAGAACAGCCTGTTCGGGGAACAGCTTCGGCTCAAGCGCTTGTACGTTCTGTCGGTCGGCAGTCCGTCGGTCACGATCTGCGACACGGTGGAAAATTGCGGCGACATGCCGACGCCGTTCATGATCCTCTATCATTTCAACCTGGGCTATCCGCTGGTGCGCGCGGGGGCACGGCTGCTCTCGCCTGCACACACGATCGCGCCGCGCGACGATGCCGCCCGCGCCGGGCTCGACCGTCATATGCACTACGACGCGCCGACGCCCGGCTATGCCGAACAGGTGTTTTTCCACACGATCGCGCCGCAAGGCGGGCGCGCATCGGTCGCGCTGGTCAATGAGACCTTTGGGCTGCGTCTCGACTGGACGACCCAGCACAGCCCGTATTTCACCCAGTGGAAAAATACGCGCCAGGGGATTTACGTCAGCGGGATCGAGCCGGGCAACTGTCTGCCGGAAGGTCAGGAGTCGGCGCGGGCGAATGGGCGGCTGGTGCTGCTGCAGCCCGGCGAAACGCACACGTTCATGAATATGATGACGGTGCTGCCCGACGCGGCGGCGATCGCGGCGGTGGAGGCGGAGTTCGCGGGGTGGGGATAGGGGGTTAGAGAAATAAGAGGGGTGTGGCGTGTGCCGCACCCCTCTATTGCTGCCGCTTAAACCGGCTCTGCTTCCAGATATTCGAGACTCTGATGGCGGAAGTAGGTATTGTACAGCTCGGCGTAATGCCCGCCGCCCGCCAGCAGCGAGTCGTGCGTGCCCTGCTCGATGATGGCGCCGTCGCGCAGCACGATGATCCGGTCGGCATTCCTGATCGTGGACAGACGGTGCGCGATCACGATCGAGGTGCGTCCTGCCAGCACGGTGTCCAGACCTTCCTGGATCAGAGTCTCGGTCAGCGGATCGACGCTGGCGGTCGCCTCATCGAGGATGCAGATGGTCGGATTTTGCAGCAGCACACGACCGAGCGCGACGAGCTGGCGCTGTCCCATCGACAGACTGCTGCCGCGTTCGCCGACCTGGGTCTCCAAGCCGTCGGGCAGCGTGCGAATCCAGTCCCCTTGTCCCACCAGGTGCGCGATCCGCTCGATGTCGGCGTCGCTGGCGTCCTGCACGCCATAGCGCAGATTCTCGCGCACAGTGCCGTCGAACAGGAACGGAGTCTGCGTGACGATGCCCAGACGCGCGCGATACGCGCCCAGGTCGAGCGAGCGGATGTCTTGTCCGTCGATCAGGATGCGCCCTTCCTGATACTCGTAGAAGCGCGCCACCAGCTTGCCGATGCTCGACTTGCCCGACCCGGTGTGCCCGACCAGCGCCAGCGTCTCGCCCGCCGCGATCGTGAGCGAAAATTGGGTCAGGACGGGTTCGTTGTCGGTATAGCGGAAGTTCACCTTGTCAAAGGTGATCTCGCCGCGCAGATCAGGCAGCGCAATATTGGCGCCCGTCTGGACGACTTTGGCGTCGGCGTCGATCAAGCCAAAGACGCGCTCGCCGGCGGCGAGTCCGAGCTGAAACTGACTCCAAAAGCTGGCGATGCTGGTCAGTGGAAACCAGAACAGCGCGATCCCCTGGATGAACAGATACCACTCACCGGCGGTGATGTCGCCATTCTGCGCCAGCCCGCCGCCAAAGTAGATCAACAGCCCCGTGCCGATGCTGGCGATGCCGATCAGGATCGGAAAGATGCTGGCAAAGGTCGAGCCCGTGCGCAGATTGACACGGTAGCTCTGTCGGTTTACGTCCAGAAACGCCTCGTAGATGGTCTGTTCCTGGCGAAAGGTCTTGGCGATGCCGATGCCGCTGATCGTCTCCTGGATGTGCGCACTGACGACCGCGCCCACCCGCCGCGACTGGGTGACGGTCTCACGGGCGATGCGACGGAATGCCAGCGCCGTGAAGACGATGAACGGGCTGATCACCAGCGCCAGCAGGGTCATCGGCACACTGACGGTGAACAGATAGCCGGTCAGCAGCGTCACGATCAATATCTGGCTGCCCAGATCGGTCACCAGCCCGACCGTCGCCGAAAACGCCTGCGAGTCCGAGGTGACGCGGCTGACGATCTTGCCGGACGGGATCGAGTCGTAGAACGACAGATCGCGCTCCAGCACCGCGTCGAAGGCGTCCTGACGAATCTTGAGGGTGACATTGCCGATCGCAGCCGCCGACAGCCATTGACGGATGGCGTTGAACCCCCACGACAGGATGCCCAGCACGATCAGCGCGGCGATGATGATCAGCAGCGTCGCGCTGGTATTGTCGATTTGCAGGCGGTCGATGCCGTCGGAAATGATGATCGGGATGATGGTGTTGACGACCGAGCCAACGGCGATCGCCAGCATCACCGCCGCCAGTCGTCCGCGCTCTGGGCGAAAGTAGGTCAGGATACGGCGAACGAGTGTGGCGTCACTGTACTTGCGATCGTATTCTTCTGCGTCCAGACCATCCATGAGGAAACCCATGTGTCTTGCCTCCTGTGTGCGCGATCAGAGTCATGCAGGGTGTCGTCGGAGTTTACGCGGGTTCGGCTTGCAACGGTGGCAGCGCCATATCGTAGCGTGCGAAGATGCGGCGGTACGGTTCCGAGGTGCGCAGCAGCGACTCGTGATCGCCAGCCGCCAGCACGCGCCCGTCTTCCAGCAGCAGGATGTGATCCGCCCAGCGAATCTGCGACAGACGGTGCGTGATCAGCAGTGTCGTCCGTCCTACCTGTGCCCGGTTGATCGCCTTCTGAATCTCGTCCTCGGTGGCGCTGTCGATGGCGCTGGTCGAGTCGTCGAGGATCAGGATGCGTGGGTTGGTCAGGAAAGCGCGGGCGAGGGCGATGCGCTGGCGCTGTCCACCGCTGAGGGTGACGCCCCGTTCCCCGACCTCGGTCTGATAGCCCTTGTCGAAGCTCATGATGAAGTTGTGCGCCTGCGCTTCACCGGCGGCGAATTCGATCTTGTCCTGCGGGGTGCCGGGCGCGCCAAAGGCGATATTTTCCGCCAGCGTGCGCGAGAACAGGAACACGTCCTGCTCGATCCGGCTGATCTGCGAACGCAGTGACTCCAGGCTCCACTCGCGCACGTCGATGCCGTCGATCAGCACCCGTCCGGCGGTGGCGTCGTAGGTGCGATTGATCAGCTCGGTCAGGGTACTCTTGCCCGATCCGGTCTGCCCGACGATGGCGATCGTCTCGCCCGGATTGACGCGGAAGGTGATATTTTCCAGCACCGTCCCGTCCTCGTAGCCGAACGAGACATTCTCGAAGACGATCTCGCCGCGCATCTGTCCGGCATAGCCAGCCGTGTTCTCGTCGAGGTCGGCTTCCTCGTTGATCACTTTCAGGATGCGATCCCCACCCGCGATACCCAGCTGCACCAGCGTGAAAGCGAACAGCGAGAAAAACACCGGGAAGCGCAGCAGGACGACCAGGCCGGTATAAGCGATCACATCCGCGATCGTCAGCACGCCCTGGTTGTACAGGATGATCGAGTGCAGAAAGCTCAAGCCGAGCGCAAAGGCGTAGAACAGCATTGGCAGGTAGGTCGCCTCGATCCGTCCCTGCTGTGCGAAGTAGTCGCGGAAGGCGCGCGCATTTTTGGTGAACTTGCTGCGCTCGAACGGTTCCTGCACACTGGCTTTGACGACCTCGATCCCGGAGACGCTCTCTTCCAGCCCGGCGTTCATCGCGCCAAAGGCGCCGCGCTGTGCCCCGACGACCGGGTTCAGCCGTGCCGAATACGGACGCACCGCTATGACGAAACTGACGATGAACAATGCGGGAATCAGCAGCAGCTCCAGGCGAATGGTGGCGATGAAGATCATCGGCATGACCAAGCCCATCAGCATGTCGAAGATGAACAACATGCCCGGCATGATCAGCGTGTTCAACTGTTGTACGTCGTCGGTGGCGCGCGCCATGATGTCCCCGACGCGCTGGCGATCGTGGAAGGTCTGACTCTTGCCGAGCAGGCTCTCGTAGAGTTCCTGGCGCGTATCGCGCTCGACCCGCTGGGCGATATTCACCAGCGTCAGGCTGCTGACCAGCGAAGCGGCCGAGTCGAGCAGCAGTACGATCAGCGCCACGATCGACAGGCTCAACAGCGCCCCTGGCACGGTCGGATTGATGATCTCTTCCGCGACGCCGCCGATCAGGATGCGGGCATAGGAAAAGGACGCCCAGGCGATCGGGTAGCACGCCACCACGATAATGAACAGCAGCTTGTAACGCCAGACATGCGACACGATCCAACGGATCGTCTCTGACCGATTGTAGCGGTATGCTGCCTCTACGGTGAACTCGCTGCGGCTTGCCATACGTGCGCGTCTCCTGCTGGCAGAGTAGAGACGTATTATAGCAGAACATGGGTTCTGACACAAGAGGGTCAGGGTGGTTCAGGAGTGTCTAACGGCGGGTGAAAGCCCGACTGCGCGCACATATACCAGGTGGCGTATTGCTTCCCAATTTAAGTCACTCATGCGGAGAAAGAAAATCGGACTGCGAAAAAGCATGACCACGCGCGCGCAGCAGCGCCGCCGCCTCAGCCTTTCGCAGCATCACCTGATCGGCTCGCACTACGAGGGTCTCCAGCTCGGCGCGTTCGTCCTCGGTCAGCAGCCCGTGATTATTCGCGTTCATCAGGACATGCGCGCGGGCTTGCGCATCGTCGGGCATCTGTTCACGCGCGATCGTGCGCAGCGCATCGTCCGATAGAAAATGCAGCGCGTCCAGCTCCGCCTGTTCCACAGGGTGCAGAACGGGCAGCATCAGCGTCGCCAGATGCGCCATTAAAACCTGCTCGACCGCTTGTGCGCTCGACTCCGCGATGCGGCGTGCGCGTTCAGCGATCTCAGGCGGGACATTCAAGACGATGCGATCGTTCATAGCTCACGCTCCTGACTCACATCATCCTGATTATAGCCCCATTTGGTTCCCTCACGCCGCGCTGCGACCATCCTGATACTCGCCTTCCGGCAGCGCCAGCGGGGCAGGGCGCGACACCGCCCGCCGTACACGGTACATCGGTACGCCGTGACGGTGGGCAGCCGCCGCGATCGCGTGCGTACTCACCGGCAGCGTCAGCACTGCGAACAGCGCCAGCGCCAGCAGCTTCAGCGCCGCCGACGGCATGATCAGCGCTGCACCCAATGCCAGCCCCGCCAGCCCGACTGTAGACACCTTGCCCGATGCGTGCAGCCGACAGTACACGTCGGGCATCCGCACGATCCCGATCACCCCGACCACGCAAAAGCCGACCCCAAACCACACCGCGACCAGTCCAAGTATCTCGATCATGTTAAAACACCTTTCCTTCTGAGATATAGCGGGCGATAGCGAGCGTGCTGATGAATGCGAAGGCGGCGATAGCGATCGCCACATCGATGAACATGTGAATGCCCTGCAGCAGCGCCAGGACGATGATGATCCCGATCAGCAGCGTGGTGATCAGGTCGATGGCGCCCAGGCGGTCGGCGGCGCTGGGACCGTGATAGGCGCGCACCGCGACCGGGATCAGCAGCAGCACCAGCACCACCAGCGCCGCCTGTAATCCAAAGACGATGATAGGGGACATCGCCTAGTCCCCCTTTCCCTGGATGCGCCGCAGCAGCGCCAGTCGTTTTGTCTGTGCCTGATGCGCCGACCCCGCCGAAGCGTCCATATCCAGACAGTGGACGTACATGGTGTGTCCGCCGTCGAAATCGACCACCAGTTCGCCGGGCGTGATGGTGATGCCATGCGCGCTGAATGCCGCCGTCACATCGCTCTCGCTGGCGTCCTGAGTCGGCACGGTGATCATGCCGGGGTTCATCGGCAGATCGGGATCGAGGACACGCCGCGTCACGTCGATCGTACTCTTCCAGATGTCGCGTATCAGTGTGAGCATGTAGACGACAAAGGCGAGCGTCTGATCGGGCAGACGACGCACGTCGATGCGGGTGTTTTCCGTCTTCATCAGATAGAGAATGGCAAAGCCGATCAGAAAGCCGACGATGAAGCTGTCGAACGTCAGGCTGCTGGTCAGCAGCATCCACACCAGCGCCATCGGCGCCGCCAACACCGCGATCGCAATCATGGTTTCAGCCTCCCAGTACACTCTTGATGTAGACGGATGGATCATTCAGCCCGGCGACCGCCGCCGTCGCCGCATCGACCAGCGGCACAGCGTACAGTCCCAGCAGGATGCACAGCCCGATCAGCAGGGCGGGTGCCAGCAGGCTGTCGCCATAGGTTTTCAAAGTCAGGGTGGCGTCGGGGGCGCGCTGGAAAATGTGCTGCCATGTCCGCGTCATGTACAGCAGCGTGATCAGCCCGGCGCCGACTGCCAGTCCCAGGATCAGCCAGCTCTCCGCCTCGATGCCGCCCTGCACGATCGTCAGCTTGCTGATGAAGCCGTTCAGCGGCGGGATGCCGGTCAGCGCCAGCCCGCCGATCAGATACAGCGCGCCGACCGCGCCTAATGTCTTGCCCGCTCCGCCGATGTCCTTGAGCGCCGCGCTTTTGTTGGGCATACGACTGGCGATCGCCCCGGTGATCATCAGCAGCGACGACTTGATGAAGGCGTGATTGAAGGCGTACACGATCGCCCCCACCAGCGCCAGCGGTGTCCCCCAGCCGATCCCCAGCAGGATGAAGCCGATCTGTCCAAAGGTTGAGTATGCCAGCATCCGCTTGGCGTCGTAGGTGCGCAATGCACCCAGCCCGCCAAAGAAAATCCCGATCACGCCCAGGATCAGCAGCAGCGATCGCACCAGCGGCGCCTCCGCGATGAACAGCAGCATCGTCAGCCGGATCAAGCCGTACACGCCAACCTTGACCACCACCGACGACAGCACCGCGTGAACCGGCGTCGGCGCGGCGGTGTGAAAGTCCGGCTGCCAGAAATGGAATGGAAAGACCGCGCTCTTGAGCAAAAAGGCGCACATCAGCACCACCGCTGCCGCCTGTGCCAGGAGAGGACGGTCGCCGCCCTCCAGCAGCCGCGCAATATCCGCCAGCGTCAGCGTGCCAAAGGTGGCATAGATAGCGGCGATCCCCATCAGCAGAAACAGCGAGCCGAGCGCGCTGATCAGCAGGTACTTGATCGCGGCTTCCACGCCCAGGCGGTTGTCCGAGATCGCCACCAGTATCACCGACGAGATGATCATCAGCTCCTGAAAGACGAACAATGTGAAGATGTCCCCGGTGTAAAAGGCGCCGTGCAGCCCAGCCGCCATGCACAGAAACAGCGGCATAAAGGCGGGATAGCCGACGCACTTGTCGCGGCAGCCCACGATGTAGATCGACGCGCACAGCACCACAGTCGTCGCCATGACCTCGAACAACGCCGACAGCATGTCCGCCACCAGCACGATCCCGTAGGGCGGGGCATAGCCGCCGACGCGGTAAATCTGCACCCCGCTCTGCGTATTCATCACCAGCAGCGCGACCGCCGCCGCCCATGCCAGCGCGCACGCCGTCACGCCGATGATCTGACGCGCGCGCGCACTGCCCGCAAACACGATGCACAGTGGTGCCGCCAGCAGCGGGGCAAAAATTGGGACGAGGATCAGCGCGTTGTCGGTCATGGCTACCCTTTCAACTGATCGAGCTGATCCAGGTCGGCGGTCTTGTAGCGGCGCGCCGACGTGGAGATCAAGCCGAGCAGGATGGCGTAGGTGCCAAAGCTGATCACGATCGCCGTCAGGATCAGCGCCTGCACCAGCGGGTCGCTGACCGGCTCGACGCCGACATTCTGCGCATACGCCGGGGCGCTGCCGTTGAAGGCGCCGACCGCGAAAAAGAGCAGGTTGATGGCGGTAAACAGGATGTAGAAGCCCATCGCCGACTTGACCATATCGCGGCGCAGCAGTTGAAATACGCCCAGGCTGAACATGATCCCGGTGGCGAGCGCGAACAGGATATTCACAGTGCTTCGACCTCTTTTGGATAGGCGATCGCTTCCATCACGGTGGTGACGCTGCCCAGGATGGTCAGAAAGATGCCCGTCTCGTATACGAATGTGGAAGTCAGGTGCAGTCCCGCCGGGAGCGGTATCTGATCGAGATAGGACAGGTGCGCCGCGAACGGCTCCCCGACCAGCAGCGGATAGGCGGCATTCAGGATCACCAGCATCAGCCCGACGCCGATCAACCGACGTTCGTGCAGCCAGCCCAACCGTGTACGCGCGTCGTGATAGCCGAACACCACGTACCACAGCGCCACGCCCAGCCCGCTGATCACGCCCGCCGTGAAGCCGTCACCAGGTCCATCGCCGCCATACAGCAGTTGTGCCAGCGCCACCAGAAACGAGAACGGCAGCACCCAGGTCGAGATCACCCGCGTCATCGGCGTGGAAAAGCTCGACACGAACAAATCCGCCTCGGACTGAGAAGGGGAAGCGCCATGCGGATGCACCTCGCGGATCGACTCCTCGACCGGATCGCCGTCGGTGTGCGGGCGCACGCGCGTTAGCCGGGCGGGGCGGGCGATGATCGTCAGGACGCCCAATGCCGCGATACTGAAGACGGTGATCTCGATGATCGTGTCCAGCCCGCGAAAGTCGGTGACGATGGCGCCGACCACATCCGGGAAGCCGACCTCAGCCAGCGTGTTTTCCAGGTGCCAGGTGGCGATCGACTCCGGCTTGGGGCGGGTGCTGACCGCCGCCAGCGCGAACAGCGCCACCCCGCCGCCGACAGCGAGCGAAATGGCGATATCGCGCACCAGTCCCGCGCGCGACCCGACCCACAGCAAGTCCATCGCCCGTTGGCGTTCTTCCGGGGCGATGCGCGCCAGCATGATGATCAGCAGCACCGTGCCCAGTGTCTCGACCATGAACTGCACCAGCGCCACATCCGGCGCGGGTTCCAGCAGGAACAGTCCGCCGACGCTGTAGCCCGACACGCCTAGTGCCAGCGCCGCGATCAGGTGCTTCCTGAACAGGATGCTCGCCAGCATCGTCGCCAGCGCCAGCACCAGCAGCCCGACGCGCAGGATGTCGAGCGCGCCGCGAAACTCGAACACGGGTGTGAACTCGGTGATGTGCGCGAGTCCGGCGGCGGCTTGCAGCCCGACGACCGCGATCAGGATCACGGCGAGATAGGTGCGCAGCTTGCCATTCTGCGAGCGCAGCAGCAGATCACCGAGGCGCTCGACGCCGTGCAGTGCGCCCGCGTAGACTGCCGCCCCACTCGTCAGCGTCGGCAGCGCCCACCCGCGCCAGGTCGCGCGCGTCGCGTAGATGCCGACGCCCGCCGCGATCGCCAGCGTGCTTACGATCAGCGGCGTATTGATGCCGTGCCACAACGCCAGATGTGCATCGGCACCGATGACGGCACTGATCAGCGGCTCGACGAGCTGCGGCAGCAGCAGCCCCGCCAGCAGCGACAGCCCGACCAGCGCGGCGGGCGCGATCAGCATCCCGCCTGGCAGCGCGTGAACGTGCGCATTATGTGCCGACTGGTGCGGCGCGCCGCCGAACACGTCCAGCACCAGGATCAGCGCCAGCGCGACACTCAGTGCCGCGCTCACGCCGACGACCAGCAGCGCGATCGGCTGCGACAGCAGCGACTCCAGCAGCGCTTCTTTGGCGACGAAGCCCAACAGCGGCGGGATGCCCGCCATCGACAACCCGGCGATCCCCGCCGCGATCGCCCAGCCCGGCATGGTCGCGCGCAAGCCGCCCAACGCGCGCAGGTCGCGCGTGCCGGTGTGATGGTCGATCGCGCCGACGATCATGAACAGCGCCGCTTTGTACAGGCTGTGCGCCAGGATGCCGATCGCCGCCGCCTGTACGCCTTCACCGTGCGGCAAGCCGATCAGCGCCACCAGCGCTCCGAGCTGGCTGATGGTCGCGTATGCCAGCATCGCTTTGAGATCGGTCTGACGCAACGCCCACAGCGCGCCGAAGCCCATCGTCAGCAGTCCGCCGCCGACCAGCAGTGTCTCCCACAGCGCGGTATCGCCCAACGTGGGCGCCAGCCGCAGCAGCAGATACACGCCCGCCTTGACCATCGTCGCGCTGTGCAGATAGGCGCTCGCTGGCGTCGGAGCACTCATCGCGCCGGGCAGCCAGAAATGAAACGGGAATTGTGCGCTCTTGCTGAAGCAGCCGACGATGATCAGCAGTGTGAACGCCGCGTACCAGGGCGACTCGCGCAGCGCCGGGTTTGCCAGCAAATCGGCGATCTGCATCGACCCGCCCGCCGTACCCATCAGGACAAGCCCGACCAGCAGCGCCAGCCCGCCGCCGCCCGTGATGATCAGCGCTTGCAGCGCGCCCGCCCGCGCCGACTCGCGTTCGCCGTCAAAGGCGATCAGCAGAAACGACAGGATGCTGGTCGCTTCCCAGGCGATGAACAGTGTCAGCACGTTGCCCGACAGCACCACGCCCAGCATCGCGCCCATGAAGCCGACCAGCAGCGCCGCGAAACGGATCATCGCAGCGCGCGTCTCGAAGTAGTACCCGGCGTAGAGCGCGATCGTCGCACCCACGCCCAGTACGATCAGCGCGAACAGCAGCGCCAAGCCGTCCAGATATAGCGCCAGCGTCAGACCGAGCGAGGGCACCCAGGCGATCGACGCCGTGATCGCCCCGGAGACCATGACAGTGGGCAGCAGGGTCACCATAAAAACGAAAAAGATGCCTGCCAGACCTGCCAGCAGCCATCCGATCATTTCTTTGGTGATTGCGATGCTCGTCTCAGGCGCGGGTGTCTCGATGAGTGCGCCTTCGATACGGGTGACTTGTTCCAAAATCGTGCTGTCCTTGAATGATTTTGTGGGCGGACGCATCGTTGTGCGTCCCTGCGCTGTATTCATGTTGGCGGGCGCCTCATTGTGCGTCCCCGCATGGTGTCAGTTTCGCGGGGGCGCGAGATGCCGCGCCCCCGTTGAGATCATTTCGCTGTGGTCAGTCGCCAGCCGCCGGGGAGATTTTGGCGCTCATCGTGCCGCTCTTGACCGCGCTGTCACCAGGCAGGGGGAGCAGATCGGGCCAGATTGTCTGACCGTGTTCGTAGTTGTCGATGAAGTTGCCGTCCATTTCGGCTTTCGGGTTGACGCGCAGCCGACCGACCGCCTTGAGTACGGCGAACATCACCAGCGTGGTCGCCGCCGTCCAGCCGATCGTCGCCATCGAACCGAGGAACTGCGTCACCAGGATATCGGCGCTGCCGCCGCCGACCAACAAGCCGCCAAACCCGGATTTGACGTTCGCCGCAAACGGGGTCAGGCTCGGCTCGGCGAACAGACCGATCGCCAGCACGCCCCAGACACCGCACGCCAGATGCACCGATGACGCGCCGACGGCGTCGTCGATCTTGATCCGTTCCAGCAGATCGGTCCACAGGAGCAGGATGATGCCCGCGACCACGCCGATGATGATGGCGGATACCGGATTGACGAAGGCGCAGCCCGCCGTCACCGCCACCAAGCCCGCCAGCGAGCCGTTGAGCGTGGCGCCCAGATCCCATTTGCCGGTGCGGAAATACTGGAAGAACAGTGCCGACAGCGCGCCGACGCCGCCGCCGAGGGTGGTATTCAGCACGACGATGCCGATCGTCCCGCCCACGCCGACCGCGCCCAGAGTCGAGCCGGGGTTGAAGCCGTACCAGCCCACCCACAGAATCAGCGTCCCGATCAACGCCAGACCCATGTTGTGCGGCGGGATCGCCTTGCCCCACACCTTGCCCTTGCGCGGTCCCAGCATCGCTGCGCCGATCAGCGCGATCGTGCCGCCGACGGTATGCACGACATTGCTGCCGGCAAAGTCGAAGAAGCCGTTCTGAAACAGCCAGCCGCCGCCCCAGACCCAGTGGACGACGATCGGATAGATGACCGCCGTGATGATCACGGTGTAGATGAGATGGCCGATGAAGTCGGTGCGCTCCGCCATCGCCCCAGTCGTGATCGTGCTGGCGGTCGCGGCAAAGGCGAACTGGAAGAAGAACATCGTCAGCACGCTGATATTGCCGTAGTAGATCACGTCGGCGGTTTCGATCCCCGGCGCGAACAGCGTCGTGCCGAATAAGCCGCTGCCGTTATCGACGCCGAACGCCAGTCCAAAGCCGACCAGCCACCACACGACCGCACCGATGCACGCTTCCAGGAAATTTTCCAGCAGCGCGTTGACAGCGGCGGTCTGGCGGATCATGCCCGTTTCCAGGATGGCGAAGCCCAACTGCATGAAAAAGACCAGGAACCCGGTCAGCAACACCCAGGCGGTGTCGATGCCGATCCTGATCGAGATGATGTCGTCCATCGTCGGCACGACTTCGCTGTCCTGAGCCTGTACGAACTGACTGCCGAACGCGACCATGATTACGGCGGCGATGGCGTAGATGGCAAGACGACCGAATAGACGTTTTCTTTTGTTCATGGGTCACTCCCCTATATACGGAAGTCCGCGATACAGGGGAGTTTATTCATAGCAAAAAATCAACATACCGTAAATGGCGCTGAATTTCGGGGTGCATCTTTAGTAAAAGTAGACAACGAATTCGGCTAAGGTGCCGTCGTGGGTTTGGTATCTCTAGACAACGACACACGAGCGCGAAATGCCGACACGTGTTTGTGCAGAATGTCTAAGCCGAATATTGATATTTTTTGATGAGGATTGCCAGCAGATGTGCGTAGAGACGCATCACGATGCGTCCGTGTCGGCGTCGATCGTAGGGATTTGGCGCGCCAAATCTCTACGATCGACGGCTGACATCGCGCAGACTGACGCCGATCCGGATCAACCCGATCACCCCAAAGACCGCATAGCCGATGATCGAAACGCCGTGAAACAGGAATCCGAGCGCGGTCGAGCTGATTACCGCCATGCCTACCGCGTCGCCCGCCACCCGCACGGCTCCCTGAAAAGGCCCGATCGACGCCACGCTGATCGGGATGGCGATGCTGAACGACGCCAGCGCCACCGCCAGCATCGACCCGGTGAGCAGATCGACGCCCTGTACATCGAGTGCCCGTTCGAGCGTATAGAACGACAGCACCGATATTCCCCACCCGACCGCCGTCCAGAACAGCGCGATCGCCGCGCGGCGCGGCTGGCTGAACGGGCGCAAGCCGTCGAAGACCTCATCGGCACGGCGTGTCAGGTTGAAGCGGCTCAAAAATGGCAGGCGCGTCTCGATCGTGGTCAGCAGCCGCCGCGCCAGCACGGGCGATCGCGCCAGGGCGACCAGCACCACGAACGCGAGTACCGCCGCCATCCCGAATGCCAGACTGATCTGGGCGATCAGCGGCGGCGCATCGGGCACGCGCGCGATGCCGATGGTGAGCAGCAGTACGCACACCACCACGTCGATCAGCCGCTCGACCACGATGCTGGTCGCCGCCGTGACGAAGGGCACGCCGTCGCGCGCTGCCAGCACGCCGCGCGCCACTTCCCCGGCGCGCAGCGGCAGTTGATTGAGCAGCATCCCGATATTGAGGATGTGAAAGGCTTTGGGCGCCGACAGCCTGTCTTCGAGCAGACCGCCGCTCCAGCGCATCGCCCGCGCCGCCAAGCCGAGCGGGACGGTCGCCAGCCCGATCGCCAGCCAGACCGGGTCGGCGGTGCCGATGGTGGCGACTACTTCTTGCAGCGGCACCCCACGCAGCGCCAACCAGAGAAAAATCGCGCTCACCGCGACGCTGGCAAACAGCAGGACGAGTCGACGCATCGGGTTTTATCCTTCTATTTCATCGGTTTGGATCAGCGGACACGTTACGGCGCCAGCAGCCAGGCGATCGCCTCGGCTTCGGATATGAATACTTCACGCAGGCGCGTGGACGGCAGCCCTTTGTCGATGAACATATCGAGCATGGTGGTGTTGTCGTGTGCCTCGACCAGAAAGGCGGTCTTGCCATGATACTGGATTTTGCCAACCTGCTTGCCGCGCATCATCGCCTCGGCGCTCAACAAGGCGTTGTCGGCGCGCGTCATGTCTATCAGCATCAGCAGGAGATCCTCATCCTGCATCGTCAGGAACATAGCCTCCATGTCGGCGTACCACACCTCGGCGGCTTCGGTGCCGAGGCTGTCGAAACGGTAGGCGACGATCCGCCCCTGTGCCAGCATTTCCTTACGGACGACTTCTTGCGCCATGAGGATGATCCTTCTCAATCGATAGGATGATGGTCGTATGTCACATCGACGATCATACCGACAAAATGGGCGATCGGGCAATGCAGGTTCCACAGCGCGCATCGTTATAGGTCCCTGCGATTGCGGACGCATCGTTATGCGTCGCTGCGCCTCAGCGCGATCGCAGCGGTTTGGCGTGCGCACGCGGATTCTATAGCACTCCTCATGTGAAACCCGTATGATCGCTCAGGGGGTTTACGTCCATTTTCTGTTGTTCATGTAAAGGGAAAAATGACTCATGCGCCTTCGTAATGTCGCACCGCTCATCCTGGTCGTGCTGCTGGCTGCCTGTGCCTCCGACACCACGACGATCGTCCAGGTGCCCACGCCGACGCTGATCCCCGCCCCGACCCCGATCGACAGTGGTATGTCGGCGCTGGAGTCGGTGGTGATCGTGCCGGAGACGAGCTGGGTCGATCTGCCGTTGGTCGATGCGCGCACGGGCGCGACCTTTCGCCTGGCAGACTTTGCTGGCAAGACAGTCTACGTCGAGCCGATGGCGACCTGGTGTACCAACTGCCGCGCGCAGCAAAATATCGTCCGCGACGTGCGTGCCCAGGTCGGGGATGCCGAGACGGTCTTCATCTCGCTCAGTGTCGAGACTGCGCTCACGCCCGCCGATCTCGCCGCCTATGCCGTGACCGAAAACTACGGCTGGACGTTCGCCGTCGCCAGCCCGGATATGCTGCAGGCGCTGGTCGCACAGTTCGGCTTGACCATCAGCAATCCGCCTGCCACGCCGCATTTCATCATCTCGCCCACTGGGGTGGTGTCCGAGCTATCGACCGGGCAGCACGACGCCGCCGCGCTGACCAATCAGCTCGACGCGGCGCGCAGCGCGTGACGCCGCGACGGATCGCCGCAGACGCAGTGTTATGCGTCGCTACGGGAGTGACGGCACGATGAATCAGCTTATTCAGGCGTTTTCACTGGGCGTGACCGCGATCCTGACCAACGCCTGTCTGCTGCCGTTGTATCCGGGTTTGCTGGCGTTCCTGGCGGGCAGCGCGCAAAACGAGCGCGCCCGCCGTGCCGCGCCCCTGTTGGGCGCGCTGGTGCTGGCTGGCGTGCTGACGATGATGGTGGCGATCGGCTTCGTCCTGTTTTTGCTCAACCAGACTTTTGGCGCGCTGCTGATCGTGGTCCTACCGATCGTGTATCTGGCGGTAATCGGGATGGGGATCGCGCTGCTGCTCGACCACAATCCATTCGCGCGCCTGTCGCTCGGTCAGGCGCCGCTGTTGAAAAACCCCTATGCTGCGGCGTTCGTCTACGGACTGCTGCTGGCGCCGATGACTCTGCCCTGCACCGGACCCATTATCACCAGCGCATTCGTGTTGGGGGCGCGCGACTCCGGCGCGCTGGTCGATGGACTGGCGTACTTTCTGGCGTTCGGATTGGGGTTCGGCTTTCCGCTGCTGCTGCTGCCGCTGGTGGCGCTGCCCTTGCAGCGGCGGGCGGTCGGCTGGCTGACGCGCCAGCACACGATGCTCAATCGGGTGTCGGGGCTGCTGCTGATCGCCGTCGGCGTGTTCGGCATTCTGACCGAGCTTGTCCCACAGTTCGTGCCGGGTTTCCTGGTCACGCCGACCGCGTGGGCGCTGTACTGGATCGCGGCGGCGGCGGTGATCATCGCGGTCGGGGTGACGAGCGCACGGCAGGGTGTTCGCCAGGAAAGTCACCAACCATAAAATGAACCAGAGATTCAGAGTTTCAGGTGAAATGATTGATCGGCAAGACGCGCAGCATTGAAGGTCCGCTATTTTTCCTCTGAAGCTCTGAAGTTCTGGTTAAGCTCTTTCCCTTCACCGCAATCCGTCCAGATGGCTGATCGTCTCAGCGATCCCCGGATGATGCTGGAGACGGCGGAAGATCGTCAGCGCTTCCTCAAAATAGGCGCGGGCATCGTCGTGCCGATCCTGCTGCATGTGCAGCAACCCCAGATGAGTCAGCACCCAGGCGATCCCCGGCAGATTGCCCGCAGCGCGCTCGATGACGAGCGCGCGCTGAAAGGTGTCAGCGGCAGCGACGTGATCGCCGCGCTGCAAGGCGACCAGCCCCAGATGCGCCAGCGCGTCACCATGCAGCACAGGCTCATCCAACAGCGCGGCTAATTCAGCGGCACGGATGTGATACGCACTGGCGGAGTCCAGATCGCCGCGTCGCAGCGCCGCCATGCCGAGCGCGCTCGCTGCGACCGCCTCCCCGCGACTGTCCTGCAGCCGACGCGCCAATGCCAGCGCACGGCTGCCATATGCCTCGGTCGTGTCGTCATCGTGGGCGCGCGAGGCAGCCCGCGCGATCCCTTGCAGCGCATCGAGGATCAGCAGCTCGTCGTCGAGCCGCTCCGCCAGCGACAGACTGTGTCGAAAGTGCGCCTGTGCCTCGTCGTAGCGTCCCAGCTCGTAATGGATGCTGCCCAGGCGCGCGACGATGCGCGCCGACAGCGGATCATCTTCCAGAGCGTGCGACAGCGACAGACCCAATTCCAGCAGCGCACACGCCTGACCATACGAAGCGGTCTCGATCAGCAGGTTGGCGGCGGTGATGACCCGATCGCACGCGCGGCGTGGGTCGCCCGCCGCGTGATAATGCTCGACCAGCGTGGGTGCGCGCGCATGATCGTCCGGATAGACCTGCTCGATGGCGATGGCGATCGCGCAGTGCAGGACGATCTGTTCCTCCTTGTTCAGGCTGGCGATCGCACCAGTGCGCAGTTTGTCGTGCGCAAATCGCCACGCGCCATCGTTGAATTCGATCACGGCGGCATTGGCGGCGGCGCTCAGGAAGCCGTCCACATCGTCGGCGATCGCCTCCAATACCACCGGATCGATCTGACGTCCGATCAGTGCGGCGATCTGGAGCGTTTGCCGATAGACGACCGGAACCTGAGCGAGCCGCCGCCGGATCAGCGCGCTCACCCCGCCGACTAAAAAGTCCGGGGGCAGCGTGTCGGCGGTGATCGACTCCAGCGCCCCGTAGCGGTTCGCCAGCTCGCGCAGAGTCTCGACCAGGAAAAAGACATTGCCCTCGGTCTCTGCCAGCAGCCGCTCGGTCAGCCCTGGCGCGCTGCGGCTGCCGACCATCGCGCCGACCAGCTTGTCCACGCTGGCGTCATCGAGCCGTGTCAGCGTCATGATCGTCACGCCGGGCAGCGCGGCGGGCAGCGAGGGCGCCTCGTCGGTGCGATAGCTGGCGACGATCAGCAGCGGCAGATCGACCAGGTGCCCCAGCAGCAGCCGGAGCGGGGTCAGGCTGTCGGTTTCGCCCGCCCACTGGATGTCTTCCAGCAGCAGCAGCACAGGCTGAGTCTGCATTCGCAGCACCTGCAGGATGGCGTCGTCGAGCCGCTTTTCGTTGGCGGCGCCTTGCAGCGGCGGCGCCTGCACGATCGGGCGTTCCAGCAGCAGATCGATGTCGGGCAGGATCGCCTTGAGGATGCCCGCCAGCGTATCCTCGACCTGATCGAGGGCGAGCAGCAGCCGCCGCAGCGGGTCGCGCCACATCTGATAGGGCAGCCCGCCATTGTCGCTGGCGTGTCCGCGCACCACCAGCCAGCCCAGCACCAGCGCGCGAATGCGCAGCTCGTCCATCAGCCGCGACTTGCCGACGCCGCTCTCCCCGCCCAGCAGGATGGCGCGATCGGCGCTCGCCAGCGTCGTGCCCTCCAGCGCCGCCAGCAGCAGCTTCAGCTCGGCGCGGCGCCCGGTAAATGGTGCGGCGCTGAGGTAACTCTCGCGGTCGATCGGCATCTCGACGGGGATGAATGGGCTGTCGGTCGCCTCGATCAGCGGCGCGATCACATCCTCGGCACGCGCGTAGCGATCGGCGGGATCGGACAGCAGCAGCCGCCCGACGATCGGCACCAGCGTCGGACGCAGCTTGTCCAGGTTGGGCGTGGCGGCGAGGATGCGGTTGATGACGCGCGAGATGCTGTCTCCCGGATCGGTCATATACGGATGCGTCCCGGCGTAAATCTCGTACAGGATGATACCGACCGCCCACAGGTCGCTGGCATAGGTGGCGGACTCGCCGCGCAGTACCTCGGGACTCATGTACAGCGGCGTCCCGGCAAGCTCGGTGCCGCGCGTACTCTCGCCTTTGGCATTGAGCGCGACTCCAAAATCGACCAGATGCGCTTCGCCTGCCTCCGAGATCAGGATGTTGCCCGGCTTGAGATCGCGGTGGACGATCCCGCAGCGGTGCAGGTACGCCAGCGCGCCCAAAAACTGCGCCAGCAGCCGCACCTGTTCGACCTCGGTTTGCGCGTACAGATAGGGCAGCAGCGGCTGCGCACTGGGGATCAGCGCCATTGTGAAATAGGGCAGCCGATCGGCGTCGAACCCGTAATCGAGCAGCGGCACGATATGACGATGACGCAGGCTGGCGCCGGTACGGAATTCGTGCGCCAGCATCAGCAGCTCGATCGACTCGTCCTCCGACCAGGTAGAGCCAGTGCCGAGGTGCAGCCGCTTCAGCGCCACCGTCTCGCGCTTGAGACGGTCAAAGGCTTCATAGACGATCCCCAGACCCCCGCGTCCTAGCTCGTGTATCAGGCGATAACGTCCGCCGGGGAGCAGTGTACCTGTGTTGTTTGCGTCCATCGTCATTCGCTTCTGATTCAAATCGGAAAATGGGACTGCCTGATAATTCCATCATAAATTGGCTGTCCGGCGCTACATGAACCGTCGCAGCCACGTCTCCAACGTCAGCAGCCGAAAGACCATCTCGACCTGCGGCGCGCGTCCGCTGAAGTGTCCATTGAGCAGCCGATCGAGCGCGCGTCGATCGATCCACTCGGTCAGACGTGCGCCAGGGTCACGCAGTCGCGCCTCGATCTGCGGGCGCAGCTCGCGCGTGAACCAGCCCAGGATTGGAGTCTCGAACGGCTTTTTGGGGCGTTCCAGCGCCTCGACGGGCAAGAGCGGACGCATCGCCTGACGCAGCACGTACTTGTTCGAGCGCATATGCAGCTCCGATGGGACGCGCGCGGCAAAGTCGAGCAGCGGCGGGTCAAAGAAAGGGACGCGCGCCTCCAACCCGTGTGCCAGCGTCACCTTGTCGGCATTCAGGAGGGCGTTACCGTGCAGCCAGGTGTTGATCACCAGCGCTTGCGCGGCTTGCGCCGGGTCGTAACGCAGCGAACGCGCCGCGATCGCCGCATAGGTGTTTTCTTTGTGCTGGGCGCGCGCCCAGGCGTCGCGCAGGCTGTCGGTATAGAGGGCGTGACGCAGGCTGTCCGACATGACCATGCCGTCGAACGAGGCGGTGCGCCGCAGCGCCTCGTCGCGCGGCAAAAAGCGCGTCCGCCATGCCGGGATGACGGTCGGCAGCGCGCCGAGTCCGCGCCAGCGCTTCAGCGCCGGGTAGAGTGGTTCGAGCGCGCCGAGCGCGTTTGCCAGCCAGGGCACACCCTCACCGCCGCCGCGCCGCGCCCGGATGATGCGCGCCAGTTTTTGATGCGTGCCGTAGCCGCAAAACAGTTCGTCGCCGCCGAGTCCGGTCAGCACGACGCGCACCTGTTTGGCGGTTTCCTCCGCCAGCAGCAGCAGCGACACCGCCGACGGGTTGGCGTTTGGCTCGTCGTGCTGATAAACATAGCGCTCGAAGCCCGTCCACCAGTCGTCGGCGTCGATCACCCGTGCCGTGTGGTGGGCGCCGAAATGCCCCGCGATCCGCGCCGCGCCTTCCAGTTCGTTGTCGGCAGTCGGCATGGCATAGCCGACCGTGAACGTGCGCACCCGTTCGCGTACCGCCTCCCCTGATGCGCCGACTGCGCCCGCCATCAGCGCCAGCATTGCCGCCGAGTCGATGCCCGCGCTCAAAAACAAACCGACCGGGACATCGCTGCGCAGATGCAGCCGCACCGACTCCGCGATCCGTTCGCGCGCCTCGTCGATGATCGCCGCTTCACTTTCGCCTGCGCGGGTGCCGACCACGCCGACATGATCGCGTCCAAAGTCCCAGAATTGTTGCAGGCGCTGTTCGCCATTTTCGACGATCAGCGCGTGACCCGGCATCAGGCGGCGCACCCCATGAAAGAGCGTATCTTCCCCGATCATATAGCCGAACGACAGGTAGGTGTCGAGCAGGTCGGCGTTGACCGCGCGCGGAACGGTCGCGTCGGTCAGGATCGCCTTGACCTCGCTGGCAAAGCGCAGGATGCCGTCATGTTCGCACAGATAGAGCGGCTTCATGCCGATGTGATCGACCGCCAGCAGCAGCCGCCCCCGGCGCGAGTCCCACAGTGCAAAGGCGTACATGCCGCGCAGATGAGCGAACAGGTCGGCGCCGTGCTGTTCGTACAGGTGGATCAGCGTCTCGCCGTCGCCATCGGTGCGCAAGGCGTGTCCCTGGGCGATCAGCGTGCGGCGCAACTCCTTGTAATTGTAGATTTCGCCGTTGAAGACCAGCGCGATCGATCGGTCCTCGTTGTAGAGCGGCTGATCGCTGCCATCGAGATCGATAATCGAGAGGCGGCGCATCCCCAGCGCGATCTGCGGCTGATCGGACGGGGCGTAAAAGCCGTCACCGTCGGGGCCGCGGTGGGCGATCGAGTCGGTCATGGCGCGCACGGCGGACAGCGAGGCGCGTCCGCGTGGGGTCAGGTCGAGGGTGCCGCAGATGCCGCACATGGGCTGTTTCTTTTAGTTAGGCGCGCAGCAGCGCGACAAATTCGTCAACGGTCAAACCCGCAATCTTCATCCTGATGACAAGCACCCGACGCATGATGAGCCTCTTGTTTTTCATCATTATAACAGTGAAGCGCGGTGCCAGAGCAGCACAGGAAAACGAATCGAGAGGCGATCTGCATAAGAGGCGACCTGCATAAAATCAGAGGAAGGACGGGTTCGGCACGCCAGACCCCTACTCCGACGGGCGATCGGGGCGCGTCGGGCGGGTCGGCGCGTTCAGCGAATCGAGGTATGCCGTCAGGTCCTGACCGCTGATCACGGTATTCTTGAACATCGGCAGCGGATCGACGGGCTTGGTGTCCGCGCCCATCATCTGGCGGATCATCTCCATCTCGCCCGTGGTGATGATGCCCATCACGCCCGCCTCGTTGTCGTGTTCCGGCTTGCCAAAGGCGCGATGAAAGGCAATGCGCTGGAACTGCACACTCGCCATGTCTCGCACCAGCATTCCGTACAGATTGACCCCGGTGGGACGCAGATCGCCCGCGCGGATCAGCATGATGCTGCCGAGCAGCACCAGCACGCCAGCGACCTGGGGCGGCGTCAGGCGGTCACCCAAAAAGAAGAATGCCAGCACCAGCGCGACGCCGATCTCCGCGATGGCAATGATGGCGGTACGCAGACTGCCAAATACCGAGACGCTGGAAAACATCGCCAGCCGCGAGATCGCCGTCGTGATCCCCAGGATGAAGATCGGCGCGATGCTGGCTTCCAGGGTCGCGCCTGTCAGCGGCTGCCCGACGGCTGCCCACGCCATGACGACCACCACCGCCATCGTGGACAGGATGTACAGCGTCGCGGTCGTAGGCGGCATCTCGTACAGCACATACTGACTCAGTACCACCGTCCCGGCGAACATCAGCGCGCTGCCCAGCATCAGCCCGACGCCGAAGAAGTTGAGCGGTTTGTTCCCGGTGATGGTCAGCAGCAGCAGCGCCATCAGCGCCAGCCCGACGCGAAAGAGCGTGCGCCGATCAAAGGCTTCCCCGCCGATGCGCGACAGCAGCAGCGCAAACACCAGATACATGCCGTTGACGAGCTGCACCATCGACGCATCGAGATATTGCAGTCCGCCATAATAAAACAGCGAGCCGATCCCGTTCACCAGCCCGACCACCACGCAGCCCAGCAAGCCCGCCGGGTAGATGAACAGCGCTCGCCGCAGAAACAGCGCGTACACCACCCACAGCAGCACCACCGCGATGACAGTGCGAAAGGCAGCGACGGTGAACGGATCAGCGCCTGCCAGGATCGCCTGTTTGCCGAAGATCGGCGCTATGCCCAAAAAAATCGGCGTGCTGATGGCTGCGATCAGGGCATTACGAAAATTTGGATCGCGGCTGGCGTCGTTCATCGGGCTGCCTGTTCTTTCTTGAAGATCAACCAGAGATTTAGACATACAGAGGAAAAGAAAGAGCAAATTCCGTGAATCACAATGCACACAGAAAACTCATGAAAACAGAACACCAAATGAGAGTTTATTGTCAAGCGTATAATCTGTTCTATAATCAACAGGGAACAGGCATTCGCGGGACAACCTTCTGGTCGTCATTGCGACGGCAACGCCCTTTGCGGCGTGGGATCCTGAAGCCCGGGGCCTGTTCTCTTATTCCTCAAATTTATAAATCTTCCTCAACCAATCCCAATGTATCGTTTGCGACAACCGTTGATGGTACTCGCGCGGCCATATTTTGATTCCGAGTCCATCATATTTCGTTCCTGCTTTGTATATCACCTGGCGCAGCGCTTGTGCATAATCTGGCTGGGGTACGTTCCCATGCAGGCTGCGTACCGAAAAGAAAAATGCGCTGGCAACAGCATCGGCGATTTGCTGACCCAAATCTCTTTTCGGCATCAATATCTGACACTGGTCAGGCTTGATGATCGATCAGTCGATACGATTGTCTGATTGAAAACGCAGCCTTTCCAGATAAGATTGAAACTCCTGCATTTTCAGATTGGCGCGATTTGAAAAATGCACCTCGGCGGTGCCGTCGCCGTTCACTCCGTTAGCAGCCCAATCTCGACAGCACCACGAAACACGCTCCAAAAGATAACGCGCCGCATAGTGATAAAGCACATTTTTCTGATTAAATGCGCTGCGATTGGTAATCGACGGTTTGTGGATCATCACCGCGATGGCGCGCAAATCTGCTGTGGCTATCTCTTCAAGTAGTAATAACTTATCTCTATCCCTCAGCTTACGAAAATGCAGTTTGGCTCCTGACTCCTTTGCCACAGGATTTTGGTGCGCACGCGCTCGATCAGCTTTGTCACAATCAGATCGTTTTCGCTTCTCGTAATGACGGCGGCAACGACAAACCACTCAGAACTTGCATTATTAGAAAAATTAAATCCTTCGTCCCCCGATTCATCGATGTAAACGACAAAACTACTCAACCATATCGCCTTTTAGAAATGCCTGGTTGCGCCCGATACATCAAGTGAATGTAACGCACTTAGCAAGTCAGAATTATACACAGGTTTCCTGGTTTGTGCGCAAAATATGTGTAACTACTACGCCCTCACCCTAAGTCCCTCTCCCACAAGGGGAGAGGGACTTGAAGACGTGTACTCCTGCTCGCCTCTTTGTGAAAGAGAGGGTGAGGGGTGGGCGTAGTAGTTACGTCGTCCCTGCACGCCACGACAGGGGTAAGGACACACCTGTGCGTGTCCACCAGCGACTCAAAAATCGACTGTTTGAAGCCGTTAACACAACTCGGCTCATCGTTTTGTCTTACCCGCGTTTGCGCGGCTGGATCACCGCGATGATCGGCATGACCACCGTGAAGGTACTGCCGGGCAGCTTGACCGGATCGAACCCCGGACTCTCGACCGCGATCTGCCCACCGTGCGCGTCCACGATCCCTTTTACCACCGCCAGACCCAAGCCGATGCCGCCGCCGCGATAGGCGGTCTTGCTGGTGCTGTGCAGATCGGGATTGCCGCTGCTAAAAAAGCGCTCGAAGATCGACACGCAGTCCTCACGCGCGATGCCGATGCCGCTGTCGCGCACTGCGAAGCGCACGCGATCGCCGTCGGTCTGACAGCTGAGCGTGATCGACCCGCCGTCGGGTGTGAACTTGATGGCGTTACTCAACAGATTGCGCAGCGCCAGCGACAGCAGCTCCCAGTCCGCGACGATCCGGGGCGACCATTGCGCTTTGGTGAAATGCACCATCATCCGTCGATCGCTGATCGCCCGTCCAAAATGTGCGATCGCGCGCTCCATCAGATCGCCCAGATTGCACGGACCGATCGTCAGGTCGATCTGGTTGGTCATGATGCGACTGACCGTCAGCACCTCATCGATGATGCCCTGCATGCGCAGGATCGAGTCGGTGGCGCCCTCGAACAGCATCTTGATGTTGGGATCGGCGTTGGCGATGCCGCGCAGCATGGCATTTTCTTCGAGCAGGCGGTTGTAGCCGATCACCAGCGTCAGCGGCGTGCGCAGCTCGTGGGCGGTGAGCTGGATGAAGACATCTTTCATGCGGTCGAAGCGTTCGAGGGTGTGATTGAGCCTTTCCAGCTCGCGGATGCGGGTCTCCAGGCGCGTGACCACCTCGCGGATATAGCGCGTCTGCGCGTCGTTGAGCGGCTGCGCGTCGGTCACGTCGTGCCCGCCCTTCAGGTAAAAGGCGACCCGCTCCAGCAGTTGATCGATGTCTACGGGCTTGGTCATGTAGCCCGTGATCCCGGCTGCCTGGGTGAGCTCTCGCTGTTCTGCCAGCGTCAGCGCCGTCAGCGCGACGATCGGCGTGGTGGCAAAGGCGGCTTCCCCGCGCAGCATGGTGGTGATCTCGCGCCCGGTCAGGTCGGGCAGGTTGATGTCGGTCAGGATCAGGTCGGGCTGTTCACGACGCGCCAGATCGATCCCGTCCAGACCGCATTCCGCCACGAATACCTGATAGCCACCGTAACGCAGCGCGCGCTCGACCAGTGAGCGGCTGGCGGCGTCGTCTTCGATGTAGAGGATTTTACGCTGAACAGCCGTCATGGAACGTTTCGCCTTTTAGAAATTATTCCAGGTCGTGTACCAGTGTGTCGATCACATCTTCGGTGATAGCAGAGCCTTTTTGCAGCAGCAGTTTCACCTGTGCGTTGAGGCGTTCGCGTTCACGGGCGGTCAGTTCTTTGGCGCTGATCACCACGATCGGGATGGTGCAGAGATCGGGATCGTTTTTCATGGTGTCGATGACGGCGAACCCGTCCACGTCGGGCATCATCAGGTCGGTGAAGACAATATCCGGGCGCATTTTGCGCACCAGCTCCAGCCCGCTGCCGCCATCGTGCGCGACCTGGACATCCAGCGCCCCGCGCGCCTGCAGCATACGCTTGATCAGCCGTGCCGAGTCCACATTGTCCTCGATCACCACCACCCGACGCACCTGCTCCCCGATCTGGTCGAGCGCCGACACGATCCCCTCCTGCGAGATATTGGGAGTCTGTGTCAGTGCGGACAGATCGACCTGGCGCTGCCAGTGATCGCCCAGGATAGTGGTCTCGACCGGGAGCGTGTGCCCGGAACAGTTGACGACGACCACCTCGTCGGGCTTGATGATCCCACGCTGTACCATCTTGAACAAGCCCGCGAACGTCACCCCGGTAGCAGGCTCGACCGAGATGCCCTCGCTGCGCGCCAGGATGCGAATGGCGTTAAAGGCTTCTTCGTCGCTGGCGTCGCTAAAATCGCCGCCGTACTTGCCGACATAATCGTACAACAGCTCATAGGCGCGACCGGGGTTGCCGGTAGCGAGGGTGGCGATCACGGTGTTGGGGTCGTCAACGGGCGTGGCGATGCGCTGATTGCGTCTGAAGGCGGCGACCATCGGCGCGCACCCGCTCGACTGGATCAATCCCATCTTGGGCATCCCGTCCACCAACCCGAATTCCAGCATCTCGGCAAAGCCCTTGCCGACGCCGATGGGACCCATGCCACCGCTGACGCCCTGCAGGAACCAGTCCGGGTGGCGCCAGTGTTTGCCCCCTTCGAGGTCGTCGCCAAGTTGTTCTGCGATCTCGTAGGCAATCGTCTTCATCGCTTCGATGGCGGCGACGCTCTTGATCCCCCGGTCGAGGAAAATGCCCTTGCGCTTGGCAAAATGAGCAGCCAGTTCTTTGGTCTGGTCGTAGGTGCCGGTGATCTTGATCACTTCGGCGCCATACAGCGCCGCCTCGCGCATCTTGTCACCGGGGGTCAGGCTCGGAAAGAACGCCCACAGCTTGATCCCGGCGCGCGCGCCATAGGCGGCGTAGGCGATGGCGACGTTGCCGGTGCTGGCGACCACGACCGCATCGACGCCGATCTCTTTGAGCGCCGAGATCGCCACCGTCGCCTGACGGTCTTTGAAGCTGGCGGTGGGACCCTGGCGCTCGTCTTTGATGTACAGATGCTTGAGTCCCAGCATCGACGCCAGCGCCTTGCTCTTGATCAGCGGCGTCCCGCCCTCGCCCAGGCTGACGATGTGACTCGTATCCTGGATCGGCAGCACCTCACGATAGCGCCACAAGCCTTCTTTGCGTCCGCGCAGCGTTTTGAGCCAGGCGGCGGCGTCGATGCGATCCAGATCGTAGCGTGCTTCGAGAATGACCTCACCACAGTTCGGGCAGCCCGCGACCCGCTTATCCAGCGGGACGCGGGTCTTGCAGTTGATACATTCCAGCATGATCGAGGTGCTCACAGGCATTATGGCGTTCCCAAATGGAAGTCAGACGACGCAGGGACGCATAAGGATGCGTCCGCCCAAAGGATTCTGTGGATTTGTTTGCGTGTCTGCATCAGTTTCGATCCAGGTAGGCATTGACGCCATCGAGCAGCTCGCGGTATTCGTTGCTGGCGATATTCGACTTGAACAGCACCGCCAGGTTCATCAGCTGCTCGCGTTCGGCGTTGGTGAGCGTCTCGCCGGTGACGATCAGGATCGGGATGGTCGCCGTCTCCGGGTTGCCGCGCAGTTCCTTGAGTACCTGGAACCCGTCCATATCCGGCATCCGCAGATCGAGCAGGATCAGATTGGGGCGGCGCCGCGCGACCATCGCAATGCCGTCCATGCCGTTGTTGGCGACGAACACCCGGTAGCGTCCGTGCTGATCGAGAATTTGTTGAATCAGACGGGCGTGTTCTGGCTGGTCGTCGATGATCAGGATGCGCTCGACATGGCTGTCGGCTTCCGCCGCCTTGACCGCCTCGACGATTTGCTCTGGCAGGAAGGGACGCGGGATGAACCTGAACGCGCCCGCCTGCAGGATGGTCTCGACCTCGCCGGACAGCGAGACGATGATCACCGGAATGTCCATCGTATCGTCGCGCCCCTTGAGATTGCGCAGAATGTTCCAGCCCGCGCCGTTGGAAAAATTCACGTCCATGATGATGATCGTCGGATGCAGCCCGCTCGCCATCGCTTCGGCTTCGAGCGGGATGGTGGCGGCAAAAATCTCGAAGCCCTCGCGCGCCATCGCGCGGCGGAATTGATCGACCATCTCCGGGTTGTCCTCGATCAGCAGGATTTGCCGCTTGCGCGTCATGATCCGGGTGATGTCGGGATTGGTGTCCATCACGTCGTTGCTCAGCTCTGCGGGCATCCTGAGATGACCGGTGGCGTTGCGCGCGGACAGCGGACGGGCGCTGGGACGGTCGTCGAGATTGTCGGTCTTGCGCTTGGGCGATTCTTCCGGCTGCACGATCGGGTCGATCGGCAGCAGGATCGAGAAGGTCGATCCGACGTTGACGGTGGACTGCACCAGCATTCGTCCGCCCTGCATCTCCACCAGCGACTTGGCGATCGGCAAGCCCAGTCCGGTGCCGCCCGCCGTGCGCGTCAGCGACGAGTCCACCTGACGGAACGCCTCGAACAGCAGCGGAATATCCTTGTCGGCGATGCCGATGCCGGTATCGGTCACATCGATGCGCACCATGACGCTGTTGGTCTCACCGTCGCGCACCGGATAGGCACTGACGGTGATGGTGCCGTCGCGGGTGAATTTCGAGGCGTTCGAGACCAGATTGAGCAGCACCTGGCGCGTGCGGAATTCATCGCCGTGCGCCTTGGGCAGATTGGGCGCGACATCGACCAGGATGTCGATCGGTTTGTCCTTGACCAGTCCGATCCCGATCGAGCGCACGCCATCGATCACAGGCTTGACCTCAAAGTAGTCGTACTGCAAGTCCATCTTGCCAGCGGCGATCTTCGCCTGGTCGAGGATGTCGTTGATCAGGTTGAGCAGGTGCATCCCGCTGTTGTAGATGGTGGTCAGGTCCTGCTCCTGCATTTCGGTCAGGGGACCGTCGATGCCCTTGAGGATCACGCGGCTGAAGCCGATGATCGAGTTGAGCGGGGTGCGCAGCTCGTGGCTCATATTCGCCAGGAAATCGCTCTTGAGGCGGTCGAGTTCGCGCAGTGCGTCGTTTTGAATCTGTACCTGCTGCAAAAGCTGTTGGTTCTGCACGATCGCCGACAGCGTGCCGGAAAGCGTCATCAGCAGTTGCAGCGTGGCGTCGTTGAAGGCGCCAACGCGCTCGCTCTCCAGCGCGATCACGCCCACCAGCTGCGCCGCCGTGCCCAAGGGCACGATGATCACGCTGCGTGCCCCTGCCACGACGGGCAGATAACGCGCCTCGTCGCTGATGTCTTGCAGGATGAGCGCACGCCGCGAATTAGCAGCACTGGCGATCAGGTTTTGCGCGGTGTCGAGGCGAATCTCGCTCAGCTCGGACAGCGGTTGATCGCTGCCCGCCAGCGCGATCGGCACCAGCAGTGTGAATTCCGCGTCGTCGCTGTCGACATACTTTTCGGGGAGATAGACGGCAGTCGAGGCAGCATTGAGCGAGGTCGCCAGCTCCTCCGCGACGTTCTGCACCGCGTCGTCCAGGCTGGAGGCGCTGGCGGCGGCGTTGGTGACGCCATAGAGGAAGCTCATCTCGATCGCCTGAACGCGCGCCTGGTCGTACAACTGCGCGTTGTCGATGGCGGTCGCCACCTGTCCGGCGAGCGTGGTCAGCACGATCACGTCGTCCTCGTCGAAAGCGTTGGGGACATTCGACTGCACATCGAGCGCGCCGATGGTGCGCCCTTTCAGCTTGAGCGGGATCGCCATTTCGGAGCGCGTATTGGGCAGATATGGATTAGGACGATGGATGACGCGCGAGTCGGCGGTGTCGGCGGCGATCGTCGGGACGCCGCGCGCGGTCACCTGTCCGATCACCGACTGCGAGGCTTTTTGCAGCTTGTGACGGATGCTCAACAACTGACGACCAGGCTCGCCTGTGCTGGCGCGCAGCAGCGCAAAATCGTCGTCCTTGTCCATCAGGAAGATTTGCACATGGTCATACGAGAAGCGATCGCGGATCAGATCGACGATGCGCGGCAGCAGCGTGTCGATGTCGAGCAGTGAACCCGCGATCTGGCTCACCTCGGACGAGGTGACCAACTGCCGGGCGCGCCGTTCCGCTTGTCGCAGCGAACGGGTGGCTTCCAGACGCAGCGAGGCTTGCTCGGTGAACGAACGATAGATACGCAGCTCGCGCTCGGTGTGAGCGCGCGGCGACGACGAACCGATGACGATGCTGCCCAACGCGCGTCCGCCCGCGCGCAGCGGCAGCACCGCCAGCGAACGCAGGTCGAGGCTGTACAAGCCCATGCGCTCCATCTCGGAAAGATCTTCGGCGCTGTCGATGTCGTCGATGACCAGCATGGTCGGCGTTGCCAGCAGCCGCCACGCCGGGTACTGCTCGCTGCCCAGGCTGATTCCGGTCAGATCGACGCTTTCCGTGTCGGGTGCCGCCCACATCGCCGCGACTCGCGCCAGCGCGCTTGGCATATCCCACACCGGACTGAGCAATTGTACGATGAATGCCTGGGTGATCTCGGTGCCGAGCAGAAAATCTGCGACGATGCGCAAAATCTGTTCCGGCTCAGAGGCATCGCCCAACGCGCGGCTCGCCTGGTACAGACTGCTGGTCTCATCGAGTGTGGATTGGATGCGCTCGACCAGCAGATAGTTGTCGATGACGACCGAGGCGCTGTCCGCGACGGCGCTGAGATAACGTCCTTCGCCACCCTGGAAGCTGCGTGGGAAGTGCGAGCCGATGAACAGCACGCCCGTCGTCGCGTCCGGCGATTGCAGCGGCAGCATGGCGATCGCGCGCAGATTGCCGAGCGCCTGAAAATCCAGCTCCAGCGGCGTCGGCTGCGTCAGCGTGCGCAGATCGTCGATGAAGGTACGCGGCAGACTCTTCAGATCGTGTTTTGCCAGCAGCGCGCCAAAGCCCATCGGGTCGCTGTCCATCGCAATATTGAACATCGTCAGCAGCGCGCCGCTCTCGGCGCGGATGAAACCCGCGTACACGTCGGCATTGAGGGTCGCCAGCGAGCGCTGCAGCGCCTCGGAAATGCTCTCCAGCGAGCGGGCGCGGCTGATCATCTGGGTCGCGTCGTAGAGCTGTCCCGTCTCTTCGAGCGCGTTCGAGGTGCTGCGATAGAGATAGCGGTTGTCGAGCGCGACGGCGGCGCTGTCGTTGAG
>Ga0105048_10001590_pt1 | contig 36741 bp, 27 predicted proteins | sample MAT05_FD_78382 | JGI IMG/M metagenome (GOLD analysis project Ga0105048, IMG submission 78382) | Freshwater microbial communities from Lake Fryxell liftoff mats and glacier meltwater in Antarctica - MAT-05 | ecosystem: Environmental > Aquatic > Freshwater > Ice > Liftoff microbial mat | place... | reverse complement strand
GCCTTTGCCAATAGCAGATTGTATGCTGGTGGTACCGCCCAATGCCGTTGCCCTTGTTTGCATATTCAGCAGGCCGTTTCCGGCTTTGTAATTTTCCATGTCAAATCCACTGCCATCATCTGTGATACTTAAAATAATATGATTGTCTTGCCCGGATATTGAAACAAGTACAATGGTTGCATTGCTGTATTTGGCAATATTATTAATGGCTTCTTTTGCAATCAGTACGATGTTCTTTCTCAGCTCTATTCCTTTGCAGGCTGCTTCCGCCGATTGGCAGATGCTGTAATGGCATTGTATGTTTTTGATGGTCAATAAGCCATAACCAATGTCTTTCAGCCTGGCTTCCATTGAGTGGCCATTTGTTTCGGGCGGCTGCATAGCCCATACGATGTGATCCATATTTTCCATTACCGCTTCCGTATTAGCCGCAATCTGTTGCAGCATTTTTTTTGCTTCCTCCGGTTTTTTATCCATCAGGGTGGCTGCAAGCGAACTGTATATCTGCAGGCTGCTGAGGGAAGAGCCTACATCATCATGCAGGTCTTTGCTGATGCGGTTTTGCATGGCCCTTATGTCCAGTTCTTTTTTTAATAACAACGCCGCTTGCAATGCAAGCGCTTCTCTTTTTTGGGTTTCTTCCAGCAATGTTTGCTGAAATTTTTCTTTGTCCCGGTATGCCATTTTTAACCGGTAGCCGAGTGCTGCTGATAAAAAAACCGCTTCTACCATCATACTGCTCTCTAAAAAATAGAGCCCGCCAAAAGCAAGGTTCTCTTTATATACAAATACATTTACTACCAGCCCGGTAATAACACCCGACACAGACACAATGGTACCTGCAATGATGAGTTGATAAAAAATTTCTTTTCGTAAACGCAGCAACCGGAAGGTCATCAAAAAACCAAAGCCCATTCCGCAAAAACTAACTGCCGTGATAATGGCAGTAGCCAGTTTAAACTGGTAGCCCGTAACCCTTAAAATAAAGTACAGTACTAAAAAAGTAGAGACAAATATCTGCAAAGCCCTCCAGCACCTGTAAATAAATTTTTCGGCTATGGTAACATTCAGTACCACACCCAGGAAATTTACGTACATCAAAAATGCAATGTTGGAAAGTATGGGGTCAAGCGTTTCTACAGTATAATAAGACAATGGGTAGAGCGTAGTAAGCCTGGCATCCAGCAACCGCACTACATTAAAAGCCGCCATCACCAGCAGGTAAAGGGCGTAATTGCGAAAGGCCTTGTCATTTTGCTGCAGGTAAATGGTAAAATGAAAGATCCCCAGTATAAGCAATGCCCCAAAAGTAATTAACAGCAGGTAAGTGGTATTCAGCATAGAGGAGTTAAGATACGGATTTATATAAATAAAAAACCATCCGTTACACAACGAATGGTCTCCTTATTATTTTTATGTTGCTATAATTAGACACCGATTGCAAAAATCGACACAAACTGCTTCCCAGCTTCGCAGGCTACCCAACAGTAAACCGCCAACCTAAACTCCTAAACTTCTAAACACAGATCATGCTCAACCATCGCAGGCTCCTAAACTACAAACCTTAAACTTCAAACTTCAAACTTCCTCACCCCAACTCCGGGTACAAACTAAACTGCCCCATAAACTCATTCACCTGTCCACGAACGGTCTGGATAGTATTTTCATCCTCTGCATTCATCAACACATTGTCTACTGCATTCACCACAAACTGCATGTGTTCTTCTTTTAACCCACGGGTAGTAATGGCAGGCGTACCGATACGGATACCCGAAGTAACGAAAGCGCTCTTGTCATCAAACGGTACCATGTTTTTGTTGAGGGTGATATCTGCTTTTACCAATGCCTGCTCTGCTTTTTTGCCGCTGATATTTTTATTCCGCAGGTCTATCAGCATCAGGTGGTTGTCTGTACCGCTGCTGATGAGTTGATAACCTTTATCCACAAACGCTTTCGCCATGGCCTGTGCATTGCTGATCACCTGTTTTGCATATACATCAAATTCACCGGTCAGTATTTCTCCAAATGCTACGGCTTTGGCAGCAATGATGTGTTGCAACGGTCCGCCCTGTATGCCCGGGAACACCGCCATGTCCATCAGGTTACTCATCGGCCGGATGTTGCCTTTCACATCTTTCAATCCAAACGGGTTGTCAAAATCTTTTTTCATTAAGATGATTCCGCCCCTTGGCCCACGCAAAGTTTTATGTGTAGTGGATGTTACAAAATGACAATGTTCAAAAGGGGAGGCCAGCAATCCCTTTGCAATCAATCCTGCCGGGTGCGCCATGTCACACTGTACAAATGCACCCACTTCGTCGGCCACTTTGCGAATCCGGGCATAGTCCCAGTCACGGCTGTAGGCACTGGCACCGCAGAAGATCAGTTTGGGTTTAAACTCCCTTGCTTTCTGTTCCAGCATGTCATAATCTACCAGCCCCGTTTCTTTTACCACACCATAAAAATGTGCTTCATATAATTTGCCTGAATAATTTACCGGGCTGCCGTGTGTTAAATGTCCGCCCATGCTCAGGTCGAGACCCAAAATTTTATCTCCCGCCTGCAGTACCGCTAAGGCAACGGCGGCATTGGCCTGTGCCCCGCTGTGCGGCTGTACGTTGGCGTAATCGCAGTTGAAAATTTGTTTAATGCGGTCAATGGCCAGTTGCTCTGTCTGGTCTACCATTTCACAGCCGGCATAATAACGCCTTCCGGGATAGCCCTCTGCATATTTGTTGGTCATCACACAGCCGCTGGCTTCCATCACCTGCAGACTGGTAAAATTTTCTGAAGCGATCAGTTCCAGTCCGTGGCGCTGGCGTTCCAGTTCTTTTCGGATAATATCAAAAACGGCGGTGTCTCTTTGCATGAAGTTAGTTTGAGGGTGCAAATATACAGCGGGTGGGTCGAAAAGTTGAAAGGATGGACTGTTTAAAAGTTGAGGGGGTAAGTTTGAGTATGTTCCTGAAGGAAAAATTCCATTGGTTAAAGGCAGCATACAGCGTAGCGTAAAGTGCTTCCATCACAAGGTTTCCCTCTTGTGAAGCGGGGAGACGTTGAGTACGTCGCCTTCGTTAATTACTGTTGCATTTTCCTGCAAGCAGCGTTGATGTTGGGATAATATACAGCCTGGTAATGGCTATTTATTCCATTGTAATTTTTGCTGTATCCACCCGGTACTGAAACCATAAATTACCAGGATAATAAGCACTACTACAATAACTGCCATCACTATGCCGCCATTTGATTTTCGTTTTGGATAGACGGTATCGGCTTTGTTGCCGGCATACTCGGGGTTAACAACAGGTGTTGCTTTGATCAGTTTTCCGGCAAAACGCGTAGTAAATGTTTCAATTTCTGACTGGTTGTTAACAACCTGCTCAGCTAAAAAAATTTCGTTGTTATCCGATAGTTCGAATGCCTGTAAAGTAGCGGGCAATTCTTCTTTTCTTAGATTCATTTGTAAAAGGTTTAACGTGATTATAAAAAACATAAATGCAGTTATATTGCCACCTAACCGCCAACGGACAGGAGTTATCTTTCTGCTATTGATGGAAAAGGGGAAATCAACTGGGAAAGAATTTCCCCCCACCGTGGCGAAAAGTTCGCTGGCAATGAGCATCCGCAAACCTGCATTCAATAGTTTTCGATCGGTGAAAGTCCCTTTTCGCATCCGCAACCATTTAACAGAGCATTGACGACCTGTTCCATTAATATGGGGAACGGTGAATAACTATCTGCTCTGCTGCTGCTAATTGAAATTACCGCCCGCAATGATTTGTTTCTAGTGTCAACCACAAACCTGGAGATGCCTGAAAAAAGTCCGCTTATGTATCAAACTGGGTTTCTTCAATTTTCATAACCGCTTTATCGGCAATATCATCCATCCCCTCACGAATGGAATCAATTTTTCCAGCTACCTTGTCGGTAAGGTTGTTCCATTCTTCTTTCAGGTCGTTGCCGAGGTTGGCAATTTTATTACGGGTATCTTTTCCCCGGGCTGGGGCAAATAAAATACCCAATATTACGCCTGACGTAAATGCAAGTATTATTTTGTTCATAGTCTGTTTTTTTTGATGATCGTAGTAAGTAAATACAGAATTATGCCAGTTTTAGTTTTCGGCAAAGTTGTATTTGATAGCGGGAGTAAGTGGAAGACTTAGCTGTATTAAAGCAAAAGGATATGGCATGATTTTCCTTTGTTCAACATAATCAGGATTTTAACCAAATCAATAAAATAATAACTGTATATGGAACAATCAGCCACAATTCTTGAAGGGTACAGCAGCTTTGAAAAAGGGGCATACCTCGGTGCAATAGCCTCAATTGCAACAGCCGACCATAGTGCAAGCGAAGAAGAAAAGGAGTATTTAAATGCGCTTTGCGAATCGGCTGGTTTAACAGACGAACAAACTTTACTGATAGGGCAAGTAGCGGCAGCCCAAACAACTGAAGAAGATTTGCATCGCTTTTTGGAGGTACTGAAAAATAGTGAGTTGCGGTTCTCTTTGATAAGTGACCTGATCAGTTTTTCCCAGTCAGACCAGGAGTATTCAGAAGAAGAAAAGCATACGGTTGAAAAAATTGCTCAATACCTGGGTGTTAATGGGGAGCAGTTTTCTTTGCTGGACCAGTTTACAAAAAAAGCAGTGGCGGAAGCGCCCGTCCAGGCTGCAGCGCTACAGGCCGAACAGACCACTCCGCAGCATTTTTTGAACAGTCTCGGGTTTGGAGATAAACTTAAAAAAGCGGGTATCAACAGCAATGCACTCATCAAAGGAGCGTTGGGCATTATTGGGCCGATACTGCTGGTAAAAATGCTGAGTGGACGTAACAAAGGTGCTGGCCTGGGTGGTATGATGGGAACGGCCGGTAGTGGAACGATGTCGGGGGGCGGTATGTTGGGTGGATTAGGTGGCCTATTTAGTGGCGGCGGGTTATTAGGTGGATTGTTAGGGGGTGGCCGTGGATTTTCTGGTGCCGGTGGATTATTGAAGCGGATCTTTGGCGCAAATAGCTGAAAAAATACGATAGATTTAGAACGAATAGACGGCGGTAAAAGGACGCATTAAAAAAAAGGGCTTTTTACCTCAATCTCATTTTGTTATTTTGTAAATCATCGTTTGTTCACAGGGTTTTCCGGCGCAGACATAACCTAAGCTTATGGTGGAAGCCTTTGCGCCCGTTCGTTTTACCAGGTTCATCCAATCTGGAAAATTATCGTTCCTGTCTTCGAGTTGGGAGATAAAGGTTTTGCAAAATGCAAAAGTAAAGAATCCTCCATCGCCTGCATTGGAGCCAGCCAATTGGCTTTTTTTTGTGGCGGCGATCAGGAAGGAACTCCTGGTGTCAAGAAACAATTTCGAGGTAGCTATTTTATTCCATCTCGGAAAATATTGCATGGCTGAAATAACCTTTGTGTCTTCATACCTTTTCATTTCTACAAATGAATTACAGCAATCGCTCATCACCAGGTTCAGCCGGGCACCTTTTGCTTTTATCATGGAATAGATCGCTTCAATATTCATGGTGGATGACCTCAGCATAGCTTTGCTCGACGCATCCCCACGCCACAACGCCAACTGGGGGAACGGATGGCTGTCATCATTGCGGTAACTGAAGCCGTGGCCGGAATAGTAAAACACAACAATGTCGTTTTTTCCAGGGTGTATTTTTTTAATTGCATTGGTAATCGCCTGTTTCCCGAAGTTACTGTTCTCAATTACAACAGGCCTGTATGGCAGATGAATAAACGAGGCAATATCGCGGAAGAATTCATTTACCCTCCGTGCGTCCCTGATACAGGTAGCGCCGATAGAGGAATCTTTGCTGTCTATTACACTGATACAGTATAAAACAGGTTGGTTACGAACCCTTACTGCCATTAATTGTGGTATGGTAAATTTACTTTGCGAGGTAAGTTCAAAGTCAGCAAAATAAAGGGCCAGGTAATTCCTGTTAAGTGCGTTTATTGTTAAACGTTTGAAACTAATAATATTGGGTGCAATTCCCCTGAATGCAGGCTGTGTTGTATCAGCAGTTACCTGCCCTGCAAACACCGCACGTGTGAGGGTTTTGTCATCCATCAGGTCATCATATTGAATGGGGATTGAATCTGTACAGGGACTATAGTGTGCCGGTATAAGACTGTCTTTCTTAAACCAAAAATTGATGTAATTGAAATCGTTCTTAAATTTCCCGGCGATGTTTTTAACCACTTCTGCTTTGCAGAATAGATAACGTTGCCCCGTTGCCGGGTATAGAAATTCTCTTTCCACACCGGGTATCAGTTCCATATCTACCACGATCGGACTTTTCTTTTTATCTGTCCAGAAAAGCCGGACGAATCCTTTGCCATCCTTGTTCCGCAACAGCAGGGCTTTTCCGGCTGGTAATGCTGCCAATTTGAATTTAAGCTCAAAAATATCCTGGCACCAGCAAGAGCCAGCACTCAAAAAAAAACAAAAGCCGATGATCAATCGCTGCATCCCGGTTATTTTTTTAAATGTAACTAATTGTATTGTAAGTACCAAGCTGGTAGTGTTGTTTGACGGTAACTTGCTGCCCGTCAATGTGATAAAGGCAACCGTTACATTTTTATAGTGGTGATGTTAGCCTTAAAAATGACATTGCTCACTCCGCTGCATGATATGTATCCTTTTCCCTGCCCGGCAGATGACCTTCCTTTGCAAATTATTTTATATTTTAATGAGTATTTTTCCAGTTCATAGTTTCCATATCCCCGTGATGGGGTTGGCTTACACAATTGATACCCCGTTGAAGGTGGCTAGATTCGGTATTTCATCAGTTGTTTCGATTGTAGCAGACAACCTGCCCGAAGATATGCGGCGGTTTTATTGCCATCAGCAAAGCGAAGAATTTGTTCCTATCCATGAGGGGGATGCTGATTTCCGTGCCCGCCGCATCACAGCATACCTCGATCTTTTACACAGGATACTGGCAAAACAAATGGCGCAATTAAGGGCCGAGCCGTTTGAAGACGGCAGAGAAATAGTAAAATATTTTGAACTGCTTCCCCCTGCCTCTCCAATAAGGAACCTCTACAACCAGATGAGAGGATTAGAAGAAGGCGAAGCAAAAAAATCACTGCAGGAAATACTCCGCAGAAAAATGATTGCCGGCTCCATTGATGTGAACATCATGACCAAATGCGACAAGGTGAACTATGATAAAAAGGGTGAGGTATTGCCAGCAGAATTCAACGATGCAATGGCTGCACTGCGGGGATTCGCCAACTGCCAGCTTCAATCCGCTGTGGTGTTTTCAGCAGGCCTTAACCCGCGGCTGTATTCCTACTGCGAAACATTTGCTGATTTTTTCCCGGTTGAAAAGGGCAATACACAAAAGAAGATCATTCTTAAAGTAAGCGATTTCCGCTCTGCATTGATACAGGGCAAATTTTTTGCACAAAAAGGTTTGTGGGTGTCAGAATTCAGGATCGAATCAGGATTAAATTGTGGCGGGCATGCATTTGCCACCGACGGTTATTTGCTGGCACCTATCCTGGAAGAATTTAAACAGAAGAAAGATGAAATGGGTGCGGAGTTATTTGGTCTTTGCAATGCCGCGTTGTTAAAAAAAGGAGTTGCAACTTATTTGCAGCAACCTATAATAAAAATTTCGGTGCAGGGAGGAATTGGCACTGCCAATGAAAATAATTTTTTGCTTGAGTATTATCATGTCAGCAGCACCGGATGGGGAAGCCCTTTCCTGCTGGTGCCGGAAGCAACGAATGTAGATGATCATACACTGAACCAACTGGCCACTGCAAAAAAGGACGATTATTATCTAAGCAACGCCTCGCCACTTGGGGTGCCGTTTAATAATTTGCGAAACAGTTCAGCCGGGGAAGAACGACTGACAAAGATTGCAAGCGGGAAGCCGGGCAGTGCCTGTTACAATAAATATTTATCCTTTAATACTGAATTCACCGAAAAGCCCATCTGTACTGCTTCCCGGCAATACCAACATTTAAAGATCAAACAATTGAACGATGGCGATGCAACAGGTGAGGTGCTGCAAATGCAAATTAATGAAGTGACAGAAAAGGAATGCCTGTGTACCGGATTGTGCAATGCAGCATTTCTTAAAAACGGTATTACGCCGCCGCATAAAGCAAGCGCAGTCAGCATTTGCCCTGGCCCTAATCTTGCATATTTCTCCGGCACCTTTTCCTTAAGGGATATGATTGACCATATTTATGGCAGAAAAAATATCCTCAATCAGGTACACCGCCCTAATATGTTCATCAACGAACTGAACCTGTACGTAGATTACCTGGAAAAAGAGATCAGCAACAGTGTTGGAATCATTACCGGTAAGCAGGTAAAATACCTTCATAAATTTAAGGATAACCTTGTTTCGGGAATGGAGTATTACAAAACGCTCGCCGATAAAATGATCCGGGAAACGGAACAATTCCGCAACAATTTCATCGAAGAATTACATACTATCAACCAATACGTGAGCAACCTTCGTCTGCCTGAACAGCCCGTAACTACAAATCCTGTAATGTCCGTCGCCTGATATTCCTTAGTTTTTTAAAGTGAGAAGCCGGTAACCCTGTTACTTTTTTAAACTGGTGAGAGATATGGGCCACACTGCTGTAGTTAAGCCGGTCGGCAATTTCTGTTAAGGTCAAGTCTTCCAGTACCAGCATTTCTTTTACCTTTTCTATCTTTAGCGAAATGGTATATTGCTCTATCGTGTTGGCATGCATGGAAGAAAAATAGCTGGAGAGATAAGAATAATCGGCATGTAGTTTTTTGCTGAGGTAATCAGATAAATTGATTTTAATATTCCCGATGTTATCAATGTATTCGGCTATCAGTGCTTTAATATTGTCTGCCAGCACGCCTTCCTTCGTCTTCACAAGTTCCAGGCCCGCCTTTTTAATGGTGGCTCCAAATTGTTCCTGTTTTTTTTCAGATATTTTTTCTTTGATGTCGGCTTCTCCCAACTCTACTTTTATCGGATTCAGGCCCATTTTCTGCAGTTCTTCTTTCACCAGTATTTTGCAGCTTTCGCAGGCCATATTGCGGATGTATAGTTTCATACAAAGGTTAATTTTAAGTTATTCGGTTTAAAAATAACGCATTTATAAACAACCTTATAGCACTGGAAATAAAAAAGATTTTTCAGCGTACTTTTATTGAAACTAACAAAAGAGTAGTTGCCCCCGCAAGGCTTATCTCGAGTACATTGGCCTCCGTGCAGTTGAAATGATATTTATTGGTACTGTACATATCAGGCTGGCCATATCCTTCATTGAAAAATTCAAAAATATAAACAGCCATTGCATCGGGAAGCTTTATAAACTGAACCCGGGAGTTAACCGTATGCGATTCAGTATCCTTAAAAAAAATGATTGTGGCGTCAAAAACAAAGAGTCCGCTGTCGGTGGTGAGGCTGTTGCAGGAAATAAATTGTTGAAGTGCTGCTATATTATTCTTTGTCATTATCAAGGCATGCAAATTAATATTACACCGACAAAATATTGTTACATAATTTCCTGAATTTTTTATATAGTTTTTGGATTCCCAATATTATTTGTCATTAATCACTGTAAGATAGAATTAAAAAATTACGGCGTGTCAAAAAGCCATCCCGTAAAAGATTTTCTTCAGTATAAAAGTGAACACAATCCTATAATTTTGACTTGTGTTACTTAAAAATTTTTCTGCTTTTATAAAATTAAAACCTGTGCTGGCAGTTGGTTTTCTGCTGGCCTGTTCCAGTTTGCTGTTTGGAACCTGGGTAGCTGCCATACCAGGGATAAAAGAAAGACTTGCATTCACAGATGGCAGCCTCGGCCTATCCTTACTGCTATCGCCATTGGGGGCTATCACCGGGGTTTTTCTTTCCACAAAAGTATTCAGCAAAATACCTGTAGGGAGATGGATGATGGCAGGCTATATTATATTATCCGTCATTATGATCCTGCAGATAAATGCCGTGAACAGGCTCATGTTCTGGATAAGTTTGTACGGTTTTGGACTAATCAGTTTTTTAAACGGGGTATCCGTAAACGCTACGGTCAATATCCTTGAACAAAAGTATGACCGGCTGTTCATGAGTACCTGCCATGCATTGTATAGCCTGGGCGGAGCCATAAGTGCAGGGTTTGCCGCATTGATGTTTGCTGTGCATGTGCCTTCTTGCTGGCAAATTGTGATGGTGGCTGCTGTCATCCTTACGGTTAATTTTTTTAACAGGAAGTATTTATTGTCTAACAGGGATATTATTCATTCCGGTTCAGGTATCAAGTTGCCGTCGTTAAGTGTGCTGGGTATTTCTTTTATTTGTATGGTAGTGTTTATGGCAGAGGGTTGTGTAGCTGACTGGAGTGCTATTTATTTTAAAGAAGTAATGAATGCACCCAAAGCCCTGGTAAGCCTGGGCTATGCAGGCTTCTCCATCGCCATGACGATCGGAAGACTCAATGGGGATTATATTGTTTCAAAAGCAGGCAATAAAAATACCGTCATTGCGGGAAGCCTGTTGGCGGCGGCAGGTTTCCTGGTTGTGGTGCTTTCACCTTATATTGGTTTGGCCATTGTGGGGTACATCATCATTGGCTTTGGCTGTTGCTGCATAGTACCTGTTTTGTTCAGGGCTTCTTCCATCATACCGGGGTTGAGCAGGGTGGAGGGCTTTGCGATGGTAACAACAGGAGGGCTGATCGGTTTTCTAGCAGGACCGTCGGTAATTGGGTTTATCTCTGAAAAAGCAAGTCTTTCCAAAGGATTGTCACTGCTGATCCTGATGATGATACTGGCTGCTGTGGTGGCCTGGCGGAACCGGTTTTTAACAAACCGGCAAACTACGCCTGCCGGTGAGGATTTTGATGAACAGTTGTACTAAATGAACAACACAAAAATTATTCTCTTTTGGCTGCTTCATTTAAACATGTACCAATTACACAAAAATCACTACATTCACATTCCGTTAAAATAAACCAGCATTGTATTTAAACAAAATATCCGCTTGCCGGTGGATAACAAGTAAAATATGAAGGCAATAATTCCGGTAGCCGGCGCAGGCACCAAACTTCGTCCACACACCTATACACAGCCCAAGGCGTTGATTCCTTTAGCAGGGAAAACGGTCTTAAGCATCATCATAGATCAGCTTCATGAAGCAGGCATCAACGATTTTATTTTTATTGTAGGTTACCTTGGCGACAAGATACAGGATTATGTAAAGGGTAAATATCCACATCTCAACTGTCATTTTGTGTACCAGAACGAACGCAATGGAACAGGCTACGCCATTGAACTTACCAAAGAAATTGTGGGCAGCGATGAAGAAGTATTTATCGTGCTGGGTGATACCATTGCAGAATACAATGTAAAAGAAGTACTAAACTCCCCGTTTTCTATGCTGGGACTGAAAAAAGTAGATGACCCCCGCAATTTTGGTGTGGCAGAAATAGATGATACCGATCTCATCACAAGGGTGGTGGAAAAACCAGCGATCCCAAAAAGCAATTTGGCGCTGGTAGGCATTTATAAAATAAAAGAAACCAGTTTTTTATTTTCCTGCATCAAAAAAATTATTGAGAAGGGAGAAAGAACCAACCAGGAATTTACCCTTACCGATGCGCTGGAGTGCATGATACAGAAAGGCACCCAATTCAAATTTTTTAAAGTGCAAAACTGGTTCGACTGTGGCAGGAAAGAAACCCTGCTGGAATCCAACGCCACTATGCTGAAGAAATTTGGCGGCACCGTATCGGGTATCGAAACCTTCGAAAACACCATCATTATTCCGCCGGTAAGTATCGGCGAAGGCTGCGAAATTAAAAACTCTGTGATCGGTCCCAATGTGTCTATTGGCGAACACACCGTGTTGAACTATACCATTGTAAAAGAATCCATCATCGGCTCTTACTCCAAACTGTACGATGTGGTATTGGACGATTCCCTTATTGGAAGTGATACCGGCATCAAAGGCGAAACCCGTTCGCTGAATATCGGCGATGATACGGATATTGATTTGGGTTAGTGGAATTGCTGTTTGGTTCAATTGTTACATTGTTTTTATTGTTATTGGTTGCCACTGTTGCGTGGTGCAAATGTTATACTTGCTGCATTTTTATTTTTCTCCTCATCTCTTTATCTTTAGTTTAGTAACTATTGATACGGATGCATTGCATCTGGGTATGAAGGCCATTCAGCCATTTAACCATTTAACCATGTAACGGTTAATCAATTTAACAATAAAACAATTGAACAACAGCATCACCCAACTCTTTAACATTCAGTACCCCATCATCCAGGCCGGTATGATCTGGGCCAGCGGCTGGCGCCTGGCAAGTGCAGTTAGCAATGCAGGAGGGCTGGGTTTAATTGGCAGCGGCAGTATGTATCCCGAAGTACTGAAAGAACATATCCAACAATGTAAAGCTGCTACGGATAAACCTTTTGGGGTAAATGTGCCATTGTTGTATCCCGGTATTGATCAGCATATTCAAACCATCATAGAAGAAAAAGTACCCATTGTTTTTACTTCTGCCGGCAATCCTGCAACATGGACCGCCAAATTAAAAGCGCATGGCATCACCGTGGTGCATGTAGTAAGCAGCAGCAAGTTTGCGCTGAAGGCGCAGGAAGCCGGGTGTGGTGCGGTAGTGGCTGAGGGCTTTGAAGCTGGTGGGCATAATGGGCGGGAGGAAACTACCACACTGGTATTGATACCGGCAGTTTGCAATGCAGTTACCATCCCGGTGATAGCTGCAGGTGGCATTGCTACGGGCAGGCAAATGCTGGCAGCAATGGTATTGGGCGCAAATGGGGTACAGGTGGGCAGCCGTTTCGTAGCCACCCCGGAAGCATCTTCCCATATCAATTTTAAGGAAAGGATCATCCATTCCAACGAGGGTGATACCCAACTCTCCCTCAAAAAATTAACCCCGGTGCGGCTCATCAAAAATAATTTCTTTCTGCAGGTGCAGGAAGCAGAACAAAATGGAGCAACTGCAGCAGCCTTGCAAGAACTCCTTGGCAGGGGCCGTGCAAAAAAAGGTATGTTTGAAGGCGATATGGAAAATGGTGAGCTGGAAATAGGGCAGGTGAGTGCCCTCATTAAAAATATTATACCTGCGGCTGATATTGTAAAGGAGATATGGACGGAATTTGAGGATGCGTTGCAGCATCCGCTTAAGTGATAATAATATTGAGTCGGGTATCAGTTTGAAAATTTTGCGAAGCAACTCTGCGCTCTCTGCGTGGTAAAATTCCCCGCTGAGAGGAGGAGGACACAGAAAAGGTAACTTCGTTGTCAATTAATTTGCAAAGTGAAAAAGTGCCAAATTTTGGAAACGGCTCACTAAATGGTTCGATTTGGTTCGAAATGATACGATGCCGGCTCGATTCAAATAGGTAACTACTAAATTTAAACTTCCGCCCATCGGGAATCTTTCCAGAGAAATTAATAAAATTCCAGAAACAGGAAAATTCCTAAAATAAATCTGCACTATTTACGTTTACTACCCAAATACCTTGGTTTTAATACCGGGAACTGAAAACAACTGCTTATATAGTTGACCTCATTTCCCTATGCCATCCCAACTTTTGAAAACTAACTAAGGCGATTATCATCTTTTTTACCAATTGAAAAATGCAAAAGATCCAATATTTCCTATCTAAAAAGCTTGCGGTATTGCTGTGTGTACTTACAGCCTTTGCCGGCGGGGTATTGGCACAAGTGCCTTCGCAGCAACAGATCAGTGAAATGGTTCCCGGAGGTATCAATCCTACACAAATGACCAAGTCGGGCTTTGAAAATTTTTTTAAAGATAATAACCAGAAAAAAAATACCGGCAACGACAAGAATAAAGAGAACCCCGAAATAAGGAAACGCTTAGAAAATAAAACACTGGACAAAGACAGCACCCAAAACGATAATTTTAAACGCTACAACTACCGGCCGGATGATACCTATGGTGCAACTATCTTTCAGAATGCGGCTATCAATGATGTTTCCGAATTATCCATTCCGCCACCAGATTACCCGATCGGTGTGGGTGACCATATCATCGTATCATTGTGGGGCGGTGGCGAATACCAGGAAGATTATATCGTAGCAAGAGATGGGGCAATTTTTCCTTCGGGCCTTGGTAAAATAACCGTTCAGGGCCTAACTTTTGAAACTGCTCAAAAGATGATCATGGCCAGGTTTAATGGTACGGTACCTCCCGGCACCAATATACAGGTTACACTCGGCCAGCCAAGAACGATCAACGTAAATGTAGTGGGCGAAGTGATGAACCCCGGACCGAAAATGCTATCTGCATTCTCCAATGCATACAATGCTATTGGGCTAGCCGGCGGCGTTACCGGTTACGGCAATTTAAGAGAGATCGTAGTAAAGCGTGGCGGCAGGGTAATAGAAACACTGGATGTGTACCGGTATCTCAACAGCGGCGATGTGGGCAGAAGGATCTACCTGCAAAACAATGATTTCATTGTGGTAACCTTTGTGGAGAAAAAAATACTGGCCAGCGGCCAGTTTAAAAGACCAATGTTTTACCAGTTGAAAAAGAACGAAGGCATTAAAGCGCTGATCAGTTATTCGGGTGGTTTTACTGCTGATGCATTTTCATCCGGCGTAAAAGTGATCCGGACAGAAAATGAAAAACAGGTGATCCACGATGTAAATGCTACGGCCATTGTTAAATTGCCCAACCAGGATTATCAACTGGAAGATGGCGATATTGTAAAAGTGGATTTGATAAAAACCGGTATTGTAAATAAAGTGGTACTGAACGGGGCCATTGCCTATCCGGGACTGTATGAAATAAGAACCAACGACCGCCTGTTTGATGTCATCAACCGTGCTGGTGGTATTACCACCAATACGTATCTGCCGAGGGCATATATTTTTCGTGGTGCAGGCGATTCCACCAATATCAAATCAGATAAATTAGAAATCAACCTCACTGATTTTAACAAGGACAATATGGCCAGCATTAACAATGTAGTGCTTTTGCCCAACGATGTGATTCAATTATTTTCAACCAGTGAATTTGGTGAGCAGCAGTTTGTGTATATAGATGGCGAAATAAGAAAAGAAGGCAAAGTGAGAAAGTATGGTGGCATGACGCTGCAGGATCTCATTTATTTATCTGGCGGCTTAAAACCATCTGCAGAATTTGGCCGGCTGGAAATTGCCAGTATAGTTGATATGGACTCCGCACAAAAGGGCTTAAAACCCACCCGAACGGTAGTAAGATCATACAGTATCAATTCCAGCCTGGAGCTGGATTCCGCCGCATCAAGGGTAACATTAAAACCCTACGACCAGGTGCATGTTAGAAAAAATCCCTCTTTTGCCATGCAGGAAAATATACAGATCGTGGGCCTGGTAAAGTACCAGGGATCTTATCCACGGCTGGATAAATACGAAAGGCTTTCCTCCTACATAGACAGGGCCGGAGGCACACTGGACAATGCCAACCTGGGCGGAGCCATTTTGTACCGTAAAAAAAGTAATTACTTAAGGGAACGTATTTTAAATACCATTAAAAAGGATTCTGCCGGACGGATCAGCGCTGCCGACAGTGTGGCACTCACCTTAGATGAACCGGTGAGCATTGACCTGCAGAAGGCAATGAAAAATAAAAATTCCGAGCATGATATCATCCTGCAGGAAAATGATATTGTGTACATACCGGAGATCAATCCTTTTGTAACGGTGCAGGGTAAGGTACAATCGCCTTTGAAAATAGCTTATGATAAAGACCACAGCAGCCTGGGCTACTACATTGACAAGGCTGGCGGATTTGGTTTCCGCCCATGGCGTAAAAGAATATTCGTAACCTATCCCAATGGCAGGAGTAAGCGGACAAAGAACTTCTTCTTCATGCATTTTTACCCGGCCATTGAAGAAGGTTGCACCATCACGGTGCCCGAACGCCCGGAAGGTAAAGATATCAGCGGTTCCCTGGTGCAGGCGGTTACCACTGCATTGCCCATCGTGATCACCTATATCCTGTTAAGAAAATAAAATCTTTATTGTGAACAGCACCGAATTAATAAGAAAATTATTTGCCAGGATACAAAAGTACCGGCTGGTGATACTGGCTTCAGGGATGGTACTTGCCGGACTGCTGTTATTTTATTCACTTGGCAAGCGAACTACCTACACGGCAAAGGCAACGGTATTTCCGCTCACGTCACCAACAGACAATGCCATCAGCAACAGCATGCTCAGTGGTATATTGGGTTTAGGAGATGCTCCAAAATCGTTCAGCAATGAAGCTACCATCAATATCATAGAACTTGCGCTGAGCCGTAGTATGAGGGAAGCAGTCGCCATGACAAGGTTGCCAAAATTTGACAATAAAACCATTGCGGAACTCTTGATAATGGATATCAATGACCATCAATCTTTTTTGGCAAAAGACGCCGGTATTCCTGCAGACAGTATTGCGCTGGCGATAAAAGCAGGCGAAATACTGAAGCCAAATATCAATGCTAAGATGAGCAAGAATGGAGTGCTGGAACTGTATTATACCGGTACCAAAGAAGAACTGATGACACCTGTCTCCAACGTGTTCATCGAAAAATTATCTAAGTTTTATATTGACCTGAAAAGACAAAAAGCTTTAGACGATTACAATTTTACGTTGGATAAGATTGATTCACTGCAGCGGATGATCAATCGTGTGGACAGGGAGGCCATCGGTATGCAAAAGCAAACAATGTTTACCCCGGCAGAATTACTGCAGTATGCCATACCAAAAGAAAATGTAACCTCCGAAAAAACAAGGATCCTCCGCCAGCGGGATATGTACATCAACAACCGGGATGAGGCCGTATGGCGGCTTCAAAAAGTAACGCCGATCATCTCTGTGCTCGACAAACCTGCTGCACCTTTTGATGTGGTAAAGCAACCGCTAATTTTAATGACGCTGGTTGGGTTTTTACTGGGATGCCTGGTTGGTACGCTGGTACTCATCAGTGGCCTGCTGTACAGATTTGCGAAGGCGGAAATGTATAAGAGTATTTTTGGTAACGGCTGATAACCAATTTTTCTTCCGTGTATCCAACTTTACAATAGCTGCATCCAGGTGCTTCACACCAGCGGTTATAATTGGCCTGGTGATATTCCCTTAAAGACAGTGCCGCTGTCTCTTTGTTATTTGTTTAAGAAACAAAGCGATAATAATGTTGCAGGATTAGGAACACCCCTCGTAAATGCACTGCCGGCCTCATAAAAAACGCGTCAGGAAAATTTGAATGACTTGCGATGCCGTCCCGATTTTTCATCGGGATTAAAAATGAATCCGATAGATCGGATTGATGACACCGACGCCCGGCTTTGCTATTTGCCAGTAAGCCTAAGACCGGTTATATTCTGCTGTTGTGACGAATCTCATTTTAGCCGGCCATTCCGCTTATCCAAATCCTGCAAAAGAAAAAGCAACCATTAATTTTACCATTGTTGAAGATGAGCAAATTGCTACCAGTGTCTATGACAGCTTTGTGCGTTTAGCAGTAAGTGGCAGTGTTGAAACTCTCGGTAAATGAATAACCAGGCAGTGCTTAGTCTTGCCAGTAACGCAACCGGTATTTATACCACCCGGCTTTTCAGTAACACTGGTACCAACAAAGTTTTAAACCTTGTTACCAATTAATTTTACAATTAATATACAAGGTGTACTTGATCAAAGTATATAATGTTCAAGACTGAAGTGTTACCAAAAAAAGCTGGCTCATACATTGAAAAAAAGGTGAAGGCAGCCATATTCAAATTTGAGCGTACGCTACCGATGGACTTAATTTATGAACTAGTGTTAGAAGTCACGGCTTGCTCAATTTGTTTTAATCAACCATGGAAGGCGAAAATTCCTGCTGCCGTTTCTTTAAATTAAAATTTAGCAACAACGAAATCTGAAAAAAGTTACGACCGGTTTCATCGGTTATTTTGTAATCAAACTGATGCACATAGCCGCTTTGAAGGGCTACTGCTTCACTCACTTCATAACCGCCGCCAATAAAAAAACGGTTACGCTCAAAGTAAGGAGCTTTGTCTGTAAAAAAAAGTTCATTCCAAACTGATGCATAAAATGTTTTGGGTACCATTTTTTTATTATTCAAAGGAACAACTGTATTTAATCTATACCTGAACCGGTTACGAAAACCATTATTTGTAAAGCGTTGTTCAGCCCGGTACCGGTGTTCAAATTTCAGCCTTGCGACTTGTTGTTTCATTATCAATTGCACCCAGGTACGTGTTTCTTTTTGCTGATACGGCAATTTAAAATTACCACCTTCGCTATAGGTATTGTAAGAGCCTGCTCCGGTTGTAAATGAAAAATTTGACTTTAGGTTAAACGTTATTCCACCTTTTATTTCGTAATAATGATACTGATTATAAAAAGACAAACTTCTTAATTGAGGCTCCACAAAAAAACTCCATTGTTTATTAATGTTCATTTTTACATTGATAATATTCCATGAGCCAATTTCATTTGTAGCATTTTGTGCTTTGATATAATTACCTGGGTTACTTAATAAAAGTATCAAACAGGCAAGTGCTTTTAGTTTCTCAATCATTCGCCGTTGTTTCAAATAAGTACTTAAAAATATAAAAAATATGATGGCAATAATAAATAATTTAAAGCACGTATAGTGATATGTTTTTTTTAAAATTTTCTTCTTACTATTGCTTTCTCAATTTCTACTGCAAAAACTACAGTGGATGCTGCTGCAAAAACTACCAGAAATTCATTTAGCGTTAACGCTTCGGTTTTAAATATACCCTGTAAAAAAGGTATGTATGTAACGCCAAATTGTAACAGCAGACTAAGCAAGACCGACCATATCAATGGTTTATTTGAAAATAGTCCGATACTGAACAAGGATTGAGTTGCTGAGCGAATAGACAATACATTCGCCAATTGACTTAGGCATATTACATTAAACACCATGGTTTGCCAATGCCATCCATTTTGTATTGCAAAGTGCTGCAAACTTAATGCAATAGCGGCCATCAGCGTACCCACCCAAATAATGTGTAAGCCTCTGCCACCCGCAAATACACTTTCCTGCGGTGGCCGTGGTGGCCTGTTCATTATGTTTTTTTCAGCCTTTTCAAACGACAAACTGATAGCCGGTAAACCATCTGTAACTAAGTTTATCCATAAAATATGAATGGGCAGTAATGCAATAGGTAAGCCTAAAATGGGGCCTATCAATAAAGTCCATAACTCACTTGAATTAGTGGTCATCAAAAATTTTATGAATTTTAAAATGTTATCATAAATCCGCCGCCCTTCACGTACCGCTTTTATGATGGTGGAAAAATTGTCATCCAGCAATATCATGTGTGCTGCTTCTTTTGAAACATCAGTGCCTGTAATGCCCATTGCTATACCAATGTTGGCCATCTTTAACGAAGGGGCGTCGTTTACACCGTCACCCGTCATGGCAACATAATGCCCTTTTTGTTGCAGGGCTTTTACTATTTGTAATTTTTGTTCGGGAGATACTCTTGCATATACTTTAATCTCTTCTGCTTCGGCCAAAAAAGTAATAGTATCTAATGCTGCTAACTCCAGGCCGGTTATTATCAAATCTTTCTCACTACTTAAGATACCAATTCGTTGTGCAATTGTTTTAGCTGTAAGCGGATGATCGCCGGTTATCATTACCGGTACAATACCGGCTGTTTTACATTGAGCAACCGCATCAAATACTTCTTCCCGTGGCGGGTCTATCATACCACTTAATCCTAGAAATTGTAACTCATTTTCACAGTGATCACTTTGTGGGTTTGCAGGCACTGCATCCCAGTATTTATAAGCGAAACCCAATACACGTAGGCCTTTAGCTGCCATAGTATCCACTTGTTGCAAAAGTGGTTGCACATCTGTATTTACACAACGATGCAACAATATATCCGGAGCTCCTTTAGTAAAAGAAATAATTTTATTCTGATGAGTATGGAAAGTTGTCATCAGTTTTCTTTCCGAATCAAAGGCAATCTCAGCCAAACGGGGCCAGGCATCCACTTGTACATGTTGTTCTTTAGCTATTTCCAGCAAGGCAATTTCTGTAGGGTCGCCTTTGATTGTTTCACCATCAGTAGCGTCGTTGTTCAATGCAAATGAATGCAACAGTAACGAAACAGCTTCCTGTTGATTGATGTCGTGTAAATCATTTCTTTCGTACAATTGCCCGTTTACAAAAACCTGTTCTACCTGCATTTTATTTTTTGTAAGTGTACCTGTTTTATCAGTGCAGATGTATGTAACCGAGCCCAATGTTTCTACTGCAGGTAATTTTCTGATGAGGCTGTTATGCCGTATCATTCTTTTGGCTGCCAACGCCAGTGAAATGGTAATAACTGCTGGCAACGCTTCGGGTATAGCTGCAACAGCAAGCGAAATACTGGTCATTACCATTGTAATAATATCTTCTCCCCGCCACAATCCGGCAACAAAAAACAGGATGCATGCCAATAACACCACGATAGATAATTTTTTACCGAACGAAATCATGCGCTGTTGCAATGGCGTAAGTACTTCTTCTCCCTGCAGCATTTTTGCAATACGGCCCAGTTCTGTTTGCATGCCGGTTGCTATTACCAAACCAGTTCCTCTGCCATAGGTTGCAAACGTTCCTTTAAATGCCATATTTTTTCTATCGCCAATGGGCAAATCATCTGCGGCCAATGCTTCGCTGATTTTGTCTACAGGATGTGATTCACCGGTAAGGGCTGCTTCTTCAATCTTTAAATTGATGGATTCTATGATGCGGATATCTGCCGGCACTGCGTTGCCTGCTTCTAACATCACTACATCTCCGGGTACTAATTCAACAGCGGATAGAAAAGATACTTTTCCATCACGCAAAACTTTCGCCTGGGTAATGGCCATTTGTTTTAAGGCATGCATGGCTTTTTCAGCACGGTATTCCTGAATGAACCCAACAACAGCATTTAGCAAAACAATAATGAGAATGACGATGGTATCTTTAAGATCGCCAATGATACCTGATACAACTGCTGCCGTTAACAAAATCACAATCATCACATCTTTAAACTGCCCAAAAAAAATGCCTGCCATTGTTTTCTTCTGTCCTTCCTGCAGTTGGTTGGGGCCAACCTGCAATAATTTTTCTGCTGCTATGGAAGCAGAAAAACCTTGTGCATTAGACCCTAAAGAATCAAAAACTTCCGCTATGGTTTTTTTATGCCAGTTCATAAATAATTTTTATTTTATGCAATGCAACGTGTGCATGTGTATTGTATTACAAAATTTGAAAGAGAGAAATTCAAATTTATTTGAAAAACATTTTTTCCAACTGATTCAGTATTTCTGTGTCAACCTCATTTATATCATAGTATGATTGTGCAATAGCCTCACTGGTACGCATAATGTTTACAATAATACCCGGCGTAAACAATGATTTATTACTGATGTAAAAATTTTCAAAAGACTTAATGTGATTTTCAGTACAAGGTTTACTTCCTTCGGTGTCAAAAGATAATTTAATTGAGAGGTCACTATTTGTGCAATATTTATCAGCAGTCTTCGTAAAATATTCCCATACTTCGGTGATACTTTCCTGCATGGATATTTTTTCTTCCACAGATACGTTTTCACCAATACCGGTGATATAGTAAAAGAAATTACCCAATTCAACGTCCAGTTTTTTACGGAACATAACTATTAATTTCAGATTAGCCGGTTACCTTATTTTCTGGAGATATCAGGCTGGGTCTTCCTTTTTTCTATCTGTTTTTTCAATGCTTCTACAGCATCGGCTATGGCTTCTTCAAATGTTTTACAATGGGCATTTGCCAGCAAATCATTTCCGGGGATAACCAACCGGATTTTGCATACTTTACTTTCTTTTGTATAAGAATTATCACAGCTCATCTTCACTTCGGCCACGATTATTTTATCAAGGAATTGTGCAAGCTTTACCACTTTTTGATATAATAATTTTGTAAGTTCCTGTGACGCAGTAAAGCCCTGTGTTTGAAATTTCAGTTTCATATACTTAAATTTTATTTTTTTTCTATACCTGCTCCAAGTTTGATGGGAAAATTATATATCAAAATGTATCGTGTCTGTAATATTTTTCTGTACTGGTAACCGGAGAAAATGTGAAAAAATCAGACGGCTTATGTTGTAGCAATACAATATCTCCAAATTCCTGTAACAAGCCCGTTTCAGTAATTTCAATGCGGTTACCCCTTATTAAGAAACGTTCTACCTGGTTCATTAATTCATCAGCGGTATTAAAAAGTGCATTCGCCCTTCGGGATTTATATAACTGTTGTTTTAAACGTTTATCAATCAATAACAGGCCATCACCACTATTGCGTAAAGCCTGCAGCACCGCTTCAATTTCAGCAATCAAAACATCCGCTTTTTTCGTTATCATTATCCGGTCTATTATAAATTTTGACTGCCAGTAATTCCAGTGGCTGATAATTTCTTTTACAGGTGGTTTTATTATTTCTTCATCAAATGGAGCTACATTATCGAAAAGCATAAAGAATAGACCTGAATAACAGGAGCTATTGCAAAACAGCTTCACCAGGTTAGGACTTCCTTTAATAAAAACAGGTTTTTCCTTGTTCCCATTTATTCTTGCTATTGTTTGCAAAACCTGTTTAAATAAACTTTCTGAATTAGTATTTTCATTTAAGCCTGTTTCCTGTTTTGTTGCAAATACCTGGTGAAGCTGGTTATGGTGAAACTCATAAAGCTTTGCATGGCTTTGTTCTAAAATCAGGTAATAGAAATCAGGCTTCCTTTCGTCATTGGCAGTTAGTTCCAGCAGGGATACATATTTATTTAAACAGGTTACAGGGGTTACCGGAAAATTCAGATAGGTTACCCTTTCTTCGTCAGGAGTAACTAAAACCGCTATACTCTTGCAGTGTGAATTGTAATTTAATTTACTAAATACCTTTTGCAACCGTGCAAACATATCATCAGCATAAGCCGGATCCAAAGCCCTGCAGAGCATTACATGAACCCTTTCTTCTGAATCTTTTAAAATATTTTCCATAGTCTTTTCATCCTGCATACTTGGGTGAAAGGGCAGGGCTAATCCCAGTGATAAAGCAAATTTCTTTGTTTTTGCTTTATTACATTTTGAAAGACTTAGTAGTGATGAAGCATACATTGTCCAATATTTATAGTTTATTTAATAAAAAACATATCCGTACTATTTTTTAATACTATGATGCATTGGTATGAATAGTTATTTTAAAATATTAAAAGGATAAAAGGGTGGCAAGGATGAATCCGTTATTATATTGAAATACATTTCTGCCTGTTACTTCACGGGGTAGCTGAACTATCTGGCTTAATAAGCCGCCTTCTATCCGCACTTTAGAAGAAAAACAATAGCCTAATAAAAGCCCCAGCCGGTTTTGGTCAAATACATTTTCATTTACATTTTTTCCAAAGCCAAGAAATATTTCATCGTAGATGGCAGCATAAAGTGTTTTGTCTGCAATTGTTTTTCCTTTTAATGGTACCTGCATACGAACCATGTACCGGAACCTGTTTACAAAAAAATAGTCATCTTCTTTTGTTAATGAAGCATTGGTATAGCGGCCTATCCACCTTTGTTCCAGCATAAACCGATGACTTAATTCTACCATACCTGTTTTGTCTTTTATAGTAGCCATTTGAAAGGCCCTGTGTTCGGTAAACTGTTTGCCAAAACCATTGATGGGTATATCACCATAGTTATAGGTTTCTATCCAGGCATATCCCAGTCGCAGGCTAATTTTTTGATTTACCTGGTAATTGATACCGGTGCGTAAAAGACTTTGCTGCCAGTCGTTCATTACATTATCCCTTCGCCATTGATATTCGGTATGAATACCCCACTTTTTATTTAGTTTAAATGTGCCATTATAAACATACCAGCCAATATTATTACCGTCGTTTAGACGGGTGTTTTGTGCATTTAAACTATTTGAAACAAAAAATGCAATAAATAAAAAACTACATACTAATTTTTGCATAATTATAAAATCAGGGTTGGAATTATAGCTAACCCCGAAGTGATTTATTTAGTTGCTGGTGTAAATGGTAATGCAGATTTATGAACGATCATTCTCAACTTACCGTCTTTTCCTTTTTTAAATACCCAGGTTTTGTCTACCATTACTTCTTTTCCGTCTTTACCTGTTACCCATACATTGCCCATTGTTATGGCAACGGAACCATAAATTTGAATACCCTCATTTTTTTCTCCTGCATTGTCATATCTTGCTTTTACCCAGGGAGTCAATGCAAAACCTTTGTCATTTGGATAAGCAGGGTCGCCTCCAATAAAGTAGGCCAGGGCACCTTTTTTATCATTTCTAAATGTTTGATCTCCATAAGCCAGTGTAGGTTTAAAAAACACCTTTCCATTGTCATAATTATAAGCTTCTGAAAGAACTTGTTCGGCAAAAGCTTTGTAATCTCCACCGTCTTCTTTCAGTTTTCCAATTTTAACCAACGCATCGCACCAGGCCTGTTGTGCAGCGTTCACTTCATCGTAAGTAATAACGTCTTGTGCTCCTTCTTCAACATAGACTAATCCCAGGTCGTTAATTGTCTTTTGCACTTTTTCGTTGGTTTGTGTAACCACTTTTTGTGCTTCTTCCTTTGCTTTTTCTGTAACCTGGTTACAAGAGGTTGCCAATATACCTAATGTGAGTGCTGCTAAAACTAAATTCTTTTTGTTCATTTTTTATCCTTTTTATTTAAAATTATGCCTACTTCTTATAACGGTGTTCGGCTTGTCCGTTGTGCTGTATTGTACGTTTGGTTATCTTTTATTTAGCAGCCAGGTACTCAATACTGTTAGTCCATTTTAATAAATGCCATTTGTACTGTAGCCGTCTAAAAACTAACATGAACTTATTCTAATTTTTTAACTACAAAGCTTCTCAGAACGAAGTATAAAAGTTTCAAATTATAATTCCGGCATTCTTGAATTTTGTTTTTCGGTAAGCTCAAATTCGTAGGCAACCCTTAATCCAATTACACCTCTTGATGAAATATCAGCAATATGCCAGGCCTCGTGCCTAAGGCCAATGTCAAAAACGTTTCTGCCCAATTTGAATTTATCTCCCAGACCAATTGAATACGAGAAGCCCGCCCTGCTATTATTCCCCGTAAAAAATATTCCCCCTGCCTCACCTGCGCCATAGAAAGTGCCAAAATAATATCTTGTACCAAGTTTGATGGGAATGGCAGAAATATCCTGATTTATAATGTTTAAGGTATTTTTTGCTGCCATAAAATAATAACCGGTATTAGCTGTTACACTTGCATGCTCTGCAAAAACATATTCAGCCTTTAAAGTGATACCACCCCCCGTTTTAGTAATAGCTGCAAATTCCCATTCAGGAAAGAGTACCTCGGCACCGAAACTGCCAGATAACGTTTTAACTCTGTAAGCCTGTGCGGTACAACGATTATTGAAGGAAAATATAATTGAAAGTATAAGTGCAGTTGCTGTTATATTTCTCATTGTAAATAAGTTTATTGATAATGTTGTAAAAATTACCTTCACTGCCCAATCAGGAAAGGAGCTTTGCCGTCTGTGACAATTATTTTTGCATTGGGCGATTTAGATAACTGATTAAAGGCTTCTAAACTTCTGATTTTAATTATTTCGGGTGTTAGGCCTTCAGCTATTATTTTTTGTGCATCCCTGGTTCCCTTTGCTTCGATGATGATTCTTTCTACCTCCAGCCTTTGCTCCTGCAATACAAATTCCATCCTCATCGCATCCTGCTCTGCCTGTAGCTTGCGTTCTATTGAACTTGACAAACCTTCGGGCAATTGAATACTTTTCATTAAAACAGATTCAATTATTATTCCCTGCGTATTCAATGTTTCGCCCATTTTATCCTTAATAGATAATTCAATATTCGACCTCATCCCGGAATGCATATCCTTGGCAAAGAATTTTGAGCAAACATCAGCAGACGCAGACCTGAAAACATTTGCAATGATTGATTGGTAGCTTAATCCCAATGTCTTTATTACATCCGGTACTTTCGCCTGGTCTAATCTGTATAATATGGAGATTTGAGAATTAATACTTAGCCCTTCTTTGCTCGGCAGATTCAGCGATAGTTCCAGATTATTGGTTTGGATAGATGTTTTGACAACTTTACTGGTAAAAGGATTATACAGAACAGTTCCCTGGGTAACTATATTGTCTGATAGTTTGCCCAATTTTTGTTTCACACCTACTTCTCCCGGCCTTATAACCGCACAACTTGAGATTGAGAGCACTGCAACAGCTATCATTAAAAAAAAGGCTGATAAGCATAGCCTGGAGAAAGTATCGGCCTTAAATGTTATTTTACTTTTGGGATTAGCAATATGATAAGCAGTTTTCAATTTTGTTCTGTAAATCTTTTTCATGTTTAAATTGGTTTTAATTGTTTTTGATAAATTGATTCCATTACAAATCTTTTTTGTGCCGTATTTGCAATTTGCGACCGGCGTTAATTTGAATATTGTAAAGATAGTAGTATATCTTTGTATAATAGTAATACTATTATAAAAAAATGTTAAGCTATTTTTTTAAAAAGAACATTAAACTCTCTATCTTTATTAATCTAAAACATTGGGAAATTAAACTATGGAAGTGCAGTTGCAGATAAAAATGAATGAAAAGCTGTTTCTCCGCAATCCGGAACAAACCGAGTTAGGAAAAAAAATTGTTCAGCACGGCATACAACTCATTCATGAGATTGGATTTGAGTCGTTTACTTTTAAAAAACTGGCAGAATATATTGGAACCACAGAAGCAGGTGTTTACCGTTACTTTGATAACAAACACCGCTTGCTCATATATATTACAGCCTGGTACTGGAGCTGGGTGCAATACCGGGTACTTTTTGAAACTAAAAATATCAATAGCCCCGAAGTAAAACTTAAAAAGATAATTACGTTGCTGGCCAAAACGGTAGAAGATGATAACAAAACATTGCATGTAAATGAAAGTATACTGCACCAGATAATAATAGCAGAGGCGTCAAAAACCTATTTAACCAAAAATGTTACTGAAGATAACAAGGATCTTTTTTTTAAACCCTATAAAGACCTTTGCGCTTTAATTGCCGATATTATTTTAAGCTTTAACCCAAAATATAAATATCCCAGGTCGCTGGCAAGCACCATCATTGAAATGGCGCAGTTTCAGATTTTTTTCATGAACAACCTTCCTTCGTTAACCGATTTTGCTAAAAATAAAAATGAATCAAATGTGGTTGCTTTTTTAGAAGATTTAGTTTTTAGTGCTGTCAGAAAAAGATAATGGAAGGGACGAGTAGTTTGGAAGTATTTAAAAGTTGAATCGTATTGGTGTAAGTTAACTTTAAAATAAAATATCTGCCACTTAAGAAATGTAATAAACAGGGCAATGATTTTTTATAATTTCGTTATATGATATTTGCAATGAGGAATGGCTCAGTTTTTTAATCCCTGCGTGGCTCTTGCTATCCTTTCTAAAAATTTAAGGTGGTAGAATTTCTTGCTAATCTAAGCACTTAATCTTCAATTTAATTATCATCGGTTATTGTAACTCTTTTATCCACTAATCATATTCACCTGGAAGAACATTTGTATCCATTTTGAGCGTGATGTAGAAAAATATGGGCGTATTGTTTTAGAAAATGAAACATAAAAAGCCGGCATTCCCGGATGTGCTGGCGTTTTCCATTTGATTATTGCCGGTTGTATTTTTATCTCTGAATTTACTGCCTGCAAAAGCCACCAGGTAGCATCTTAATCTCAAAAAATATTTTTATTTTGGCTAATGGCAAAGCCTTAAACGCTAAGTCAACCGACAGAAAAGTTGATATCCCTGGTGCAGGCAAAAAACCACGCAAAAATGTTTTATCCGTTTTTCTTCAACCCCCACCTGGATGAATGTGGTTCAGCAAAAAGGCAATACGACCATCCTAGAGAAACATCTAACTACTCCAGGAATATTTCGGCCAGTGTTAACGCAAATTTCTAATACAAAGGGAGGAGCGTTTCATAGAAAATAAAAAAGGACAACCTGTTAAAAAAACGCTTTGTCCACTTTTGTTACCCGGCCTGGATTCGAACCAAGACTAGCAGAATCAGAATCTGAGGTGCTACCGTTACACTATCGGGCAATTATAAAAGAACTTTTTGTGACCCCTCAGGGGCTCGAACCCTGGACCTACTGATTAAGAGTCAGTAGCTCTAACCAACTGAGCTAAGGAGTCAATGAAGGATTGCAAATGTATCAAAAATTATAATTCTGGATTCTCAAACTTTTTGCAATTTCTTTTACAGCCGCCGCATGGATGAATGGCCTGGTACTGCTGCCGTGCTTTGCCGGTTAGGTTTCGGCTCAATGGGGATGTTATTCCGCCTTATTTTTTAGCAGCATCAGTAATGAATACGCTCCTTTAATAACAAATTCGGCTGCTAACCAATCGGTATTGGCGGGCAGCATGATGGAGGTAAACCCGTTTTCACTTTCACCAGTTTCCACTTCCACCATCTCATATTGTTTGGCGCCTTTTACTTTGTACACAAACTGTTTGCCTTCAAACCGAACAATTGCATCGGAGGGTAACACCAGGGAAGTGTCGCTTTTTACTTCAATGAGTGCATTCATATAAGTGCCGGGCACCAGCGTTTTATCATAGTCTTCAAAGTGGCAATGCACTTCTGTATTCCTGTCTGCCGAAAGGTCTTTGCCTATCAAAATGATGTCGCAGGGATGTTTTTTATCCGGCTGGTTATTGGTAAAGGATACTAATTTTTGCCCGATAAAAAGTTTGTCCAGGTCTTTTTCAAAAACTTTCAGTGCCAGGTGAATATCGGTTGGGTTGATGAGTTCAAACAACACTTCGGTGGGGGATACATATTTGCCAATATTCACGTTTACTTTACTAACAAAACCATTGATGGGGGAGATAATATTTACGCTTCTTGAAATATTGGTTTCACTTATTTTATGAATGCTGATACCTGCCAGTTGCAGTTTCTCTGCAAGCGAGGTTACCAGCACCCGCTGGCTCCGGTATTCTGCTTCGGCTTTTTGATATACTTTGTCACTGCTCGACTGGCTTTGGTTTAATTCCTTTTGTCTTTTATATTCATTTTCTAAAAAGCTGATGCTTGCTTTTGCCGTTAGATAATCCTGCTGCAACTGAATGTACTGCTGATCTTCCATTACCGCTATTACTTCGCCTTTGCTTACATGCATGCCAGGAAGCAGTTTGGTGGTTTTCAAATAACCTCCCAACGGCACACTGATGCTGACGAGATTCTGCGGCGGCACATCGATCTTGCCATTCAGTTTTAATATTGACGCAATTGCTTTCTGCTCCAGTTTTCCTGTGGTGATACCGGCATTTTTTAACTGGGCATCTGTTAGGATTGCCAGGTTTCCGTTGCCGTTCGTTTCAGCAATGGGATCTGTATTTTTCTCACCGCTGCAGGCTGTAAGAAAAAGAACGGTTGTTGTGATAAAAAGGATATGTTTCATTTGTATGAATATTATTTGTTGCTGAAATAATTGAGTTGAATGGTGGCTTCGTTGAGGTTTCTAACAGCTTCGGTATAATCGTTTTTAACGGCTGTGCCCTGGTTGATGAGTTGCACCCATTCCAGGTAATTGATGTTGCCATTGGCTAATTGCTGGCTGGCATTGGTTGTGATGAGAGCGGCATTTTTTAAAGCCGTAGTTTCAAAATAGTTGACTGTTTGTAAATACTTGCTGTATTCGGACACTGCTGTTTGCAGGGCTGATTGTAATGCCTGCAGGCCAACTGCATAATTTCCTTCTGCCACCAGCTTGCTGAACCTGGCGCTGTTAATTTTTGCCTTCTGCGGTTTTGCAAAAATGGGGATACCGATGCCTACCTGAACTGCGTTGAAACGGTGAGCACTGCTGTACATTTTATTGTCGGCTCCAGTACCTTGTATACTGCTGTTACTGTAACCAACAGATAAGTCGGGCAGCAGCCTGCTTTTTTCTAACTGCAGGCTGGCATCTGCCAATTGCTGCTGGTGAAAAATAGATTTCATTGCCGGATGATCGCTTAAGGAGGCGGTATCAGCAATGGCAATCAGTTGGGCTTTGTAATTATTTTCTGCCGGAATAAAAATGCTGGTGCTGTTTAGCAGCAATTGAAACTGTAATTGCATAATAGCGGCGTCTTCTTTTAATTGATTTTGCTGCAGCCAGATTTGCCCCAACTCTAATTCAGCGCTTGTTTTCTCCAGCAGGTTGCTTTCGCCTTTTTCCAGCCGCAGGGTAGCTTTTTTATAAAAGGCGGTGAAAAGGCTGTCTGCATACTGAAGCAGTTGTTTCTTTTGTTCCAAATAAACCAACTGGTAATATACTTCTGCTACTTGTTTTTTTAACAGTGTTTCTTTTACAGATACCGCCAGTAAACTGCTTTTCCATTCCTGCTGCAGCATTTCTTTTTGCCTGGTATATACTGTTGGGAAACTGAATGTTTGAGAAATGCCAAATTTGGTATCGGTGTAAATGCTGTTGAACTGTCCGGCTTCTGCCAGTAAATTAGCCTGCGGAATGGCGGCACCCGTTTTTATCAACAGTTGCTGGTACTGCGACTTAAGCTGCTCCTGCTTTACCTGCAAGTTATTTTTTAATGCGGTGTCAACAGCAGCCTGTAATGCAATGGGCGTTTGTGCGGAGGAAATTAAACCTGGTACAGCAAAACATATTATAAGCAGGGTGGTAATAATCTTTTTTTTCTTTTTCATAATTCCTTTTTCAAAGCTGATGTATAAGATGGGTAAAACAAATAAGGTTAAGAAAGTGGCGATTAGCAAACCCCCGATCACTACGGTTGCCAGCGGCCTTTGAACTTCTGCGCCTGCGCCATTGCTGATTGCCATCGGTAAAAAGCCAAGTGAGGCTACAAATGCTGTCATCAGCACAGGGCGCAACCTTACCTTGGTACCCATGAGTACAATCCGTTTTAAGTCTGTTAATCCTTCTGCTTTCAACCGGTTAAATTCTGCGATCAATACAATGCCATTTAAAACAGCCACACCAAACAGGGCGATGAAACCCACGCCGGCACTGATGCTAAAGGGCATTCCACGAAGTGCCAGGAATAAGATACCTCCTATGGCGGATAGTGGTATAGCAGAGTAGATCAGCAATCCCTGTTTCACTGAAGTGAAAGCAAAATAGAGCAGTAAAAAAATCAGCAGCAGTGAAACCGGAACGGCAATGAGTAAACGCTGTTTGGCCGCATTCAGGTTTTCAAAAGCTCCTCCATAGGTAACATAGTAGCCGGCAGGAAATTTCAGCTGCTGATCTACTTTCTGTTGCAATTCATGTACAATGGTCTGCACATCCCTGCCACGAACATTAAAGCCCACCACGATCCTTCGTTTGGCATCCTCCCGCTGTACCTGGTTCGGGCCATCTTTTATCTCCACGGCTGCCAGTTGTGACAAAGGGATTTGAGTTCCCCGCGGCGTTGGAATCAAAAGCTGCTGCACATCTTTCAGCTCTTTTTTCAATGCTGATTTTAATCTTACCACTACCTCAAAACGCTTTTCTCCTTCAAACAGCATCCCGGCGCTTTGCCCGGCAAATGCAGTGTTCACCACTTTGTTGATATCGGCGATGTTGAGGTTGTATTGTGCAATGGTATTGCGGTTGTATTTGATAATGATCTGCGGCATTCCTGCCACTGCTTCCACATATAAATTTTTAGCACCTTCCACCGTATTTACGATATGGCCCAGTTTAGCGGCATAGGCAGCCAGTGTATCCAGGTCTTCACCAAATATTTTACATACCACATCCTGCCTTGCTCCGGTCATCAGTTCATTAAAACGCATTTGTACGGGGAACTGAAACCCTGCTGTGATGCCGGGTACAGCCTCCAGTGCTTTGCCCATTTTTTCACTCAGTTCATCAAATGTTTTGGCAGATACCCATTCTTTTTTTGGTTTTAATATCACCATCATGTCACTGGCTTCCATCGGCATGGGATCGGTAGGCACTTCACCACTTCCAATTTTCGTCACCACTTTTTCCACTTCCGGAAATTGTGTTTTTAAAATGTGGGCAGCCTGTTGTGTATGGGCGATGGTAGTGCTTAAACTGCTACCGGTCAATACCCTGGTATCCACTGCAAAATCACCTTCTTCCAAAGCAGGAATAAATTCACCACCTAAGCGGGTTAAAATAAACAGCGCAGCAAGGAACAGTGTAAATACAAACAGCAAAACTGTTTTAGGGAAACCAATTACTTTATTCAATGCCGCCTGGTAACTCCTTTCCAATTTTTCCATCAGCCGGTCGGAGAAATTATGTTGGTGTTTTATTTTTTTGCTGAGAAAAAGCGCACTCATCATGGGAATATAAGTAAGCGACAAAAGGAAGGCGCCCAGTAATGCAAAGGCTACTGTCTGTGCCATGGGCTTAAACATTTTTCCTTCAATGCCCTGCAATGTGAAAATGGGCAGGTAAACAACTAATATAATGATCTGCCCAAACACGGCACTGTTCATCATTTTACTGGCAGCGTGATTCACTTCGGTATCCATTTGCACCTGCGACAGTTTATCAACAGCAGTAAACCTTTTACTGTGTGTAAGCTGGTGCATTACGGCTTCTACAATAATGACTGCGCCATCTACTATCAAACCAAAATCCAGTGCCCCAAGGCTCATCAGATTTCCACTTACACCAAACAGGTTCATCATGATCACCGCAAATAACATAGCCAGGGGAATAACAGATGCAACCAGTAATCCCGCCCTGAAATTTCCTAAAAACAATACCAGTACAAACACAACGATCAGTGCGCCTTCCATCAGGTTTTTCTCTACCGTACCGATGGCATTGTTAACCATTTTTGTCCGGTCAAGAAAAGCTTCAATTGCCACCCCTTCGGGTAATGTTTTTTGAATTTGTGCAATGCGTTCTTTTACGTTTTTAATTACTTCACTGCTGTTGGCACCTTTCAGCATCATCACCACAGCGCCGGATACTTCACCTTTGTCATTGTAGGTCATTGCACCGTACCTGGTGGCATGGCCAATGTTGATATCGGCTACATCCCTTATAAACAAAGGGGTTCCATCTGCGGTACTTTTGATGGCAATGTTTTTAATATCTTCTTCGCTGCCCAGCAGGCCCTCGCTCCGGATATATAAAACGGTGGGCCCTTTTTCGATGTAGGTGCCGCCGGTATTTTGATTGTTGTTCTCAAGCGCATTAAACACATCGTTGATCGTAATGCTGTAAGAAAGCAATTTGTCAGGATCAATTTCAATGGAATATTGCTTCAGCTTTCCTCCAAAGCTGCTCACCTCCGCCACGCCTTTCACTCCGAGTAACTGGCGGCGGACGATCCAGTCCTGTATGGTGCGTAAATCGGTTTCATTGAACTTGTTTTCGTAGCCATCTTTGGGGCGTACAACATACTGGTATATTTCTCCAAGACCGGTGGTTACCGGTCCCATTTCCGGAATGCCAATTCCCTGCGGAATTTGCGATTGTACTTTTTGCAACCGCTCCGCCACCTGTTGCCTTGCCCAGTACACATCAGTGGCATCATCAAACACAATGGTTACAAGGGATAAACCAAACCTGGAAAAACTCCTGATCTCTTTCAACCCTGAAATATTATTGTTTGCCTGTTCAATGGGGAAAGTAACCAGCCGTTCAATATCCGTTGCGCCAAAGGAAGGGGCAATGGTGATCACCTGCACCTGGTTATCGGTAATATCCGGCACCGCATCTATGGGGAGTTTGGTAAATTGGTAGCTTCCATAACCCACCAGCGCAATTATGAACAGCCCGATGATGAGTTTATTCTTTACAGAAAACTCAATTATTTTATTCAGCATAAAAATGAATCTTGAATTGGTGTTATGTTAAGTTTAATAAGGCGTTCCGCATTCGATGAATTTTAAAACGCATTACACGAATTAGGCATCAACATGTATCAATTCGGGTAATTTGTAATAAATAGTGTAAGCAATTTTACGTCAGCATATAGATAACACAGCATTGGTTTACATTATGTATCACAGCACAATTGCACCTATGCAAAAGCATAAATGGAAATGAAAAACATCAATAACTAATTAACATCACTTTGGAGGCTGCCAGATATTTGAAAGATAGGAAGATTGAATGCGCTGGTCTTTCAGAATGAATATTTTCTGCAGGATAACTTCTACGGGCTCTGCAGCAGGGGCCAGCATGATGAAAGGAACAAAGGCAGGTGAGATGGCGCAGATGCAGCCGTCTGCGGTTTTAAACGGCAACTCCATATCCCGTTCGTAGTCTTTATCGTTGGGGCTTCCATGCAGGTAATGCATGTCTAAAAATTGGAGAAAGCTGATATGCATGTCCTCCTGCTGATGCTCTGCATAATGTTCAAAAATAACAGGCAGCTTCAGCAACTGGTGGGCTTCAGTTGTGGAGAACACGTAAACTGTAAAGAAAAATATAGCTGTTATTTTTTTCACCGCTGCAAATGTAAGATAAAAAATCGCTCAATGCCAGCTAGATTTGATGCTGGCCCGTAACTACTTTTTATACCTGTTATACCGGTACTTAGTCAAATACCTTCTTTGATACCGAAATAATCGGTAGAAGCCGGTATACTATCTAAGATTTCTGCGCAGGCTGTTAAACTACTTGTGAAATCAAGCTGGTATTACTTTGCAGCAAGAAAACTTCCAGGTGCTTTTACAAATTCATCTTTACATTCTTTTGCACAAAAGCCATATATTTTGCCTTTGTAGTGAACGGTATCTTCCACCCCGGCGCTTACAGGCATACCGCATACAAGGTCTTTTTTGTGATCAAGCACAATAGTGGACAAATCTTTTTGGGGAGCAGCGGGTGCAGGGCTATGCTGATGTTGAGGCATTACTTCATCTGCAGGCTTTTCAGTCTTTTGCGTGTTGCTTGTACACGAAAGTATTGCTAATGCTGCAATTCCTGTGTAAACTATTTTTTTAAACATATTGATTGATTTTACTAAAGTTAGTTTTCAAGCGGCTGTCCCTGGTATACTCATCGTATTTTTTGTGTTTATTAAATCCCGTATACAACTGGCGATATAAACCTTTTACTGACCCGACGTTTTTGACAGCTTAGTTGATCCTGCTGATTATGATTTTCTGAAACCCCATTTTATCATTTCTTTCCAGGATGCTTTTTTACCGTACATCAAAATGCCTGTTCGGTAAATTTTGCCGGCCATCCAGGTGGTAAATACAAAACCTGCTATCAGCAATGCCATTGAAGCCAGCAGTTCATACCAGGGCACATCGCCGCTGGGTATCCTTCCCATCATAACAATTGGTGAAGTAAAAGGAATGATACTGGCCCAAACCATGGCAGTGCTGTCGGGCGTATTGATGTTACTGCTTAAAATAATAAATCCAAAAATGATGGGCATCGTAATGGGCAACATCAATGATTGTGCTTCCTGCGGATCTTCATTGATCACACTTCCAATAGCGGCAAACAGGGAGGCATAGAATAAGTATCCGCCCAAAAAATAAAAAACAAAGCAACTTAATACCATCACCCAATTCACGCTGGAAAATGCTTTACCTGCTTCGCCCAGTTTTGCTGCAAAGCCGGCATTTGCGCCGCCTATGGGGAGCGACTGGTTTACTGCGCCTGCCTGTTGTATCATTTCCCCCGGTAAAAATGCTCCCACTACCGTGGATAATAACATTACCAATATCACCCACAGCGCCAGTTGCGTTAATCCTACCGCTGCAATACCCAGTATCTTTCCCATCATCAGTTCAAATGGTTTTACACTGCTCACCATCACTTCTGCAATGCGGTTGGTTTTTTCTTCCATTACGCCTCTCATTACCATGGCACCAAAAATAAACATGGTGATATAAATTAAAATGCCGCTGCCAAAACCAACACCGGCATTTACACCAGCATCTACCTGTTTTGAATCCCCTTTTTCATTTTTCACCCGGTTGTCAATATGGTAAGCCCCTGTTGCAAATTTGCTGATACTGTCAAGCACTTCTTTGCGTATTCCTTTTTGCTGCAGGTGATAGACTTCATAGGCTTTATCGAGGCGGTTTTCAATTGCTTCTTTTGTGCCTGAACTGATCTGTTTTACAGAATGCAGTGTGAATTTTTTTGCCGTAGTATCATTTTTTACATCTATCAGGGCGTCGTACCCTTTACTGTTGTAATTCGTAGTGTCAATTCCTGCAACAAATGAAAAATTGATCCGGGTGCTGTCTGTTTTTAAATTAGTTTTAAAATACCCCGGATCATTAATTACCGCAATTTTTTTCAACTTCTCTTTGGATGAGGCGGCAAAAAAAGCGCTGCCAAATATGAACAGCATCATTACAATGGGAAGTAAAAAAGTAGAGAGCAAAAAAGTTTTGTTGCGCACCCTGGTGATGTATTCTCGTTTTATAATGAGGGAGATCTTGTTCATATAATGGATGTTTTTTTTATTGGTGAATGGTCAATGGTCAATGGTGAAAGGTGAATGGTGAAAGGTGAATGGTCAAAAAATTTGCAAGATCTGCTAAACCTTCTAACCTTTTAAATGTTTTAAACGTTTTAAACCCTTAAACCTTTAACCTTTTAAACTCTTTCCTGGAACTGCCTTGCTTGCGGTGTTCCTTCCACCAGCTTAATAAAAATTTCGTTGAGTGATGGCAACACTTCATTG
>Ga0105048_10001587_pt1 | contig 36771 bp, 26 predicted proteins | sample MAT05_FD_78382 | JGI IMG/M metagenome (GOLD analysis project Ga0105048, IMG submission 78382) | Freshwater microbial communities from Lake Fryxell liftoff mats and glacier meltwater in Antarctica - MAT-05 | ecosystem: Environmental > Aquatic > Freshwater > Ice > Liftoff microbial mat | place... | reverse complement strand
CGCCGCGGCTGGCACGGATGACCGATCACCTGCGCTGACGGAGGTCGAAGTCGAAGCGATCGCCACGACCCCAAGAACCACAGCCAAGGAGCAAACGACCATCGCAGTCCAACCGCGATTTTTCGAAGATTGACGAGCCATAACGGTTCCCCAAAAAGGAATAGACGGATCTAAAGAGTAAGATAACAGATCGGAATCGCCTTGTCTTCTGGAAAATAGGCGATTCACACGATTTTCGTCATTTAAGATCAGCCGGAACAAGCCATTTTGAGCTGGAATAACGCTTGAGGCCGAAGACGATCTCATCCAGATGAGTATAGTAGCCCTTTCCTTCTTGTGATCCGCTGCAAATACCGATCAGTTTTCCACTTACGTCGATTAACGGCCCGCCTGATCGACCTTGCTCGGGTATGCCCTTCGTCTCCCAGTAGAAAGCCGAGCCACCGTCTGATCGTTTGACTAATTTCTTCGCGAGGGCCTGATCTTGCTCCATTGTCCTCGCTTTTTCGGGTGGCCAGCCGATTCCCGCCGCCAGAAGCGGGACCTTTTTGAGTGTTCCGCCGCGTTGAGCGATAGGCAACGGCTTGATTTCCACATCCCCAGCAGGAAACTGAATCAGCGCCAGATCGGGTTCAATTTCAATCCAGAGTATTTCCGCGTTCTTGAATGTCACGAAATCAGCTTTCTCGCCGCTACGAGACGAAACGACTTCAACCTTGTTGCTTTTACGAATGACGTGTTCAGCGGTGAGAGCAAAGTAATACCCTGCCTGACGACCGATCACGACGCCCGTCGCGGTGACCCCCGTATCCAGGCAGCGCACTTGAATGGTCGCCGCGGCCGCCCGGCCTGCTTCGTCGATCAGGGGATCGGCGGACGCGAACAGACTTAAAGCTGTCAGTAAATGCAACATCACCGCTCTCCCGCGAATTGCCCAGTCTACAAAGATCGATGCCAAATTACAGCTTTTGACCACTTCTACAACAAAACTTCATCCATTTGAACGAATTCTCTCAGCAAAACCATTAAACCCGGCACAACCCGTAAGTCGATGAGAAGTGAGATGACCGTTAGAGTCGCTCTATATTCTACGAGGTACCCGCCATGCGGGGGATGCTAATACTCGTCGTGTTTTCGCTTCCGTTCAGCAGCGGCTGCATGCTGTTCAAGCTGGCGTTGTACAACATCGCCAATGAACCAGGATTGACCGTTTCGAATGGCGGCCTGCATCATCGCGCCGTGAAACTAGCTGAGGAAGCCTATGCCGAATACTGCGTGATGCACGGCGGTCACCACGAAGAATCTCCGTTCCAGGTTGGATTCATTCAAGGTTATGCCGACTATCTCGACAATGGCGGGAATGGCGCGCCCCCCACGCTGCCGCCAGCCAACATGCGTCGCAAACGCGATCAGGATCCCGATGGCCACGCGGCGATCGAGGAATTCTATCTCGGTTTCTCCGCCGGCGCCGCTCAAGCCAAGGCGAGCGGTCTACGCCAGTACTTCCTCATCCCCTTGTCAACGCCTTATGGGAAACAGATCGCGCCTTCCACACCGACTAATCGAAATGACGAACAGCCCATGGAAACGCTTCCGCCACCCAAGAAGGTAACCGCCACACCGATGAAATTGCCGGAAGTGAAGGACATGTCGCCGGATGACCTTCCGAAAAAGCCCTTGTTGATTGAACCGAAGGATGTGCCTCCCAAAGCGATTTCGCAGTTCCGACCGTTGCCGATGTCTCATCCAGCCTCGGAGATGCCCGCGCCCCGTTTCGTGACTAACCCGCCCCTGAAGCCGGCGCCAATGACGCCCCAACAGTTTGCGCCCCCCGTGGATCAACGGATTTCTCCGTATGCCCCGACCTCGCGAATCCGGGAGTCGGCAGAACCAGGGCTGGCGCCGAATGTTCCAGAACCAAGGCCCAAGTACCCATTGGTTCCAGTGCCGCGCTCGCCGCAAACGGCAGAACCATTGATGTACCCAATGCCCGCTGTACGCTCGAATGAAGTTGAAGAACCGCGTAAGATCGCGCCCGACGTTCCGACGATTCGCTCACGTGTCGCTCCCGATCCTTTGATGTATCCCCCAGGAACTGGGTCGCCGGCGATGCCGAACGGCTCTGGGGCGGATCCTCGCTTGCCCCGAGAATTCCAAATTGAGAACCAAGGCGGGCCGTCCGCGCGGTAACGGTGTCGCCAAAGTCGGAATCGCCTTGAATCCTTGGAGGACCAGCGCTCATGTCTGAATACTATCGTCGATTGGCACCGCGCTGGCGTTTCCGTCCGTGGTGCGCGCCTCTGATGCTCCTGGGTTTCCTCATTCTCAGTGCCGGCTGCGCGGCAGTCACCAATCCGGTGGCCGACGGCATCCCCGTCAATCGCTTGCCGGAGGAATTTCGAGGCAAGTCACGCGAGGAACTTAAACCAATCTCCCTCACCCTGCTGCGGCAGAAGCCAATCTCGATTCATAAAGTTGACGTCGGTGACGTACTCGGCATCTTTATCGAAAACGTTCTGGGCGAGAAGAACTCCGCCCCGCCCATCCGCTTTGACGCACAGGGCGGTCAGAACCCGGCGCTGGGATTCCCGATTCTGGTGCAGGAAGATGGCACGATTTCGCTCCCATATGTCGACCCGATCAAAGTTTCCGGACTGACGTTGATCGAAGTTCAGAACAAGATCATCGACGAATATGTGGTCCGCAAGAAAATCTTGAAGCCGGAAGGGGCGCGAATCCTTGTGACGCTCCTCCAGGCACGTCGCTATCACATCCTCGTCATGCGTGAGGACGGCGGCAGCCCGGGCGTAAACGCGATCCCGCAATTCGGCACCAACGGCAATATCATCGGGACGAGCCGCAAAGGATCGGGCTTCAATCTTGACCTCCCGATCGGCGAGAATGACATCCTCAACGCCCTGGCCCGAAGCGGCGGTCTACCCGGAACGGACGCCAAGAATGAGGTGATCATCCACAAGAAGAATTCGAAGAACCCGGAAGCCGTCATGCGCATTCCTTTGCGTCTCAAGGACGGTGAACCGCCGCCGTTCAAGCCCGAGGACGTCGTCCTCGACAACGGCGACATTGTCTTCCTGGAATCGCGCGACGCCGAGGTCTTCTATACCGCGGGTTTGCTTGGCTCGGCCCAGTTCCCGCTTCCGCGCGATTATGACCTGGATATTGTCCAGGCAATCGCTCAGGTTCGCGGCCCATTGCTCAACGGCGGCTTCGGCCAGGCTCAATTCAACGCCAACTCCGTCAGCAGCGGACTGGGCAATCCGTCGCCCAGCCTCGTCACCATCTTGCGCAAGACCGCATATGGCAAGCAACTGCCGATCCGGGTCGATCTCAATAAGGCGATGTATGACCCGCGTGAACGCATCATCGTTCAACCTGGCGACATCCTCGTCTTGCAGGAACGTCCGGGCGAAGCGTTTGTCCGCTACATTACTCAGCAATCCAGGTTTAACTTCATTGGAACGATTCTGAGTACACCGGATGCGAATCTGACCAACACCATCAACGTTCCGTGATCGAAGTCGTTTGAAAGAACATGAAGGGGGACAACATCGCGAGACGTTGTCCCCCTCTCTTTTTTTTCATGACCACTTCACGACCAAAGCCGCGCAAACCAAGAACGAGTGGGCCGGGCAGGGGAAACGATGGGTACAGGTTGGCCGCGCAGGACCGCCAAGCCGTTCGAAGAGAGGATCATCTCAGCCAAGCTCGCTGAGGCCCAACGGGTAACCAGTTTGGCCGCCTCCGCAATCAACGGAGGCCGGCGGCGCACGGAGTGTCCGTCCGTGCCCACCAGGTGAACGATGCCGCGCTTGACCCAATCCTTCAGGGCTTTTTGCTCCCGAGCGCTATTCGGGGAGGTTAGGCTGCCGGTCGAAACTTGAACCAAGCAACCCAGATTGATGAGTTCTTCAATGGCGCCAGGCTCGTAAAGCAACTCAGGCGTTCGTTCGGGATGGGCGAGAATGGCACGGACGCCCGCGCTGCGAAGCTCCTGAATGATCGAACGCAAGTCCGTGTAGAAGTTATGCGGAAACTCGATGAGCAACCATTGCCCTCGGTCAGCCACCGTCAGAAATTTGCCGTCGTTCCAATCAGGCAGCACGTCGGGATGGACCATCACCTCTGCGGTGGGATAAACGTTCAAGGGAATGCTGTTTTCCTTGAGGGCGGTCACAAGAAGTGCCGTGGCCTCGCGGATGCGGGCAGGGGTGACATCCGGGTAGGCGTCGTTCTGGTGGGCCAATGCGACGCTATGGGCAACGCCCTGATCGACAGCCATGCGGCACATCGTCAGGGCGTCATCCATCGTGCGGGGCCCATCGTCAAGACCGGCCAGCAAGTGAACGTGAAGATCCGCCAAGGGAAGCACCAGATCACCGCGTCCGTGTTAGTGTGGTCGCTTCTTCGATCGGCTCGGCGATGGGCGATTCGTCTTCCTCATCGTCGCCATAGGCATACTGGTAGGAATAGCCATAGCCGTAGCCATAGCCGCCCTTTGCCATGTCTTCGGTACTATTAACAACAACGCCAAGCACATTTGCACCCAGGAGTGTGAGCCTTTCCTTCGCTTGTTCGGCTAGCGGCCGACTGTTTTTTGTCATGCGGATCGTCAAGATGACTCCGTCGACGCGCGGGGCGACGACAGCGGGATCGCTGACCGCAAGAATGGGCGGCGTATCAATCAGAACGAACTCATAGTCCTTTTTGATCTCGTTCAAAATGTCCGAGAAGAGAACGGACGTGAGCAGATCGGCCGGGTTGGCCGGGCGCGGGCCGCAGGGTAGAATCGACAGACCGGGCACGTCGCAAGAATAAATCGCTGATTCCAATTCCGCTTCACCGGCGATGACCGATGCGAGGCCGACTTCGGCATAGCCGAGACCGAAGATCTTATGAACGCGCGGCTTGCGGAAGTCGGCATCAATGAGAATCACCTTGCGGCCGGATTGAGCGATCGCACAGGCAAGATTGGAGATCAACGTCGATTTGCCGTCGCCCGGGTTCGGGCTGGTCACCTGGATCACTTGATGACCCTTGCCTCGAGTGCTGAAGTACAAGGACGTGCGGACACCGCGATAAGCTTCCGCCTGCACCGACTTCGGTGCATGATGAACCACCAGATTCGCGTCGAGCGGGTTATCGGTAATAACCGTTGGCTCGAAGGCCGTTAGCGGTGGAATCTGACCGAAGACGGTGAGACCCAAACGTTGGCGCACTTCCTGAATCGAGCGGAAGCTTCGATCGGTCGCCTCCGCAAGATAAGCCAGGCCCGAGCCAAGCAGCAAACCAAGAATACCTGCCAGTCCGAGAGTCGTCGGCAAAAGTGGGCTCACTTTGATGCCGGCAGTCGACGGGGTGATGGTTTGAACATCGAACAGACGCGCGTCCCGGCTGATATCGTTCTGCTGTTTGCGCTCGCGAAGGTTCATTAGTTGTCGGCGTAGGGAATCGTATTGGTCCTTCAAAAGGGTCAATTGGCCCGCATGAATTTCCAATTTCTTGACAGACTCGCGATCCGAGACGAGAATCTTTTCCAGGTCGGTGATCTTATAATCGTTGGCGGTCTTCTGGGCCTTGAGAACGTCACGGTACATTGCCAATAGATCTTGAGTTTGCTGTTTTTCAGCCTTCGGCTCCTGGGCGGTCGCGTCTCTGGCCTGAAGTTTCGTGAGATGGTCGACAATCATCTCCTTGCGCAGCTTCAGGGCTACCATGTCGGGATGGCCAGGCCCCAAACGTTGGGAAAGTTCTACTTCCTGCAACGTGATGTTGAAGACGAATTCTTGCGGTGTTCGCGGCGCCTCACCCGGCATCGCTTGCTGGCGTTGGCCAGGCTGCATTAGGCGATACATGATTTCCAACGCAGTCCGGTCGCCGCCGCTGGAGATGGTTTTTTGGATCAAGTCCAGGTTGCTATCCATGTCGCGGTTCTGCGCGCGATGCTCGGTCAATTTGTTTTCGTTATTGTTGATTCGCGCCTTGATGTCCGTCAAAGCGACCGGATTTAGTTTCTCGATCTCCGAGTTCTTCTTCTTCATTTCCGCTTCGACTTCGGCGAATTCCCTCTGGGTCGTCTCAAGACTCGTGTTGATCAATTTCAAGTTGTCGTCGGTTACGCTGCCAAGGGCGCCAGAGACCGACTCGTTGTATCCTTCAATGATGGCGTCTACGATTTTTTTGCAATCGTCCGGATTGGAACCTCTGATGGAGATATTGAGAACATTCTGATTCATGCCGCTCGTCGCATCTTTGTTGCGCGAGACCTTGAGGGAGGCGCCAATGAGAGCCACCAATTGTTCTTGCGTCCAGTTCTCGGAAAGTGGTTGCCCCTCAAGCTTCTTCGCCGCACGGGTCCAGATTAATTGGCTCTGAATGAGGGACTCTTGGGTCGCCACGTAATCTTCGACGAAACCCTGAAGGGAGGCGCCGCCGCCACCCATGGGGTTCATGTCGGCACGCCGCTTGAACACCACAATCTGGGCGGTTGACTGGTACGTCGGCGCCTTGTTCAGATAGTACGCGAAGCCGATGCCGAGCCCCACGGCCAAGCCGAAGAACAAGAGCGCCTTATGTCGCCACAAGGCCACGAAAAAGCCAGTGGTGACAGGTGCCTTTTCCGAATTGTCGAGATCGTCGAAAGATGCGGTCGCCACGGTGTTGCCTCAAAGAATATCAATGAATGATGTCTGTTCGGTTCAAACTAACTACTGACGCCAACGACTTTTGCGGTCGCGGGCACGGGAACAATGATTTCGTTGATCGGCGTCGACTGGGTGGAATGATCCGTCAGGTTCTGAACTTGGCGGATTGTATTCTTGATCATTTCAGCCAGATGCTGTAAAACGATCCAGATCGGAACGTTCGTACACACGCCTATTGCCGTCACTCGGCCGATGACTTGTCCGTTGACCGTGATCGGCATTTCCGCCTTCCACTCCTGCGGTTCGTCTTCATGATTCTGAGTTCCAAAGCGGTCCCAGCGTGCATGGTAATTCTCGTGTAGGGCGGGAGCATTCACGTTAAGCCAGACCGCGCGAAGCTGATGCCTCAGGGCGGCCGCAATCAGGTCTTCCCAGACTGCCTGCCATCTGACCGACCCCTGCAAGCGAACTTCCAATTGGTGGCTATGATCGGCGCGCCCCCGATGTCGCATGCCGGTCAGGAAGGCAGTAATTTTTCCCTTCGCAAGCATGAATTCCGCATGACCGAATAATCGTGTCGCCATCAGCAAAACAACCACAATGGCCGCGGCGGAGAACGCGTAGATGTCGTTCCGATACACAATGGTGGCGATTGCCCCGGTCGACGTAATCAACCCAAGGATGAGCACCAACATTAAAACGACTGGAGGCCGCATGCCGCTGCGAAGCAAGCAATGGTGCAGATGTCCTCGATCCGTTGTGTAGATGCTGCGTCCTGTCAACTTTCGCCGCGCAATCGCCGCCAGAGTGTCAAGCAGCGGTAGGATCAAGATGGCAATGGGGACAGCCAACGTCATGGCCGTCGGACCCTTCATCGAACCCTGGATCGCGAGCGACCCAATCACGAGACCAATTAACATGCTGCCGCAATCGCCCATGTACACCGTCGCGGGCGGCAAATTGAAGCAGAGGAAGCCAGCCAAGGCGCCGGCAAGGGCCAGCGTGACCACCGCGACATACGCGTTGCCAATCATGACGGCAATAACCGCCAAGCACAAGCAAACTAGAATCCCGATCAAACCCAGAAGGCCGTCCATTCCATCGATCAAGTTGATGGCATTGATGATGCCAATCATCCAGGCATAAACGATGACAACTCCAAATTGTCCCATTTCAATCTGAACACCAAAAAGCGAGATCGAATCGATATTCAAATGCCCATGGAAAACCATCAAGCTGATGGCGAGGAATTGACCGAGAAGTTTATGTCGGCCGCGGAGCCCCCAGGCATCATCGAGAAACCCAACTGCGGCGATGATCGAGGCCGCTCCCAATAGGCTGCCCAGACGAGGTTCGACTTCGAAAATCTCACGCAAGTCAAAGCCAATAAGGCCAAGTCCCGCGATGCCCGCAAACATGGCGATGAATACAGCCAAGCCGCCGGCACGGGGAATCGCCTGAGCCTGATGCTTACGGCGACCGTCCGGCCGATCCACCAAACCAATCCACCCGGCCATGTCGCGGAAGACAGGGGTCAGAATCACCGCGACAAGAAATGCCAGGCCGACTACGGTTCCAAAACTGTAAAAGTCTATGACAAACACAGCGGCATTCCTGCTCGTGGAACGTGACTGGCTGCTGCGATTCCGCCAAGACACTCAACGTTTGCGGAATGAACAGCCGGCCCTTGGTAGTTCGCCGAGACTTCAATCTCGACGATCACGGGTCAGAACTTTCGGCGAGTTCCGGCTTCACCGAATCCGATCCGATCATCCTTGAGTACTCGTCGTCCCTGACCACATTCTGGCAATAATAACACTAACGCCGCGGTCGGAAGCCGCGATACGTATCTTCGAGACTTTCAGAGAAAATCAGGGGCGAACATCGGAGTTGGGCAGTGACGAGACTGCTTTATTGAACGGTATTTCCGCGTGTTTCACAAGGGAAAAATCGCCAGATCGCAAGCGTATTATCTATTGGAGGGGTTACACCCGTACCTGAAAATCGGAATATTCTACTTTCCATCGGTTTTTGGTCGCCCCCACGGGCAAATGGTATACAGCTCTTCTGCGAGTGTACGTGCAAACTTCAGAATTTCTTCATCCAAATTATCTGTGCAAATTTGCACTGTCATTCGGGCGGTGTGGTCCGGCGGCATAGCGACAAGTCGATCCCGGATCCAATTGTGGCCCGGACCCGAATGGTCCGCATTAAGGTCGTCCTCTTCTGTCCAGATCCGCGACCCCTCTTGAGTCCAATAGCCGACCCACAATTTTTCACGGTCCTGCTCGAACTGCCGGATCGTCATGGGAATCGACGCCCCATCGCTCAGTTTCAGAATCTGCGTCGATTTGTGCAGAGTCTTATATCCGCGGTTCGGGAAACAAATATCGGGATGGTGGTAGCCGCGGATCGATGTGCTCGCTTGCCAGAAGATCACCCAAACTGTTACTTTGCGGCCGATCGAGGTCTCATAGACGCGCGTCACCGCTTTATCATGAGTCAATAATTTCGCGATCTCATCGAAGATCCGCTGCTCTTTCTCCTTGGCTTTCGCTCGCGATTCACCGTCAGCCAATGGCTGCGTCGACTCTGTCATGCTCCAACCCGCGATCGTCGTCGGCAATTGATCGATCGGCGCCGACTGTTCGATTTGCACCACGCGGTCCCGGCCGGCGACGAAAGCGATCGCGATGCTCGCAAAACCAAATGCCAGCAAGCCGGCCGGCACCCAGTTCCAGTTTTTCTTGTGCCAAACGATCGGCGTCGACTCGGCTTGAGCAGGGGTTTCCGGGGCTCGCGGCCGAAGTAATTGCGACAATAACAGCACCATCCCCAAACCGACGAGCACCATCAGGATTCCCAGGATCTCATGGGGCGTCCCGGTGATCGCCTCCGGCCCGAACCCTTCCTGCAAACCGCCGGTGATCATCACCCGTAACGCGTTAATCAAGGCGATAACAGGCAACGCCAGTCCGATAAGCATGAGTCCGCGGAACAGTCCAAATCCTCGCACGTGAGCGACGAATGCCGCGATGGCGAGCAACGCGGTCACGGAACGCACACCGCTGCAAGCTTCGACAACTTCCAGGCTGCCGCTCGGTAAGTGAAGCTCGAAACCTCGGCGAGTTACCTTGGCCCCGGCGAGGGTCAAACCCTGTTCCGCCAACGTGGTCGTGACAGTCTGCAGCCGTGCCTGAAGTGGACCTTCAATCCGTTCCGGAATCGGCAATGCCAGAAAGAGAAAAGCCAGAGGGAAGGAAAGGACTCGCAACCACGGCCAACCGCCAACCAACAATATCCAGCCGACGAGTCCAAGTTCCCACGCGAATAGCATCCACCACAGGAGAATGCTCCGCGGACCGACTTGTGCTAGCAAGTAATAAGCGGGAGGCGCCAGCAGCAAGCTGAGCGGAATCAAGGGAAGACCAAGCCAAGTCGGTCGAGCGTGAGGCAAAGTGGAAAGGCTCAGGCCAATTAACCAGCCGGAGCCAAGGATGATCAAAAAACGATCCGCGTATTCACTATTGGCGCCCCAATATTTGGCGAGAGCGAGCAAGACCGCCAAGCCCGACAGGACCAGGGCCAGCCCTCCGACTGCAACCGCGACCGGAACCGTTTTCGCACTACGCATTTCCATCAAGGATCTCGGCCATCGGCGCGATCCGTCGCCTTGCCGACTCACTATTTAGGGGGGGGGGAAAGCAGAAGGGGAGCGCTCAAACGCTCCCCTTCATTTAATTACGGCTGCTTCGATTTCTTTGGCTCATCCTTGTCCTTCATCGGTTCGTCTGATTTCTTGGGCGCTTCCTTCTCTTTTTCTTCCTTGATCAACTTTTCTTCCGCGTCAGCGGGGACTTTCGTCTTCAGTTCCTTGTACAGGACCGCCGCCGCCTTGCGATTCACAAAGACGCCCTTGCTCTTGCCGGCGCTAAAGAGAATCTTGAAGGCTTCATCATACTTGCTGCGGTGGTTGAGCACGGATGCGAGGTAGAAAGCAGTATCCGGGCTCGCCTGACCACCGCTGGTCGCCCGGGCCAAGATATTCTCGGCTTCATCATACTTCTTGGATTTGAAGTAAGCCCAGCCAAGAGAGGCAAGCGCCTCCGCGTTGCGGGGGAAGCGTTGGGCGTTAAGTTCGGCATACTGGATGCCGAGCGCCTGTTTGTCTTTATCTTGACTCTCGATGAACACGAGCGCCAGCTGGTTGATTGCAAAGAAATCGGACACGGCCAGACGACGGCAATCCTCAAAGTTCTTCTCCGCTTCCGTCAGATTGCCTTCGTATCGGGATTGCAAACCGAGAAGACCGAGCGTTTCGCGAGATTTCGGATCGAGCTTTTCCGCTTCTTTGATGTGCTTGCCAGCTTCTTCCAGCTTGCCGGTATCAAGGAGCCAACCTCCGTAGGCCTGATGCACTTTCGCTTTGGCCGGATACTTCGCAATGGCTTTTTCGAACCATTCTTTGGCCTTCTCGCGATCTTCTTGCGAAGCAAAGAGCAGCCCCATCGTCACTTCAGGCGGCTCAAGCTTCGAATCGTTCTGAACAGCCGTCGCCAGTTCGGCGAGGGCGTCTTCCGGACGTTTCATGAAGAACAAGGCTCGCGCCAAACGCTGCCGAACTTGACCATTCTTTTCATCAAGAACCAGCCACCCGTTCAGGGCCGTGCGAGCGGAAGGCCAATCGCGGCGATTCTCGAAGGCCGTCGCCAATCCCGCGCGAGATTCGCGCATGAAGGTCTTCTTCTGAGCCGCCGTCCATGTGTCTTGTTCCGCCAGACCAAGTGCGGCCTGGAAGTTCAGAACTGCTTCCGTCAATCGACCTTCGTTGAGGGCGATCGTGCCATTGGTCAGGTAACATTCCGGGTGGTTGGGTTGTTCGGTCAGAACAACTTCCAGATTATTGCGGCCGGCCTGCACGGCCTGCTGATTGTTGGTGGCGAGCAACATCCGCGCCAGCATCAGGCGCGCCGGCGGCAGCGTCTTGGTCTTTTCCGCTTGGACTTGCAGCTCTTTTAGGCAGCCATCAAGGTCGCCCTTGCCGAACAATTCGCCAGCCTTCTTGAGTTGCTCCGTGTAGTCCGGGGTGTCGGAAGGAACCGGTTGCGCCGACGCCTCCCGCAAAACGAACATCGAACCCACCAGTAGCAGTGAGCCGAACAGTAAACGCACATTCCTTGGTTTCATGGTTTCTTTCCATCTAGGAGAGCTTGAGCCTTCAAGAGTTCCAACGTCTCGCCTGGGTTCGGTTGCAGCCCCGAACCACGATCCAGGCAAGCACGTGCTTGGTCCCGATTGTTTAAATGATAAAAGGCGATCGCCAATTCGGCACATTTACCTGCTGTCGCGCCTTTAGCAATTGAGCGCTCCAACAACTTACGGGCTTCGTCGTAACGGCCTTTCGCGAGTTCCACCATGCCGAGCGTGCCCATCATGGATTCGCTGAGCCGGCCATCACGCTCGGCCTTACGGAGCACCTCTGCCGTACGGTCGGCCTCATCAACTGCCCCGAATGCTTTCAGATACAACCAGGAGATGTTATTGGCGAGAGCCAGGACGTCCGGTTTTTCCTGCTGGACACGGTTTAGAGCGTTCAAAGCAAGGCGAGCTCGCTCGATGTTCCATTTAGGCGAATCCGCCGTGGGCGCCGCCATGGTCAGGTAACAATCGCCCAGAATCATATTTAGATCATGGTCATATTTCTGAAATCGCTCGTCGATTTTTTGAGCCGCTTCCGACACGAGTACGGTGTGGCCAGCATTCAGGCAGGCACGCATGGCGGGGGTGGCGACCGCTATGCTCGGCGTTTCGTCAGCTAGTTGCTCAAGGAAAGGACCTACTTCGGACCTGAGGCCGCTTTGGCACAAATAGCGTGCGTGCAGACCCGTCACTTCTGGGTCTTTCATGATGAGATGCTTGAGGTTCGCCAGGGCCTCCTTGGCCTCGCCAAACTTTTCGCGATCGAGACAAAGCTGAGCTTGCAGGACTGCCGCCCATCTCTCATTCGGAGCCAATTTCCGCGCTTCGCGGCTGGCAATTAACGCTAGATCTTCACGTTGCGACTTCATCGCTGTATCGGCAACCATCCGCCAAACGGCTTCACTCTTTGGATTGCGATCAACCGCTTCGCCCAATTTCACGAAAGCCGCCTTGGGATCAATCTGCTGCAGGAATAATTGCTGGACACGGAGCATTTCGAGATTGTCATTGGTTGCACGTGCTCCCTGATCGAGCCATTCAAGACTCTTGCGCGCCTGACCGCGCCGATTCTCGACGAAGGCAGGGCCGATGTATCCTTCGGGCACTGCGGGATTCTGTTCGCGCACCTTCGCCCAAAGCAGCATCTGTGCTTCGAGCAGCTTCTCGACCGGCGCCTTGGCTGTCTCGGCAGTGATCGTTTCTTTGGTGATTAAATAGTCGGTGATGGCGAGCAGTCGGAATTGAATCTTCCCAAGACCGATCAGGCTCTGGGTATCCATTTTCGGATCATCGACAATGAACTCGGCAACGTTGAGCGCATCATAAAGATATTTCGTCAGCTCAGGGAATTTTTGCAAGTCTTCGAAGGCGTTGGCGTAGCTATCCAGGATTTGTAGTGCGAGTCGCGGATCTTCTTTTCGCAGATCCGGAAAACGCAAGACGGGCACAATTCGTGTCACCCGATACTGCCGTAGTGAGCTGTCATCTTTCTCAGCGTGACGGAAAAGCGCCAAACTGTAGGCAACCAATCCCGGAGTGACCGGTGGCTTAGCAACTAGGGGCGAAGGCAACGCATCGAGGTGAGCGAGTGCCTCCGGCTTCTTTTTGGCCTGCAAGGCCTGATCGGCCAAGATGCAACGGGCCAGCCAATCTTCCTTATTGATCACAGTCATCTTGGCAGCTTCTCGTGCCGCCGCGTCGAAACGTTTTTCAGTCCAATGCCGATTCATCCAGTAGGACACCATCCGGCCGTCCGTCGGATCACCCTCGCCATTCTCGAGGGCCTTGCGTCGGGACGTAACAAGCGGATCTCCCGGCTTCAGGCCATCCAGGCGATCAAGACAGGATTTCATGCCCTCAGTATCAAGCTTATTTGCGAACCCGTCGTATTTTTTCCATTCTGCCGTGATCTCACCGTTGACTCGTTCCTTGGCCCGGTACGAGAAGACGATGAACAGCCCAATGCCCGCCACTAAACCAAGCGAAAACCCCACCATGAGACGCTGTTTCCAGCCCATGACGCGGAGCAAATAAGTAGCGTAGGATGGAACAAAGAGAACGGCGCGGGCGATCTTCCCCAACCGACCCGGTCGCGAACGCGGCTTGGGTTTTGGTTTCGCTGGCTGCGAACGAGCCGTGGAAACAGGTGCTGGCATAGACGAGTCAATCCCTGGATGCGGATCGTGCTGAACCTGTATTATAAGTTGACGCATTCGGATTGAAATACCAGTTTACCGCGAATTCCCAGAACTGCCTTCAATTTCGCCGCGTCTGTTTCGATCAGGAAAATCGCGTAAGATAGAGCGTGAGCAAGTATCTCATTGCAACCGCCCTAGAACCGGAATGATTTTATGTTCGTCGATCGTGTCGAGATTTTTGTCAAAGCGGGCGACGGCGGCCGCGGCATGTGCAGCTTTCGGCGCGAGAAATATGTCCCCAAAGGCGGACCGGACGGCGGTGACGGCGGTGACGGCGGCTCGATCATCATCCAGGCGGATACGGATGCCGACAATCTCGCCCCGCTCGTCCACCGCCGATTCTGGAAAGCTGAGAAGGGCGAACCGGGCGGCACATCGTTATGTCATGGCAAAAGAGGGAAAGACCTGACAATCCTGGTCCCCCCGGGAACGATCATCCGTGACCGAGAGCGTGGCAACATCCTCAAGGATCTTACCGAAAACGGCGATGAGCTGATCGCCGCGAAGGGTGGTCGTGGCGGCCGCGGCAACAAAGCTTTCGCAACCTCAACGAATCGCGCCCCACGTGAATTTCAGCCCGGAACTGAAGGCGAAGAACGCTGGCTGGCACTCGAACTCAAAGTCATCGCCGATGTCGGCCTCATCGGTCTGCCCAATGCCGGCAAGTCGACGCTCCTCTCGCGACTGTCGCGTGCCACGCCCGAAATTGCCGACTACCCGTTCACCACGAAATATCCCAATCTCGGCATCGTCACGCTCGGTGGCGATCGCGGCTTCGTTATGGCTGACCTCCCTGGCCTTATCGAAGGCGCCCACAGCGGCGTCGGCCTCGGCCACGAGTTCTTGCGCCATGTTGATCGCACCCGTGTGCTTATCCACCTAGTCGAACCGCAACCTACCAGCGGCGATCCTCTCCAGCACTACCGCGTTATCCGCAAGGAACTTGAGCTTTACAGTGCCGCCCTCGCCAGCAAACCGGAGTTCCTTGTCATCAGCAAGTCGGAGCTGACCGGCAGCAACGAAGTTCTCGATCGCCTCGCTGCCGAGCTCGGAATCAAGGTCTTCCCGATCTCCGCCGTCACGGGCCAAGGCCTACCTCAACTCGTCAACGCCGTGATTGCACGCGTCGATGAACTCAAGAAGGAAGAAATCGAGAACCGAGCTAAGGAAGTCCCATACGAACGAGCCGAGGAACGCACCTGGGCGCTGCCGGTCCCCACCGAGGACAAGGCCGATGTCTGAGCTCGTCGCCGACGTCGGCAACTCACGCATCAAGTGGGGGATCGTCGGTCGTTCCCAGCTCGACGAGCTCATGACTTTGCCTCTCGACGAGCCGGCTGCCTGGGAAGCCGCTTTTCGCGAACGCCTGCTTCCCGACCCTCGCCGTTGCACAATAGCGGGAACGAATCCGGACGGTCGCAACCGATTGGCGACATGGCTTCGCTCACGCGGATCTCAAGTCAACATCCTCGACGACTATCACCAAGTGCCGATCACCGTCCTCGTCGACAAGCCCGAAACGGTCGGCATTGATCGCTTGCTTAATGCCGCGGCAATTTCTCAGAAAGCGATTCCCGCCATTGTCGTCTGTGCCGGCTCCGCGGTCACCGTCGATCTGGTTGATCGAGAAGGCGCCTTTCGCGGAGGAGCGATCTTCCCCGGCTTCCGATTGATGGCCAAGTCGCTCCGCGATTACACGGCACGCCTGCCGTACATCAATCCCTTTCCGGACATCGAATCAATTGTGCCAGGAACAAACACCAAAAGCGCCATCGAAGCGGGCATCGCTCACGCGGTTCACGGCGGCATCGATCGGCTCGTTCGAAACTTGCGAATACAAGCAGGGCCGGCCCGCGTCTTCCTCGCCGGGGGCGATGCCCATCTCCTGACGAATCTCGAATGCCAGCCGGAGGTTGTCGGGCCTTATTTGACCTTGGAAGGCATGCGCCTCACGCTCCGGAAGCCCACATGAATGCCCAAATTTCCTGTCTCACGCCGCCCGGAAGCGGCGCTATAGCGGTCATTGCCCTCTTTGGGTTGGAGGCATGGCCGATTGTCCGCCGACACTTTCGATCTAGGTCTCGGCCCCTACCTGAAGTCCCGACTACCGGTGACGCGTGGCTCGGCTCCATCGGCCCCGGCGTCGGGGACGAAGTGCTCCTCGTCATGCCGCACTCAAGCACCTCATTCGAAATCCACTGCCACGGCGGCCGTCAAGTGGTGCGGATGATTCTCGACCTGTTTAACGGTGAAGGTGTTGAAGTGAAGTCTTCGAGGGACGACTACTGGTCGCGATTGGCTGAGGCCAAGACGCTGCGGACCGCGAGCATCCTTCTCGATCAGTCACGCGGAGTATTTGGCACCGCGGTTCGTCGGATTAAGGATCATTTTGTCGAAGGTCGGAAGACCGAAGCCCAATCGGCAATCGCCGAACTCACATGCTGGCTGCCGCTTGGAAAGCATCTCATCACGCCCTGGAAGATCGCCATCGCCGGACGCCCCAATGCGGGGAAAAGCAGCCTGCTGAATGCCCTGGCCGGGTTTCAACGCAGCATCGTCGCACCCATCCCGGGGACGACCCGCGATGTCGTCACGCTCGCTTTGGCATTCGATGGCTGGCCGATGGAACTGGCCGACACCGCAGGATTACGTGAAGGCGGCGACGCGCTGGAGCAAGCCGGTATTTCACGAGCACGGATCGAGATCCAATCGGCCGATTTGTGCCTCTGGGTCATCGACGCGACCGAACCAGATCTGCCGGATCGGAAGAAGTTTCTCGACGACAACTGCATCGCGAACGAGAAACTGCTGCCGGTCGTCAACAAGATCGATCAGCGGCCGTCATGGAATTTAAGGCTATTGCCCGACGCGATCGTTGTCAGCGCCACAACCAATCAAGGTCTGGAATTATTGATTCAAAAATGCGTAGCACGACTCATTCCGGAAGTGCCGCCGGCCGGTGCGGCGGTCCCATCGTGCCCGGAAGAATGGGCCTGGCTCGAAAGAGCACGGCTTCAGGCAACGTCTTGAATCGGGAAGGGAATCACAACCGGCGACGGAGCGCCGAGTATACCCGCGACCTGATCATTCAGCACATTCTCTAGCCGGGCCAACGCGAATCAGGTAGGTGAGGAGAAATGGGTCCGAGAGCGATTCGTCGCCGCTACGCCTTATCGTGATCGAGGATTGAACGCGGAATCCTGAAGATTTTTTTGTTTCCTCTCTTTGACTGAGCTGATTGAATAGCTCTCCGCCCGACCCGCCTTCCCAACACCTTTGAGGAGACCTCAATGAAGCGATTGTTGACCTTGGCCGTGTTCGGCATGGCCTTCGCCATGCTGGCCGCGCAGGACAAGAAGGAAGAGAAGAAGAGCAACACCGTCACGCCGTTGAACCGCGACGTTCCCCGGCACAAGCAGTTCGTCGAGATCGCCAAGAAGGGCGGCGTCGACGTCCTGTTCCTCGGCGATTCGATTACCCAGGGCTGGGAGGGAAAGGAAGCTTGGAAGAAGACCTTTGAGCCACTCAAGGCCGCCAACTTCGGCATCGGCGGCGACAAGACCGAACATGTTCTCTGGCGGATCACCGAAGGCAAGGAACTTGAAGGCATCAGCCCGAAAGTCGCCGTCCTGATGATTGGCACGAACAATTCGAGCGGCAATACCCCGGCCGAAATTGCTGAAGGCATCAAGACGATTGTCGCCGAACTTCGCAAGCAGAAGCCGGCGATGAAGATCTTGCTACTGGGCGTCTTCCCGAGAAGTGGCAAGGGCGGCAAGGATCTGAAGGACCCGATGAAAGTGGCGCCGGGTGAATTCCAAATCAAGATCGGCCAGATCAACGAGATCATCGCCAAGTTCGAAGACAAGCAAAACGTCTTCTACATGGACATCGGCAGCAAGTTCCTCGACAAGGACGGCAACCTGCCGAAGGAAATCATGCCCGATTTCCTGCACCTCTCGCCCAAGGGCCACGAGATTTGGGCTGACGCGATTGATGATAAGGTGAAGGAATTGCTGAAGTAACATCTGGGCGAGCGTCGAGGCGTAAGCCCGACGAGAGTTTTCGAGAGCAGTTGCATCCGGAAAAGTCTCGTCGGGCTTACGCCTCGACGCTCGCTTCAGAAGGAGTTACAAACGAATGATGGATCGGTTTTGGTTACTCTCGAATACGTGCTATGGCACATGGCTGCCGGGAAGCCGGCATGGCTTCGTCAGTCAAATCTTGGAACATCGCCCACATGACGCGCCTGATGATCGCCGAGTAACACATGATCTTCCTGGCACTGCGTACGATGAAGACTTGCCCGCATTGGAAGCGGCAGCAAAATCTCAAATGCGCGGGCCGCCGATTTATCTGACTACTGCACATTCGGAGATCTGCTTAGCGCAATTTCAGGAAACTGCTCGACATCGTGGATGGCAGATTCGAGCCGTAGCCATCATGTTCAACCACTTTCATATCGTGCTGGGTGTGCCTGGAGATCCCTCCCCTTCCAAGCTCCTCGGCGATTTCAAGAGTTGGGCAACACGACGACTGAGTGCCACGTTCGGAAAGCCCGCTTCAGAAACTTGGTGGACAGAACGCGGTTCCAAGCGCAAGCTCCCGAATGAAGTCGCGGTGTTGAATGCAATTCGATACGTGATCTACGATCAACCGAATCCGTTGTTGACTTGGTCTCCCGAAACCGGGTTGCATTTGGGCTTACCTCCCAACCCCTCTTTGGCGAGCGTCGAGGCGTAAGCCCGACGAGAGACTTTGAGAGCAGTGGCATCCGGAAAAGTCTCGTCGGCCTTACGGCTCGACGCTCGCCCAGATGCGAGACAATCATTGATTTTTGATTTGGCGAGCGTCGAGGCGTAAGCCCGACGAGAGTCTTCGAGAGCAGTGGCGTTTCGTAGTTCTCGTCGGCCTTACGGCTCGACGCTCGCCCAGATGCGAAAAGTGAAACTGTTTTGGCGAGCGTCGAGGCGTAAGCCCGACGAGAGACTTCGAGCGCGTCTAAATTTCGGGATATACAGTCACATTCGATTGATTGACCGCTTTAGCGGAGTGAATTGGCTACTCATTATTCGCCCGCACCCACGAATCAAACACGAACGGCCCGAAAGGCAAGATTGAGGCGGCGAACCCGCCCAGGAGCGTGCCGTTCGACCATTTCAGGGCGTTCTTAGCCAACCAGATAGCCAACACGTACGCGATCCAGAGACCGCCGTGCAGGCCGCCGACGATCGTCACCATCAACGGCATGCCCGCCCAATACTTCAGCGGCATGGCGATGGCAAGCAGCACCAGGAACGAGACGCCTTCGGCGAAGCCGATCGCTCGCCAGTTCTTCAGAAGCCAGTTCATCACGATTTACGTTTCCTCAGTTTGACTGGCGAGCCGAGCCGCGTCAGCGGCCGGGTATGAACGGATACCCGGCCGCTGACGCGGCTCGGCTCGCCAAAAAGCTCATTTCGTCGCTACGAACTTATAGATGCCCTTACCCGTGGGCGAGAACGTCAGCAGGTAGATCTCACCCTTGTCATCCGTGCCGAACGAGAGGATCGGCATTGTCTTGTCCTTTATCGGCCGATTGGCGACAACGCGTTTCTGTTTCTCGTCGTATGTCAGGGCCCAGATCTTGCCGGTGACATAGTCGCCGTGGATGTAGGCGCCATCGAGTTCGGGGAACTGCTTGCCGCGGTAGACTGAGCCGCCAGTGACCGACTTGCCGAGATCGTGATGATATTCCCAGATTGGGTCGATAAACTCAGGCTTCGGTCCCGAACCCTTGGCGCCGTAGGGATGGAAACCCTCGCGGCGATTCCAGCCGTAATTGCCGCCCTTCTGAATCAGGTTGATCTCTTCCCAAAGATTCTGTCCGACGTCCGCCGCCCAGAGTTGGCCCGACTTCGAATCAAACGCCATCCGCCAAACATTGCGCAGACCGTACGCCCAGATCTCGGGCCGGGTGTTCTCCTTGCCAACGAACGGGTTATCCTTGGGGATGCCGTAGGTCTTGCCGACTCCCTTCGAATCGACATCAATGCGAAGAACCTTGCCGAGCAGCGTATCGAGATTCTGACCATTTTCGTGCGGGTCGCCGCCCAGGCCGCCGTCGCCATGGGTGATGTAAAGGTATCCGTCCGGCCCGAAAACGATGGTGCCGCCGTCATGGTTCCAGTACGGCTTCTGGAATTTCATGAGGATCTCTTCGGAAGCGGGGTCGGCCTTATTCGGATCGTCCTTGCTGACCTTGAAGCGCGAGACGATGTTCATCATCTTCTCTTTTTTCGGCGTGTAAAAGACGAAGAACTCACCGTTCTGCTTGTACTTGGGGTGGAAGCAGAGACCGAGGAAGCCTTCCTCGTTTTGCTTGTCGTTGTAGCTCACGCGGTCGCGGATATCGAGAAACACCTTGGTTTCGGTCGCCTTCGGGTCATTGGGGAACGAGTGAATCACACCATGTTCGGTGGCAACATAGATCAAGCCACTGCCGTCGCCGGCATGCGTCAGAACGATCGGGCGTAGCGGGTCGGCCTTGCCGTCATCGGTCTCGCCCTTCCAGCCGGTCCACTTCAAATTCGCGAAGGCGACCTCGGTCTCGATCTTCAGCGGTTCGTTATTGAACACTTCGCCCGGCACCTGGATCGGCACCGCCGTGACGGTGCCGGCCTTCATGTCAGGAACCAGGATGCTCGTGCCGGTCGGATCGAGACAAATGTCAGCCGCGGACTGGAAGCCTTCCATCAGGAGCAACGGCTTCGCGCCGGGTCGGGGGATGACCATGAGTTTGCCGGTCTTCCAACTGCTGACGTACAGCCGGCCGAAGTGATCCCAGACCAGACCGTCGCCGCCATCAAAACCCTCAGCCAGTTTCTCGATGACGCCCGTGGCCAAGTTCATCCGGTTCAGATCACCCGAGCCGAAATCGACAAAGATGAGTTGACCGGTTTCGCCCAGCAAAATGCCGTTCGGGAAATTGAGAGCCGGGTATTTGACGCCGTCGAGTACGGTCGTCACCTTCTTGTCCTTGATGTTGATCTTGTAGATGGCGCCGCCCTTGCCCTTACGGTCGCCGGAGTCGCTGACGAAGATCGAGCCGCCGTCTTTTTCGACGTCGATGGCGATGTCGTTGAGGAACAACGGCGCCACCGGGAAATCCTTGGCGGCGGCGAACACTTCCGCTTTGCCCTTTTCGTCGATCTTCCAGACTTGAGTCTTATCGGTGACGAAGAACGATGTTTGGTAGGCGGCCAGACCCTTGGGATCATTAAGTCCCGTGGCGAATGGTACAGCCTTGCCATCCTCGATGACCAGAACGGCGCCGTCGCCATCGGTATCACGTTCGCCGATGACCGACACATAGATCTTGCCGCCGGCAACGCATACTGATTCGGGGTTCTTCAACCCTTCGACCATCGGCTTTGGCGGTGCGGCCAGCAAAGGCGACGCGCAGAGGAGTAAACAAAGAAGCGGCTTCATGAGGGTACATCCTGAAGTAAAAAGCGGATTCGACGACAATCGGTATTGTCGGAAGTGAAGAGCGAAGGTCAACGCGAACGCTCCTCCTCTTGACCATCGCCCCGCGAATCCCGATAGTACCCCTGCGCCATTGCCTCTCTCCTCAAGGACGTTCCGACTCGCGTTTTGCTCTCGGGTTTGCCTTCACGAGCCGATACAACCGGATGGATCCGGGCGAGTTCTGACTCGGAGCGTGCCCGTGCTCGCATCAATCTTCCTCGATTTCAACCTGCCGAATGCCGCGACATGGTTCTACCTGTCAATCGTCATCGCCATCGCCTTATTCCTGCGCTTCAATCGCCTGATCGCGTTGCGCAACTGGGACCTACTCACCCTCTTCCTTCTCACGCCCGGTTTCTTACTGCTTCAGGAAGCGCACACACTCCTCTACGCCGCGGACCGTAAGGAACTCGAACCGGCGATGCGCGCCTGGCTGACCGATCGCGGCAACTTTTTGCTCTTCGTGGGTTACGCCTGGCTGATTGCCGGCTCAGGCTACTGGTTCGCTCGCTGCCTGCTGGATCTGGGGCTCGAAAAACGGCCGGCCCTGACGCCGAACTTGAATCTCTCCGGCCTGGCATGGCTGGCGGCCACGTTGTTCCTATGCATGGTGGTCGTCGCCATCCGTCGCATCCCAGACGTCCCCGTGGAGCAGATCGGCAAAGGGCCGATCGCCCTGATCCGCGTCCAGGAGGGCGCAGCGGCCGTCGTGAATTACCAGTCCGGTATCCCCTCGATCGACGATGGCGGCACTCGCTTCTGGGTGGAACGCGCGATCGTCATGACGCTGCATCTCGCCATCCTCATCGGGTTGATCCTGATTGGCGCGATCCATTTTCAAGACACGACCGCCGGCATGGCCATGGCCTGCCTCTATTTGCTCACGCCTTACACCGCCTTGCACGTCTCGCAGGTGCACCACGTCTGGCCCGCGGTCTTTCTCGTCTGGGCCGTCTTCGCTTACCGGAGACCGATGGTGTCCGGGCTCTTGCTCGGGCTGGTGTCCGGCAGCAGCTTCTTCCCGATTCTTCTCTTCCCGCTTTGGTGCGGGTTCTATCGCGGTCGCGGCTCAGTGCGGTTCACCACCTGCTTTCTGCTGGCGATGACTTTGAGCCTGGCCCTGACCGCCCTCATGCTCTTGACGCATGGAGAGTTCGGCAGGCACATCACCAACGCACTGAGCCTCGCCGACTGGCAGGCCTGGAAGGTGCCGAAGACCGAAAGCATCTGGAGAGGGGCGCACTGGGCCTACCGCCTGCCGGTGTTCATCCTGTTCATGGCATTGATCGCGTTGACGAGTTTCTGGCCCACGCCGCGCAACCTGGCCCAGGTGATCGCTCAGTCAGCCGCGGTGGTCATCGGCATCCAGTTCTGGTTCGCCGATCAGGGGGGCGTCTACGTCCTCTGGTATCTGCCGTTGCTGCTATTGATGATCTTCCGGCCGAATCTCTCGGAACGCCGGCCGCCCGAGATCGACCCGGAAACCGACTGGATGACCCGTCAGTTGCGAAAAGTCCGCGGCCTACTTGGAAAACTATTGCCGCGTCCGAAGCACATGCCCGTGGCAACAAACTGAGCCTCAGCCACTTCTCGGCACAATCCGCACAACCCGCAAAGTTTCCCTCATTTCACATCGTCAAGCACGCCGATAATCACGATACGGCATGATTTTAGGGAGGCACTTGATGAAGATGCGGGCTCTCGGCTGGCTGGGGACGACCCTGCTCTTGGCTGGGATGGCGCGCGCTCAATCGACCCCTCCCCAGGAAGTGCAGTGGAAGTCGGCTCGGCCGGTTGAGATAGTGCCCGTCAAACACGAAGCGCCGGAACCGACGCCAATGGCCCCGGCCGTAGTCGATCAACACCCGTCGCTGCCCATCAATTTGGCGACCGCGATGGAATTGGCGTGTGCAAGGCCGCTCGACGTTCAAGTCGCCAGCCGTCAGGTGCGGATCGCCGCGGCCCAGTACGATCGCGCCAAATTTCTGACGCTGCCGACAATCATTGGCGGCGTCGACTACTTTCATCACGATGGGGCCGTGCAGAACTTCCAGGGCGACGTCATCAACAAGAGCCGTAGCAGTTTCATGGTCGGCGGCGGCGCCAATGCGGTGTTCGGGTTGAATGACGCCATCTTCGCCCCCTTGGCCGCCCGGCAGGATCTCCAGGCTCGTAAGGCCGTTCTTCAGGCCGTGCATAACGATGCCGCCACTTCCGTGGCCGAGGCCTATTTCACGGTCCAGCAGGCCCGCGGCGAACTGGCCCTGGCACGAGTCATCGTGAAAGAAGCGGAAGAGCTGGTCCGCCGCACGCAACAACTGGCAGACAATCTGGCCCCGCCCGTGGAAGCGACCCGTGCCCGAGTCGAACTGGCTCGAAGGCGTCAGGCGGCCACCATCCAACAAGAACGCTGGTCACTAGCCAGTGCGGAACTCGTTCGCCTCTTGCGGCTCGAATCGTCGGCCATCGTGGAGCCGATTGAACCGCCGGATCTCGTCGTCACGATTATTGAGCCCAACTTTTCCCTCGACGATCTGATCGCCATCGGCCTGACAGCCCGGCCGGAACTGGCCGCCAGTCAGGCGATCGTCCAGGCCTCGCTGCAACGGTTGCGGCAAGAAAAGATGCGGCCGCTCATTCCCAGCGTCCTTCTTCGAAGCGCCAGCACCAACCCCAGCGGATCGCTCGCCTACGGCGCGTTCAGCGGCGGCTCGGGCGGCGGTGGCGACATGCGCAGCCGATTCGACTACGACGTCCAGGTCCTCTGGGAAGTCCAGAACCTCGGCCTGGGGAACAAGGCCCGCATTGAGGAACGCAAGGCCGAGCGCGACATCGCATTACTCGAAGTCTTTCGCATCCAGGACCGTGTCGCCGCCGAGGTCGCCGTTGCCCACGCCCAGGTGAAGTCGGCCCGCGAACGGCTCATCTACTCGGAACCGGCCGTGAAAGATGCCATGGAATCACTGAAAAAGAACATGGACGGCCTGGCCCAGACGCGCCGCGTCGGCAACGTTCTGATTCTCGTCGTCCGACCGCAGGAAGTCGTCGCCGCCCTCCAGGCTCTCGGCCAGGCCAACAGCGATTACTACGCAGCCGTCGCCGACTTCAACCGGGCTCAGTTCCGCCTCTACCGCGCCACCGGCCACTCGGCCCAATGCCTGCCCGCCGCCGTTCAGAAATGAACCTCATTCGTGCGGGACTAATCATTGATGCTGACGTATCTCGCAGGAAGACCGCCTAAAGGCGGGACTCCAACAAAGACACTCTTCGCTGGAGTCCCGCTTTAGGCGGTCTTCGAGCGTTTCGCTCGCCATCTAGCGCGAATCGAAGTAATATGAACCAGCACGGATTCACCCGCTCGCGAGGACGGTTTTCATGTCGAAGTTCTTTCTGACCACGGCCATCGACTACCCGAACAGCCGGCCGCATATCGGCACGGCGTTCGAGAAACTCGGCGCCGACGTCCAAGCTCGCTACCGCCGCATGGAGGGCGACGACGTCTTCCTGTTGATGGGCAACGACGAGAACACGGTGAAGGTCTCGAAACGGGCGTCCGAACTCGGACTCAACACGAGAGCATACTGCGACGACATGGCCCGCCAGTTCCGTGAGATCTGGGACGCCCTCGACATCAAGTACGACGCGTTCATTCAGACGAGTTCGGAACGGCATCAGCAATGTTGCCGAAAGTTTATCCAGAAGGTCTATGACAACGGCCACATCTACAAGGGCAAGCACGACGGTTGGTACTGCAACGGCTGCGAGGAGTTCAAAAGCGACAAGGTCCACGGCGAGAACGCGGGCAACTGCCCCGTGCATAAGTCGCCGTTGATCCGCCGTTCCGAGCCCTGTTACCTCTTCAAACTGTCCGCATTCTCAGAACGGTTGCTGAAGTTCTACGAGGAGCATCCCGACTTCATTCAGCCCGAATCGCGGCGGAACGAGATCATCAGCCTGATCCAGAACGAGGGGCTGCGCGACGTCAACATCTCGCGCCAAGGTGAAGAGTGGGGCATCCGCATCCCGTTCGATCCCGAGTTCACCATCTACGTCTGGTTCGACGCGCTACTCACATACATCACCGGCATCGGCTACGGCGACGACGAGGCCACCTTCAAGAAATACTGGCCGGCCGACATCCACTTCATCGGCAAGGACATTACGCGCTTCCACACGGCCCTCTGGCCGGCGATGCTGTGGGCCGCCGACCTGGAACCTCCGAAGATGGTGTTCGGGCATGGATTCGTTTACATCAAGAACGAAGAGACCGGCGCGGTTGACAAGATCAGCAAATCGCTCGGCAACGCCATCGAACCGATGGACATCATCTCGAAGTTCTCGAGCGATGCGTTTCGCTACTACTTCATGCGCGAATGTCCGTTCCCGGGTGACGGGGAGTTTAGCTGGGGACGATTCGCAGAGGTGTTCAACAGCGAACTGGCGAACAATCTGGGCAACTTGCTGAGCCGGCTCATCACGATCCCGAGCAAGAACTACGATCGTGTGTTGAGCGGCACGGGCGGCAAGGCTCCTGATCCAGTCGTGAATTTGGACCTGAAGAAGTTCGTCGATGGCGTGCGCGGCCATGTGGAATCATGCTCGTACAACCTGGCGTTGCAATCAATCATTCTCGACTTCCTGACGCCGACGAACCAGTATCTGGAAACGAACGCGCCGTGGAAGTCGGTGAAGACCGACAAGGAGGCGGCCAAACGCGTCCTCTTCAACGCGGTGCAGTCGTTGCGCATCGCCAGCATCTTGTTGAAGCCCTTCATCCCGCGCTCGGCGAAGACAATCTATGAGAGCTTCAACTTCCCGATTCCGTGGGAAGAAGTGAAGTACGCCGACGCCGCGGAACTGAAGCCGCAAGCGGAAGACCTGCGCGTGACGGCCGAACTCATTGACGGCAAAGTAAAGCCACTCTTCCCGCGCATTGGGTGATGCAGGCGCCCTCGCTAACGCGTCGGACTCGAAAGAAAAATTCAACGTCTGTTCGGGTTCTTCCGAGCCCGACGCGTTAGCGAGGGATTCTTTTCGAGACTCACGCGCAGCGAGGACCCGGTTATTCGGCCTTCCCTCGCCTTCCCTTTTTCGATTACACTGGGCGTCCCTGACGGAACAGGACTGAGGACGCACGGATGCGGATTTGTCTTTTCGAGGACGCTCATGTCGTCGACCTGGAGCCGATCGCGCTCTCGCGTCCGGCCTTCGATCTGCAATGCGGCATGACCACCCTGGCCGAGAAGCAACGGCGGTTCGTTCCGCTCGAAGACGCAGGCGTTCTTATCCGTCCGCACCTGGCCAATCTCTTCCGCCTCAAGAACCCGAACATTGTTTGTAACGATGTCGATTGGCTGAGCGAAAATGTTACCCTACTCGTGAACGCCCGCTGGTTGCCGCCCGCGCGGCCCAGCAGCCTCGATCCCGAACAACTCGCGGCCGACGGCCCCTGCTTGGCCGTCGTCGGCGACGAGATCGCCTACGCGCTGCTTTCGCCCGACGAACTGGAATCAGTCAAACTCGATCGCCTCACGGAACATCTCGAACGCTGTCGGCAGACGTTGCCCAACCGGCCGGCGGGCGGCGCCCTGCTTCGCTACCTCTGGGAAGTAGTCGACGCCAACGCCGAGCAAATTGCCGTCGACTTCCAGATGACACGGACGGCCGAATCGAATGGACGGCCCGACACGATGACGTTGGTCGGCCCGTCCGACTGGCTGCGCATCGACCCGACGGCTCGGATCGATCCGTTCGTTGTGGCGGACACGAGCAACGGGCCAATCGTCATCGAACGCGACGCGGTGATCAACTCATTCACGCGGATCGAGGGTCCCTGCTGGATCGGCCCGCGGACGCACTTGCTGGGTGCTCAGATTCGCGGCGGCGTGTCGATCGGCGCCAACTGCCGGGTCGGCGGCGAAGTCGAATCGAGCATTATCCAGGCTCACACGAACAAATACCACGACGGCTTTCTCGGGCACAGCTACCTTGGGGAATGGGTAAATCTCGGAGCGGGCACTCACACCAGCGACTTGCGCAATGACTATGGCGATGTGAAGTTGATGGTCGATGGCCGACTCGTCACGACCGGCCGGACCAAAGTCGGTAGCTATCTCGGCGATCACACGAAGACTGGGCTAGGCTCGTTGTTGAACACCGGCTCGAACGTCGGCGTCTTCGGCCAGTTGTTGCCCTCGGGAGAGTTGCTGCCCCGCTTCGTGCCGTCGTTCAGCGCGGTGGAATATAGTCAACTCGTTGAACGCACCGATTTCGATGCCGCCTTCGAGACGGCACGGCGGGTGACGGAACTTCGGGGCGAGGAGTTTGGTGCGGTTCACGAACTCCTGTATCGCAGAATCGCCGCGATGACGCTGTCACTACGGCAGCGGACCGTTCAGGAAAGCCGACGCCGGACGCTGCGCCGTGGGGCGTGATTGACCGCTCCAGCACTCCCCGCCGGAAACCCTCCGGATCGCGACTAACGATCCCTTCAATTTGTCCGGCCCCCGCCATATCTTGACGCTATATCCATTTCGATTCTTCACGCAGGAGCCTCTCTCATGCCGACTAACGCACCGCTGAACCGCAAGCTTCGCATGGGCTTGATCGGGGGCGGCCAGGGGGCCTTTATCGGCGCCGTGCATATGCGGGCCGCGGTTCTCGACAACCGGGCCGCCCTTGTCGCGGGCGCTCTCTCGTCCGATCCCGTCAAGGCCAAGGCGTCCGCCGCCGACTATGACATCGCCCCGGCCCGCGCCTACGGGTCCGTCAAGGAGATGGTCGAGGCGGAAGCCAAGTTGCCGGCCGATCAACGCGTCGATTTCGTCAGCGTCGCCACGCCGAACCACACGCATTACGAGATCGCCAAGACGTTCGCCGAAGCCGGCATCAACGTCCTGTGCGACAAGCCGCTCACCTTCGATCTCGCCCAGGCCGAGGACCTGGCGAAGGTCGTGCAGAAAACGGGCGTCGTCTTCGGCGTCACGCACAACTACACCGGCTACCCGCTGGTTCGTCAGGCCCGCGAGATGGTGAAGAACGGCGAGCTCGGCGAGATCAACGCCATCCGCGCCTGTTACATCCAAGGATGGCTGCGCACCCGGCTTGAAAGCGACAGCCAGAAGCAGGCGGCCTGGCGTACCGATCCCAAAAAGTCCGGCATCGCCGGCTGCTTCGGCGATATCGGGACTCACGCCTACAATCTGGGCCGCTTCATCACCGGGTTGATCCCCGATTCCATCTCATGCACGCTGAAGATCTTCAACGAAGGGCGAGCGCTCGACGATTACGGCACGGCCATGATCCGCTACGGCAACGGCGCTTTGGGCACCGTCACCGCGTCGCAAATCTCCCATGGTCGCGAGAATGACTTGTGGATCGAGATCGACGGGACGAAGGGCGCTCTTGAGTGGCATCAGGAAGAGCCGAACAAGATGCTCGTGCGGATGAACGGCAAGCCGCACCAGCTCTACACGCGGGCAGGCGGGCCGTATCTCGGCGCCATGGCCGGTGCGTCTTCACGTCTGCCGGCTGGCCATCCGGAGGCGTTCTTCGAAGCCTTCGCCAATGTCTACACGGCCGTGTATGACGACATCGTCAAGCGGGCCAGCGGCCAGAAGTTCGACGGGGCCGGCAGCCTGTATCCCAACGTGGCCGACGGCGTCGACGGCATGAACTTCATTACCCAGAGCGTCGAGAGTTCGAAGCAGAACGGCGCGTGGCTGTCACTCAAACATCCGTTGTGCCGGTCGTGAGGACCGTGGTTATCGGCCGCGTGGGATAGTCTACCGCCCCGCTATCCCATAGACTTTTCTTATCCCAACCTCCCGACCTTTTCGCGGGCGTTCCAACCATGAATCGTTACGCATTGATACTCTGCCTGTCGGCCGTGCCCTCCCTTTCGGCGGGCGATTGGCCTCAGTTTCGCGGACCGACTGGCGACGGCCTGTACACCGGCGCCAAGCTCCCTCTTGAATGGGGGCCCGACAAAAACGTCGTCTGGACGAAAGAAATTCCTGGCCATGGCTGGTCGTCACCCATCGTCTGGAAGGGCAAGGTCTACCTGACTACGGCCGTTGAGAAAGGGAAAGACTATTCCCTTCAGGCCGTCGGCCTTGATGCCGTCACTGGCAACCTCCTGTTTGCGAAAGAGATCTTTGTCGAACCGGCCGGTTCGCCGAACCCGCACAAGAAGAACAGCCACGCGAGCCCGACGCCCGTCACCGATGGCGAACGGCTCTACGTTCATTTCGGGCACATTGGCACCGCCGCCATTTCGCTCGACGGCAAACAGATTTTCTGGAAGTCTCAGAAGCTTCCTTATAAGCCCGTTCATGGCAACGGCGGTTCGCCCATTCTCGTCGACGACAAACTCGTTTTCTCCTGCGACGGCGGAGATACGCAAGTGATCGCGGCCCTCGATCGCAAAACCGGCAACGTCGCCTGGAAGACCGATCGCAAGGGCGGCAGCACCAAGGGCTTCTCGTTCGCGACCCCGCAACTCATCACGGTCGACAAGAAGAGTCTGATCATCTCGCCCGGCAGCGGCATGGTCGGTGCTTACGAGCCCGCGAAGGGCACGGAAGTTTGGCGTGTGAAGTACGATGGCTTCTCTCTAATCCCCCGGCCGGTCTTTGGCGGCGGCATGGTTTACGTCGCCACGGGTTACATGTCGCCAACTTTGCAGGCCATCAAGCCTGAGGGCAAAGGCGACATCACTGCTTCGAATGTTGCCTGGACGGTCAAGCGAGCGGCGCCCAACACCCCTTCGGTGCTTTACGTCGATGACATGGTCTTCATGGTCTCCGATGGCGGCGTCGCGACCTGCCTGAACGCCAAGACCGGCGACCCGTATTGGTCGGAACGCGTCCCCGGCAGCGGTTACTCGGCATCGCCGATTTATGCGGACGGCAAGATCTGGGTGACCAGCGAGTCAGGGGAAGGGGCCGTCATCGAAGCCAAGAAAGAGTTCAACATCTTGAACAAAAGCAATCTGAAGGAGCGCACGTTCGCGTCGTTCGCTGCTGTCGACGGATCGCTTTACGTGCGGACGGACAAAAACATGTATCGATTCCAAGAGAAATAAGGTGATGTCCATGAAGATTCTGATGATCACGCTGATCGTATTCGCCATCGTCTCCGCTCGGGCGGTTGCCGCCGATCCGCCGAAGCCAGACACGCGTGTCTTCGAAATGCGTACCTACTACGCTAACCCCGGCAAGATGGCCGACCTGCACGCTCGTTTCCGGGACCATACCTGCAAACTGCTCGAAAAGTACGGCATGACCCTCATTGGCTTCTGGGTGCCGACGGATTCGAAGGGGGCCGAGGAAGTGCTCGTCTACATCGTGGCCCACCCGAGCGAAGAGGCGGCCAAGAAAGCCTGGGATGCATTCCGCATGGACCCCGACTGGATCAAGGCCCGCGATGCCTCCGAGAAGAACGGCAAGATCCTCTCGAAGCCGCCGGAAGTGAAATTCTTCAAGGCAACAGAATATTCAAAAATCAAGTGATTTTGATGGGACCGGTTTAGCGAGCCGAGAGTGATTCTACTCTTGGCTCGCGTCTTAGAATCGGAAGTTCAAGTTACCGATCGCTTCGACGTTATAGGGCTTCGGCCCAACGAGCGGGGTGCCGACGGCAACGCCAATCGTCATCCGCCGCAACATCGTGTAGATGCCCGTGGTCAGGTTGAACTGATCCTGGAAGAAAATCGCTGAATCCATGGACCGATTGGTCAACGGCGTGTTCAAATGCAGTTCTATGACCGGCACGATGGCCTTGAGACGGCTCCTCGGAGAATTGTCGCGATAGAGCCAGTAGCCAGCCGAGATCGAATTGAAAAAGATCATCGGATCGCGAGAGTCGGACGGGATGGCCAGCGACGAGAAGCCCTGGGTGTACCAGCGTGGGAAGTTATAAATAAAGCCGGCCCAGGGCTGGAACAATACCGCGCTCGGGCTTGACGTGCCGTCCGGCAGAATGGACTGAGCGTTACCCGTCGGCAAGCTCATGATCATACCCGTCGAGAAGACGTTGCCCGTCTGCGGATCGTTGATCCAGGCAAATTTCCAGCGCAGGCTCAAATCGCCGACCACGTTGTTCTGCAACTCACTCATGCCGTTCAACTGGATGTAAGGCAGCCGCATGCCGAAAGAGGCATCGCCGTCCAGGAACGTTTTCTCAAAACCAAACAATTGCTGCTGAAGGTTCAGCCCTTGAGCAAAGCTCGGCATTTGCGAACGGTTCACGTCGCCGAAGTAGTTGTAGCTCATGTAGAAGCGGTCGACCGGTCGGGGCGTATCGTTGTCTGACACCTTGAAGCCGGCGTATCCTCCGCTGACCACGGGAATGCCACAGATCTTGGTTGTTACAGGCTGACTAATACTGCCCACGGAGGTCGTTGTCGCGCCGGTAATGGTATTGGTAGTCACGACTACCTGTTGCACGGAAGGCGGAATCGGTACTCCCCCACTCCCGCCGGAAGAGCCGGAAACGGGGATAGAAAAGACCGTCGTCGACGTGGCGTTATTATTGGTTGTTGACGTGCCCGTGATCGGGATCGTAGTGAACTGGCCCGGCACAGTCACAATCCGGCAGGAGAACACGCCGATCAAATCGCCAAACATGGTGGGGTTAAACATCTCGCCAGGCTGCGTGCCGGCTTCCGTCGCGCCGGCAAACTGATTGCTGGACGCCTCCTTAGGTTCTTCTTTCGCTTTGGGCTCGTTCGCCTTCTTGGGCTCGACCTTTTGCTTGGGGTCAGCCGGCGGCGAGGGGACGAACGGCTGATTAATCGAACTCCAATTGGCCGCCTTCAGATTCGAGGAGTCAACCGTGCGCGAAGGTTGATTGCCCGGCGCGGGCAATAGCAACTCCGGTTGCTCTTGCGCCACCGCAAAGGTGCATCCGATCAGCAGAATCAGCCCGCAACCTATGCGGCACACCGATAGTGGGTTTCGATCGACCATGCCCTATTTATCGGCATCGTGCGCCTTCGCAGTACAATCGATCAATTCGGAACATCGCGATTATTTTGACAAAGCTGGAGAGTTTGGGTGAAACATGACTGATGCGAGAACCCTTTGACGCAACAAGCCCGTGCTGGCGCACGGGCTTGTGGATTGGTCGGTGATGAGCTTACACGTCGCGCTATCGGTACGAATAGCGATACTGGTTGGCGAAGGGATCCCAGTAGACGAAATGCCGCGGGCCGACCGAATACGGTTGCACCTGCGTCCCACTGTACTGGTAGCCCTGGACTCCCCAGGGCGTCGGCGTGTAGCTGTAGCTGTTGTAGGTTCGGTAACCATAGGGGGACGAATAGTAGTTGAAGCCCGATGTGGTCGGGCCAACCGGAAATGGCGCGTAACCCCAAGGGTTGGGAGTGACGTACACCCCGCCGCCATAGAATCCGGGCGGGCCAGCGGATGCTAGGTTGGGCATCAACATGAGGGCCAAGAACGCGACGCCAGTGAGTAGATACTTCTTCGTCATGATGTTTCTCCGCTGAAGGAACCCTAGTACATTTTACGCGTCGATTCCTCTTTTCCTCAAGAAAACGCCCCTCCCGAGCCGACTTGCGCCATTTTTGCTGAATTTCCGCACTTGACCAGTTTTGCTTGACGCACGAGCGCCCAGGCGAGATGATCAGATCATGAAGTCTACGATATACCTGACCCTGCTGACCGCTGGGATTCTCACGTCAACCACCCACTGCGCGGATGAACCGAAACGCGCGGGGCCGGACTGGTGGTCATTTCAGAAACTCACCAGGCCGGAAACGCCCAAGTTCCCACAGTCCGGTTGGGTGAAGTCACCGATCGATGCCTTCATCCTGGACGCGCTCGAAACTAAGGGTCTCGCCCCGGCCCGTAAGGCCAGCAAACTGGCTCTGATCCGCCGGGCGACCTTTGACCTGATCGGCCTGCCGCCGACTCCTGCCGAGATCGACGACTTTCTCACTGACAATACTGCCGATGCCTTCGCGAAGGTGATTGATCGCTTGCTCGCCTCGCCGCACTACGGAGAACGCTGGGGCCGTCACTGGCTCGATGTCGCCCGCTTCGCGGAGAGCCACGGTTTCGAACGCGACCAGCCGCGTGACCACTCCTGGCGCTATCGCGATTGGGTCATCGATTCGTTCAACGACGACAAACCCTACGCCGATTTCGTCCGCGAACAGGTGGCCGGGGACGTCCTTCATTCCACTCAATCCGACGGGATCGTCGCGACCGGTTTCCTCGTCGCGGGCCCCTGGGATCAAGTGGGGCTCAATACCGCTAGCCCCTCGGTTCGCATGCGAGCCCGCGAAGATGAACTGGAAGACATCCTCGCCGTTGTCAGCCAGACGTTCCTCGGCTGCACGCTCAACTGCGCTCGCTGTCACGATCATAAGTTCGATCCCTTCCCCGCTAGCGACTATTACCGGCTCAAGGCCATCTTCGAAGGGGTCCATCATGGCGAACGCCCCTTGCCCACGTCGAAGCAAACCCAGACCCGCCTCGCCGAATTAGCTCGTCAGCAGACGATCGTGATCGACCTCGAAAGGAAAATCGCAGAGATCGAAAATCGGGGCCGCGCCAAGGCCCGCGGACAAGAGGGCAAAGACCTGCCGCGACCGCTGGCCCGATGGAGTTTTGAGCAAGACGCGCGTGACCAAGCCGGGACCATGCATGGCACGCTCAAAGGCAAAGCCAAGATCGTTGATGGTCAACTCGTCCTCAACGGCCGCGATGCCTATCTCGAAACCGCACCGATCGATCGTGACATTCACGAGAAAACTCTTGAAGCGTGGGTGTCGCTGGCAAACCTGGAACAGCGCGGCGGCGGGGTCATCACCCTCGAAACCAAAGACGGCAAACTGTTCGACGCCATCGCTTACGCCGAGCGCAAGCCCGGCTCGTGGCTTGCGGGCAGCGATTTTTACCACCGATCACGCGATCTTCAGGGCCTGAACGAGCAGAGCAAGCCCGATCAGCTGGTTCACTTGGCCCTCACTTATGAGCGTTCGGGCCGCATACGTGTTTACCGCAACGGCGAACCCTATGGCGAACCCTATGTTGTCACGGGCGATCACGGTTCCGTCACGTTCAAGGCCGGAGAGGCGCGGGTGCTCTTGGGCCATCGGCATACCGGCGGCAACGCCGCCCTTCTTTATGGGTCGATCGCCGAGGCTCGCCTTTATGATCGTCCGCTCACGGTCGAGGAAGTACGGACCTCGTTCCAGGCCGGTTGCGACCGAGTGTCGCGCGAACAGATCCTCAAGGAGTTGACCGAGGAAGATCGTCAGGAACTGAGCCGTCTCGACGACAAACGCAAGAAAGTACAACTCGCCAAGCCCGAGTCACTCGCTCCGCCGTTCGCCTATGCAGCCTTGATCAAGCCGCCGGGACCGACACACCTTCTCAAGCGCGGCGACCCGCAACTCCAAGAAGCCATCGTGACGGCCGGCCCGCCCGCGAGCATCAGCGGCCCGCCCGGTAATTTCGGTTTGAAGAGCGATGCACCCGAAGGCGAGCGCCGTAAGAAGTTCGCCGACTGGCTCGTCCACCTTGATAATCCGCTAACCTGGCGTGTGGCAGCCAATCGTGTCTGGCAGTATCACTTCGGTGAAGGGCTTGTGCGTACGCCAAACGATTTTGGCTTCAACGGCGAACCGCCAAGCCACCCTCTCTTGCTCGACTGGCTGGCGACCGAACTGCGCGACAACGGCGGCCACGTGAAGAAACTGCACCGCCTGATCATGCTCTCGGCCGTTTACCAACAAGCGACCCAAAGCGATGAGAAGTCGACCCGCCTTGATGCGGACCATCGCCTGCTCAGCCGCTTCCCCCCGCGTCGGCTCGAAGCCGAGGCGGTTCGCGATGCCATGCTCGACGTCAGCGGGCAGTTGAATCGTCAAGTCGGCGGGCCGAGCACTCGGCCGTTCCGCATCGAGGTCTTTAACTCGACCTTCTATCATCTGCTCGATCTCGACGCACCCGCGTACAACCGTCGGTCGGTCTATCGCATGGTCATTAACTCGGCCCGCGACCCGCTGCTCGACGTGCTCGATTGCCCCGATCCCTCAGTGAAGACGCCGCGGCGCAGCACGACGACGACGCCGCTGCAGGCCCTGACACTCATGAACAATTCGTTCGTCCTCCGGCAGGCCCAGTACTTTGCCGATCGCGTCGTAAAGGAAGCGGGCGACGAACCCGCGGCCCGCATCACACTCGCCTATTGCCTCGCATTCGGCCGGCCACCTGAGAAGGACGAAATCGACCGCGCCGGCGCAATCGCCAAGGAGCACGGCCTCCGCGCCGTCTGCTGGGCTCTGTTGAATGCGAACGAGTTCGTGTATATTCGATGAGAAGTGCCTAAGGACGTTCCGGTTCAAAGGAAACCATGATGAATTTCAACCGTCGAGAGTTTCTCGCCACCAGCGCCGTCGCGGCATCCGGGCCCTTGCTCACCGCCGCCGACACGCCGAAGCCCGACTTTTCGTTTGCCCTCGTGACCGACACGCACCTCGGTAAGGCGTCGACTTACGTGAAGGCAATGCAGACCACGGTTGCCGAGATTAACGCCTCCCCGGCCGAGTTCACGATCTTCTGCGGCGATCTCGTCGACAACGGCGCCATGGAAGAACGGCAGAAACTCTATCCCGTTTGGATGGAAACGGCCAAGGGGCTGAAGAAGGAATTCGCCGCCGTTCCCGGCAATCACGATCCCGTCGAGATGTTCGTCAAGCACGTGCGGAAGGAAACCGAAGGGGTCCTGAAGTTCAAGAATTATCGCTTCCTCACCTTCGCCGACGCGGAGGTGAACCCGGGACATCTGGGCGTCGTTACGCCCGAGCAGATCAAATGGTTGCATGAACAGCTCGATGATGCGAAGCAGTTGGATCAACGCGTCATTCTCGCCTCGCACGTGATCTTTCACGAGAACCGGGCGCCGGACGTCGGCTGGTACATCAAGACCGGCCGGGCCGAGTTCGCCAAGCTGCTCGAAGCGCACAAGAACATCGTCGCCTTCTTCGCGGGACACTTCCATTGCGGGATGCGCGGCTGGAGCGACACATTCCACGGCATTCACGAAGTGATCCTGCCGTGCCATTCGTACAACCGCGACCGCGGCCTACAAAAAGCCCCCGGCTTTGCGATCGCGGAGATTCGCCCGGCGTGGGTCCTGGTTGATGTCTTCCCCAACGAATTGGTTCT
>Ga0105048_10001586_pt1 | contig 36776 bp, 21 predicted proteins | sample MAT05_FD_78382 | JGI IMG/M metagenome (GOLD analysis project Ga0105048, IMG submission 78382) | Freshwater microbial communities from Lake Fryxell liftoff mats and glacier meltwater in Antarctica - MAT-05 | ecosystem: Environmental > Aquatic > Freshwater > Ice > Liftoff microbial mat | place... | reverse complement strand
GCGGGCAACAAAACGTCGCCGGTGCCGGGGCTCAGCATTCGGACGTTTACCGAAGTGGCGACCCCTGAGGCGGCGGACGTGGACGGGTTTCTCGTTGTCGTTCGCGGTCGCACGGACACGACGACGTTTGCCATCGGACTCAATAGCTCGCGAACCATCTCGCCGCTTGCTCCGGGCAGTTACACGGTGGTGTTGCGTGGGCTTGCGGCGAACTGCGCAACGACGGTCGCTGCCGACACAATGAAAACGCTCACCGTCAGCAATCAGGGAACGGCGACCGTGCAGGAGGCCATGTTTCTGGTGAGCTGCCGCGACCCGCAGAAGGCTAGCATCGTGACCTCGCTGCAAGTATCTGGCGATACCATCGACGCCGATGGCGTGACGATCACGGCTTCGGGAATCATTCGTGCGCCGAATACGCCGCCGAGTGAGCGCGCATACTTCCAAACGCTGGTCTTGACTGGTGCGACGGGAAGCGTCCGCTTCGACAATCTGCGGCCGGGTGACTACGAACTCTCCATCGGAGACATCGAGGCGCCCTGCGTGCTCGATGGGCCGCGGAAGTTCGACCTGCAGCCGCGCGCGCTGGCGGTAGACACGGTGCGGTTCACGCTCACGTGTCGGAAGCCGATTGTCCCGCCCGATACCGTGGGTCGTCCGTTTATTTTGCGGCATCGGTGGGCGACCGCAACCGCACGGCCGGGCGACAAAATCGCTTTGCTGACCTCGCTCGATCTCTCCGCGCAGCCGACGCAGGAATCGGGTGGTATCTCCGCCAATGTGGCGTTTGATCCAGCCGTGATTCGATACGACAGTTCGCGGACCACACGCGCCTTTGACTTTGTTGTTGTCAATTCGGTGACGCCGAGGGAAATCTCATTCGCCGCTGCGAACACGGGGTCGGCCGGACTCACCGGTAATATCGACGTGGTGAGGACGTGGTACACGGTTGTCGGCGTCCCAGGGAATGTGGTCACGACCTCCACCAACCTGCGCCAGGTGGCGACGACTCAGGGGACATTGTTCACTGACAAGGTGCGCGTGTCCGAAGCTACGCTCACTATCGCGGTTGGCGCACCGAATCAGACGCCAACCGCAGCCATCACAGGTCCGACGAACGCGACGGTCGGCGCGCCGGTGTCGTTCTCTGGAGCAGGCTCCACAGACGCAGACGGAACGATTGCGTCTTATGCGTGGAATTTCGGCGATGGGACAACGGCGACCGGAGCCAGTGTCTCGCGCACCTTCGCTGCCGCGGGCACTTTCACGGTGCGACTGACGGTCACTGACAACCTTGGGGCGATCGGTACGCGCGACCAGGTTGTCACCGTGACCGCCGCTTCGGCGTCGGTCGGTACCATAACCGGCACCGTCACCTCGGCGGCTCGCGGCGCGTTGGCTGGCGTGACGGCCACGGTCGCCGGTGGTGGCACTGCGCAAACGAGTGCTGCCGGTGCGTATACAATCACCGGTGTTGCTGTTGGGGCGCGATCGGTGTCATTGGGCACGCTGCCCACGGGGTGCACCGCGCCCGTCGCGCAGTCCGTGACCATCGCTGCCGGTGCAACCGCGACGGCCAACTTCACGGTGGTGTGTACGCCGCTCGCCGGAGCGAGCGGAACCGTGACTGGACGCGTGACGCGCAGCAGTGGCGGTGCCGCTATTGCTGGTGCGCTTGTGGTGTTGCAGCCAACGGGCGGTGCAGCGCTCAACCCAGTCGCGTCATCTGCGACTGGCACCTACACGATCACCAACGTGCCCGTTGGTGCTGGGACCGGCAGCATCACGGTCACGGATCTCCCAGTCGGTTGTGCAACGCCAAGTTCGTTGCCCTACAGCGGTCTCGCCTCGGGTGGCACGGTGACGGTCGACATCTCCGTGTCGTGCCAGACCATCACGACGGGCTCGGTCAGTGGCACCGTCACGCAGAGCCCCGGTGGAGGGGTCCTCGCGGGCGTGACGCTCACGCTGACGCCTGTCGGCGGCCAAGCGCTGACGCCGGTGATCACTGCGGCGTCTGGTGCGTATACTTTCGGCAACGTACCAGCAGGGACAGGGAGTATTGCGCTCGGCACGTTGCCAGCCGGGTGTACCAATCCTGGCGCGCAAGCATACAATGGCGTGGCGGCAGGCGGGACCGTGACCAGAAACATCGTGGTGGTCTGCGCGCCGGCGCCGGTGACGTACCCGGTCAGCCTTGAGTATGGGCCCATCACCAGCACTGGTCCAACGGGCCGTCAGGTGCAGATCCGGGTGCGCTGGAACGTAGGCGCCGTTGAAGCCGTCGGCCTCAGCTTTGCTATCGGCTTCAACGGCACCCAACTCGCTTTTGCGAATCGTCAGCTCACCTCGTCGCTTGACTTTGGCGCGCAGGCCGTGGCTGGTCCGGGCGCGCCCGGCGCCTTGTTGAACGCGTCGTACGGCGCTGTCGCTCCGGCGGTCGAGACGGGCAACTTTCAAGTGGTTGCCTTCACGTTCAACATCGCGACCGGTTTCTCCGGCAGCATCACGCCGACGCTTGCGATCAGTGCTGCGCTTCGCAATCTCGGCACGCCGACAACGAACGCTGCGTTCCTCGCGCAGACGATCGTGACGCCACCAGCGGCGTTGGTCATTCCGTAAGTATTTACGACGCGCTCGTGCCACACGCGAGCGCGTCGTCGTGCGTATTTCGGCTTCGTGACACACTTCTCCATGCATATGTCGCCGCGAGCGGAAGTGCCAGCCTCGTGATGTTACACCCAATGCGTGCAACGATTGTGTGTCCTGACACGCCGATTTTTGGTACAGAACGCTAGCGGTATTCGTGACGATGGACCCGCATCATCTTGCCTCCACGCACGACGTTTTCTTGCCACACGATCGACAAGAGCAAACCTGGCGAAAGCCAGCGACGCAAAACCACGAAGCTACCACTCGCATCGCGCGATAGAGCGACTGCCGAACGATTCGTATCCGAATCTCCGGTCGCACTCCCATCGAGAATTCGCGCGCTGAGTCACGCTGGTCGGGTCGCCGAACGGACAAGCGGGAAGATGCATAATCCCACTTCACGAGAGGGCTACACGATGCTCAGTTTCACCACGCTGGTTCGGCGTGCCGCAGCGGTCACGACGGCCGCGACAATGGTCGCACTGGCCGCTTGCTCCGATTCGGCGCCGGCTTCTGTCGATCCAGTACTACCTGGCAACCCGCCGATCCCTGCGCAGTACCGTGGCGCAGCGTTCATCATGGATATCAGCGCGGTCCGCAAGACCGTTCGCATTTCCGCGCCGACCACGGGCATTGCGAACAGGCTTTCCGCCGCGTCACTCAACCTCGGCGTCAACTCGGGACCGCAGTACTCCTTGCTCGGCGGTGACGTTATCGATCTGTCCACGTCGAACTTTACGGCTGGTGCTGTCGGCGCGTCCGTCCCGGGCAAAGTGCTCGTGACGTTTGACATGACGATCAACAACAAGCTCGCTGGCATTCGCTTGATCACGCCGACGTTCCCGACGCCGCCGGCTGGTGTCACGGGCGTGCAGGCGTTCCCGTTCGAAATCAGCGTGACCACCACCGCTGGCGGTGTCACGGGTAGCGGCAACGAAATCGTGGTCGTGTCCCCGCGCTTCGGCGCGGTCGCGGCAAGCGACAACTGGAACGGCAATTTCCACAACTTCTTCAACGACGCCGGCTGCCCCGTGACGGCCAACGATTGCTTCCGCTACGAGTCGTTCGGTCCGATCGAGCCCTTGGGTGCTTCCACCACGCAGCAGGTTGGTTTCCTCATCGACCCGACGGTCGGTGATTTCCGCGTGAAGATCATCCTGGCCGCCGACCTCCAGAACGGCGTTGCTCCGGCTCCGGGTAGCGTGACCGGCACCGTGACGTCGACACAGATTGGCGCCATCATTGGCGCAACCGTGAACGTGACGGGCGGTTTCTCGGCCACGACGGCTGCAGCGGGCGCCTACACTATTGCGGGCGTTGCGACGGGTTCCCGTACGGTTTCCGTGGCGAACTTGCCGGCCGGCTGCGTCGTACCGGCAACGCAGAACATCACCGTGGCAACCGCCACTGCGTCGACGGTGAACTTCGTCGTCACGTGCTCCGTGCCGACCGGCAGCATCGCCGGTACGATCACGAGCAGCCTCGGCGGCGGACTCTCCGGCGTGGGTGTTGCTGCAACGCCGACGGGTGGCTCGGCCACGGCGGCCGTGCTCACGTCTGCGACCGGCACGTACACGATCGCCAACGTCCCGGCGCTCGTTGCGACGGGTGCGCTGACGCTCACCAACCTGCCCGCAGGCTGCACCAACCCCGGCCCGCGTGCGTACACGGGCTTCACGACGGCTGGCCTCACCGGCCAGAACATCGTCGTCACGTGCACACCGGCGCCAGTGACGCGTCCGGTCAGCCTCACGTATGGCCCGATCACGGCCACTGGACCGACGGGCCGTCAGGTGCAGATCCAGGTGCGTTGGAACGCCGGTGCGATTAACGTCGTCGGTCTCACCTTCGGCATCGGCTTCAACGGCACGCAGCTCGCCTTCGCGACACGTCAGTTTACCTCGTCGTTCGACTTCGGCGCGCAGGCCGTCGCTGGTCCGGGCGCGCCTGGTGCTGTATTGAACGCGTCGTACGGCGCTGTCTCCCCGGCCTTCGAGACGGGCAACTTCCAAGTGGTTGCCTTCACGTTCAACATCGCGACCGGTTTCTCCGGCAGCATCACGCCGACGCTTGCGATCACCGCCGCGCTTCAAGAGCTCGGCACGCCGGCCCAGAACGCTGCGTTGCTCGCGCAGACCGTTGTGACGCCGCCGACCGCGATCATCGTCCCGTAATTCTTGCTGCAGCCACTGTCCTCACGGGTGCCAGGATCTCCCTGGCCCCGTGGGCGACAGCGACCTCACTATCAAGCATCGGAGACTCACGAACATGCAGTCTTACACACGCACCATCCGATACGCGCTGTTGGCGTCCGTCGGTGTGCTCGCGGCGTGCGATACCAACGACCTCCAGACCTCGCCCTCGGTGCCGGTCAATACGTCGTTGACGTCAGAACTCGCTGTCGAGCTTTCGAACCCTAGCGCGACGACCGGCGAGCGTATCGCCATGGCGATCGCGAACATTTCGTCGGCGCCGATCGGCGCGGTGCAGGGTCGCCTGCGCTTCAACCCGTCGCAGCTCAGCTTCCGCGGTCAGGTGCGCACCGCGAACAGCGGCGAGCTGATGATCATCAACGACGCCGACGCGAGCTCGGGCACGCTCCGCGTGGCGATCCTTGATCCGTCCAATCTGAAGCACTCGTCCTCGCTCGTGTTCGACGTGATCGGTCAAGGCTATGCCTCGTCGATCAGCTTCGAAGCGGAAGAAGTGGCCACCAACGGCTCGCCGGTCAAAAAGATCGACGCAACCGTAGCGCGTGGCTTCGTCGTGAACAGCGCACTGCAAGTGTCGTCTGAAGCGGACCGTATGTCCATCGGCGATTGGTACGATGCGCTGGCATCCGAGCAAGCGGCGCGCGAGCCCGGCATGATCATCAACGGGCTTCGGTTCGGTGACACGGACGGCAATGGTGCCATCCAGCTCCTGGACGCGCTCTACGTGGTGAACGTGTCGGTCGGCGGCAATGAAATGATCATCGGCACCGATGGAACCGGCCCGCAGGGCCGCGTGGACGCCGTGGTGGCTGGTAACGTTACCCCGTTCAACATTGACGGCGGAGCCAACGATCTTGGCGAAGCTGGGGATCCGAATCCTCCCGGTCGCGAGACGAACGGACAGCGCAACCTCGAGCTGACCGATGCCCTCGCCATTATCAATGAATCGGTTGGAACGCTGCAGCCTGTCGTTGGCGAGATCATCCCGGGACGTCCGGTCACGCCGGTCACCACTCGCACGATTGTGACGGGAAACATCACGACGAACACCACGTGGTCCCCCAGCACGATCTATGAGTTGAGCGGCATCGTCAGAGTCACCGGCGGCGCAACGCTGACGATTCAAGCGGGAACGCGCGTTGAAGGACAGCGCCCGGTCGGCGCGACAGGCGGTTCCTACCTCGCGATTGCACGCGATGGCGTGATCAACGCGCAGGGTACGCCGCTGCAGCCGATCATCATGACCTGCACGTTGAACACGGGCGAAACGCCCCGGTTCAAAGGATGCTGGGGTGGTATCTCTCTACTCGGCAACGCCTCGGTGAACGAAACCGGCACGCTGACGAGCCCGATCATCGCCGGTCGCACCACCGCTGGGGGATGCCGTGAGGCCAGCGCCGAAGGCACCGCCGGCCTGTATGGTGGCTGCAACGATAACGACAACAGCGGGACCATGCGCTACCTCCGCCTCGAGTATCCCGGCTTCCGCTTCAACGCCGAGAACGAACTGAACGGGCTGGCGCTGTATGGCGTTGGACGCCTTACGACGGTTGAGTTCGTGCAAGTACATGCCGGCCTGGACGACGCCGTTGAGATGTTTGGCGGTACCGTGAACCTGAAGAACCTGTACCTCACGGCCACCTCCGACGACGCGTTCGACTTCACCTTCGGTTGGAACGGCAAGACGCAGTTCATCGTCGCGCAGCATGACGGCCTCGACAGCGATAACGGCTTCGAGAACGACAATGCGACCACGAACTTCAACTCGCTGCCGCGTGCGACGCCGACCGTGTTCAACGTGAGCTTAGTCGGTCAGCGCAACAACCGCGTCGGTGTTTCCGAAAGTCAGAACCGTGGCGCTTTGATCCGTCGTGGTGCCCGGCCCACGTACCGCAACGTCCATATCGAAGGCATGACGATCGCGTTGACGATCGCCAATGTGGAGACCTGCGCGACCGATGCCACCGGGACCCTCAGTCTTACGAACTGGACGTTCGCGCTGAACCAGTCCCTCGATGGCGGAGTTGCGTATCCGGCGGGATGCCCCACGCCCGCGTCAATCGGTACGGTGCTGGCGGCTTCTCCGCTGCTCTCGCCTCTCAACCTCATCGTTCCGGACTTCCGTCCAAGCTCCACGCTTGCAGTCACGGGCGCGACGCCTCCGAACGACGGCTTCTTCGACGTGACGGCAACGTACGTCGGCGGAGTGGCGCCGGCGCTGTCTACCAAGAACAATGCCCCGTGGTACTCTGGCTGGACCCGCGGCTGGCAGAACGCGACCACGCCGTAACGGTTGAGCCTCTCGGTGCATGCGTTGTGTTGATGCACCGAGGGGATGTCACAATGATGGACTGATGATTGCGAAGTATCTCAGGGGGTGTGCCAACGCGGCACACCCCCTGTTTCTTCGAATTCTCGCATCGGGTATATTCCAGTCATGCACGTTCCCAAAGTGGTCTCCCGTCTCCTCGTTGCAGCGGTCGCCGCTCTGACACATTGGGGTTGCACGGAAAGCGCGACGGGTTTGAATGGACGCCAGCCGCCGTTCCTCGCGGTGATCGTGTTCGTCGAGGCCCCTCCTGAGGTTACCACGCGAGGCCCGTTCACGTTTCGCGTTCGCGAACTCTCCGGACAACTCGGCATCGACACGACCTTTCGCGCGACGCCGAGCGACACGACCATCCTGAGCGTTGTTGCGGCCTCGTACCGCGTCGACATCAGCGGAGTGCCGGCGACGTGCGAGGTGCGCAATGGAACGGCTCAGGCAACGGTCGTCCCACCCAATACCAACACGACGCTCCTTCGTTTCTTTGTCAATTGCGAGCCCGGCCTCACGGTGATCACCGGCACCGATGGCGCGTCTGCAGATCCGGATTATCTGGTGTCTGTTACTGGTGCTTCGGGTACCGCACTGAGTGGCGTGCTCAAGTCGAACGACACGGTACGCTTCGCGAGTATCGCGCCCGGTGCCTACGACGTCACGCTGCGACTCGTCGCGGACAACTGTGTGGTGACCAGCGACGGCGGTGCTACCGCGCGCGTCACTCTCGTGCCCCGCGGGAATGCGGCGGTACGCTTCCGCGTCGTGTGCGCAGAGCCGGCCAGGCGCCCGCGCATTGTGCGCTTAACCGGGAGCTATTTCGAGGGATCAATCGCGTACGTGATCCGCGCGACGGATCCGGACGGCGATATCACACGGTCCTTCGTCGACGTCACCGATTGCAATTTGCGAAGTGTCCTACCGAACGGCGGCCAGCGACGTCTGGGGTTCTCGGGGCAGCCCAACGTCGCTCGGCGGGATACGGCGGTGATTATCGGTGCCTACGACCTCACGCTCACCGACGCACAGCTGGTGAATCGATGCTTGGCCGTCTGGGTGGACGACGAACGCGGCAATGTGTCGCCGTTTGTCGAAATCCTCTTGTCTCGCCGAGTGGCGGCACGCGCGCCCGTGGTGTCAGCATTCAGTGCGCTGCTCGATGGGACGAGGAGCGTGCTGGTCAGTGGCTCGGTGACCGATCCGAACCTTGACTACGTTGGCGCGTTCCTTGTGTACCTGGTGCGCGATGGCGTACTGTCCACCCCCGATGGTCAGCCTGATCGCGTGGTGCTGGAGCCCGCAGGCATTATTGGTCCCGTCGCGACGCAACTGATCGTCGGCATTGGATTTGGCGCGTGGAACGACTACCTCGGCGCCATTTTGTATGCCGTCGATGCCGAGGGAAACTTTACGCGCGCGTTCGATTTCGATCTTTTTCGATAACGCACGACATCATAACCGACAGCGCAATGGGTGCTGACGTCAGCGCAGACGCGTGATGTACACGCGTGCTCCCGAAAACGAAATGGGCGACCCATCAGGCGCCAGCATACGGAAGGTTGCGGGTTCGGCACGCGGGCCACGCGAGACAAAAAAGTAGTTGCCGGATCCAGACAGCGATCGCGACCTGGCCTCTGCCGGAAATGATGAGAGACGAAGCGGGTACACGCCTCCATTCAACGACTCCATCACGTCGCGCATGTTCCAACTGGAATAGCGATACGCCGAGCCAATGGCCCCCGAGGTCACGTCCCCGTAGCTGGCAATGAGAAATCCCTGCAGCACTTGCTCGAAAGGGACGCCGGTTCGCGCGATCAGGTTTGCCACATCAATCTGCGGACCGGCCACCAGCGCGCGAGTGAAAGCTCGCGGATTGGTACCACCGTACTGATCGACCGCGAACCGCACAAGGGCCCATGCTGCACCACGCGGTGCCAGTTCGAACGCGGCCCGCGTGCTGATCGGTGACGCCAGATCCGGTCGATCGAGCCAGAGACGGTAACGAAGCAGGTTTTGCCGAAAGAACGAGTCGAAATCGTCGAGATCGAAGAGCACTCGGTTCCAATCGAGGCGCTGCTGGTCGGTATAGCCGCGTACGGCGCGCCCGACCACCTCCTCGGCGAAATGCGACAACCCTTCGTTCAGCCAGTCCACTTCCCGTGTGCTCGCGGCCCCGCCAGCCTGGCGAATGCCTTGATTGATCATGTGCTGGACTTCGTGCGCCATCGTGCCACGCGCGGATTCACGCGCGGTTTCCACGGTGAAGCGATTGCCGTTCACCAACCCGTTCGGGTCAGGCGCGAGAAGGTACAGGATTTCCTGCTCATTGCTTGCCGGACAGCGATAGTTCTGTGACGGAATCTCACGCGCCAGCAGATCTCCCATGAAGTAGAAGCCGCCGGCAAATCCCAGTGAGCCAGTCGGCGTCAGTCTGTTGATTACGGGCGTGAACACGATCGTGATCCGTGAGTCGTTGTTGATATCCGACGGTGTGCCAAACCATGCACTGACGGTTGCGTACGTGATAGCGTCAAACTCCTGGGAAAACTCCTGGAAGTCCGCATCGGTAAATCCACCCGTCGGCGCGTTCGCATCGAGCGCGATGGTGGCACGACGTCCTAAGGCCTTCACCACGGCACGAACCGGCGTAAAGTTGTTGCACATATCCGCTGTTGCCGCGTTTCCAATGCGATAGAGCATCGTGTCGCCGACCGCCGAGGCGATCATCGCCTTCGCAGCAACGGCCCCAGTAGTCGGGGGCTTGAGACGGCTGCGTGATCCGGCGGCGAGCGCAGGAAGCGAACGGTTGCCGAGGAGCTTTCGCTCGCTAGCGCGCACCGTGCGTTCCAGTGCGCCTCCGAACTCCAGCGCGTTTGGCGCGCTCTGACCGCTTACTATTGCGCGAGCTGCCAGCGCATCGGTCGGAGCGTTCGGCGTTATTGCACTACCACTGGCGCTGACCGATACTGATACAATGCTCGCCCGCACGAGATACTCGCGGAGATCGTCCTGTGCAGGGGTCGCGTTGGCGGCAATGAAAAGAAAGTCCGATGGCACGTCGGCCGATGCCACCACCAGACACGACAGCGACGCACCACCGCTGAACTCCCGCACCTCGCCGACGCGAAGACCGAGTGGCACCGCACAGGTCGTGCTCGCGACGGGAGTGGCTGGCGTGTCGCCGCACGCGACGACCAGGAGGAACACCGTAGACAGGAGTCCCCGTCGCACGAAGAAGTTCATCACGTACGATCCCCGCGACGTCAGGTATTCGGAAGATCCAACACGTGTTCGTTACGCGTTCGCGATCAAGCGGTGTTCTCCACGGTCGCATCGCGTTGTTGCACTGCAGCGTTACGAGGATACCCCGTTGCGTTTCGGGGTTGGGCTGTTATTAACACTGGTCACGGTAGGGCGTCTTATCTGGAGTCTATTGGCGACTGTCCCGCATGAAAGGGTTCAGTCGGATGCAATTCACACTTCTCGTGGTCACACCGATGCGCAGACTCTCTGTTTCACGTTCCATCGCCCTGCCGATGCTGCTCGGCTTCGCCGGTATACTCACGATGGTCGGATGCACCGACGCCGCGACGGAGCCCGCGGTGACCCCGACGCCCAGTGGCCCCGACAACGCCGCCCGCCTTGCCGCTGCCACCATCACCGCCCAGAACAACGCGCTCTGCAGCGTCATCCAGCCGTTCTACTGGGAGATCGGCGATGGGACCGGGCGATTGGGTGGTGCCTCGGTCAACAAGCCAGGTAACAGCACGACGTTTGCCGCGCAGACACCCATGTCGATCGCCTCCGCGTCGAAATGGATCTATGGTGCGTATGTGGCCGAGCGGCGCGGTGGCGCGCTCACGGCGGAGGACATCCAGTTCCTGACCTTCCGCAGTGGCTACACCAACTTCGGAAGCTGCGACACCGACGACACGGTAGAGTCGTGCGTGGCGCGCGGTACGAACGGCACGCGGACACTGCTCACCGTCAACCGCTTTCTCTACGGTGGCGGACATATGCAAAAACATGCGAGCCTCGCCGCACCAGCCATGAATCTCAGCGCCATGGCCAACACGGCGCTGGCCACCGAAGTGCGACGCGTGCTTGGCTCAGAGATCGGCCTGTCGTACACGCAGCCGCAGCTGGCGGGCGGTGGTCGTAGCACGGCCGCTGACTACGCGATATTTCTTCGCAAGATCCTGAACAGGCAGCTACGGATCGGCGCGCTCCTCGGCAGCAACGCGACCTGCACCAACCCCGCCACCTGCGCCACCGCGCTGGGAACACCGATCGGTGGCGACATCAGCTGGGGCTATTCCATCGGCCACTGGGTGGAGAGCGATCCGGCGACGGGTGACGGTGCGTTCAGTAGCGCGGGCGGATTGGGATTTTATCCATGGATCAACGCCGACAAGACGCTGTATGGCGTGTTAGCGCGTGTCGCGGTCGGTTCGGGCGCCGGCGGGGAATCCGCACAGTGTGGTGCACGGATTCGACGCGCATGGGTTACGGGGATCGCGCTCTAGCTAGTCTAGTCTTCGGCTTTCCCCGTCTGCCACCCCGCGAGCTGCTTCCCTACGGGTAGCTCGCGCACACGCACGCCGGTCGCGGCAAAGATTGCGTTCGCAATCGCGCCGCCGGCCGGAGGAACGCCCGGCTCACCAACGCCGCCAGGTAACCCCTCGCTCGTTATCAGATGCACATCGACCACGCGCGGAGCGGCGCGCATCCGCGTCACGCCATAATCGCGAAAGTTCGACTGCACCACTCGGCCCTCAGCGAACGACACTTCACTGTACAGAATGTTGCTCATCGCCATGATCAAGGCGCCTTCCATCTGCGCTTTTGCACGGTCCGGGTTGGCAATGAAGCCTGCATCAACAGCGACGGTGGCCTTCGGTACGAGCACCGTACCATCCGGCAATACTTCGACCTCCACGACCATCGCGATGTACGACAGAAAGCTGCGATGCATGGCAATCCCGCGCCCTTTACCGCGCGGCAACGCGGCGCCGCGCCACCCACTCTTCTCGACCGCGAGGTCTACCACGCCGCGTGCGCGTGCGGTATCGAGCGGATGATCAGTCCAGGTGGCGCCGTAGTTGCTGGCCGGCTTCACAAGTCCGGCGGTCGACAAATCGACGACGCGGTCGCGGCCGATCAAGGTGCGGAGGAAATCGGCTGAGTCTTTCCTGGCGGTGAACGCCAGCTCGTCTACGAAGGAGCCGATCGCAAAACCGTGATGAATCGCGTTCACACTGCGATACCACCCGATCCGTGTGTGCGCCACGGCAGGACATATCTCCACGCTGATATGCGGTACGTCGAACGGGATATCGCTGGCCCCGTTCGTCAGTTCGTCGGGTTCCGCACCGGGCACGTTGGGCGCGAACGTCGCACCAATGGCTGGATACGCGGAACGATGCAACCATGCCGTGACGTTACCACTGGCATCGAGTCCCGCCTCGAGATGGTGCGCGGCCACCGAATGCAAGTACGAATTGCGCAGATCATCTTCGCGGGTCCATTGCACGCGGACGGGTGCCTTGACTTCGCGAGACAGAAACGCGGCTTCGCAAATGAAGTCCGGTTTGGATTTCCGACCAAAGCCGCCGCCAAGCAGCGTGACGTGCATGGTCACGGTCGCTGCGTCAACTTTGAGGTACTGCGCAATGGCGTTGCGCGCATCCTGTGGCGATTGCGTGGGGCCCCACGCTTCGACCTTGCCGTTGCTCACGTTGGCGAGGGCAACCACGGGCTCCATTTGCGCGTGCGACAAGTGGGGCATGTAGTACTCCGCCTTGATCGTCCGACTGGCCGACGCCAACGCGGTCGCGACGTTGCCCACGGTGCGGCCCGCTTTTCCGGGTGTGCGCACGGCGTCCAGCAGCCTGCTCTTGTACGCTTTGCTGTCGTAGCTGGCGTTGGGGCCGTTCTCCCACGTGATCTTGAGTGCGTCGCGCCCTTTCATGGCGGCCCACGTGTTCTTCGCAATCACCGCTACACCACCCAGTGGCATGTACGCGCCGGGAATGGGCGTTTCTGGAATACGCACGACGCGCTCGACGCCTGGCACTTTGAGGGCGAGCGTGTCATCGACGCTCAGCACCTTGCCACCCCACACAGGCGGTCGAGCAACCACAGCGAACTTCATGCCGGGGAGCATGACGTCTGCGCCGTAGACCGCCTTGCCGGTGGTCATCGGCACCAGATCGATCGACGGCATTGCTTTGCCTTCCCACCGGCGCTGGCTCGGCGTTTTCACGCGGACCCGCTCCTTGGATGGCATCGCAATTGTGCGTGCGGTTGCCACGAGCGCACCGAACGAGACGCTGCGTGAGCTGGCCGCGTGCACCACCATACCGTTTTGCGCGGACACCTGCGCGACGGGCACGCCCCACTCCTTCGCGGCGGCATCTTCAAAGAGCGCGCGCACGGTGGCACCCGCTTCTCGATACTTCGACAAAAAGTCGCGAATGCTGGTCGAGCCATCGGTGTTCTGACTGCCGTACTTCTTCTCGTCGCCAACAGCCTGCTCCACGCGGCAGCGGTTCCAGTCGGCTTCCATTTCGTCGGCGATGATCATCGGCATGGTGGTGCGAATGCCTTGCCCCATCTCCGAACGGTGACAGACAATGGTGACCGTACCATCATCGGCAATGCGGATGTAGGCGTGCGCCTCCCACGGCTCGGCGTTGTGCGACAGCCCACTCGCCGCATCAAGTCGCCTCACGCCGCCCGCGCCAGCGGCGAGGACCAAGCCGCCGAGGCCGAGCCACTTCACAACGTCGCGGCGCGAGGCGCCGGCGCCGCTCAAGGCGCTGATGGATACGTCGGGCTGCGCCTGGTCCGGTGCGTGGGGTGTCGCATCGGCAGGGACGCGAGGAGACAGCCAGGGAAGCGATGCGCGCGGTATCATTTCGACGTCCCCGCTGCCATCGTCGTTGCGGCCACTTTGATGGCGGCGCGGATGCGCGGATACGTGCCGCAGCGGCAGATATGGCCATTCATCGCGGCGTCGATGTGTGCGTCAGTGGGCGCAGGATTGTTTTTCAGGAGCGTGGCGGCTTGCATGATCTGCCCGCTCTGACAAAACCCGCATTGTGGCACATCAATCGCGCGCCATGCGACCTGGAGCGCGTGTTCGCCGCTGGGGTGCAACCCTTCGATGGTCGTGACTGCCGCGCCGCTCAGGGCCTGCATGAGACGCTGACAGGCGCGCACCGGTGCGCCGTTCACATGGACCGTACAGGCGCCACACTGCGAAATCCCGCAGCCGTACTTGGTGCCCGTCAGCGCGAGTTCGTCGCGCAAAAACCAGAGAAGGGGAGTGGTCGGATCGCCGTCGAACGTGCGCCGTGCGCCGTTCACGGTGAGCGTGATGGGTGCGCTACTCATAAGGTGTCTCCGAGGGAACGTGCGGCACTGCCGAAAATGCAAAATACGTCGCGAACGGGGCATTGGTGCCCTGTCCGACAGATTTTTGCCTTCGTGCGCGTCAAGCCGAGGCTAACGGCTGCTTTCCGCGACCACCACCACGGGTCCACACACCTTGGTCATGCACGCCAGCCGACACTCGCCCGGAATCGCCCCACGACGCTTGATCGTTTTGGCTTCTTGTTCGCTGACCTCGTTGAGGAACTCGCGTCCTTCGACGATGCGGATCAGATCCGCACCGCACTTGCCGACCCAACATTCATGGTCGAGATCCACATCATGGTCATCGGCCACGTCCAGAATGCTCTGTGACGGGTGCACGGCGAACGTGACGCCGGCGCCCATGAAGGTTACCTGAGCAACCTGCCCGGGAGCAGCGTCGGCGGGAGCCGGAACGACCTCAACGGGTGGTGTCGCACTGGAAGGAATACGGACCTGCCCCGACGGCTCCGAGCTCTGTTTCTCCGGCGCGTCGGCTTTCAGCACCAGGCGCAGGACTTGTCGCCCGATCCGGATCTCGTCGCCGTGTTCCAGCTTGACCGAATCCCCGACCTTCAAGAAAGTCCCGTTCCGGCTGTTGAAGTCTTCGGCCAGCACGGTGCTACCCTGACGCGAGATCGACACGTGAAATCGAGACAGTGCCATGTCGTCGCTGGCGAGCACAATATCGGGATTTCCTTTCACGCTTGAACGACCGAAGACCAGCGTGCGCTCTCCCAGATCGTGTGTAGCGACCAGTTTTCCGGTGGCCGCGTACTGCTGCACGACGTACCCGCGCGACGTGTGCTGTAACACCAGGATCTGTCGTCCCACGCGCAGCAAATCGCCCGGCATCAGCGGCCGGGGATATCCCACGCGCAAGCGGAGAAACGTCCCCGCAGTACTGCCGTCATCGCGCAGGTAGTACGCGCCATCGCGCAGCGCGATCGAGGCATGGTTGAGCGCGATGATCGGATCATCGGCGAAGTTCAAGTCGCAGCCCGTCGACCCCAGTCGTGTCACGCCCACGCTGCGAAGTGGCAGCTCCTCTGCTTCAACGCCCGCCTGCGTGATGCGTTCAAGGTATGCATAGTCGACGATTCCCAGCGGCTGCGCGTCGATGATCGGTGCAGGTGTATGCACTGGCTCCGGGAATGCCCTTGGCGGCGGCGACACCGGTTGGTCCTCCGCGTCACGCATGTCCACCTGAATACGCGTGCGCCCCTCCAGTTTCTGCTTGATCACCTCGACCACAAACACGCCGTCGCGCAGCGACGACTTGATGTTGCCGCGATGTTTGATGCGCTGGAACGTGCTCGGATCCGCGTCGAACTGCTCTGTCTCGAGATACGCCTGACTGAGCAGATCGCCGATAAGGAAGACGCCCGGCTGCTGCGTCTCGAGCAGCGGCGTGACGGCCATCATCTTTTTCTCGCCCGCAGCACCTGCGACCATGTGAACGCCGAGCTCCCGCAGAAACGTCTCGGGAATATCCTCGCCGATACACGCGATGCAGCGCGTCTTCGGAAACTCGAGATGCATCGTCTCTTGAAAGCGACCGGGCACGGACTTGCGATCAACGAGCAGCGACAGATAGTCAAGACGATCCGGTCCCTGAATCACGGCGATCGGTTCGCTCTGCGGGTAGTACCGCACGTTACCGTTGCCGAGGTACGCTTCGAAGAATGTGTCCGCGAGTGCCTTGGAAACGCGTGGCATCTGCGAGCCGCGGTACGACCACGCCACGGGATACGGGTCCTTCGCGGCAATTTTGACATTCGAGATGGCGATCACGGCTTCTGCCGCTGAGGTCCCACCCCCGATCACGCATACCGGGCCTTCGATATAGTTCGTCGCGTCGTCCAGGCGGTACGCGATGCCGTCGGTGTTCCCCGGAATATCAAATCGGCGCGGCACGCCTCGTCCAGGGGCCAGCACCACGTAGCGCGCGTGGAACAGCTCGACCGCGTTCGTGGCATGATTCCACGTGGTCGCGGTCCAGGTGCCGTCGGGGTTGCGTTTCAGTCCGCTCAGTTCCGGTCCAACGCGGAACGGCACATCGCATTCCTGATAGAACCCCTTCCACGTCTGACACAACTCGTCCTTGTCGATATCCTTGAAATGCAGCCGCGTCACCAGCTCTCCGCCTGCCGGGAACTTCATCTTGTCCCCGCCACCGAAATCCGGGAGGATCAGCTTGTCTTTCGAGTAGTCGCGGATGCGCTTCATGAGATCGTCGAAGTCGATCACCAAGGCGCGAATGCCGAGTTCCCTGGCGCGAAACGCGGCGGCCGTTCCCGCCGGACCGCCACCGACGATGAGCAGGTCTATCAGTGCGGAAGGCGCGACGGATTCGTTGGTCACGACGGGCTCACGACGGGACTACGGACGGGCACAAGAACAAGCGCGTGGGCGTGGCGTTCGGTGTTCATCGACGAATCAGTTGCACGGAGATACTCTGGCCGAGGGTGACGCTGGTGCCAGGCCGAATTTCGACGGGACCGCGAATTCGCTGGCCGTCCAGATGTGTTCCGTTGCTGCTGCCGGCATCTTCTACCGTGACCACGTCGTCGACCGTAACGGTAAGGTGGAGTCGCGAAACTTGTTCCCCATCGAGCGAAATGTCGCACTCGATGGCCCGTCCCAAGGTGTAGCGACGACGCTGCGCGAGTTCCACTGTTTGCGTGGCGAAGCCTGCCCCGCTGATCACGAGGCAGTATGTCGAGGGTGCCACAACGGGCGTGTCCGGTTCGAGCGAGGGGAGGTCGAAGGGACCGTCCATGTACTGTGTCTTGTCAGCTGGGTCAGCGTCGTTGCCTGCAAGGTTGCCTGGAAGACCCATCATGCCAATCGTGGCGCTACCGACTTCGATCGTCTCTCCCCCCACAGCCTGCGATGGCGGTACTGTGTCGGCTTCAAGGGTCGGGAGCTGGTCGAACGCGCTGCCGAAGAAGTGCGTCTCCTGCGCTGCAGCCGCAGGGGGCGCGGGCAGAGCGGACGTCGGCACGACAGGCGTTGCCATGGCAGGCTTTGACACCGAAGGCGTCGGCGCGGCGGGCTTCGCCACGGTCGGCGTCGGCACAGCGGCCTTCGGCGCGACAGCCTTTGGTGCGTCCGCTTCGGTGTGGAAGATCAAGTCGACGGTGCGCGCGAGTGTGATCACGTTCAGGTGATCGAGGCGGACCGGCTGCGTCACGCGCTCGCCGTCGAGCCAGGTCCCGTTGTCACTCCCGAGGTCTTCAAGCACGAATCCCCGATGGTCCTGCCGGATGCAGGCGTGTCGGGCCGAGATCAGCTCAGACGCAAGGACAACATCGGAGCCGCTCCCTCGCCCAATGACCGTCTCGGCAGACACCGCGTGGGTGTTTCCCGACAACTCACCTGTTCTGCACAGCAGTCTCGCCCGCATCATCTGATCGTCTCCGGTTCAGCGGTTATAGCGCAGCAGATTCGAGCGCCGCCCTTGGTCCGGATGAAACACGTGACACGTGATGCACTGGTCTCCGGCTTTCCTGGGCGAGTGGCAGCCGCGGCACGTCGCAATCGGTGGATTGTTCAGAATCTCCGCGTTGTCGGTTACTTCCGTGGCTTTCGCATCGCTCGCCACGTTTTCCTTGATCGGGATCTGTTTGTGGCAGTCCAGGCATCTCGCGTGCAGGATGTGCGAGCGATGATTGAACTCCGCGCGGATCAGACTGCGTTGGTCCGTCTGCACCGCCTTGATGGTTGCCTGCTGTACGTAATGGCACTCCTGACACGGGTGGGTGAGCGCGTTGATGACTTGTTGGTAGGCTTCGCGATCGGTGCCGGAGAAACGCGGGTCCTGATCACCAACGCTGACGGCGAATCGACTCTCGTCGAGCGGTGAGAACGGATCGTCCAGTCGCTGACGCACGGTTGCCAGCAGTTTGGTGAGTTCTCCCAGTTCCGCCTGCACGGTCTGGCCCGGATCATCCTGCAATTCCGCGATCCGCGCGGTGAGGGTGCCGATAGCCTCCGCATAGAGCAGAGTAACGTCTTTGGGTGGCGTGTCCGCCGAGCCGCGCAACAAGTCGGCGAGTTCGGCAGAGGGATAGAGACGACTGCGCAAGAACCGCAGGTTCTCCATGACCCACTGATCGGCATGGTAGACAGGTCGCTTGCTGACGCTGCCTCCGAACTGCTGAAACTCGTTCGGGTTGGCGAAAAACGACCATCGGCTTCCCGGTCCCTGACGATTGCGAATGGTCTCCAGCGACAGGACGCCCGGTTGATCGTCGTCAGCGCTCGCCAGCAGCTGCACGGGCTTCGTACTGGTGCTGCTCGTCAGGTGGCACTCACCGCAGTTGGCATCGTAGGCGATGGGCGTGAAGGTGGCGCCATCGTCTTTTGCAATATGACACGTAATGCACGTTTGTTCGATATCGGCGAGCTCGCGCGCATCGCGCACTTCCTTCACGTGCAGCGTGTGCTCGAACTTGATGTTCGCCGGGTCTTTGAGTTGCTTCGCGACAAACTCGAATTCCGGATGCTCCGCGAACGACGTGAAATGACAGGACTCGCATTTGCTGTTGGCCACACGCGTGATCAGCTGATCTCGGCCGCGGTGTTCGGTATGGCAGCTGAAACAGGCGCCTTCTTTGGACGACGGTGCCGAGCGGTCAAAGTCGTGCGAGCGATAGCGGTAGTGCGTGTCGAACCCGTACGCCTTCACCGCGTCTCCGGCTTTCTCGTGGCAGCTTTCACACCGCGCGTTGGTCACCGACGCAAACGACTTGTGACAGGTGGCACAGTCCTGGCCAAACAGGGCGTGGTTTGACGACAGCGGACCATTGGACACCAGCTCACCCTTTCCGGCGAACGCGCTGAGCGCGAACAAGGCCATGAGCGGAATCGTCAGGGCGAGACCAATCAGGTACGGCCGCCGCTGACGAGCCGGTATCAGGTACCGGCTGGCAACCGACAGGCGCGCGCGGGAGAAGAGACCTTTCATCGTCGGCCGTCAGTAGTAGAGCACAAAGAACACGTGGAGGACGAGCAGCCCAAACATCAGGATGGCGGCCGGCACATGGAGGTACAACCAGGCGCGCAGTGTGCGCTGCAAGGTGAAATGCGCATCCATCTCCAGCTTCGTGCGGTACAGTTCAAGGAGCTCGTCCAGTGCCGCCTGATCGGCGCCTGGCAGCAGACGGCGAATGTGCTCAAACCGTCGCGCCTTCGAGCGGAATCCGCCCGTGGCATCGATGTAATAAATCCATCGGGGTTGTGGGCCTTCCATGACCGGCGCCACCTCCCGTCGATACAACGCACGCACAGGTTCGGCGGCTGTTTCAACCAGCGCGTCGGCCCGGTTCCGCAGTTCGACGATCAGATCCGGAATCCGGTCGACGTGCACCTCCACGGACAGTCCTGACGCTAACAGTGTGGGAATCCACTTCTGCAACACCAGACCAAACAATCCGCTGACGGTCATCCATAGGCTGGTCACCCACAGCAACCACGTGAGGAGACCCTGCGGAACACGGAATGCCGTGTGCATGAACACGAGCAGGAGAAACAGCACCCCGCCGTACACGTGGACCTCGAGGTAGTACCACGTCCGTCCCAACGAGCGGATGCGTTGCGCGCGTCGTCGTCCACCGTAAGCGACGACAGCAACCCCGACGATGGCGGCGGCAATACCGTACGCCATCCCCAGCGTACTGGCCGCAGTTGACTGACCGTACACCGTGCCGGCCGCGTAGACGGCCAGGCACAGCGTCGCGACGATCGCGAATCCCAGCAGCCATCGAGGCGACTGAACCCACTTGTTGAACCAGCCGGGCGCTCCCGCCCGCTTCTGCTGATAGATGGCCGCCTTCTTCATTGACCGTCTGCGCGTGTCTCGCCACGCAGCAACGCATGTGCCGGGGTCTCTCCGCGCAACAGCGCATCGAACTCATCAAGACTGCTGACGCGGAATGCGCAGGCATGCGGACAACTGTTCACACACGCCGGACCGGCGTCTGAGTCATGGCAGAGATCACACTTGCTGGCCACGAGCCGTTCCTCCCCGCGCAGTCGTTCGGGCAAGGCGTGTTCAGGCCAGACTGTCCCGGTGTCATGCATGACGATGGCGTCGTAGGGGCAGTTGTCTGCACAACTCCCGCAGCCGATGCACAACGCATCGTCGATGGCGATCACCTCACCCACATTCGTCCGACGGATAGCACCGGTCGGGCAGCCGATCAGGCACACCGGGTCTTCGCAGTGAAAGCAGGATCGCGGCACGAGGAAGTTGCCGAAGCGCTCGCCCTCACGGACAAACCTCGGCCGCCCTTCATGGGTGCTGGCGCAGCCCCGCACGCAGTCGTCGCATCGCGTGCATACATCGAGATCCATGACCAGGATACTGTTGCCCTGCGCAAGTCCTCGGGCCAGTGCAAACTCGATGAGTTCGGCGCGCTCGGGATTCTTGCGTGTGAAACCGGCTTCCTTGATTCGCGCCACGGTCGACTCCCACAGTCTCGCCTCGACGGCGGGATGGGCGCGCACCAGCTCGAGGAAATCCGCGACGTCAATGCGCACGACCTCGCAGTACCCCGCCGCGACGGTCGACACTTGCCAGTTGACCACGCCATCGATCAGCGCTTCCACCTCGCCGATGGTCATTCCCTTGCTGACGTACGTCACCACGAGATCACCGGCGCCCAGACTCTGCGACAGTTTGAGAAACCCGGAGCGTACGAGATACACGGCATCGGCCGTCTCCCCCTCACGGGTGAGCGGTTCGTTCGGTTCCAGCGAGCGCAGTTCTACCTTTCGTGCCAAGGCTTCGAGCGCCATCTCACTGCACCCCCGCAACGGTGGTGTGGTGCGCAGATGATGCAAGAGGGTGCGCTCGCGATAGACACGATCGACGTGTGCTTTGAACCCCGTGGCGGCGCGCTTGAGTTTACGCAGTGCGGGCAATCGGATCTGCACCAGCGTCGTCAACGTCGCTGCGCGCGCCGTCACGGATTGCGGCCACCCATTCAACGCACCGATTTCTCCGAAGATGTCACCCTTCGTCAATCGTTGCGTGGTGCCACGCGCCAGATCGAAGTCCATCGTCGACAGGTACGTGAACTGTTCGGGCGACGACGGTGACGCTGGGACGGCTCCGGCGGACTGCGGCGACTGCGGCACTTGCTGGCGCGCGTCCGCAATGTCCCGCGCGGTGAGCTGCCGCGTGTTGAAGATCGGGCCTGCCGCTCCTTCATGTTTCTGCAGGAACAGGTCGACATCACCCTCGACGATGTAGAAGGCGAGATCGAGGTACGATCCCTCTTCGAACAACATCGCACCCGGCTCCCATTGCGCGACGGAGATATCAGGAATCAGCTCCTCGAGCACACTGTCCTTGAGGTCCTTGAGGATCTCAAGCTTTTTCAGTTGCTCAACCGTCATCTGCGTCGACTGACGGCGGATACCCGTGCGGTCGCCGTTGGTCGACCAGCGGTCCCGGAAGAGCGCCGCGCGAACCAGCATGGTTTGATCGGTCATCGGCTCACCGACCACGGCCCAGGGACTTGTACAGCAGCTCAATGCGGCGTTTCACGATCAAGAGAATATCCTCGGTGCTGGTCTCAGGTCCCACCTGCGGACGTGCCGGAAGGCTGACGTCTTTCTCTGGATCAGCTGTTGCCGCACGCGCGGCCGGTCGCGGTGCGGGCGGGCGGGGCGGGGGGGCCACGGGTTCGCCGCCGGTGGTGCTCGGAGCCGCGGGACGTGCGTCGGGCGTGGTGTCGACCGCCGCCGGCGTTGGGACTGTTGCGGCGCGCACCACCGGCGTTGTGACTGTTGCGGCGCGCACCACCGGCGCGGATGCACGCGCACTCGCGGGACGCGCACTCGCAGGCAGCGCACTCGCGGCGACGGTCACGGTGGGAATCGGGCGACCGGCAATGGCCGACTGAAACGCACTGGTCAGCGCCGCTGCGCTCAACTCGACGTATGCCGGTTCGCCACGTCGCGTGCGGGCTCGTCCGACGCGTTTGTCGTCCGGCCAGTGTTTGATCTTCGTGTTGGCCGAGGCAATGTTGTACTCGCGGCCCGACGGATGTCCGGAGGCAAGCAGCCGCTCGTCGGTGATGCGATGGCACCGCGCACAATTCGCCGCCCGATCCGCAGCGGTCTTGAGCGGTGTCATCCCCAGCTGAGGATTGCCGCCATCCTTGTGCGGCTTTAAGTATGCCGAACTCGGTCCGTGACAGCTTTCGCAGCTGACGCCCATCCGCACCGGTACGTTCGGCGCCGCCGTCTGAATCGTGCCGTGGCAATTCATGCAGAGACGATTGCCGAGGGTCATCTCGGTGGCGGACAGCCCGTACAATCTGGCGATCTCGAGCGCTTTGGGATCACCATTCAGCAACGCGAACGCTGACTTGCTGTGCTTGTCGCCGCCCCACCAGTCCTCTGCTGACGCGTGACAACTTTGGCACTCGGCGGCTTCTTGCGTGGTCTGATACCGCGAGTCGACTTTCGGGAACCACTCCGGACGTGTACGGACGCTGCCTTTTACCGCAGTGGCGGTGGCCGGGGCGTCCGTTGCCGTCGCAGCGCCTTCCCGGCCCGGTACTGTGGCCGGCGGAGCGCCGGCCGGGGCGCTCGTTGCTCCTGCCGCACCCGCTACGGCAGCCGCCGCTGCGCCCTGCGAGGGCGCGTCGGTTGTTGCCGCGTTCCCCGCGATCAGCGCGTCGACGGCGGCCAGTTTCGATCCATCGTTCGTCGACGTGAATCGCTGTCCGATCGCGCGAATGCGATCGGCCAGCACAGTCAACGCCGCGCGGTTTCCGACGGTGTAGCGCCCGGTGCTGCCGACGGCGAGAATTTCGGAAACCTCGGCGATCGGGACGGCCCTTCCTACGGACTCCAGTTCCGTGCGGGCTTTCGCAATCCGCCGATCCATCGCCTTCGAGTACCGGTCGGCCTTGGTCGCCCGCGCCATGCCTCGAATGCTGTACTCGTAGTCCAGCATACTGCCGGCCACGAAGATGACGCGGGTGCGCTGGCTGGTTGGTGGGCGATTTTCCGCACTGCCGCCCCACTGCTGCGCGAGGAAGTTGTGCCGGATGTTGCCGATCCGTTTGGTCAATTCGAAGCTGGAGCTTCCCGCAGGATGTCCACCCACGTTCACCAACTCTTCGACGGGCACCGTGTGACACTCAAAACAGTTGGCCGCCACCGCATAGAGATTGCCTGAGGGACGGAGCATGCCGCCCGCTTCACTCTGCTGGATGCGCGTCTGGCGATGCGCTGCCGTCTCCTGCTCTCGTTTCGTCACGCCAGCACCGCGATCGTTGTGGATCTTGACCCAGTCGCGAGCCGCACCATGACACGACTCACAGGACACACCGGCGAACGCGGTCAGGTCGGGTGCTTTGACCGTGTAGTGACAGCGCATGCACAGGCTTTCCTGCCGCTTGGTTGTTTGCAAGCCCATGTCGCGCAGGATGTCTTGCGCCTGTGCCGACCGGTGCATCGTGTTGAAGCCATCGGCGTGTTTGGTCGTCAGCCATTGGTCGTACTCCGACTTGTGACACTCGCCACAGGGCACGCGCGAGTCACTCGCGTCCATCACGATCTTCGCCGGATCGAGCCGGAGAAACGGAGAATCCTGGAGTCTGGGCGCGAGTTGTGCACGCACAAACTCGGACCGCGCGATACACACGATTGCCACCACCGCAAATGCGACTGCCACGTTGCGACGATTCACGTGGCTACATCTGCAGTTGAAGCTCGGTGCGTGCACCGAAGAGGGATTTCTTTATTTCGGTGTTGTACCGGCCGTTCCCCTGGACCACCAGAACCCACCGGCGCATGATCGCCGACTGAAAGCTGGCAGTGCCGCCGACCTGATTCGAGCCAAGTCCGGTGTCTTTCATACGAGCCCGACCGCCAACTTCCAGCAGCAGCTGCTTTCGCGTTTGGGAGAAGAACATCTGGTACCCGAGGACACCACCAACGGCATCGTCAACCTGATTGCCCAACGGGGCGCCCAACCGGCCAATACCAGGCGCCGCAAACAACACACCCGTCGGTCCGCCGGGACCGCCGGTCGGCTGCCCTCGGGCGGCGGATCGGAACTGACCGATGCCGGCAAAGGCCGTGACGTACACCCAATTGTCGCTGTGGTGTGGTGTCCAGCCGATCTGATTCTGTATGAGAAACCCCTGGGAGTTGAAATCGCGCTCTTCTCCCACCGGCATCGAACCCATCACGCGAAACGTGTTGCTGCGTCCCCCCATGCGACGGGTGTCCGAGACACCAAAGTGAAACCCACTGCCGGTGGAGTCACTGCCCTTCACATACACCGCGTCCAGCTCGATCGTGGACTTGCGCGTATCCACCTCGGTAAACAACCCGAAAAGGCTCGCACTCGAGTCGGTGACGTTCCGCGCTGCACCATGTCGTGTGATCTGGCCCCACCCCCACACACCAGTAATACGTGTGTTGATCAACCCGCCGATCTTCAGGTTCGCCTGGGTCAGGCCGAGCATGTCCATCTGATCTTCATTGACCAACGCGCCGTCCTGAAACGACAAGGGCTGTCGGCCCACACTGATGTAGTAGTCGAGCGATCGGCGGTCTTTCTTGTCCAGGTTGGGCAGGAGTTCCGCCAGGTCACCCTCAAAGAACAGCGTCGTTGGCGTGAAGTTGAGCACGTTGCTATCGGGCACAAAGCGGCCGTCCGGCGTTCCGCTGAGGGTCCGTGTGGTAAACCGGCCGTCACGATCGAGCGGCCGAAAACCAACCACCACGCGTTCGGTCTGTGTGAGGTAGAGATTGCCGAAGAGATCCAGGCGAGTCACGGCTTCGACCAGCTGCGACTCATCCTGATCGTTGCGAAACCCTTGCACTGCCGACCTGGAGGTCGCGAACGCCAACAACGATGGCTGCCACACCGCGCCCCCAGGCAGCGTGAAGCCTTTCCTGATGATTCCGGTGCCCAGGAAGGGAGTGCCGAGCTCGATCAGGGGCTTCGGTCGCTTCGGGACTTTGGTCAGCGGAATACACTTGTCGGAGAACAAACTCTTCTTCTCCTCGTGCTCACCGGCTTTTTCGTTCGCGGTCCCACATTCCTTTTCGAACCGATCGATGGTCTTCGGATCGATGGTGGACTGCTGGGCAGCGCACGGGGCTGCTGTCGCGCCGACGATCGCCGCCGCCATACACACGCGAATCATGATCGATGCCATGGATCACCCACCGGGCTTGAGTTCGACATCACGATCATAAAGGACAGACGCCCCGGCGACCACAGCTTTGGCAACGGCCATGGGCGACATAAAGTAGTCGAACCCCATGTCCTGCGTGTCGCTCAGGAGATTGACCGGCACCATCTGGGAGATCAACCGGATCTTCGCCTTGTACGGACCCCTCGACTCGCGCAGGTCCTTCGAACTGACCTTATAGGGCGCCCACGCCGAGGAGAGGGGAAGGAGCGTCAGGCGATGCTTGCGAGCAGCCGTTGGTCGTGCCAACAGCACGGTGGAACTCGTCGACGGGCGCAGGAACGGCGAAGCACTCGGCGAGTAATTGATGGCCAGGATCTGTTCACGTTCGCCGCCGCGCACCATCCGCGTGATGAAGTGCGATTGCAGACTGAACAGGTACTTGTCCTGCGGCAGTTCGCCGTTGTGCACGTAGCGGGAGTGCAGGTCGCGCACATCGCCATTGGGATCACGGTCGCCCGAACGAAACACCACCTTGCCCGCCGCATCGGTGACCGTGACTTCCAGGAACACCAACCGTTCGGCGTCAAAGCCCGTCGGTACGTTGTGGCCGTCCGTCCCGTTCTTGAATTCCACCTTGAAGTCGATGCCGTCCGTACTGGCGCGATCGACTTTGACGTCGCCCAGAACGTATCCGTTACGCAGGACGGTCAGCCGCGCCTTCTCGACTTCGGCAAGCAGCGCCTTGTTGTCATTCAGGATCTTGCGAGCGTCGTACCGATCGTCGGCCGTTCCCCAGCGCGGCGGAAACTTCAGGTCCCTCGGGACCCTGTCCTCGAACGCCTTGGTCCCCCAACCGCTGGCGACGTCGAACGTCAACCATTCGCGATTGGTCGCCATCGTCGCCGCGCGCGCGTTGTGCGGGAAGATCCCCGGATGCACCACGGAGTAGTCGGGGCCGGCAAACATGTGGTTGGTGCGCTTGCGAGGCTTGGTCGGCACGCCACCCACGACTGCCGCGGGTCCGGTGGCATAGCCTGAGGGTTTGCCCGGCTCGACGCCCATATGGCAGTCCTGACACGTCACGCCACGCTTGGCGGCCGGGCCCGCTTTATAGTCGCTGAACGCTTCTTCGAGCCGAAACCCGTTGACCAGGTTCACGTCGTGGCACGTTCCGCAGAACGCCGACGTGGAGATCTGCTGCAACACCTGCGCGTCGGCATGGATGGCACGCCCCGACTTGGTGCGATCGGCATTCACGCTGAACCCGTTGCCGGCGATCACCCGCTTCAGTTCCGCGTTCCCACCGGGACCATACACCGTTTTGTAGATGTCTCCCTCGGCAATGGCCAGTCGACCACTCACTTTACTATACGACTGGGAGAGGCGATGACACGTGATACACGTGATCCCCTCGCGCGACGTCGGATGGCGATCCATGGTCGACATGAACTCCGGTTCACCCAGGTTCATCCCCCCCGGCGTGTGGCACCGGATGCAAAAGTCGCCGTTGGTGCCGTTGGTCAGTTTACTGAGCTTGCCTGCAAAGGCATTGAACACCGGGCTGATCTGGGCATACGAGTGGGAAGACACCGACCACTCGCGGTACTGGGCGGGATGGCAGGCGGCACAGCTGTTGGCCGACGGAAAGCGCGACTCGTTGTCGGCGACCACCTGATGCGCCACGTTGCCGACACGGGCGGCGACCGTGGTGTCATTCAGGTTGAGACCGGACGTCACGGCGACCCAGTCCGGTGCGGCCTTGAGCGGGTTCGCGCGTGCGTCATTTTGCACCTGCTGCGCAGGCAACGCCCCGACGCCAAGGCCAGTAACCGCGACCGCAAGGAAACCGGCTGCCCAGCGTGCCCTCTGGTGAATGAACGAACGTCGAAGTCTTCGCACTGTCGGCTCCCCTCTATCTCGTGAAAGTGCGGTCTCAAAAAAGAAACCGTCGCGGCCCTACCCTTACACGCGGCAAACGCGCGCGAAACGGCTCACGCTCGTCGCGAACATACAAGTCAATGTGACAGACAGCAAGATTGGGTTTGTACCATTGGTCTGTACCGGACTTCCGCAACCCGCAACAGCACGTTTTTCGATCCTGCAATGCTGACCGCAGAAGACAGACTCAGGAGGTCGGCCCCCTGGCTGAAGGGAACGTGTGAGGAGGGCAGACGTAGCGTGCGCTCCGATTGACGTCCATACTTCCGCCAGACGCGCTCCTCCCGACACCATCCGGTCGGCCGCCCCCGCAGCCTCCAGGTCCACATGAAAACCGCATTCGTGCTTGCAGGTGGCGGAAGTCTCGGTGCCATTCAGGTGGGGATGCTACAGGCCCTCGTCGCGTACGGGGTCCAGCCGGACGTCGTCATCGGTTCATCAGTCGGCGCGGTGAACGCCGCACGGTTTGCGCAAGAGCCCCGACGCAGCGGTGCGGACGCACTGGCGGCCATCTGGTCGAACATTCGTCAGTCCGACGTCTTCCGCGTGGCGCCGTTCGCGAGTCTCATGCGTCTCGCCGGATACGGGCACGATGGCATTCTCGATCCGTCAGGGCTGCGACGGTTGCTTGAACGACATCTCGGAATCAAGAACCTCGAAGATGCGCATGTCCAGTGCGCGGTCGTGGCCAGCGATCTGTTCACCGGCGAACTCGTGCTCCTCGATCACGGCCCGGCGATTCAGGCCATTCTCGCCAGCGCGGCAATCCCTGGGATCTTCCCGCCGGTCGAGATCGACGGCCGTCGGCTGATCGACGGTGGCGTGGCGGCGAACACTCCCGTGGCTGTGGCGCAGCTTTTCGGCGCAGATCGCATCATCGTCCTGCCAACAGGGAGGGCGTGTGCCCCGCGTCAAGTGGCTGCTGGGCCGCTCGGCGTCACCCTGCAGGCGCTCAATCACCTGATCAATGCGCAGTTGATCAAGGACGTCGAGCGATTGCGTCGGTCGATGTGTATCAGCCTCGTCCCGCCGGTCTGTCATATTTCCGTCAACGTGCACGACTTTTCGCACACGCGGCAGTTGATCAGTGATACCTACGCGTCGACCCTGTCGTGGCTGGAGGCGGGCGGCGTCGACCGCTGCGAAATCCCGGAGGGCCTCGTTGTGCGCGCCGGGCCGTGTCGAACCGACAACAACGATCTATTGGATTAAGCGCTTCGCGCCGCATCACCGACCTGCCGGTTTCGGCGAGTCAGGACCGGAAGATTGTTGAGGCGATCCAAGCCCCACGGGCGCCGTGGTCTCTCGCTTGACCGATGCAAATATCGGCCTGTATACTTGTGACTCGGTGACGTGGTGCGCGTTGCCTACCCTGCACCTACGCCTTCTGGTCCGTGGTGGCAGCAGCGCCCACTGCGTCTCCCCCGAATGATGACGTTCTCTCTATGCACCTGACCCTTGGAGCGTTGCACCCATGAGCCAGCACCACTTGTGTACATGCGTCAGCCGACTCGGCCACGCCCGGACGGTCCGAAACACGCGGACGGTCTCATGTCGTGTGGCCGCGATGGGAGCGCTGGCGATCGCTGCGCTGTCGGGGTGTGGTGGAGGAGGGGACGGCATTTTGAGGGATCCGCCGGCGGATCCGGTGGTCATTGGCATCTCGCCGCCCAACACCTCCGTGAACGTCGGCGAGGGCTTTACTTTTGCGGTGCAACTCAGCGGCGGTAGCCGGACCGCGCCGCCCACGCTCGCGAGCTGCGCCAGCAGCAATGCCGTCGTAGCGACCAGCGCGGTGCAGGGTTCCGGGTGTCGCGTGACGGCCATTTCGGCGGGCACGGTAGCGATCACGGCGACGGCGAGCACCGGGCAGGCGGCGGCCGCGTCGCTGACGGTAACGCCGGCGCCGGACGCGCTGACGGGTGTCACGCTGAGCCCGGTGAATGGCAGCGTTGCTGTGGGGCAGACGCTGCCGCTGACGCCGACGCCGACGCAAGGGTCGGCGTCGGTGAGCGTGAGCTACGCGTACAGCACCAGCGCGACGAGTATCGCGTCGGTGAACGCGAGCACGGGCGTGGTGACAGGAGTGGCGCCCGGGAGTGCGACGATCACCGTCATGGCAACGGGCAGCGGGGCAGGCTTCACGACGAGCACGCGGACGGCGAATGTGACGGTGACGGTCGCACAGGACGCGCTGACAGCGGTGAGTCTGACCGGCGGCACGGTAAACGTTGGGCAGACGCTGACGCTGACGCCGACGCCGACCCGGGCGTCGACCGCGGTGACCGTGAGTTACGTCTACGCCACGAACGCCCCGAGTGTCGCGACGGTCAACGCGAGCACGGGCGTGGTGACAGGGGTCGCGCCCGGGAGTGCGACAATCACCGTGACCGCGACGGGGAGTGGCTCGGGCTTCACGACGACCGCGCGGACGGCAACGGCGCTTGTCACTGTCACCTCGTTGCCGAACGCGATGAACGGCGTAACACTCGCGCCAACGACTCCTTCGGTGGCGGCGGGACAAACGGTCCAGCTCACGCCGACACCAGCGAGGGCCAGCGCCGCCGTGGCGGTGTCGTACACGTACACTACGAGCAGCCCGAGCATCGCGATCGTGAACGCCAGCGGCGTCGTCACGGGCGTTGCGCCGGGTACGGCGACCATCACGGTGTTTGCAACGGGAAGCGGAATCGGTTTCGCAACAAACCAGGTAACGGCAACGGCGTCCGTCTCCGTCACAACCGCGTGCCAAGTCGTTATCGCCACCATCCCACTTACCACGGCGGGACAACTTGCAGGCAGTAGCTGCCAGTTCCTCAATTCACCGGGTCCGGCGGTACAGTACCGTATCACGCTTGCCGCACAAGCAGCCGTGTTGTTGTCGGCCACTGGCGGGGTCTCAGTCGCGGCGCGACCGGATGCCCTCCCGACGTCGAACATCTTCTTTGGCGGTGGGATTGGACGGTTTCTGCTGCCTGTTGGAACGTCAACGCTGTTCGTAGGAAGCTTGGACCCGTCCAGCGCGGCGTTCACCTTCAGCGCGACGCCAATCGCCGAGTCATTGGACAATTGCGCGAGCATGGTGCTGTCCGCGCCAACACTCACGACCCAGATCCTCTCCTCGACCGACTGTGTGAGCGGCGCCAGCCGGTATGATCGTGCCGACCTCTTCATCCCCGGGCGAAGCTGCACGATCGACGTGTTGACCGTAATCGGTGGACTGGCTGACCCCTACCTGGAAGTGTGGAACTCCGCGAATACCGCCATCATCGCGGAGAATGATGATGGCGGTGGCGGTTTTCAGCCACAGCTCACGTTCCCCAATTGCGTCGGCACGGATGGGAGTATTCTGCGCGTGCGAGTGCGGGGTTTTGACCCCGCAGACTTTGGAAGCTATCGCGTTCGCATCACCGTTGCCCAGCCGGGTGTCGGTACATCGGACGGTGAAACGCCTCCGGTGCGTGCAGGGAAGGAACGACCGGTGGGCACACCTATGCCACAGCGCGCTGACTCTACGCCTCGTACATCGTGTCTCCGCCAACCACAGTGCGGGCGATGACGATGTTCTTGATCGCGTCCGCCTGTACAGTGTGCGGGTCTTCCGCCAGTACCACAAAATCGGCCAGCTTGCCTACGCTGATCGACCCTTTGGTGGTCTCTTCATGCGCTGCGTACGCGCCATTCAGCGTGTTCACACGAACCGCTTCGCCAACGCTGATGCGCTGATTCACCCCCCACGACGTGCCATCCCACCCCGTACGCGTTACCATGCCCTGAATGCCCATGAGCGGCGCGAACGGACCGGGGCTGAAGTCTGAACCGGCCGCTGCACGAATGCCGGCGTCGAGGAGCGTGCGAAACGCCATGCTGCGCTTCATGAGCGCTTCGCCGTAAAACGGAAACTTGTCGGTATTGTAGTAGGCGTAGGTGGTGAACATGGCGGGCACCGCATCGAGTGCTTTCATGCGACGCACCAGGTCATCGGTGATCAGTGTGCAGTGCGTGATCTTGGGGCGCGCGTTGGGGCGTGGCACCTTCGCCAGCGCGCGCTCGAAGGCGGTGAGATACATGTCGATCGCCACGTCACCATTGGCATGACAGTTCACCTGAATGTTGGCGCGATGCACGCGCTCCACCCACGCATCGAGTCCCTCCTGCGTCTGCGTCACGTTGCCCTTGTAGTCGGTGCCGGTGTATGGCACGCTCATCGCCATCGTGCGCTCGGAGAACGACCCGTCCACGGTATGCTCGGAGGTCGCGCCGAAACGAATCCAGTCGTCACCAAAGCCGGTCTGAATTCCGTTGGTGATCATCGCCTCCAACATCGAGCCGCTGGACTCATAATTCACGCGGTGCTTGAGATCACCGCGCGCGCGGACGTCCTGAATGGCTGCCATGTCGCCGCCTTCGTGGTGCACGGTCGTCAGTCCATAGCGCGCAAACTGTTTGGAGATATGTGCCATGCCGTCGCGTTCGCGCTTCTCGCGCTCGGCCGCCGAAAATTGCGGGCGACTGCCGGCGGCGTTCAGCAGGTTCATCGCCCGGTCCGTGACACGCCCGGACAGCTCACCGTCGTCCCGCTTATCGAACGTGCCACCGGCGGGATTGGGTGTGCCCTTGGTGATCCTGGCCAACTCGAACGCCTTGCTGTTGTAGAACGCGGTATGGCCACCGCGATGACGCACGATCACGGGATGCTCAGTGCTCACCTGATCCAGATCACGCATGGTGAGTTGCCGCTTGTCCTTGAGCTTCGTGTCGTCGTGGAAGTAGCCTGAGACCCACGTGCCGGGCGGTGTGGAGCGGGCTCGCTCGCGCAGTTTCTCGATGATGCTCTGAATCGAGACAAATTCCACCTCGAACGGATTGCCCACGAGCACCTCGTACAGCAGCGTCGTGCCACCCGCGTGATTGTGGGTGTCGATGAACCCCGGCACGACGGTCATGCCTTTCACATCGATGATGCGGGTGCGCTTTCCGGCTAACGCGCGCATGGCCGCTGTGCTCCCCACGGCCGCGAAGCGATGGTTGCTGACGGCAAACGCCTCGGCGCGCGGCATGGTCGCGTCCACGGTGTAAACCTTGGCGTTGATCACGATCAACTCCGGATCGACCGCCATGGCAGGAGCACGACGCGATATCGTTGCGCCAAGCCAGGACGGCGTGATCGACGCCGCTGCGCCGGCTAGGGACCATCCCATGAACTCGCGACGTGAGCGACGGTGGGTCATGACAACTCCGGTGGCTGATGGTGTGATCGCTGACTGCTCTGGTGTTCAGGCGAACGCTGTGCTTCCACGCTGTGCTGCTCACGCGCACCGAGCACCACCGCGGCCGTCATATCCCCCGTCACGTTCGCGGTGGTCCGAAACATGTCGGGAATGGTGTCGACGCCGAACATGATCCCCGCACCTTCGATGGGCAATCCCGCAGACATCAACACGGGCACCATGGCAATGATCGTGCCGCCCGGAATACCGGGCACTGAAAAGGAGACCACCACCGCCGTCAGCGCGATCGTGGCGAGTTGCGCGGGGCCCAGTGGAATGCCGTACAGATAGGCGATGAACACAATGGGGACCGTTTGGCCAACGCCTGCACCAATGCGAAAGGTGGAGGTGAGCAACGGCACCAGGAATCCGGCGATCTGCGGTGGCAGCTTGAGCGTATCGCGCGTGGCGGTGATCATCGCCGGCAGCGCCGCCAATGAGGACCGTCCGCTGAACGCCATCGCTTGTGCGGGCAGTGCGGCCTGCGCAAAGGTGCGCAACGAAATGCGACCACCGATCACGGCTACGGGATAGAGCAGCACGATCAGCAGTGTCGACAGCACCGACACAACGGCGATGTACGCCGCCAGTGCACCGGCCGCCCCAAGCCCGAGCTTCGCTGCCAACGGGACGGCTAAGGCGAATACGCCAATCGGCGCCAGCTTCAGGACCCAATGCACCACAGTGATCGACGCGTCGAGAATTCCGTGCATGGGCTGCAAGACCGCCGCGCGGTGCTGCGCACCGATGTGTGTGAGCGCGATACCGAACACGAGCGAGAAGATGATCAGCGGCAACATGGCGCCGTCGGCGGCTGACTTGATCGGATTGGCTGGCACGAGCGTCACCAGCCATTGTCCGAAGGAGGGCATTGCCGCCGTCTCCGTTGTAGCCGCTGCGCTGGCGCTGGCGCGAAGCGCGGCAGACGCTGCGGGATCGATCGTGATCATCGAGAAGACGGGGCCTGCGACCAACACGCCGAGTGTACAGGCAATCGACAGGCAGATCAGCATAAACAGCAACGCGCGCCCACCGAGCCTGCCGATGGTGCGCGCGTCTGGTGCGGTGGCCACGCCAACGATCAAACTCGAAACCACGAGCGGGACGATCGTCATGCGAATGGCGTTCACGAACAAGGTGCCAAGCGGCTCGATCACGCGAGCCAGTGTATCGAGTGCTGCGCTCTCGGTCACCGAGACCGCCACGCCGAGTGCCAGCCCGGTGATCAGAGCCAGCAGGACTCTCGTCGTGGCGGACATCAAGCGACTACGTGAGCGACAGTGCCGCCGGCAACGCTGCCACCACGCCGCGCATTTCATCCGGCGTACCGATGCTGATGCGCACCCAGTCGTTGTATGGTGGGAACGCACGCCCGATCATATAGCCCGCAGCCAACATCTTGGTCTGCACTTTCTCGACGGGCAGCCCGGCATGAAAGAACACGAAGTTGGTTTGCGACACCGTCATCTTCCGACCCATGCCTTTCAGCGCCGTCTCCATGATCGCGCGGCCCTCGGCGTTGCGCTGCTTGCACATGGCTTGATACGCGGTGTCCTGAATCGACGCGATGGCTCCACGCGCACCGAACACGCCGGGCGCGCTGGTCACGAATCCCTGCAGGCGCGCCACGATATCGGGACGCGCAATCGCGAAGCCGGTGCGCAGTCCGGCCAGGCCGTGAATCTTGGAGGCGGTGCGAGAGATGATGACGTTCTCACCGGCCAGGACCATGTCGATCATCGACGTGTAGGTGGGGTCCGACACGAAGTCGTGATACGCTTCGTCAACCAACACCACCGATTTGCGCGACGCGTTGCTTACAAAGGAGCGCAGCCTGGTCGCATTGGTGAGCGTGCCGGTGGGGTTGTTGGGGTTGCAGACGAAGACCAAGTCGATCGCTTGCACCAAGCGACGATCCATGGCGTCGAGATCGTGTGCGTAGTTGCCATCGAGTGGTACTTTGTGCACGCGCGCGCCCATCATTTCGGCGTATCGCGGTAGCCCTTCGTAGGTGGGCCACGGCGTGAGGACTTCGCTGCCGTGCATGCCGTAGGCCAGCGCGACGATGGAGAGGACTTCGCCCGAACCGGCCGTCACCAACACGCACTCTTCGGGCACGCCAGCATGAGCGGCGTACACTTTGCGCAGCGCAGCCGGTGAGGCACCGCCATACAGGCTATGCTCCGACCACCGTTCGTTGATGGCCATCTTGGCTGACGGGGCCATGCCGTACGGGTTCTCGTTCGACGACAATCGAATCGGGCCCGCCGCTTTGCGCTCCAGCTGCATGTCGCGCTCATGCGCGAGGAACCCTGCTTCGGTGGTGAGACCATTCACGACCGACGGTGCGAGTTCAGGTGCGCCGAGTGCGGGCAAGAGTCGCGGCGTGGCGAGCGCGCCACCCGCCACGAGCCCGGATGACCTGAGCCATTGACGGCGCGAAAGCGGAGAGACGTTGAAGGGAGTCATGGTGCGGGCCTCGAGGAAGGGTGAGGGCGAACGGGGCGGGCGAACGGGGGCAGGGGTGCACGGGGCAGGGCTGCACGGGCGAGCGGGTAACACTTTACAATACGGCGTACAACGGCTCTTGGCGAGCCGGAGGGCGTGCGGCCTTCTCAGTCCGCTGCTACACTTGGGCCATGTATCCACAGATCACCATCGGATCGCTCCACGTCGCGTCCTTCTCAGTCATGCTGGCGCTCGCCTTTGTGGTCGGGTCACTGGTCGGCGCGGGGCACCTGCGATTTCTCAAGGTCGATCCGATCTTCGTCTGGAAACTCGCGCCATGGGCCGCCGTCGCCGGACTGGTCGGCGCGCAGCTGTATTCGGTGATTATCAACCTCGTGTGGGGCGGCATGGACCTGGCTACAGCGCTGGCCACTCGCGGTCAGGTGTTCTACGGCGGGTTGTTCGCCGGCGTGCTGGCGGCCCTGTGGCGCTTCCAAAAAGCAGGGTTGCCGCGCGTATGGCTTTTCGACTACGGCGTGTCCTGCATCGCGTTCGCGCACGTGGTCGGTCGCATTGGCTGCTTTCTGGTTGGTGACGACTACGGTGTTCCGACCACGGCGCCTTGGGGCGTCGCGTTCCCACAGGGCGCGCCACCAAGCACAGCCGGCTACCTGCGATCACGGGGCGTCGACATTGCATCAGATATCTCGGCGTCAACAGTGATGTCGGTACACCCGGTGCAACTGTACGAGGCCTCGGTGCTGCTGGTACTCGGTGTGGTGCTCTGGCGCGCCGCGCGCCGACCGCATCGCCCGTACGCGGTGCTGGCGATGTATGCGCTGGGCTACGGCAGCTGGCGATTCTTCATCGAGTTCTGGCGCCCGAAGAACGACCACCTCTTGGTTGGCCTGACGAGCGCGCAATTGATCAGTCTCGGTCTCGTCTTGGTCGGACTGGCGACACTGGTGCAAGGGCGCAGAGCACATCCGAGCATACCGACCGCCTAACGGCACAACGTCGCCGACACGCGCCTCCGTGGTCTCCGTGTCCTCCGTGATTCAAACACCAACAACACCTGCGTTCAATCACGGAGTTCACGGAGGACACGGAGGGTGCGCGATTCACAGTGCAGCGCACCCTAAAAGATCGACCTTCTTGTTTGTGAAGCGTGAGCGATTGACAGTGCAGCGCACCCTAAAACACCAATTTCTTATTCGTGAAGCGAGCGCGCCGACACGCACCTCCGTGGTCTCCGTGTCCTCCGTGATTCAAACACCAACGGCACCTGCGTTGAATCACGGAGTTCACGGAGGACACGGAGGATGCGTGATTCACAGTGCAG
>Ga0105048_10001582_pt1 | contig 36789 bp, 47 predicted proteins | sample MAT05_FD_78382 | JGI IMG/M metagenome (GOLD analysis project Ga0105048, IMG submission 78382) | Freshwater microbial communities from Lake Fryxell liftoff mats and glacier meltwater in Antarctica - MAT-05 | ecosystem: Environmental > Aquatic > Freshwater > Ice > Liftoff microbial mat | place... | reverse complement strand
TTCTTCGCCGACCTCAAGCAATACCGAGCCATCGCCACGCGCTATGACAAAACCGCTCGAAACTTCCTAGCAGCCGTCTACCTCGCCGCAGCCGTAATCTGGCTCAAATGACGACAGGCCCTAACTCTCGGGTCGAAACCCCGGGAGAATTCCATGCGCCTCGCACTCCGTACGTCTGTGTTCGCCATTGCCGCCGCGCTCGCCTTGCCGCTCGTGGCCTGTGCGCCGAAGGCAGAAGAGACAACGCCGGTTGTGGAAGCGCCTGCCGCTCCTGCCATTGCGGCCTTTACAGCCACAACGGATGTGCACCCGTTCACGATCGGCGCATTTCAGGCGGCGGCCCTGCGCGATGGCGCGCTCGCGTTTCCGAACGACAACAAGATCGTCGCGGTCAACAAGACGAAGGCGGATGTCGACGCCGTGCTGACCGAGGCCGGCCTGCCGACGGACATGCTGGAAGTTGCCGTTGATCCGCTGATCGTGCGCACGACCGACAAGGTGTTGCTGTTCGATACCGGCGCGGCCGCCCTGTTCGGGCCCACTGCCGGCAAGCTTGCGGCGACGCGCGAGGCGGCCGGCATCGACGCGGCGGCGGTCACCGATATCTTCATCAGTCATGCGCACGGCGATCACATCGGCGGCCTTGCTGCAGCCGATGGCGCCCTCGCCTATCCGAACGCCGCGATCCACATGTCCGCGAACGAGTGGACGGCGATGAAGGCGGACGCGAGCATGGCCAAGCTGGTCGAGACGATCACGCCGAAAGTGGTCGAGTTCCAGCCCGGCGCCGATCTTGTTCCCGGCGTGAAGGCCCTGGACATTCCCGGCCACACGGCAGGCCACTCTGCGTATGTTATCTCGTCGGATGGCGCTTCGATCATCTATCTTGGCGACATGGTGCACCATTCGATCATCTCGGTGCAGCAGCCCGACTGGCGTATCCAGTTCGATGGCGATGCGCCGACCGCAGAGGCAAGCCGCAAGACATTCCTGGATCAGTGGGCCGCGTCAGGCCAGCGCATCTTCGCGCCGCACTTCCCCTTCCCGGGCGTTGGCAAGTTCGAGACAAGGGATGGCCACATCGTGTGGGTCGCGGAGCAATAGGACAGCGCGAGCGGCCTGGCGCTGGATTGCTGAAGTTAAACCGAGGCGATAGGCCTCCCTGATGCCGCGTCTGCCGCCCCCGCCCGATCTCGACTTTGAGGAAGCGATCCCGCAATCGCGGGAGCATGGCGACGTCTATTTTTCCGGCGAAGGCCTGTCGGAAAAGCGCGAGGTATTCCTGCGCGGATGCGGCCTGCCGGAGGGCTGGGCGGGGCGCGAGCAGTTCACGGTCGGCGAGCTGGGGTTCGGCACGGGGCTCAACCTGCTGGCGCTGTGGGATCTGTGGCGGCGGCATCGACCATCGGCGACGGCGCGGCTGCATCTGGTGTCGTTCGAAGGCGCGCTGATTCCGCACGAGCACGCGGCGCGCATTCATGCGGCGTGGCCCGAACTGGGCGCGTTGTCTGCGCAGCTTCGCGAGCGCTGGCCGGATCGCGCTTGTGGGATGCGGCGCATCGCATTGCAGGACGGCGTGACGCTGACATTGGCGATTGGCGATGTTGCCGAGACGCTGCCGCAGGCGACGTTTGAGGCGGATGCATGGTTTCTGGATGGGTTTGCGCCGGCGAAGAACCCGGCGATGTGGACGCACGAGGTTCTGGGACATGTCGTGCGGCTGTGTGCGCCGGGAGCGCGCGCGGCGACTTACACCGTGGCGGGGCATGTGCGCAGGACGCTGTCCGGGCTTGGCTTTGCGGTTGAGAAAGTGCCGGGGCATGGCCGCAAGAAGGAGCGGCTGGAGGCGCGGCTTGGGACAGCTGCTATGCCTCGCGCGACGCCCAGGCGGGTGGCCATTATTGGCGCAGGCGTTGCGGGCGCATGGGCGGCGCGGGCGTTTCTGGATCGGGGATGCGCGGTCGACGTGCATGATCGGGCGGCGGCGCCGGCTTCGGGGGCCAGCGGGAATGCGCTTGCGCTGGTGATGCCGCGGCTGGATGCGGCCGATGGGCCGGCGGCGCGGGCGCTGATTGCGGCATGGCTGCATGCGCGGCGGGCATGGGCCAGCGTGGGTGACGATGCAGCGCAGACGCTGGATGCGATGCATCTGCCGCGTGGGTCGAAGGAGGTTCTGCGCTTTGCGAAGATCCTCGCCGATCCGCCGCTGGATTGTACGATCCTGCGTGGCGAGGGTGATGGCCTGGTGCATGTCGGCGCGATGGCGATACGGCCTGCGCTTGCGTTGCCGCGCTTGCTCGCGGGGGCGCACTTCCATGGCGGATCCGATGTGGCATCGCTTGAGGAGATCGAGGCCGACCTCATCGTGGTGTGCGCGGGCATGGGGGCTGCGGGATTTGCAGGACTTGGCGCGCCGCCGCTGGAGGGGCGACTGGGGCAGATCGAAAGCTGCGATGATGCCGGCGAGGCTTTCGCCATTGCGGATGGCGGCTATGCCGTTCGCGCGTTAGGCCAGCTTGTGTTTGGCGCGACGTTTGACGCGGCGGATGGCGAGCCGCGCGTGAGCGATGCGGCGCGCGTGCACAATCTTGGCGTGCTTGCGCGGTTGAGGGCGGACATTGTCCCGGGCGATCTGACTTCGCGCGCGGCAATCCGCGCAACGACGCAGGATCGCATGCCATTTGCGGGGGCGCCGGCACAAAAGGAAAAGGCGCCGGACGGAACTCCGGCGCCTTCAGGTCGTCTCCGCCTTATCGGCGGCCTCGGCTCACGTGGCTTTCTCTGGGCGCCACTGCTTGCCGAGATAGTCGCGTCGGACGCGTTCGGAGAACCCTCCCCTGTTGAGAGGAGCGTCGCCGAATGCCTTGACCCCGAGCGATTCCTTGTTCGCGCACTGAAGCGCGGCAGTCAGGACCCGCGCGCCTAGACGCTGGCCCCGGTATCACGTCGTCGGAGGCGCGCGATCTCATCGGAGAGACGGCGGTCGTCGTCGGTGACGAGTTTTTCGAGCACCTGCACGCGCTCCTTGAGCCGGCCAACTTCGTGGTGGAGATCGCCGACGACGCCTTGCACGGCATCGCCATCGGCGGACAGGCCGCGCGCCTTGATGCGCTCGCGCTCCAGGTTGTGCTTGCTGGTGAGCGTTGATGCGACGCCGCCAACGATCGCGGCGCCGAGCAGGAATTCGAATACGCCGATGGCCATGTCGCTATCTCCTCAGGTCGTCGCCGCGCAGGCGCTCGATATCGCCGGCAAGCTTGCGGTCGTCGTCGGTGGCCAGTTTTTCGAGCACAGCAACCCGTTCCTTGAGGCGCTGCAGCTCGCGCATGACTTCCGCCTCGGAGGCGCCTGAGACACGCTCCTCGCGCGCCATCTCGATCTTCAGTTTCTGCGAACGCAGGACGGCATTGGCGATGATGGCGGCAAAGCCGCACATGATGCCGAGGATAGGGATCAGGACGCCGATATCGTTCATCTGTATTTCCTGTTCAAACCGTCACGCATCAACACGCGTCAGACCCGGTCTTCGCGAAGGCGATTGATCTGGTTCGCCAGATTGCGGTCGCCATCCGTGGCAAGGCGCTCCAGAACTTCGACGCGCTGGCGGAGCCTGGCCACCTCCGCCTCGTTGGCGGCGACGATCGCCATGAGGCGGCTTGTGTCACCCCCGCCGGCTTTCAGGGCCATGCGCTTCTCTTCATGGGCGAGGCCCATGCGGACGATCTGCACGGCTGCAGACAGCACAATGCCGATGCCAATCAGGATCGAGATGGAGATCCATTCCATCATTTGGCTCCATCAGGCTTGTCGCGCAGCCGGTCGATCTCGCGCGAGATGCGGGCTTCGTCGTCGGTCATCAGCTTCTCGAGCACGATGATGCGCTGGTTCATGGCCGCCATCGTCCTTTCCATATCGGCGACCTGCGCCTTGAGTGCGGCGACTTCGGAGGAGGAGTCCGGCGCAGCCGGTCCCGACTCCATTCCGGCGCCCATGCCCCAGGCCTTCATGCTTTCCGCATCGAGGCCCCAGAATTTTGGATCCTTGAGGTGGGCCCAGTCGCCCCGGCCGGCGTGGCGGGCGGCGCGGCGAGCGCGCCAGGCTGCGCGCTTGGCTTCACGTTCGAAGCGCCACGTCTCGCGACGCTGGTTATTTCCGCAATTGCTGTCTTGCATGATGGCAGTCCCCTCCTCTTTACGGCCTAGCCGAGCAGCTTCTCGATCTCGGCGGACAGTCGGGCCTCTTCTTCGGTCTGCAGATTGGACAGCGGAACCCGGCGCGCTTCGCGCGGCTCGATGAAGCGCGGCGGTTTCTCATCGCGGGTCTCGCGTGTCGTGGGATCGACTGGCCTGGTCTCGTTCGTCATGGGCGGTTCTCCCTGGCCTGCTGCTGCGTGAGAGCTGTTGTGGCCCATGGATTTCAGGCGGGTGGCCGGCGATCGCGCAGACCGTCGATCTCGCGGGACAGACGGCGATCATCGTCGGTGACCAAGCGCTCCAGCACCTGCACGCGATCCGTCAGCCGATCGATCTGTTGCTGCATCTGGCTGACGATGGCGTCGTCCGCGTGAGAGCGGCCGCTCTGAAGCTCGGCGCGCTTGAGCTTGCCGTTCTGGACCAGCCACACGATGGCGACTACCATCGCGAAGGGAGCCGCAACTGCAATGACGCCTTCCATCTAGAGCCCCGCCGTCGTGTTGAGCGCCGCAAGCGGCTGCCAGTTGATGTCAAACCCGCAGTGGGGCGGGCAGCCGCGTTGGGCCATGCCCAGTGTAAGACCTTTTTCGCCAGGACCGAAGACGAAGGTCATCTCTCCGGCATTGAGGTGAACGACACCGAACCGCGTACCGACCGCCAGCGCCGAAAGTCCGAAAGCGAGCAAGGCGGCGGCGCATGCGAGCCTGATTTGTAATACGCGAGCCATGGTGTCCCTCTTCTATTTCTTTGGGGCTCAGTAGGTTCGTAGTCTTCTGCTCGGCGCTGCGGCGCGGGAGGAGGAGGAGGTTCGCGCAGCGCCGGTGTAGTCCAGCGTCGTCGTCTAGCGTCCTTCGAGATCCCGGAATTCGCGTTTGAGGCGCCATTCTTCCGAGGTGACCGCACGCTCCATGCGAGCCAGGCGATCGTCCATATCCTTGAACTTGTAGCGGATGTTCGAGAACGTTTCGCGGGGGCGATCGGAGACCGAGGTCCAGAAGCGTTCTTCATCCGGCGTCAGGTTGCGTGGGCGGTAGGGTTGGTAAGGCGTGATCGCCCAGACGACGAGGTAGACCGGGATGATGAAGCCGACGCCGGTGAAGAGAAGCACGGCCGCGCCAACGCGGGTGAGGGTCGGGTCCCAGCCCATGCGGTCGGCGATGCCGCCGCATACGCCGGCGATGATCTTCTCACGCGAGCGGTAGAGCCGCTTCGGGTTGGGCGAGGAGATGTAATCTTCACGCATCAGTTGATGTCCCCACGGGTGGATTGGGTCGGGCGCGGACGGATCGGAACGGCGTCAGGTTCGACCAGACGTTCAAGGGTCTCGATCCGGCGCTCCATCGTGCGGGCGGAGCGCCAGAGGTCCTCGAGCATTCGTTCGTCATCCTCGGTGAGGTTCTTCGAAGAACGGCTCTTCGAGATGTAGTGCAGGATCATCCACGGAAGGATGACGAAGAGAGAGACGATGGCGACAAGGCCAAGACTCATCCCGAAAGCAGTTTCAGACATCAGGCGCCCTCACCTTCGGCGGGTTTGCGGCGGACCGGAGCGGACGACGGGGCGGGAGCGGGAGCTCCACCACGGCGACGCTTGATCTCGGCCAGTTCCTTCTCGATCGACTCTTCGGCCGCCAGTTCCTGGAATTGTGCTTCCAGCGAGCGGTCGCCGACATTGATAAGGTCGGCATAGGCTTCCATCTCGTCGACCTTGCGCTCGATCTGGCCGTAGCGACGCATGGCCTCGTCGACCTTGTTGACCTCGATGCGCGAGCGCATCGCGATACGTTGTTCGGCAGCTTCGCGACGGACGACCAGCGCACGATGTTTCGTTTTCGCTTCGTCGAGTTTCGCTTGCAGCTTCTCCAGGTCGTCCTGGCGGCGAACCGAGACTTCCTCGATCGCTTTCAGCGCCTGGCGGCGGCTGTCGATCTCGCGCTCGGCGCGCTGCTTGGCGGAGAGTGCGCCGCGGGCGAGGTCTTCGCGCCCCTTTTCCACGGCGAGTTCGGCCTTGGCTGTCCAGTCGAGACGGGTCTGTTCGAGCGTGACGATGTCACGGTCGTATTCCTTCTTGTCCGCCATCGACCGCGCAGCGGCGGAGCGGACCTCGACGAGGCAGTCTTCCATTTCCTGGATGATCAGGCGGGCGATCTTCTCGGGATCCTCCGCCTTATCCAGCATGGAGTTGATGTTGGAATTGATGATGTCGGACAGACGGGAGAAAATGCCCATATCAGAACCTTTCGTAGTGCCTTCTCGGGGGTTGGTCTTCTTGTGGTGGTCTTTGTGCCGATGAAGTCAGAGGGGTCAGAAGAAGATGCGCGCGATCAGAAAGCCAGCGAGGAAGAAACCCCAGCTCTCGAACGGTCGACGACCAAGCCAACCACCGAACCGTCCCAGTGCGCTGGGCTTCTCGTAGGGGTCGCGGCTGTCGTAGTAGCGCATCTCTAGCTCCTGTATTCGCCGGTGTAGCCCCGGCATGAACAAGAGAATGCAACCGCCGTGCCAGTTTTTGAGTAACCATTCATCTGACTGATTTGATTAGCTTTTGTCCGTTTCGGTGGTGGCGCAATTCACGATTTTGGTGAATATCACCACGACACCTCTGGCGAATATCGCCAATACTGGGTATTTCTCGCCATATGGCTGCAGCCTCACCTCCCGAACTCATCGGCCAGTCGGCGAACTGGCTGGAAACACTCGAGAGGGTGTCGCTGGCGGCGCTGGTCGAGCGGCCGATCCTGGTGATTGGCGAGCGCGGGACCGGCAAGGAGCTGATCGCCGAACGCCTGCATTATCTCTCGCCGCGCTGGGACAAGCCGTTCGTGAAGGTGAATTGCGGCGCGCTTTCGCAGGACCTGCTGGATTCCGAACTCTTCGGCCACGAGGCGGGCTCCTTCACCGGCGCCACCAAACGGCGGCAGGGCCGGTTTGAGCAGGCCGATGGCGGCACGCTGTTCCTCGACGAGATCGCGACGGCCTCGCTGCAGGTGCAGGAGAAGCTGCTGCGCGTGGTGGAGTATGGTGAGTTCCAGCGGCTGGGCGGCGAGGACACGATCAACTGCGATGTGCGGATCGTGGCGGCCACCAACGTCGACCTGCCGGCGCGCGCGTCAGATGGGCGGTTCCGGGCGGATTTGCTGGATCGCCTGGCCTTTGACGTCATCACCATAGCGCCACTGCGGGCGCGGCCGGAAGACGTGATGCTGCTGGCGGATCATTTCGGACAGCGGATCGCGCGTGAACTGGAAGGCTCGTTCCCCGGTTGGGCCCGCGAGGCGCTGGAGGCGATGTGCGACCATGACTGGCCGGGCAATGTGCGCGAGCTGCGCAACGCCGCAGAGCGAGCGACTTTCCGGACGATGGCGTCGCAGGCCAATGGCGGCAAGCTCGGGCCTGTGACGCTGTCGGCCGACATGCTTGATCCGTTCAACTCGCCTTGGCGGCCGGGGAAGGAGATGTCCACCCCGCTTGCGCCGGCGCGGCCTGCACCAGTTGCGCCTGAGCCGGCGGCAGCTGTGGCAAAGGTCGATGCGCCAGCGCTGTCAGGGCCGGTCGATTTCAACGCGGTCGTGGCCGAACTCGAGAAGCGGATGATCCAGGCCGCGCTCGAGACGTGCGGCAATCACCAGAAGAAGGCGGCGGAATACCTGGGCCTGAGCTACCACCAGATGCGCGGGCTGTTGCGCAAGTATGGTTACGGGCGTGAGGGAATTGAATCAAATTCACCCGGTTCCGCCAACGGGACCGCAACCGGGAAGGATTAAGGTGTGGGCAAGGATATTCCATGCCCCTGCCCGCCCGGCTTTCCTTTCTAGATCTCGCCTTTGATCCGCTCGACGCCGCACAGGCGGCGCGCGCGATGGCCGATCGTGCGCAGCGTGGCGAGCGCTTTGCCTATGTCGCGACGCCTAATGTCGATCACATGGTGCGCCTGCAACAGCAGCCGGAGCTCTGCTCGCTCTATGCCGATGCGTGGCTGAACCTTTGCGACAGCCGCATTCTCGAACTGTTCGCGCGCGCCTCGAGGCTTGATCTGCCGTGTGCGCCGGGAGCCGATATCGTGGAGCTGCTGTTCCGCGAACATATCAGGGCGGAGGACACGGTGCTGTTCATCGGCGGATCGTTGGGGCTGGCGGACAAGCTGCGCGCGGATTTTGGATTGAACGATATGCGCTGGTTCAACGCGCCACACGGGCTGCGCACGAATGCGGACGCGCGTGCGGCGTGTGTGGACTTCATCCGCAGCAATCCGGCGGCGTACATCTTTCTTTCGGTGGGATCGCCGCAGCAGGAGATGATTGCGCGTGAAGCACGCGAGGCGGGCTGCACGGGCGTTGCGATCTGCTGTGGCGCGGCCCTTGAGTTCCTGTCGGGCGAAACGCAGCGCGCGCCGAAATGGATGCGGGCCTCGCGTCTGGAGTGGCTGCACCGGCTTGGCTCGGAGCCGGGCCGGTTGTGGCGGCGCTATATCGTGGACGGGCCGCGCATCTTCGGCATCTGGCGGCGCTGGAGTGCAGACCGGGGCCGATCTTCCGCCAACGCTTCCGCCGTGGCAGCGTCGTCCCGCTGAGGGGGCGACATGGCCAGCACGCGCCGGCTTCATTTGTATTGGGATCCCGAACTCGACGGCGCTTTCCGCCGTCGCTTCGAGCGCGCGCTGGGCGACCTGAAGGTCGACACGGCCGACGCAAGTGCGGTCGATCCCGATCCTGAAAATCCAGCCGTGACCATGGCGATCGTCTCTGCCCATGGCGGAGCCGCCCTGCCGCCGCACTGCGATGTCGTGGTGCAGGCAGGGCCGGGAGACTTTCCCGCGCACACCACCGCGCTGCGCCTGACCATCGAAGACGTCGAGACAGGATCGCGGCGGTGGACTCGGTTGGTCGAGCAGCTTCGCAGCAAGCTCGGCCTTGCGAGCCTTACCTTGCCGCCCGAGGATCTGGAAGAGCGCCTCAACGAAGCGAGCCGCCGGGCGCAGGAAGCCGAAAGCGCCCGCGACCGGCTGGAGCGCGAGCGTGACGAGGCGATACGCAAGGCCGCAAGGCTGGAGAACGATCTGGTCGCCCAGCGCAGCCGTGCGGATAATCTGCAGGTGCAACTTGGACAGCTCGATGCGATCAACCAGCTGAGCGCATTTCCGATCGCTTCGGTCGATCCGAAACTTCGCGAGCTGGTGACGCTGGCGCGCGAGCATGCCTGGCAGGCGAGACTGGCGGCGCAGCGCGCGATCGAACTTGCCGCGCAGCATCCCAACGCGCTCGCCTGGGGCAAGGCCACGCTCTACTCGGGCGAGACGATGAACGGCCGACCGCATGGCGCCGGCGTGATGTCATTCGTCGATGGAGACGGCGACATCGTCGCGTCGTATCGCGGCGCATTCGTCGATGGGCGGCGTAGCGGACATGGCGTTGGCCAATCCGGCGATGGGCTGGTGTGGTCTGGCCAGTGGCGCGGCGATGAAGCGTCAGGCTTCGGCGTACTCGAAGCCAGCGATGGCCGCCGTTACGAGGGCGATGTGACGCCCGGCAAGGACGGCGCACCCGTACAGAATGGCGGATGGCTCTGGACGCCTGACGCGCAGCCGGTCGAGCGGATCAAGGTCGAACCACGGCGCGCCCTGCCCGCGCCGGCGAAGTAGCTCGCGTCTAGCGCCAGCAGCTGATCGAGGATGCCGGCTCCGCAGGACATCAAAAATTCGGCGAAACCACTTGCCTGAATGACGCGACATGATACTTAAGTATTTACTTAAGTATTGGAGCCCGCCATGCAGGCCGCCGTTCTCGACCGGACCTTCCACGCGCTGAGCGATCCGACGCGCCGCGCCATGGTGCAGCGCCTGTCTCGCGGTCCGGCCAGTGTCAGCGAACTCGCCAAGCCGCTTGCGATCTCGCTGCCCGCCGTGATGCAGCACCTCGCCGTGCTTGAAGCGAGCGGCGTTGTCACCTCGCGCAAGGTGGGTCGCGTGCGAACGTGTCAGGTGGAACCCAAGGCGCTGGGCGCGGCCGAACGCTGGATCACGGATCGCCGTGAACAGTGGGAGCGCAAGCTCGACCGGCTGGGCGAGTATCTCGATGCGACTGCGAACGACAAGGAAGGAAAACCGGAATGAGAGCCTCGGAAAACAGCAACATCCATGTCGAGACTGTCGTGCTGGAACGCACCTATCGCGCCTCGCCCGCGCGGGTCTTCGCAGCCTGGCGCGATGTGGAGGCGCGCAAGCGCTGGAGCGTACCCTCGCCGGACGTCATCATCGTCTATGACAAGGCGGATTTCCGCGTCGGCGGGTTTGACGACTCGCGTTGCGGATCACCCGGCGACCTGCGCTTTCGCGCCTTTGTTCTCTATCTCGAGATCACCCAGGACCGCCGCATCATCTTTGCCGAACACGTGACCGAGGCAGGCATCGCGCGCGCTGCTTCCCTCATCACGGTCGATCTTGAGCAGAAGGGCGCGGACACGCTGCTGACGCTCACGATGCAGATCAGCTCCATCGACGGGCCCGAGATGCTGCAGGGCTATCGCGATGGCTGGACGCCGACACTCGAGAACCTCGCCAAAGAATTCTGAGACCCGATCAAGAGGACCACGCGCCCATGAGCACGCAGACATTGGCCAAGCCGCACTATGGAACATTCACCATCGAGCGCACCTATCCCCATTCGCCCGAGCGCGTGTTTCGCGCCTTCAAGGAGCCAGAAGCGCATTTCCGCTGGTTTGTATCCGGCGAAGGCTGGGAGATCGACGCCTACACGCACGATTTCCGGGTCGGCGGGCACGAGCACGGCCGCTTTCGCCCGACGGGCCAGACGTTCACGCTAAGCAATGACGTGCGGTATCTCGAGATCACTCCGGCCAAGCGTATCGTGAACGCCTACACGATGAGCATGGACGGGAAGCCCTTCTCGCATTCGCTGTCGATCGTGGAACTTTACAGCGACGGCAAGGGAGGATGCCGCCTCGTATACACCGAGCAAGGCGCATACTATGGCGATGCGAGCGACGTGAAGAACCGTCGTGCGGGATGCGAGGAACTGTTCGGCAAGCTTGATGCCGAACTGCGTGACCATCCCTGACGGACATTTGCCCCTGACGGACATTTGCGAGGAAGACCATGGCGCTGCGACTCTACTACCATCCCCTGTCTTCGTACTGCTGGAAGGTGCTGATCGCGCTTTATGAAACTGGCGTGCCGTTCGAGGGCGAGATCGTCGATCTGTCTGACCCGGAGGCGCGCGAACGCTTCGTGCGCATGACGCCGCTCGCCAAGTTTCCGGTGCTGGTCGATGAGGAAGCTAGCAAGGGCTTTCCGGAATCGAGCATCATCATCGAGTACCTTGCGATGAAAAATCCCGGCTCGGCGCGCCTGATCCCGGCGGATCGCGATCTCGCCCTGCGCGTGCGGCTGTCCGACCGCTTCTATGATCTCTACGTGCACGACAAGATGCAGCGCATCGTGGGCGACCGGCTGCGCCCGGCGGGATCGAAGGATCCGTTCGGCGTCGAGAAGCTGCGCAACGAACTTGAAGTGTCGCTATCGCTTGTCGACCGCGACATGGCGGAAGGCGGATGGGCGACAGGCCTCACCTTCACCATGGCGGACTGCGCGGCCGCCCCTGCGCTGTACTATGCAAACCAGGTTGCGCCGTTCGAGGACAGGCATCCGGGCGCCGCACGCTATCTTGAACGCCTGATGGCGCGGCCGTCCTTCGCGCGCGTGCTTGAGGAAGCAGCCCCCTACTTCGCGAACTTCCCGCGCGATTGATCAGCCGTCGAGGATGCTGGACAGGCGCGGCGGCGCGGGCTGGCCCTGACCCTGCGCCAATGCTGCGACGCTGTCCTTCTCTGGGCGGCGCGTAAGGCCGATCAGCGTCAGGAAGACGATGCCGAGGTCGACCGCGATCGAGGCGAACAGCGCGAGGAAGGCCTTGTCGTCGAAGACAAACGCGCCACCACCTTCATTGCCGTCATTGATGTCTGCGCCCACTGCTCCGGCGATCCAGCCGATAAGGCCGAAGAAGGCGGCGCGGGTGGCTTTCGGCCCTTCGAGAAACTCGAACTCGGGCGTCGCAACATCTTCCACGGCGCGGATCTGTGCGGCTGCCGCCAGCATCTTTTCGTTCAGCACCACATCCCAGCAATAGCCGGGATCCTGCGCGCGGGGCGGATCGGGGCTGCCGGGTCGCGCGGGATCAGGGCCGACCTCTGCGGCGAGTTGCGTAAGGCGTAGTGCAAACGGTTCGGCGTGCTGTGCGCGCAGATCATTGGCGGTGGTGGAGAATGCGCGCGCGTCTTCATGCAGTCCCGTGAACAGCGCCCGGCGCTCGGCTGACGGCAGGCGCGACGCCATCGCCAGCTTGTCGAGCACGGCGCGCTCTTGCGCAGGAATGTTGGCCGAGGCTGGCGGTGTCGCGCGCTTCACCAGTGCATCGACCTGTCGCTGCAAACGCTCGCGCTGGTCGGCGACGGCTGCAAACCAGGATGTGCGGGCCTCGGCGCCGAGGTTAAGCGCCCGGTCGGCGAACGTGAACCGCGAGCGCATCAGCGGTCCTTCGCCGGGCGTAGATCCGGGATGGTTGGCGCAGGTTCGCCCTTCGCGCGCCTCGATCTGCGCCCGTTCGCGCGCCATGGCGGCAGCCTCCGGCGTGGCGCGGTCCGACGTCTGCAGCATCGCCGAGGTGCGCGTGACGGAGGCGGACAGGCCCGTCATCGCGCTTTCGAACTGGCGCTCGGTGAACTCCTGGCCGGCCAGTTCCTTCCAGAAGAAGCCGTAGCCGAAACCCACCGACCAGACCGCGAACACCAGATAGAACCCGAAGGACAGTATCCGGGTGAGCAGCGGTGTTTCGGGCGCGACCACATGGTGGAGCGCGACCACCATGGCGCTGACGACGAACAGGGTCGTCGCGATGGTGAAGGCAAGTTCAAGAGCCGAGAGTTCGTTGTTGTCGGCGCCGGCGGCGCGCAGGTCGGCAAAGCCGAGGCCGGTCGCGAGGACGGACAGGAAGATGAAACCCCAGAGGGCAAAGCCGGTGAGCCCGCGAAGACCGAACGGCGCAGTGAGCCAGCGCAACGCGCCTCGCTTTGCACCCTCGCCGCTCGCCTTGCCCGCCACGTGTGGCTCCCCGAGGCGCACAGTGCCCCCTGCGCATTGCCCGAAAGTGGCCGAGGTATGTCAACAGCCATTCGTCACGATCTCGGTGCGCAGTCGCCGAATCGATCCGTGGTCGAACAAATTGCAGCGAATCCGGTTCTGGCACGGGCCGAGGGCGCAGGAATCCTCAGCAAGTTGCTCTGTGAAAAGGACTCACCCCCCCTTTTGTGCAAAAATCCCTTTGATCGTGGGGTTTTTTCTTCGTCGGCTGGCCCGGATTACCCCGGATAGGCGCGATGATTGATGGGCAGGCGCCATGCGACGACAGTCTGCGATGACGGGGAGGTTTCGCTCCCGGAAGGACGCCGAACAGGCGCTTGCCGAGATCATCGAGGATGGCGGTAGTCCCGCTGATTTCCGGATCGACGAGCACGCACTTGGCGGATTTGTGATCACGATCCTCGAAGACGACGGCTCGGGCGTCGCTGGCGTCCTCGGCGCCTGAGTTCCCGGCGCCTGCCGCCTATAATGTCCCGTTTGGGACCGTAAGCGCCGCATTTTCGTTGAATGGTCGGCTGGGTCCGGTATCCCGCTTGGGATGACCATCGACGCACCCTCCATCGGCCGCATCGAGAACGGTGAGCACCTGCTCCCGGTGCGCGTCTATTACGAGGACACCGATTTCACCGGCGTCGTCTATCACGCCAATTACCTGCGGTTTTTCGAGCGCGGCCGGTCCGAGATGCTGCGCGTCATGGGCACGCCGCCTGACCGCGAGGACCATGGCGCGTTCGCCGTGACCCGTCTGACGATCGATTATCGCGCGGCGGCCCGAATCCACGAGGAGCTGGTGGTGCGCACCCGGTTCGAGGGGACCAAGGGTCCGCGCCTGATTTTCCGTCAATCGATAACACGCGGTGACGCGGTGCTCTGCGAAGCGGAGGTCATTGCCGTAGCGATCCACCCTGACGGCCGGGTTCGTAAACCTTCCGCAACAGAATTGGCCCATTGGGAGGCATACAAGACACACTCCCTGAATGGCCTCTGAAGCCCCGGGGAATCGCCGGTATTGACCTTCATCTCGCCTAATTTCGAAACCAGAAGCCATTCATAAGCTTGCGAAAAGGGGCGCATCTGCAAGCGATTAAGCGATGCCGCCCGACCAATGAGAGGCCCTAATGCCTGAAGCCCTTCCCGACGCCGTCGGAGCAAGCAACAACAGCTCGATCTTCGCCCTGTCACTGCCGGCAGAGCTGACGTTCGCAATCGTCGTCGGCGTGGTGGTGGTGCTGTTCATCGCCTCCGTGTGGTCGTGGGCGGTTGCAGTCGAGAAATTCTTCACCGTCTCGGCCGTCCGCTCACGCGCCAAGCGCCTGGAGCAGGCCTTCTGGGCCGGCCAGCCGATGGAAGACATGGACAGCCGCATCACAGACCGTTCCGCTGAAGCCTTTGCGCGCGTGTTCGCCGCCGGCCAGCGCGAATGGCGCGACAGCCGCCGCGGCCAGCCGGGCGACGACACCAACCGCCAGATCGTGGAACGCGCCGGCGCCGCCATGGACGCCGCCGCCAACCGCGAAACCCAGCGCCTCGAATCGGGCCTGCCGACGCTGGCGATCATCGCCTCGACAACCCCGTTCATCGGCCTGCTCGGCACCGTGGTGGGCATCATGCGCTCGTTCCACGACATCGCATCGCAGAACGCCACCAACATCACCGCCGTCGCGCCGGGCATTTCCGAAGCGCTGTTCGCGACCGCGCTTGGCCTCTTCGCCGCCATCCCGGCGCTGATCTTCTACAACAAGTTCTCCAGCGACGTGTCCGCCCTGTCTGAACGCATGTCGAACTTCGCGCAGGAAGTGTCGGTCCGGCTCTCGCGCCGCCTCAACGAGCGCAAGGAAGCCTGATCATGGCGATGCTGATCAAGAACGGCAAAGGACGCGGCGGCCGGCGCAGGCCGATCGCCGACATCAACGTGACGCCGATGGTGGACGTCATGCTGGTGCTCCTCGTCGTGTTCATGATCACCGCGCCGATGCTGGCGGCGGGCGTCAACGTCTCGCTGCCGAAAGTCAGCGCGGAACAGATGCCGCCGGAAACCGAACGTCCGCTGGTCGTCACCGTCGACAAGGATGGCGGCGTCTATGTCAACGAGCGCAAGGAAACGATCAAGCTGAAGGAGCTTGCTCCGCTGCTCAAGGCGCTGGCGGAGAACAATCTGGAGAAGCGCGTGTTCATTCGCGCCGATCAGGATGCGTCCTACGGGTCTGTCGTGACCGTGCTCGCCCTGCTGCAGGAAGCCGGCTTCCGGAACGCCGGCCTGCCCGTCGATCCGGCCGAAGCGCGCCGCATCCGAGATGGAGGTTGATCGCACCGGAATGCGAACTGGCTCCTCCATGAATTCCGGCACGTCCCTGCCCGCGACCTTCTTCTCGCTGGTTGCACATGCTGGCGTGGTGCTCGCGGGCCTGATCACCATTCCTGTCGCAACATCGTCCGAGATCGTGAGCACGCCGATGGTCTATATCCCAATCGAACTCGTGACGATCGCTGACACAACCAACATCGCGCCCGTCTACGAGCAGGTGGAACAAGAGAAAGACGTTCCGGTTGAACCGGAGGCGGCCGCCGCGCCCGCCCCAGCCGCAGCCGCACCTGAGCTTGAAGACACCATCGCGCTCGATCCGCCCAAACCGACGCCCCCGAAGGATCAGCCCAAGCCGGCGGCCAAGCCCGCGCCGCCCTCGAAGTCGCTTTCCAGCGAACTCGACGACATTCTCGCCAGCGTTTCCAAGGACACGCCTGCGCCGAAGCGCAACAATCCCAACGCCGATCCGGCCAGCGGCGCCACGGGCCAGCCGCGCATTGGCGTCGGCGACATGAAACGGATGACGGCCTCGATCACCGACTACATTCGCTCGCAGCTGATCGCCAACAGGTGCTGGACCGACCACAGCGACATGGCGGATGCGCGCCGCCTGAAGGCCACTTTCCGCGTCTGGTTCGGCCGTAACGGCAAGTTTTCGCAGCCGTACCAGCTGGTGAACCCTGGCCGCGAACCGGCGGGAGACGTTCCGCTGCAGACCTTCATTGCGCACGGCCGCCGCGCGCTGGATATGTGCAACAAGATCGGCTGGGTTGTGCCTGAAGAATACTTCAAGCTGCCACAGCCTCAACCTATCGACATCGAATTTCTGCCCAAGATCGCAACACAATGATGCGGTTCTGGAACTGTCTGGCGGGCCCGCCCATTCCGGACAGTGGACTTAAACTGGGACCACGCGGAGGATCGCCGCCATGCGCTTACTGACCATTCTCACAGTCGCGATTGCCTCGCTTGTGCTGCCCGCCGCTCCGGCCGTGGCCCAGCCTCCGCTGCAGGTGCAGGTCGTGGGCGAGGAATACGTGCCCATGCGCATCGCCATTCCCGATTTCGACGCCGAAGGCCCGGGCGCAACTGACGTCGCGCGCGATCTCGCGGATGTGCTGCGTTCTGACCTCTCCTCCTCGACCGCCTTTTCGCTTGTGGACAAGGCTGCCTTCATCGAGCGCGATCTCGACATCGCCTTGCCGCCGACGTTCGGCGACTGGTCGGTGGCAGGCGTCGCCGCACAGGCGCTCGTTGTCGGCAAGATCGTGATCAACCCCGGATCGAACACGCTGACCGTCCAGTTCCGTCTCTACGATGTGTACGGACAGTCCCAGCTTGTCGCGAGCGAGTACTCTGTCCCGACGCCGCTCAACTGGCGCCGCCTCGCTCACAAGGTGGCGGACGATGTCTATGCGCGCCTGACGGGCGACGAGGGATATTTCGACAGCCGCATCGCCTTCGTGTCGAAGACGCCGGGCGAAGAAAGCCTGCGTGGACGCCTCGCCATCATGGACCAGGACGGCGCGAACGCTGAGTTCCTGCTGTCGGGCTTCAGCGCGGTTATCAACCCGCGCTTTTCGCCGACTGAACAGATGATCCTCTACGGCGCCTATGTGCCGGATCCGAAATACCCGCAGGCGACGCTGCTGCGCACCTACCTCTATGACATCAGCACGGGCCGGCAGGAAATCCTGGCCGAGAACCCGAACTCGATGGAGTATTCGGCGCGCTTCTCGCCAGATGGAAAGTCGATCGCCTTCAGCCGCTCGGTGAACGGCAATGCCGACATCTACGTATTCGATCTGGCGCGCGGCACGGAACGTCGCCTGACCCGCGACAGCGGCGTCGACACCTCCCCGTCCTTCTCGCCCGACGGCAAGCGGATCGTGTTCGAGTCCGACCGCGGCCTCGGGCCCCAGCTCTACATGATGAACGAGAATGGCGAGGCGATGCAGTGCCCGAATTCGGGGACGCGCGAGGCCGCCTGCCGCATCTCGTTCGAAAGCGGCGCGCGCTTTGGCGATCCGGTGTGGTCGCCGCGCGGCGACTGGATCGCCTTCTCGGTCCAGCGCCGTGGGCAGTTCGCCATTGGCGTCATCCAGCCGGACGGCAAGGGCATGCGGGTGCTCAGCGATGGCTATCAGGACGAAGCGCCGAGCTGGTCGCCAAATGGCCGGGTCATTGTGTTCCAGAGGACACAGGCCAAGGGGGCCGGTCCCAAGCTTTTCAGCGTCGACCTGACGGGACGGAACACGCGCCGAATCGCGACCCCGCGCGACGCGACGAACCCGACATGGGGCCCGTTGCTGAGATAGGACTTGCGACTGGTCAGTATGCTGACCGTCCAAAGAGGCGGCTGATTTGCAACAGGTGATCGAGGGTTGACCAGAGTGGCCGAAATACACGCTTCGGCTACATTACCCGATTGCAATCATACCTCTTCTTTGCCACAAAAAACCCCGAAGTATATTGCTGCTTCGGGGCAGCATCACGCCCTACGGGGTTGCAATTCGATTGCAATTCACCGGTAGTGTCGGGGATCGGATTAACGCGCCTTCTTGGGGGGCGCGAATGGAACAAGGAGACTACAACATGATGCGGTCAATCAGCCTCTCAGCTCTCGCCACCGCGGTGATGATCACCGTTTCGGCCTGCGCTTCCAACCCTCCGCCGGAGCCCGAGCCCGCTCCTGCCGCCAATGAAACGGCCGTCGTGACGCCGCCGCGCGTCTCGCCGCCGCCGTCGCCGCCGGTTGCCCCGACACCGTCGGGCCCGGTCGCCGGCTCGCGCGCCGACTTCTCGGCCAAAGCCACGGATCGCGTCTATTTTGACTACGACCAGTACAACCTGGACGACGCCGACCGCCGCGCTCTCGCTGCTCAGGTCGCCTGGCTGAAGCAGTACCCGACGACGCGCGTTGAAGTTCAGGGCCACGCCGACGAGCGCGGCACTAAGGACTACAACATCGCCCTCGGCGGTCGCCGTGCGGGCGCTGTCGCCGCCTATCTCAAGGCGCAAGGCATCGCGGAAGGCCGCATCCAGACCATCTCGTTCGGCAAGGACAAGCCGCTGGATACCGGCCATGACGAGTCCGCCTGGGCTCGCAACCGGAACGCCTTCACGAACGTGATCGTGGAAGCGATCAGCTAGTCTAACCGTATGCAGTCCGCCGCCCGGCTTGCCATAATTATGGCACGGGCGGCGGATAGCTTTCCGGACATGATGCGGACACATCCCCTTTCGAACCAGGTACTTGCCGAGCAGGCGCGCCTTCTCCGCCTGCACACTGGCCGCCCGCGCGCGCGCGCAGCCGCCAAACCCCTCCCGAAGCCGACTTTCTGGCTCCACCTGCTGTTCGGCCTGGCCATTCTGACGGCCGCCGCGATGGTCGCCCCCCGGGCGGATGCGCAGGTATTCTCATCCCAACCCTATGTTGCAGCGCCTGACCCCGCGGTTGAGCAGCTGCGCCTGCGTGTCGAAGCGCTCGAGGCAGACCTCAAGCGCGTCATCGACCAGGCCGAAACGCTCGGCGCCGCGCTTGGCGATGCACGTCGCGTGGCTGACGAGGCCGATATCGGCCGCCGTCAGGCCCAGGCCGAGCTGAAAGCGCTGTCAGATCGCGTCGAGGCGCTGGAAGACCAGTTGACGGACGCGGCAGCTGCCGGTCAGGACGCCAGTGCAGGCGGCGCGATCGCGCTGACGCCGGCAGGTCCTGCTGCTGCCCCTGCGATAGACGTTGCGGCACTGCCCGCAGACGAAGCCGCCCTGTTCGAGCAGGCCAAGGCGCTTCTGCAGAACGAGGGCAACTTTCCCGGCGCACAGGCGGCGTTCGGCGTGTTCCTGAGCAAGTTCCCCAAGAGCAAGCAGGCGGGAGACGCCCAGTACTATCTCGGCGAGTCCCTGCTCTATCAGGACAATTACACGGATGCGGCTGCCGCCTACGGCAAGCTGATCAAGGACTATCCGCAATCGTCCAACGCGCCGACCGGACTTGTGAAGCTGGCGCGCTCGCTGCGCCTGATGGGCAATACGGCGCAGGCCTGCCGCACGCTTTCCCTGATGTCGCAGAACTTTCCCAAGGCTTCGGCGGTCGCCAAGCAGCTGGCTGACCAGGAACGCCAGCAAGCCAAGTGCGCCTGAACGCTGGCCGCCAGCGCCCCGGCAGGACGCCGTGCGGGCGCGGCATTCGGACCTGAACCTCAGTTAGGGCCTGTTCAGGATTAGCGAACCAAGATCTGGAAGTTACAGCCTCCGGCATCGGCCAGAAACAGACAGGTTGATTCGTGCTGCTTCAGAAACGCGCCTCCGGCTTTGCCGCATTGATCCTCGCCGCCCTTGGCGCAGCCGCTCTCACCGCTGTGGCGCAACCGCCGTCGGCGGAGCGCGTGCGCGGCGGCATGTTCGACGCTTCCGACCCCGCCGGCATCGCGCGCTTCATGGAGCGCACCGGCTATCGCGTGGAACTGCGCGCCGACGCCAAGGGAGACCCGGTGATCGCGGGCCGGATTTCGCGCAGCGACTACCTCATGCAGTTCTACGAGTGCGAGGGCGGCTCGTTCTGCAACTCGGTGCAGCTGATCGTGCAGATTCCGAAGCCGGCATCGCTGAATGGCGACACGGCCAACGCGTTCAACGCCCGCTGGCGCTATGTGCGCATCACGTTCGACCAGGCACAGGCGAAGCTGCAGATGGACATCAACCTTGATGCCGGCGTCACGGCCGACAATCTTGAGGATACGCTCGACATCTGGCGGCAGCTGGTCGAAATCTTCGAGCGTGAAATCGTCGGCGCACGTTAGGGTCACCACTCCAGGCGGAGACAGTCATCTCTCCCCGCTGGCGCGGCGCATGCGCGAGGCGCTGCGATACGGCTTCGATGCTGACGAGCCGCCGCGCGATTTCAGCTCCAATGGATACACGTCCAAGCTGATCCTGGCCGTATCGGGCGGGTCTGACTCGATGGCGATGCTGGCTCTCGCGGCCGAAATCCATGCGCTGGGCTGTGGGCTCTGGCCCCTCGCAGTGACGATCGATCACGGGCTTCGACCGGAAGCCGCCGCCGAGGCCGAACAGGTGGGACAGACCTGCAAGCAGCTCGGCGTTCCCCACTCCATCATTCGCTGGGAGCGAAGCGAAACCGGCCCGGTCAGCCAGGCGGACGCCCGGCGCGCACGGCATTCACTGCTGGCCAGATGGGCGGCCGCGCGCGGCATATCCCAGATCGCGATGGCGCATACGCGCGATGATCGGCTCGAAACCTTCCTCATGCGCGCACGGCAGGGATCGGGTTGGTATGGGCTTGGCGGCCTCATGCCGTATGCGCATTCGCCCGTGTGGCCCGACGGCGGCGGCCTGCGCATCTTCCGCCCGCTGCTGGCGTTCCGGCGGGAGGAATTGCGCGACCACCTGCGCACGCGTGGCATCGAGTGGATCGAGGACCCGTCCAACCAGTCCGAGAAGTATGAGCGGGTGCGGATGCGGCGGCTGGTCAATCGCATGAGCGCTTCGACCCGGGACAAAGCCATCCATACCTTGGACCGGCTGGCGCAGATGCGGGTGGCGACCGCCAAGGCGGCGTTCCGGTTGTTGAATGATCATGTCCACAAGCGAGGCGAGGCGGCGGACATCCACCTTGATGCGCGCGAACAGGTCGGCCCCGAGGCGTGGCGGCGGTTCATCGAGGCGATGGTGATGGCGGCCGGCGGAGGCAGCCTTCCCCCAAGAGGCGAGGCCCTGACGCGCCTGCTGGATCGCATCGCGACGCGCGACCCGGTGCTGGAGCGGGGCGTGACGCTGGCTGGCGCCAAAATCCGTCTTGGGAAAGGGGCTTTGCTGACTTTCAGCCGCGCGCCGCCACGGGGCGAACGGGCGGGAAGCCCCCTCGCGACGCCCGACTGGGCACGGGCTGGCTGGCTGTTGTGGCCGACAAATCTGGGTCCGCTGAGGGTCTGAACGACCGTATCGGAGCCGGATCGGCAAAAAGACGCACGAAAGTGACAGCCGCTTAACGGTTCAGCACTCGTTTTCACGGCATAACGGACCTATCTTGTCGGGCTAAAGCCCAATGAAAGGCCGCGTGCATGAACATGCGCAATCTGGCGCTCCTCGGCGTCGTGTTGTTCCTCCTGATCGCGCTGGTGACAGTGATGACCACCTCGTCCGGTACGGGGGGGGCCACCGAGATCAGCTATTCCGACTTCCAGCGCCAGGTCGATTCCGGCGCCATCAAGGAAGCCACGATCAAGGGCAACAAGGTCACCACCACGGTGAACGGCCAGCGCCAGGTCGCCGTGTTCCGTGAAATGGAACTCGACTTCGCCAGCAAGCTCCAGGGCAAGGGCGTCAACGTCACGGTTGAAGACGCCGAGTCCGGCGGCACCATTCTCAGCTACATCATCTCGGCCCTGCCCCTGATCTTCATCGTGGGCCTGTGGTTCTTCCTGATGCGCCAGATGCAGGGTGGCGGCGGACGCGCGATGAGCTTCGGCAAATCGAAGGCGCGGCTGCTGACCGAGCGCCATGGCCGCGTGACTTTCGACGACGTCGCGGGCGTGGACGAAGCCAAGGAAGAACTCGAAGAGATCGTCGACTTCCTCAAGGACCCTTCCAAGTTCCAGCGCCTTGGCGGCAAGATCCCGAAAGGCGCGCTGCTGGTCGGCCCGCCGGGTACGGGTAAAACGCTTATTGCTCGTGCCGTCGCCGGCGAAGCCAATGTGCCGTTCTTCACCATCTCGGGCTCCGACTTCGTCGAGATGTTCGTGGGCGTTGGCGCAAGTCGCGTGCGCGACATGTTCGAGCAGGCGAAGAAGAACGCGCCCTGCATCATCTTCATCGACGAGATCGACGCTGTCGGCCGTCACCGCGGAGCCGGTCTCGGCGGCGGCAATGACGAGCGCGAACAGACGCTCAACCAGCTGCTGGTTGAGATGGACGGCTTCGAGGCCAATGAAGGCATCATCATCATCGCGGCGACCAACCGCCCCGACGTTCTTGACCCTGCCCTGCTGCGCCCCGGTCGTTTCGACCGTCAGGTGACTGTCGGCAATCCGGACATCATCGGCCGCGAGAAGATCCTCAAGGTCCACATGCGCAATGTGCCGCTGTCGAAAGACGTCGAGCCGAAGACGATCGCGCGCGGCACGCCGGGCTTCTCCGGCGCGGATCTCGCCAACCTCGTCAACGAAGCCGCCCTTCTTGCAGCCCGCCGCGGCAAGCGCTCTGTCAGCATGCGCGAGTTCGAAGACGCAAAAGACAAGGTGATGATGGGCCCCGAGCGGAAGTCCATGGTCATGACCCAGAAGGAGAAGGAGGCGACTGCGGTTCACGAAGCCGGGCACGCCATCGTCAACATCCTGGTTCCGGGCAACGACCCGCTTCACAAGGTGACCATCATCCCGCGCGGTCGCGCGCTGGGCCTGACATGGTCGCTGCCGGAAGCTGACCGCCTGAGCTACACCAAGACCTGGGCTGAAGCGAAAATCGCGATGGCCTTCGGTGGACGTATCGCCGAGCAGCTCGTGTACGGTGAGGATCACCTCAACACCGGCGCATCGAGCGACATCACGCAGGCGACGAGCATTGCTCGCAGCATGGTCACCGAATGGGGTATGAGCGAACTGCTCGGGCCGCTGCGCTATTCGCCGAACGAGCAAGAGGTGTTCCTTGGCCACTCGGTCACGCAACGCCAGAACGTTTCGGGCGAGACCGCCAAGCTGATCGACCAGGAAGTCCGCCGCATCGTCACAGACGGCGAGAAGAAGGCGCGTCAGGTGCTGACCGACAACCGCCATCTGCTCGACCAGCTGAGCGCGGCGCTGATGGAATACGAAACGCTGAGCGGCGATGAAGTGAGCGAGCTGTTCAAGGGCAACCGCCCGGATCGCCCGGACGACACGCCTGTCGGCCCGACCTCGGCCGTGCCGGTTATCAAGAAGAAGCCGAAGTCTGACGGCTTTGGCGGCGCCGAGCCGGAGCCGCAACCGAGCTGATCAACGCGACAGTGAGTTATGCGAACGGCGGTCCTTATCGGGCCGCCGTTTGTGTTTGTGCGCTGGCGTGACATTCTCCGGCCCGAACCCGGGCGGAGACGTTTCATGAAATCGGCAAGCTGGATTCTGGCGCGGGCCGTGTGCGGCGCGTTGGCGGTTGTGGTATCGGCGGGCTGCGCGCACGAGACGCCTGCCGCCGTCACGCAGAAGACCGAAGCGATGGTTGCCGCGGCCGATCCTCTGGCGGTCGAGGCGGGGCTCGAGATACTGCGCGCGGGCGGCAGCGCGATCGACGCAGCCATTGCAGTTGAACTGACGCTCGGACTGGTGGAGCCGGAATCGTCGGGCATCGGTGGCGGCGGATTCCTCATCCACTATCGTGCCAGCGACGAAGCCATCGACGCCTATGACGGTCGCGAATGGGCGCCGGCGGGCGCAACGCCCGACATGTTCATGGTCGACGGCAAGCCGATGCCGTTCGAAACGGCGCAGGCGAGCGGCAAGGCTGTGGGCACGCCGGGCCTCATCGCGATGCTGAAGCTGGCGCACGACAGCCATGGCCGCCTGCCTTGGGACAGGCTGTTCGCACCGGCGATCAGGCTGGCGGAGGATGGCTTTGTCGTCGGCCCGCGCCTTCACAACAGCTTCGTGCAGTACAAGGATACGCTGACGGCCGATCCTGAAGCACGCGCGCTTTATCTTGATGCGGCGGGAGAGCCTTGGCCGCAGGGCCATGTGCTGAAGAGCCCCGCCTACGCAAACACGCTGCGTGCGATTGCAACCCAAGGCCCCAGGGCGCTGACGCAGGGTGCGATCGCGCAGTCCATCGTGGCATCAGCGCAGCGTGAGCCGCGCGCGGGCACGCTGCAGCTTGCAGACCTTGCCGCTTACACGCCGCGCAGGCTGGAGCCGCTGTGCGCACCATTTCGTGTGTACCGCGTCTGCACCATGCCCTCGCCCAGCTCGGCCAATGCGATGCTGTCGATCCTCGGCCTCTATGAGCGCGCGCGGCCTCAGCCGGATGGTCCGCACAACGCGGATGACTGGGCGGCTTATGTGTGGGCGAGCCGGCTCTCCTATGTTGATCGCGACCACTACATGGCTGACGATCGCTTCGTGACGACCCCGACGAAGGAGATCGTCGCGCCATCCTATCTTGATCAGCGCGCGGGATTGATCGATCTGGCCAAAGGGCCAGCGGCGATTCCGGTTGGGGCGCCGGCGGGAGAGACGCTGCGCCAGCGCTGGGGAAGCGAGGTCATGCAGGAACATGGCACGACACATCTTTCCGTCGTCGACCATGACGGCAATGCGGTTTCGCTGACGGCGACCATCGAGTCCGAATACGGCGCGCACCGCATGGCGTCGGGTTTCTGGCTCAATAACCAGCTCACCGATTTCTCGTTCGAGCCCGTGATCAACGGCAAGCCGACGGCCAACGCGGTTGCTGCGCGAAAGACGCCGCGCTCGTCGATGTCGCCGTCGATCATCACGGACAGGGACGGCAAGCTCGTGATGGTGGCGGGCTCCATGGGCGGAAGCACGATCATCGCTTCGGTCTCGCGCACCATCATAGGCGTGCTGGATTGGAAACAGTCGCCCCAGGAGGCTGTGGGCACGGCAGCGGTTTTCGCGCGGACGCCTCAAATCCTCGTCGAGACGTCACGCATGGATCCCGCGATGTCTTCGGCCCTTCGCCAGCGTGGATGGAACATAGTCGAGGATCGGCTCTATAGTGGGACACACGTCATCCAGGTGACACCGCAGGGTCTGGTCGGCGGCGCGGATCCGCGGCTTGAGGGAAAGGCCATCGCCCTTCCGTCACTTCCTTGAACGTGGAACTCAACTCTCCAGCGAAACGACTCTCATCCGCACACGAACAAATTTACCACGGTCTGGCCTTTCGAGGCGTCACCGCGATCTTTTGTTTCGTCTGGCGCTCGCCGCGCGCTGATCCAGCACCATGTGCCCTGCGTAGCCCTTCCTGCGGGACAGTCGGGCATAACGTTGGAGTTAATCTATGAAACGTGCTTACCCGACCGCCGCACTTGTTGCGGGCCTTGCAGCTTTTTGCCCATCGGCATTCGCGCAGACATCGGACTGGTCTGGCTTCAGCCTCGGCATCAGCGCCGGACAGGGCATGAAGGACGACAATGGCGGCGAGACCGTCGTGTTCGACACCAATCGCGATGGAACCTTCGACGACACCGTCCGCACGGCCTTGGCGCTGATGCGTTCTCGCCCGGCTTCTGTAATGGCGCAGCCACCAGCCCGGCGCCTGCAAGCGGCTGCCGCACAAGCGGCGACGACAACATCAACTACGGCTTCAAGGTCGGTTATGACTGGCAGTTCGGCAACTTTGTTGTCGGCGCTCTGGCTGACTACACAGTCGTGAACCTTGGCGATGACGTCACCGCGTTCTCAAGCACGCCTGCTTCCTACACGTTCACGCGCGACCTCAACGCCGTGACTGCACTTCGCGCACGCGCGGGCTATGCGTTCGGCACGTCGCTTGTTTACGCGACGGGCGGCATGGCGTGGGGCGACATGGCGCACAGCTTCACGACGACCAACGGTGCGAGCAACTTCACGCGCACCGGCGGCAGCGATGTTGACGGCTACCAGCTTGGCGTAGGCTACGAGCTCATGCTCGACCCCGGCATGATGGGTCCGGGCTGGTCGCTGGGCATCGAATATCTGATGACCTCGCTCGATGATGGCGACTACCAGGTCGCCGTCACCCAGGGCGCAGCGCCGCCGACCAACCCCTTCCTGCTGGTCAATCCGTCGGGCACGGACATGCGCCGCACCAACGAAGACTTCGAGTACGGCGTCATCGGTGCCACGCTGAACTGGCGCTGGTAAGACCGCGGGCTGTCGGCTCGAACCACGCTAGACGGGCGGCGGATCTTGCTGGTGCGAACCAGCAAGATCCGCCGCCTGATGCGTTTGTAATCCCCAAAATCTGCGCCCGGGCCTCGTCAGGCGGCCGCGTCGGCTGATAGGCTCTCGCCGTTACTCAACGGGACTTCGGGAGACCTGCGCATGAAATTGTTGCTCGGCCTGATGCTAGGCGGCTTGCTTGCGGCGACATCGCCTGCAGCGCACGCGCAGAACAACTGGAACAAGCCGGCCGAGCCGTTTCATGTGATCGACAATATTTACTACGTCGGGACGGAGGGCCTGGGCGCATACCTTTTCACGGGGCCCGAAGGCCATGTGTTGCTCGATGGCGCGACGCCGGAAGGTGCGGCTGTGATCTCGGCCAACATCGCCAAGCTGGGCTTCAAGCTGAGCGACGTGAAAATCCTGCTGAACAGCCATGCGCACTTCGACCATTCGGGCGGCCTTGCGCAGTTGAAAGCGGCAACGGGCGCCAGGCTCTATGCGATGCAGGGCGATGTTTCGGCGCTTGAAGGCGGCTTCTATCTCGGCAGCGAAGACAACAAGTCGATGGGCGCGCCGCCGGTGAAGGTGGATCATGTGCTGAAGGACGGCGAGCATGTGAAGCTTGAGGGCATCGACCTTGTCGCGCACCTCACGCCGGGCCATTCGCGCGGATGCACTTCATGGGGCACGACTGCAGACGCGCGCGGCAAGGACTATGAAGTGCTGGTGTTCTGCTCGGCGACGGTGGCGGCGAACCGCATCACGCCGCCGCTCCAGTATGAAGGCATCGTGCAGGACTACCGCACGACGTTCGTGAAGGCCAAGGCGATGCGCGTCGACATCCCCCTCGCCCCGCACCCGGAGTTCTTTGGCCTGCTTCAGAAGGCGGAGAAGGCAAAGACCGACAAGACGCAGAACTTCTTCGTCGATCCCGGCGCATTCCAGCCTTACATCGCACGGCTGGAGGGGGCTTTCGAGACAACACTGAAACAGCGCACGGACGCCGCCAAGGCCAGCGCGCAATGAGACAGCGATTTGTCGCCGGAGCGATGGTGATCGCGAGCGTATTGGCTCTGCAGGCAATCGCGCAGCCCCCTGCCACGCATCGGTATGGCGATGCGGGCGGCCTGAAGGTCGAGGTTCAGACACTCACCGGCCGCGTCGGCCCCTTCCCGCATGCGGTTCGCTTCGGCGAAGAGGTGGCCTCGATCCTGAACTACACGGACGAGATCGCGCTTGGTGATGCGGATTTCCTCGGCAATGCGCGCGCTGAAATCGTGCCGGGGGCAAAGCACCCTGTCGCCGTGTTCCAGCTGATGCCGGCAACAGGCACGGACTATAGCGCGACCATGACCAGCCTGTGCGGCGGACTGAAGGGTATTCCCTTCATCGGTCTCGAGAATGCGGGATCGGTGCGCAAGCGCGGGTTCGACGCCAAGGCGGCGACCCGGCTCTACGTGTTCGAGGAAACGTTCGCGCCAGGCCGTGTCATCCTGCGGCTGTGCAAGGCGATCAACCTGTCCGCCAACTAGTTCCGCGCGGGCTGGGGCGGCAGCGTGCCGCCTTCGGCGAGGATCTTCATGTTGGCGAGGGCGCCGGTGAAGGCCACGCGGCGGCGCTCCACGTCAGCAGCCTTGGCAGCATCATCGCCCGCCACGAGCGAGAGATCGTAGACCAGCGTGTAGAGCAGCTTCGTGGTCCCGGCGTCGATCGCGCGGGCTTCGAGGTTGCCGTGATAGAGGTTGTACAGACGGCCTTCGCGCACGGGCTGGGTGTAGGCGTAGGAATACTCGGTCTTCGCAACGAGGATTTCGGCGCCGACAGAGCGCACCGAGCCGACCTCGCCATCCGTGCCCGACGTGATGGTGCAGCCCGCAGCAATGCGGAACCATTCGGCAATGTCGCAATACTTGCCGATGCGGGCCCAGACATCCTTCACCGGCTTGTTGACGGTGATCTCCATCGGGATGGTGACATAGTTAGGGTTCGCAACCTGCAGCGGCGCGGGGCCGGTCGGCGCGGCCACCGGCGCGGGCGGCGGAACGGGGGCGACAGCGGCAACCGGCGCCACGCTGGCGACGGGCGCGGGCGGCGCTTCAACGACTTCGCGGGCGTGCACCATGATGCAACCCGGCAGCAGGCCAGCCAGCATGAGAGCGCCAAGTGCGCGTGCGTGGATCATCTCGTCCTCCCGAAGTCCCTGTTTTCGCCAGCCATAACCAAGGCAGATGCAGCGTCAAGCGAGGGTGATGGCAACCCTCCTGCCCAAAGGCCGTTCATCTTCACACGCCGACACAAGGGATGAAGCGATGCCACGCGACAGTGAACCCAAAATGGTTGATCCGGCTGACAAGGAAATCCACCGCAGCGAGGGCGTCGAGCCTTATCCCGTTCCGAACAAATCCAAAGTGGTCGGCAGACCGGTGGACGATGAAGCTACGTCGACGCCTGACAATAACCATGAGCGCGCGAAGACGGACGAAGATGGCGAGCATCTCGATGCCGTGGACAAGATGCGCAAGACACTGACGGAAGAACGGTCGAAGGAGGCCTGGAAGCGGGGTGAGACGCAGGGCGCGCCTTCGAAGACCTAATCTTCGCTGTCTTCCTCGAACAGGGGTGTCTGAATAGTGGATGGCGGTTTGACGCCGACACGTTCCCAAGCCTTTGGCGTTGCGACACGCCCGCGTGGTGTTCGCGCAACGAACCCTTGCTGCATCAGATAAGGCTCGATCACCTCCTCGATGGCGTCGCGCGCTTCCGAGAGAGCGGCGGCGAGCGTATCCGCGCCGACGGGGCCGCCGGAGTATGTCTTTACCAGCGCCTGCAGGTAGCGGCGATCGAGCGCGTCGAGGCCATCCTCATCGACCTCGAGACGGGCAAGCGCGGACGCGGCGCCTTTGCGGTCGATCTTCACGCCATCGGCTTCGCAGAAGTCACGCACACGGCGGAGCAGCCGAACTGCAATGCGAGGCGTACCACGCGAGCGGCCCGCGATCTCTTCGGCGCCGTCCTGCGTGATGTTGGCGCCGAGCTTCGTGCCGGCGCGGCGCAGGATCGAGCCGAGTTCCTCGCGTGTGTAGAATTCGAGACGGATCGGGATGCCAAAGCGATCGCGCAGGGGTGTCGAGAGCAGGCCAGCGCGCGTGGTGGCGCCGATCAGCGTGAAGGGCGGCAGATCGATTTTCACCGAGCGGGCGGAAGGCCCCTCCCCGATGATGAGATCGAGCGTGTGGTCCTCCATCGCGGGATAGAGGATCTCTTCTATATGCGCCGGAAGGCGATGAATCTCGTCGATGAACAGCACGTCGCGCGGTTCGAGGTTGGTCAGCAGGGCGGCAAGATCGCCCGCCTTGGCGATGACCGGGCCAGACGTCGATCGGAAACCGACGCCCATCTCGCGGCTGAGGATCTGCGCCAGCGTGGTCTTGCCGAGGCCCGGGGGGCCAGAGAGCAGGACGTGATCGAGCGCGTCGCCACGATTGCGGGCGGCCGAGACGAACACCTTGAGGTTGGCCTTGGCGGCGGCCTGGCCCGTGAAATCGTCAAACGCCGTAGGGCGCAGGGCGCGGTCCAACGCCTCGCCCGGTAGGCGCTCAGGGTCGGTGATGTCTCCGTCTCGCGTCATTGACCTGCTTTTGGCGCCGTTCGCGGACGAAAGGAACAGTTGAAGAACAACGCAATGTTAATTCGCAGAAGTCGTGCGCCGTTTGCGGGCGGCGGCGATAACGGAGGACACCTTCATGGAGAGGATCAGAGCCGCCAGCACCACCGTGATCCCGTTGGCGATGATGATCGACCATTGCCACGTCATCAGGCCATAGACGCCCCACAGGGTGATCCCCGCAGTGAACAGCACGTACATGGTCAGCGAAATTGCCTCGGTGTCGCGCGTGCGGACGACCTTGATGGCCTGCGGCAGGAAGGACGATGTGGTCAGGATAGCGGCGGCTGCGCCGATCACTTCCTCTGTCGGCACCGTGAACCCTCCCCAAACACGACCCAAAAGCGGGCCGGCTCGTTATTGCGGCATAGCCCGCAGCGCAGGCAACGCTATACCATGGCTTATGAAACCAACGCCCAGTCCGACGACCGCGACACGATGACCGGCAAGGTCAAAGCCCGTTCGTTCGAGGACAGCGGCCCCGTTCGCCTCATCCGCATGCGCAGGCTCGCCAACGGGCTGCTTGGGCTCATGATGCTGTTGTTCCTGTTTTCCCATCTGTGGGAGCCGCCGGGACAGGACTGGGATATTCATTGGCGGTTCGTTCGCGCCTTCGCCGAAGCAGCGATGGTGGGCGGCCTCGCGGACTGGTTCGCGGTCACCGCGATCTTTCGCCATCCGCTTGGCATACCGATCCCCCACACCGCCGTGATCCCCAAGAACCAGGATCGCATCGCAGAGGCCGTGGGCCGTTTCATCGCCGACAACTTCCTGAAGCCGGACCTCGTGGCTGAGCGGGTGAAGGACAAGGATCTTTCGGCGACGCTGGGCAAATGGCTCGCCGATCCGGCGCAGTCGACCGCGTTGGCGGGTGGCTTGGTATCAGCTGTGCCTGCCCTGCTTGATGCGCTCGATGACGAGACTGTGGCGGACTTCCTGCGTCAGCAGGCTGCAGTCGCCGCCGACGGAGCAAGCCTTGCTCCTGCGTTCGGATCGGTGCTCGAAGCCCTGGCTGAACAGGGACGCCACCAGGCCATTCTCGATGCGCTGCTGAAGCAGGGCTATCGCCTGCTGGAGGAGAACCAGGCGCTGATCCGCGATCGCATTCGTGATCGCTCGGGCTGGCTGATGCGATTTGTGAGTGCGGACCGGAAGGTTGCCGACTCTGTCATCAACGCGATCAGCGATCTTCTGTATGAGGTGGCCACGCGTCCTGATCACCCGTTGCGCGACCGGTTGAACGAGATGGTGGCCGAGTTCGCCGGCAACTTGCGCCGCGATCCTGAACTGCAGGCGCGCGTGGGATCGTGGATCCAGGATGCAGCTGCGCACCCGACCGTCACCACGGCGGTGGAAGCCGGGTGGGTTGCGTTCAAGGAAGCGCTGCGGCGCGACTGCAACAGCCCGAATGGTCGACTGCGCAACTGGATGCAGACCGCGCTGACCAATCTTGGCGAAGGCCTGATGCGCGAACCGAACGTGCGCGCGGCGCTGAACACGCGCCTCAAGGCGCTACTGGTTGAACTGGCTGCGCGTCATGGCGAGGATGTCGCGAAGCTCGTCTCCGAGACTATCCGCAAGTGGGATTCACAGACCATCGTGGACAAGCTGGAGATGAATGTCGGCCGCGACCTTCAGTATATCCGGCTCAACGGCACGATCATCGGCGGGCTGGTGGGGCTGGTGCTGCATGTGGGCGCCGAGGTGCTTTAGCCCGTTGGCGCGAGCGATTTGAGAGCGGCGCGGATGAGTGTCGACTCGGTGGCGCCATCACCGGCATCTCGCGCGGCCTGTGCGACGGCGCGTGAAGCGTCTGCCTGCGTGTAGCCGAGATTGACCAGGGCGGACGCGGCGGCGGCGCGGGCCCCACTGAGAGCGGTGGCGACGGGCGCAGCGGCGGTGGTGGGGTTCGATGCGAACAGGCCCATTGGCGGCGGTTTGCCCTTGAACTCCGTCACGATGCGTTCGGCCAGCTTCTTGCCGACGCCGTTGGCGCGGGAAATTGCCCCGGTGTCGTTGAGCGCGATGGCGTCCATCAACTGGGGCAGCGACAGCGTATCGAGCAGAGCGAGCGCGATCTTGGCGCCGACGCCGGGCGCGTCCTGAAGGCGGGCGAACCAGGCGCGCTCTTCGCCGGTGACGAATGCGAACAGGCGGATGGCGCTTTCCGACATCTGCGTCTCGACGAAGAGTTCGGCCGCTTCGCCCACCGTGAGCTTGCCGAGCGTGCGCGAGCCAGCGTGGACGAGATAGCCGACGCCCTGCACGTCGATCAGCGCCTGCCCTTCTCCGGTGGCGGCGATTGTTCCTTTGAGTCTTCCGATCATGCGGGGCGCCTGAGGCCTGGAGCAGTGCGATGATGCGCGCCGCAGATGGCGACGGCCAGTGCATCGGCGGCGTCGGCGGAAACTTCGCCAGCCTTTGGAAGGAGGCGGCGCACCATGAAGGCGACCTGCGTCTTGTCCGCCCCGCCCGTGCCGACGACCGAGAGCTTCACCTTGCGGGTCGCGTACTCGCTGACCTTCAGCCGCGCGCCAGCCAGAGTCGCCAGCGCGGCGCCGCGCGCCTGGCCGAGCAGCAAGGTCGATCTCGGGTTGATGTTGATGAAGGTTTCCTCGACTGCGGCTTCGTCCGGCGCGTGATCGGCGATGACGGCGCGCAAGCCGTCGCACAGCATGCCGAGGCGATCGGCAAGGTCGGCCTTGGTGTCGGGATTGATCACGCCGTGGGCCACCCACGACAGGCGCGGGCCATCCATCGTGATGATGCCCCAGCCGGTGTGGCGCAGGCCCGGGTCGACGCCCAGTATCCGAATCATGTGGCCCATCCCGGCAGAATCGCAGGTCGAACGGATTGAGAACAGGGGGAAGTTAATGCCCCGGAAACCAACCCGCACGACCTTGTGCAGATGATGGTTTCCCACCCTTTTCTGACGCGCCGCGCTGCCCTGAGGCTGGGCGTGCTGGCCGTTGGCGGCGTTGCGCTGTCCCCGCTGGCGTTTGCTGCGCCGAGCGTGCGGTTTCCGATGCGGATTGCCTGCATGCGGGTTGGCAATGCGGGCTTCCTGCAGATCAGGCATGACGAGCAGACCTACTGGACGCAGATGCAGACGCGGCTGGGCGGGCTGATCGAGCAGATCACGCCGATCGAGCCATCCGACATGATGGGCGCGAACCTGGTGCATGTCGAAGGCGGGCCGAACTGCGCCATGGTTGCGCGGCAGGCGGCGGCGCGCTGGGGCTTCACGCATGTGGCGCTGTACGCGACGCATGACGGGCAGAAGCAGTACGCATCCGACGGCAATTGGTGGTCGGATCTGTTTGCGACCATGCAATCCGAATTCGACAAGGATGGCCGCGCTATTGGCGAGGCTCACCTGCTGGACGTAGAAGGCGGGCCGGCCATCGCATCGGCCAGCGCCGACGCTCCGCCGCGCGATGCGCTCAACCTGTTCGATGGCGGACGGAATCCCGAACGCGAAGCGCTGGCCAAGCTCACGCAGGGACTGGAGCTGGGCCTGCAGGGCATTGCGCGCAAGGCGTACGACAGCCAGCGCTCGATCGCGGATTAGGCGTTACACGCAAAAATCTATCCGGACGCGCGCACTTTCGGGTGAGTTGGCCTAGCCATAATATCGACTATCGCTAAGGTCTGCCCTCCAGATTCCGGAGGACATGATGCGTCGCTTTCTTCTTTCCACGCTTAGTGCTGTCGCCCTGCTGGCGGCCTGTGGGCCGGCTGAGGACCTGACCAGCGTTCCTGCGGCGGTGTACGACGAAGCGACGACGGCGCAGCTGACGTCTAACCCGCTGCTGGCGGAATGGACCGGACCCAATGGCGGCGTGCCGGCGTTCGACAAGATGGACCTCGCGCAGCTGAAGCCCGCAGTCGAGGCTGGCATTGCGGCGCATCTCGCCGAGATCGACGCCATCGCGAACAATCCGGCGAAGCCATCGTTCGCCAACACGATCGAGGCGATGGAGCGCGCGGGCGATCCGCTGGATCGCGCCATGACGTATTACAGCATCTGGGGCTCGAACCTTTCGACGCCGGATTTCCGGACGGTTCAGGGCGAACTCTCGCCTGTCCTCGCCGAGTACCAGTCGAAGATCACGCAGAATGCGGCGCTGTTTGCGCGCATCAAGGCGCTGCATGACGATCAGGCCAATCTGAAGCTGACGCCGCACCAGGCGCGGTTGCTGAAGCTGGTCTACGACCGCTTCCAGCTGAACGGGGCCGAGCTTACGGGCGAGAAGCGCGAGCGCTATGCGGCGATCAACAAGGAGCTGGCGGAACTTCATACCAAGTTCGGCAACAACCTGCTGGCGGACGAGGAAGGCTGGGTGACGTATCTGACGCCGCAACAGCTGGGCGGCCTGCCGGCGAGCTATGTCGCGTCGGCCAAGGCGACTGCCGAGGGCCTGGGCAAGCCCGGCCAGTACGCCGTCACCAACACGCGCTCGTCGATGGATCCGTTCCTCACCTACTCCACCGAGCGCAAGCTGCGTGAGCAGGTGTGGCGCAACTATTATTCGCGCGGCGACAACGGCGATGAGCACGACAACAACGCCGTGGTCGCGCAGATCCTGAAGCTGCGTCATGAGCGCGTGCAGCTGCTGGGCTTTGCGACGTATGCCGACTGGCAGTTGCAGGACAACATGGCGCCCTCCCCCGCCGAGGCGACCGCGCTGATGGAAGCGGTGTGGCGGCCGGCGGTTGTGCGCGCGAAGGAAGAAGTCGCGGACATGCAGGCGCTGGCGAAGACTGAAGGCGCGAACATCACCATCGAGCCGTGGGACTATCGTTTTTACTCGGAAAAGGTTCGCAAGGCGAAGTACGATCTCAACAGCGAAGAGGTGAAACCCTACCTGCAGCTCGACAAGCTGCGCGAGGCGATGTTCTACGTCGCGGGCGAGCTGTTCGGCTTCAACTTCGCGGCCGTGCCTGCGGGTTCGATCCCGGTCTTCCATGCCGATGTCGGCGTGTGGGAAGTGACCGACAAGGCGTCGGGCAAGCATGTCGGCTACTGGTATCTCGATCCGTATGCGCGGCAGGGCAAGCGCTCGGGCGCGTGGGCGTCTGGCTATCGCTCGTATTCGACGTTCGACGGACCGGTGACGACGCTGGTGTCGAACAATTCCAACTTCGTGAAGCCGGCGCCGGGCGAACCACTGCTGATCAGCCATGACGATGCCGAGACGTTCTTCCACGAGTTCGGCCACGCACTGCATGGCCTGTCGTCGACGGTGGAGTATCCGGGGCTGAATGGCGGGGTGCGCGATTACACCGAATTCCATTCGCAGCTGCTGGAGCGTTGGCTGCTGAGCGATCAGGTGGTGGACAAGTATTTCCGCCACTACCAGACGGGTGAGCCGATGCCGAAAGCGCTGGTCGACAAGATCAACAAGGCCGACACGTTTAACCAGGGCTTCGACACAGTGGAGTTCCTCGGCTCTGCGATCATGGACATGCGCTATCACACGGTTGATCCCGCCAACATCGATCCCCGCGCCTTCGAGAAGGACGAGCTTGCCAAGCTCGGCATGCCGAAGGAGATTCCGATGCGCCACCGCTCCACGCAGTTCGGCCACATCTTCTCCGGCGAAGGGTATGCCGCCGGATATTACGGCTATCTGTGGGCCGAAGTGCTGACGGCGGATGCGGCGGAAGCATTCCGCGAAGCGCCCGGCGGGCTCTACGACAAGGAGCTTGCGGCCAGCATGGTCGCGAACCTGTTCACGGTGCGCAACGCGACCGACCCGGGCGAGGCGTATCGCGCCTTCCGTGGCCGCGATGCGACGCCGGATGCGCTGCTGCGTGACCGGGGCTTCCCGGTTCCGTAGGCTTACTTCCGGTTGATCGTCAGCTTGCGCCGTGGCGGGCCGTGGAACCAGTCGATGACGTAGTCAAAGGCGTCTTCGTCATCGACGCCCTCTTCCGTGCGCGTCTTGTTGCGGCAGGAATAGCCTTCGCTGTGGACGAGCTTGCGGTCGCCGCTGATGAGGTGGTGCCAGGCGTGCAGGTCCTTGCCTTCGTGGACCATGCGGTAGGCGCATGACTGGGGTAGCCAGTCGACGGTCTCGACAACCTCGGGCGTGAGCTTCACGCAGACGGGCACGTACTGCTTGCGGTTCGGGTAGTCCTTGCACTGGCAGGTTTTCGTGTCGAACAGCTTGCAGTGAAGGCGGGTGACATAGAGGTCGTTGGTGTACTCGTCCTCGAGCTTCACGAGACAGCATTTGCCACAGCCGTCGCATAGGGATTCCCACTCCGTGTCGGACATCTCCCGCAGGGTCTTGGTTTTCCAGAACGGCAGTTCGGTCATGCGGGCGTTATAGGCGGAAACGCGGAAAGCTCCACTGCCCTGTGGGCCTGGAGGTGTGCTGCATTTTCGCCCTCTGATGGAGGGCTGGGGACGCGGGACACCCGCGTGCGCGGGCGGCTGCTTGCGGGCATCTACCGTCGTGGGTGGTTAGAAACGCGAGCATCCCGCGTCCCCGCAATCGTTTTGATCACCAGCCTCGAACAGGAGACTCTTCATCCCCCTGACGTTGTATCGCCAGCGGCGTGTGGGTGCTGACAGTCCGGCCAGCAGTC
>Ga0105048_10001581_pt1 | contig 36791 bp, 22 predicted proteins | sample MAT05_FD_78382 | JGI IMG/M metagenome (GOLD analysis project Ga0105048, IMG submission 78382) | Freshwater microbial communities from Lake Fryxell liftoff mats and glacier meltwater in Antarctica - MAT-05 | ecosystem: Environmental > Aquatic > Freshwater > Ice > Liftoff microbial mat | place... | reverse complement strand
GATTCATTCATATATGAAGCATGTGATCAATTAAATCAATGCGATCAAGCGGAAGTAGTCATAACTGTAAATCCAATCAATGATGCTCCAATAGCTGTTAATGATGTCTATGAAATTCTACAGGACGAATCAATTGCCGGTGATGCTTCACTCAATGACTCCGATCCTGAAAATGATGATCTAACGTACACGTTGGTGTTCGACGTAGAGTATGGAACACTGGTATTAAATCCGGATGGAACATTTACTTACACACCAAATGATGGATACTTTGGAACAGACTCATTTGGTTACGAAGTTTGTGATCCTTTAGGTCTTTGCGATCAGGCAACTGTTTTCATAGATATCACTCCAATTAATGTTCCTCCTGTAGCAGGTGATGATGCCTTCAGTGTTGATGAAGATGATTCACTGTCTGAAACAGTTGCCACGAATGACACTGATGCAGATGCTGATGTTCTCGATTATACTCTAATTTCTACAACTACAAATGGCACGTTGGTGTTTAATGCAGATGGCTCCTTTACATATACTCCAAATACAGACTTCAATGGCACGGATTCATTTATGTACACGGTATGTGATGAGTTTAATACTTGTGATCAGGCAGAGGTCATTATAACTATAGTTCCTGCTAATGATGCTCCTATTGCTATTGATGATAGTTATGCTGGCGAAGAAGATGAAGTAATCGAAGCAAATGTTTCTGCAAACGATACTGAAGTAGATGGCGATAATCTTACATACACCATTGTTACTAATCCAACAAATGGAACGGTGACAATTGATAATAATGGAAATATAGTTTATTCGCCAAATGAGAATTTCTTCGGCAGCGATACGTTTGTATATGAAGTGTGTGATTCATCTGCCGATTGTGATCAGGCAACTGTCAATATTGTAATTGATCCGATCAATGATTCTCCAATTGTCGTCGATGATAACTATTCAGTGATAGAAGACGGTGTTCTCAATGGTGATGTTTCTGATAACGATAATGATGTTGACAATGATGGACTCACTTTCACATTAGATCAGGATGTAACAAATGGAACGCTCGTGCTCAATTCAGATGGTTCATTCACATACACTCCAAACGCAGGTTTCTCAGGCGAAGATACATTTACATATACAGCTTGCGATGCTAGTGATGATTGTGATGGAGCTACGGTTACAATAACAGTTATTCCACTCGATACAAATCCAATTGCTATTGATGATGTGTTCACTATGAACGAAGGCGGCATTCTTGCGGGTAATGTTGGTGTCAACGACAGTGATGCAGATGGAGACAATCTAACATTCGAAGTAATAAATGATGTGAGCAATGGAACATTGACTCTAAATCCTGATGGCACCTTCACTTATGTTCCAGATCCTGGGTTCAATGGAAGTGACTCTTTTACGTACCAAGTTTGTGATGATGATGACAACTGCGACACTGCAACTGTAACAATCACCATTAATTCAACGAACCAAACTCCTGTTGCCATTGATGACAATTTTACCACAAATGAAGATGTTTCTCTTAACGGATCTGTTGCAACAAATGACAGTGATCCTGATGGAGATGGTCTAGTTTATTCAGCAACATCTCAGCCAACAAACGGAACACTGACATTTAATGCTGATGGCACATTTACTTATGTCCCAAATTCTAATTTTAATGGTACTGATAGTTTTACCTATACAGCTTGTGATGTTGAAGGTGTTTGTGCAACCGGTACTGTTACAATAACTGTTATTCCGATTCCTGATCCTGCTGTAGTAGAAGACCAATACACTACCAATGAAGATGAAGAACTCGATGGCGATGTTAGTGAGAATGATGTTGATACAGATGGTTACACATACACTGTAACCGACCAACCAAATAATGGAACTGTTGTAATGAACGAAGATGGAACATTCGTTTACACGCCCAATCTTGATTACAGTGGCTTCGATATTTTCAGTTATCAAGCTTGCGACGAAGATGGAAACTGTTATGAGACAACAGTGAATATCATCGTAGTTCCACAGGCTGACCTTGGACTTCTTATTCCTCAAGGATTCTCTCCAAATGGTGATGGAACCAACGACACTTTTGTTATTGAAAACATTGAATCATATCCTAAGAATGAGTTGATGATCTTCAACCGTTGGGGTAATTCAGTTTTCGAAGCAAAAGGTTATAACAATCAAAATGCTTGGAATGGTACAACAGAAGCCGGCGGTGTTGTAGTTGGATCAATGGTGCCTGAGGGAACATATTTTTATATACTGGACAAAGGCGATGATTCCGAAAAGTTGAGCGGATTTATCGTAATCAAATACGAGAATAAATAAAACAACATTTAGCAATTCAGAATCAAAAGCCAAATACGATCATGAAACATAGAATTATCATACGATCAATTGTTGCTGTCTTTATCCTGTTTAATGGCCAGCAGGCTGTTGCACAGTTTGATCCAATGTTTACGCAATACATGTTTAACGAGCTATTCATCAATCCTGCTTATGCAGGATCAAGAGAAAATATCTCAGCGACAGGTCTTATTCGCGAGCAATGGGTGGGATTAGATGGCGCGCCGGCAACTCAAACATTTAGTATTCACGCTCCTGTTTTTAATAAAAGAATTGGTGTTGGATTATCTGTCTTGAATGAGGGAATCGGCGTAAGTAAACGAACCGGTTTTAATTTGAACGGCGCCTATAGAATTCCGATGGGTAGAAATACGCTTTCATTTGGTCTACAAATGGGAATAGTTACTCTGAGTGAAAATCTTGCACAGCTCAATTTGCAAAATGATAACCAGTTTATGATGAATAGTGGAAGACAAACAGCTCCCAATTTTGGTTTTGGAGCCTACTACACATCACCTAATTGGTACGTTGGTTTGTCCATTCCGCGTATGCTTCAAAACAGAATTGATGTGTCAGGCGCTTCTGCTGATGTACAAAATGAGTTAAACACACAGGATTGGCACTACTTTTTAACCGGGGGCTTGGTGAAATCAATTACATCAACAATTAAGCTCAGACCAAATGTAATGATGAAAGTTGTAAATGGCGCACCATTACAAGTTGACCTCAACTGTAATGCATTGTTTAACGACTTCATCTGGGCAGGTCTTGGTTACCGCACGGGCGACGCAGCTTCTCTAATGGTTGGAGCTCAACTCACAAAACAATTGCGTTTAGGTTATGCTTATGACTACACCCTTTCGGCATTACAAGACTTCAACAGTGGCTCACATGAATTGATGCTTGGTTTTGATTTCGGTTTCGACAAAAACCAAATTGTTACCCCTCGTTATTTTTAATTTAAGGTATTCTCTATAGTAATGAAAAAGATAATAGTTCTGGCAATGATTTGTTTTAGTATGGCAAACATATTTGCACAATCTAAACAAGCCGATAAGAAATATAATAAGATGGCCTACAGCGATGCCATTCCTTTGTATCAACGATTTCTGCGCAAAGATTCCACCAATGCAGAAGCTTGGGAGAAGCTTGCAAATTCTTGCAGACTTACCAATGACAGCAAAGGAGCCGAAAGGGCATATGCAAAAACTGTCGCATTAAACAGAGTTACTGCGGACAATTATTTTTACTATGCCCAAGCTTTGATGCAAAATGAAAATTATACAAAAGCTAAAGCGGTTCTTACAAGTTTCCAATCAGCTTCACCTGCTGATGAAAGAGCAAAAAATCTCCTTCTTGGTATCTCTGAATTGGATGCTTATAAAGCAATGATAGGTGTTTATACGGTTGCGAAAGTTGGAGTAAATTCAAAAGACTCTGATTTTGGTCCAACTGTTTATGGTGACGGAATAGTTTTTACCTCCAATAGATCACTCACAGAATGGGTAGGATTTGCCCACTCTTGGACAGGTAAACAATTTTACAGATTGTATAAAAGTACTGGGACGGATCAGAATTTAAGTGAACCCACATTTTTTGCAAGTTCAAAACAAACAAAGTATCATGATGGTCCTGTTTGTTTTAACAGCGCAGGAACTCAGATGATATTTACCAGAAATAACATTGAAGATGGTAAGGTAAAAAAGGATGAAAAAGATGTTACGAGATTAAAACTTTTTACGTCACAATGGAACGGAAGTGAATGGGGAATCGATGTGCCATTTCCTTACAATAGCGATAGTTATTCGTGCGCACACCCTACATTGAGTATCGACAATAAGACTCTATTTTTTTCCTCCGACATGCCGGGAGGAAAAGGCGGAATGGATTTGTGGAAGTGTGAGTGGAATGGAAATGGATGGGGTACTCTACAGAATCTCGGTCAAACAATTAATACAAAAGGCAACGAAGTATTCCCCACAATCGGGGCTGATGGTTCTTTGTATTTTGCATCCAATGCACACCCTGGAATGGGTGGTCTTGACAACTTTGTTTCAAAGCCTTCAGGTACGGAATTTTCCAAGCCCGAAAATCTGGGATCACCAATCAATACAAGTGACGATGATTTTGCAATAGCGTTGAAAGCAGATGGTAATTCTGGTTACTTTAGCAGTAATAGAAAAGCACAGGGTGAAGACGATGATATTTATTATTTCACCAAAAAGTGTACGAACACGAATGTTCTGATTGTAGATGAAGAAACAGGTGAGCCTCTCAAAGAAGCTCAAGTAAAGGTTTTTGAAAATGGAGTTGAACGCAATGCTGTAACTACAGATGAAACAGGAAAGTTCAACATGTGTTTGAACCCTATGAGTAACTATGAGTTTGTTGCCAAAAAAGATGAATACAAAGAGAATAAATCGTCGCTAACGAAATCTCAGGTAGCCGCCGCCGCAGAGAGCGGAACGGAAGTGAAGTTACCACTCAAAAAGGTGCCGGCTATTGTCGCCTCAGTTGCAGGCCGCGTATTTAACCAAGATGATAAAACTTCGGTTGTGGGCAACGCAGTTGCACTTGTAAACAAAACTACCGGTGAAATTATATCTACAACTACCGATCAGAATGGAAATTATAAATTTGAAAATATTGCACTTAATACAGCTTGGGAAGTAAAAACTAGTAAAAAGGATTGCGGCGAAGATCTTGAGAAATTTTCAACCTCCGGAATTACTTCTTCAAAAACAATTACAATTGATCTACCTCTTCTTTGTAAAGGTGATATCATTCAAATCGAAAATATTTACTACGACTACAACAAGTTTAATATTCGTCCAGATGCTGCTGTTGAACTTGATAAAGTGGTTACTTTGCTGAATAAATATCCAACCATGGAAATAGAATTGCGCTCGCATACTGACGCACGTGGTAAAGATGACTACAATGCAAAACTCTCCAATAATCGAGCTAAGAGTGCGGTCGAATACATCATCAGCGAAGGCATTATTAAGAGTCGCCTAATCGCAAAAGGTTATGGCGAATCAGAACTTTTGAATAGGTGCAAAAACGGCATTGAATGTGATGATAAAGAACATGAACAGAATAGGAGAACTGAGTTCAAAATTCTTAAGATACAATAACGATCGTTTCAATCTTCGTATCTCGAAGCCGGACCAAATTGGTTCGGCTTTTTTATTGAGAAAATGTCAAGGTCCATATTTGTGGACCAAAGAGGTCTTTCTACACCGATTATACTAAATAGTTAGTCCAATTTCGCCAGCAACCTTATAGCGCTATTATCTTGCTGTATTGGCATTTACTAAAGAAATTTATTAGAGAATCGTTTGGACTCGTTAATAAATCCCTTTGCTACGATTGACAAAACTTGATTATTGCTCGCGCCTATCTTTTGTGAACCCTGTAATTGTTAAAAAATTATATGAAACCTAATTTCTTTTATTTACGCAGTATCTATTGTAATATATTGAATATCAGATTATTGAGGATCGTTAGGTTCGGTTCCTAACTTGTCAAATACATCGGGATAAGCGGTTTGGCTTTTTTCATCTATGCTACTTAACCTGATTTTGCTATATTTTTACATTCTGTTTTTACCTAACAAAATTGGAGTTTGATCGTAGAAGAGTGTTAGTTAGTGCCAAAGTTTATGGTAATTAACATTTTTTTATTAATGCGAAAAGATTATGAAACTTGACTTACGTTGTTTATTATTCCTCGGATTTTTCGCCTTTTCATTGGGTTTGAAGGCGGGTTGTGTTTTAAACGCCGCTCCTGTAGCCGTAGAGGATGAAGGATTTACTTATCAAGATAATAGCACCACAGGAGATCTATCGGAAAATGATTTTGATCCCGATGGTGATGCACTCACTTATTCTCTAATCAGTGGCACTGTAAATGGCATAACTACAATTTATCCAAATGGAACATATCTTTTTGTTCCAAACCAATATTACTTTGGAGTAACATCCATGACTTATCAAGTTTGTGATGGAAATGGCGGATGCGACATCGGATTGCTCATGATGTACGTTCCTTTTTTGAATGATCCGCCTCAAGCCAATGACGACATACTTATGGTTGAGGTTGACGAGGGCCGTTTTGGGAATGCGCGAACAAATGACTACGAACCTGATTTGGAAATCTTGTTTTATTCAAGATTGGTAGGCCCCTTCAACGGAACGGTGACGTTTAATGTAAATGGTACTTTTTTTTATATACCTAATCCTGGTTTTACAGGAACTGATATGATCGTTTATCAAGCCTGTGATCCATGTTTCGTTTGCGATCAGGCAACAATTAATATTACCGTTACAGGCCCCAATGAAGATCCTTCAGCAACACCAAGTCTCAACAACCCGGTGAATGAAGATACTCAGCTTATAGGCAATTTGAGTGGATTTGTTTCCGATCCTGAAAATGATCCGCTGATATTTTCATTGCAATCGCCGCCGTCTCAAGGTTCAGTTACTATTAGTCAAAGCGGAAGTTTTCTATTTATCCCCGCACCTAATTTTTCAGGAAATGTTACATTTAATTATCTCGCATGCGATGTTTTTGGACAATGTGCGCTCGGCAACTATGGAATCAATGTATTGCCGATTAATGATGCACCAATTGCAATCAATGATAATTTTTCTGCCAATGAAGATACTCAGGTTTCTGGAAGTGTGGCAGCAAACGACATAGACTCGGATTCTCCAACTCTAACATATACGCAGACCACGGTCTCCACAAATGGAATTTTGCTCTTTAACAATAATGGGTCATTCACATTCACGCCAAATGCAAATTGGTTTGGACAAGAGGTTATTTCCTATCAATTGTGCGACAATCTATCATTGTGCGCTAATGCTACACTAACGATTAATATAGTTTCAGTAAATGACTCACCAGTTGCTGTGGACGATTTTGCTTCGGGGGTGGAAGATGTTCCGGTTGTTGGAACAGTTGCCAATGATTCAGACATCGAATCATCAATACTGATTTATTCTGCCCAGGTGACCCAAGCTAATGGCACAATCACCATGTTTGGTAACGGCACATTTACCTATTTTCCTAACGAAAACTTTTTCGGAACTGAAGCAATTTCCTATTCTGTTTGCGATGGAAATGGATCGTGCGACCAAGGAACTCTTACAGTTACTATAAATTATGTCACAGATCAACCTGTGGTAATAAATGAAAATTTTTTGGTAAACGAAGACAATATTTTATCCGGTGATGTATCATTAAATGATGATTCAAATGGCGAAGGCTCACTAATTTATTCTATAGTCAGCACTCCGGCAAACGGCATCACCAGCATGAATGCCAATGGGACTTTTGTTTACACTCCAGCGGCTAATTGGTTTGGAACAGTTGCTATTTCATATCTCGGATGTAATGGGTCTAATGTCTGTGATTCCGGTATACTCACTATAATAGTGCAGAGTGTAAATGATGCTGTTGTAGCTCTCGATGGTTCAGCAAATACGCAAGAAGATGCAACTTTAAGTGGCAATCTAAATCTACTTGCAAGCGATTTAGAAGATGCGGTGCTCAATTATAGTATAACGATTCAGCCACAGTTTGGAACTATTTCTCTCGGATTAAATGGTGCGTTTGTCTATCAATCTCTTGTAAATTATTTTGGTGCTGATCAGTTTACATACACAGCTTGTGATTTGCAAGGATCATGCGATGCGGGTGTTTATTTTGTTACAGTGTTATCTGTGAATGATGCTCCAGTAGCTGAATATGGCGAAAGTTACACTGGAGAAGACAATGCTTTTGTTTGGTTCCTGCCGGAAGCAACAGATGCTGATGGTGACGAACTAACGTATTCTCTCGTAACACCTCCGTCGAATGCTACAGTTGCTATACAGCCAAATGGCACATACTCTTTTACTCCCGATTTTAATTTTCATGGAATAGACACGTTGACTTATAGAGTTTGTGATGAATTAGGTGCATGTGACGATGAAATCGTAGTAGTGTATGTATTTAGTATAAATGATGATCCTGTCGCTGTTAATGATAATAATACCATAAGTGCTAATTCGATGCTCTACGGCACCGTAGCTGCCAATGATTATGATACGGATATTGAGCCACTCACATTCATTACCTTAGACGCAGCCGATTTTGGAACATTCGTTTTAAATATGAATGGTACTTACACTTATATTTCCAACCTCGATTATGAAGGTTTAGAAACTATTATATATTATGCTTGTGATTCTTGTGGAGCTTGCGCAATTGCAACGCTTACCATAACTGTTGTATTGGTGAACACTCCACCGATGCTTTCGTCCAATGAAAATAAAACAACCAACGAAGATGTTCTTTTGACTGGTGATTTGGAGCCTCTTGTTTCAGATGCGGAAGGAGGCGATTTAATTTTTTCTATACTTACTTCGACTCTTAATGGTTCGTTGATTTTAAGTGCCAATGGAAGTTATTCTTACGCACCGAATTTAAATTATAATGGTCCCGATCAGTTTGTGTTTAGAGTATGTGATACCGGTGGATTATGTACGGATGGAATAGCGACTATAACCGTGAACCCTATCGACGATATTCCTGTTGCTGTTGCAGATAACTTTAGCCTCAACGAAGATCAAATTTATAATGGAAGTGTGGCCCTCAACGATTTTGATTTTGACGATGATGATTTGATTTACTCAATAATAATGCCTCCGTTATATGGATCCTTTACATTGAATTCTGTGGGAGCTTTTATGTATCATCCGGCCGCAAATTATTATGGTAATGATCAAATGACATATTCAGTTTGCGATTCACAAAATGCATGTGCTCAAACAACACTCTCATTTGTTGTAGTTTCAGTAAATGATTTGCCGACGGTTAATGACTCCGAAATTATTACAGATGAAGAGGTATTAAAAACTGGTAGTCTCGTTGCCAATGCACAGGATATCGACGACAATGTGCTTACTTATTCCATCGTCACCTTGCCTATCAACGGACAATTGACAATTTCACCAAATGGAAACTATTCTTACAACCCGAATTATAATTTTTCGGGTATGGATGAATTTGTGTACAGAGCTTGTGATAATGGAGGTTTGTGTGGGCAAGCGACTGTATCAGTGACTGTGAATTTTGTGAATGACCTTCCGATAGTTCTTCCTGAATCTTTTACTGGAGTCGAAGATCAAATAGTTACAGGAAGTGTTGCTGACAATGATACAGATCCTGACATCGAAGGGTTGGTTTGGGTAGTATTATTCGGCCCGCAACGTGGCGTAGCGTCTATGAATTTCGAAGGACAATTTGTTTACACTCCAAATGCAAATTATTTCGGTCAAGACGCGCTTACATATATGGCATGTGATTCATGCGGTGCTTGTTCTGCCGCAACTCTAACATTTAATCTTACTAGCGTTAACGATTTACCTATAGCGGCCGATGACAATTTTAATATGTTACAAGGAGAAAGTATAAATAGTTCACTCGCAATCAATGATTCTGATGTTGATGATACTATACTGACTTACTCCCTTATTAGTCCTTTTACAGATGGCCTTTTTGAGTTAAATAGTAATGGCACATTTAACTTTTTACCCAATTTAGATATAAATGGTCTTATCGAACTTGATTACCAAGTTTGTGATGATTCTGACGGCTGCGCCACGGCTAATATTTCTATTTATATCGAACCGGAATTAATCAATAATCCACCGATTGCAGAAAATGATGCCGTCTCAATGCTTCAAGGAACGATCCGCACAGGCAGTGTTGCTTCTAATGATCACGATGATGAAGGAGATGATCTAACCTTTGTATTTACCGGTGTGTTTAATAGTGGTACGTTTGTAATGAATACGAATGGATCTTATGTTTTTACTCCGGATTCTGATCTGAGTGGTGTAATTCAACTTACATATCAAGTTTGTGATACGGATGATAATTGTGCTAGCGCAGTTCTTACCATAACAATAAATGAGATGAACACGCCACCGGTAGCGAGCGATGATACGAATACAATGCTTCAAGGAACAACACTCATAGGCAACGTAGCAAGCAATGATATCGATGATGAAAATGATCAGCTTATTTATTCGTTTACAGGCAATTTTACTGAAGGATCATTTGTCTTGAATGCAAATGGAAGCTATACCTTTAATCCCAATCCTAATCTTAGTGGTGAGGTACTATTGCCATATCAGGTTTGCGATATTTACGACGATTGTGACACTGCAATCCTTGCAGTCACCATCAATGAAGTGAACGATCCGCCTGTCGCTCAGGATGATAATGAAACCATGTTAAGCGGAGCCGTATTATTTGGTAATGCTTCCTTGAATGATAGCGATCTAGAAAATGATCTTTTAACTTACTCGTTCTACGGAGAATTTACTCAGGGTACTTTTGTAATGAATGCCGATGGAAGTTATATGTTCGCTCCGCAACAAGGATTGGTCGGAGTTATCCAACTTGCATATCAGGTATGTGATTTAAACAACCAATGTGCCAATGCTACCTTGACCATTACAATCGAGGAACCGCAGGGAACAAATTCGCCGCCCATTGTTCAAATAATTAATGAAGCAATTTGTGAAGGTGCAACATGGATATTTGATCTCAATGAAATTATAAGTGACCCGGACGATTTAGATGAAAATCTGACTGTTCAAATTGTCGAAGGCGAGTTTTTTGTCCTCGATCCTGTGAGTCACGAAGTAACATTTAGTGGAGTTGCAAAACAGCCTGGTTTTTATTCTGCAACTTATCAGGTTTGTGATGATGGAGATCCATCACTCTGCGATCAAGCTATCATGACAATAGAGGTTATTGCAATCAATAACATTTACACCGAAGAGGTCTATGTTGAATTTGTGAGTTGTTTTGGCGGTGAAGATGGAAGTATAGAAATAATTTCAATTAGTAGCCTTGGTAATATTTCTTACGAATGGGAGATAGGTGGAACCACAAATCAACAAACTAATCTTGAGTCAGGAGATTATATAGTTGAGATTTTAAGCGATGCTTCTTGTTCCATTGCAAGTTCTGTATTGTTTACAGTTTCTGGACCAAATGCTCCCTTGAGTGCAACCATCGAATCATATAATAATATTAATGAAGGCGACGATGGTAACATCGCATTGAATATAGAAGGAGGCACACAGCCTTATAATGTGGAGTGGACGGGACCGAACGGTTTTGTGAGTTCCGAAATGAACCTCAATAACCTCAATACAGCAGGACAATACACGGCTAATGTCAACGATGGCAATGGTTGTCAAACACAATTGGGTGTGTCTCTTGTTGGGATTGAAGAATTAAATGACACATATTCAATCAATATTGTTCCCAATCCATCACAAGGATTATTTAAACTTAACCTACAAGGCGCTGCAAATTCTCTCGTCGTTTACTCTTTGTTTGACGGTCAGGGCAGAATGGTGTTGAGCAAAAATGTTGGAATAGTTTCTTCAACATTTTCTGAAGAAATAAACGGATCATTATTAGCAACTGGTGTGTATCATTTGCAAGTTTTGATTGGAGATAATATTCAAACCAAGAGAGTTATCATTCAATAAAAGATTCACAGTTATAAAACTAAGGCCATAACTTTGTTATGGCCTTTTGTTTTTTTTCATATATTCGTCACACGAACATATTTTTATGATCAGCATTATCGACGTTTGATGAAAGCCTTAACAATAGTGATATTCTCTCTTTTGCCAGTTTTACTTAATAGTTTTTTTGCCCAGTCTAAGTTTGTTCAATTTACAATCATTGGATTAGAAAATGAACAACAATGCAGGCTGATAGAAGACTCTATTCGTGTCCATGTTGGAATTGAATCTGTTAGAGCAGAATCTTATGCAGGAAATTTCACGGCTATTATGAATTCCGAAACTTCATATTCTAAAACCGAATTTCGTTCTTGGATCCTAAGTCTAGGATTCGATTTGTATTGTTTTAGAACGGGAGTGCTTGGAGTAGATCAGATGACTCGCTTAAAAAGTAAAGAATGTGATTTACTTGAGTTGAAGCAGCAGGAATGAAATTTCGCGCGCGACATATCTTGTTCTTGTCAATTTTAATAGCTTCGATGTTTTCGAATTCGGTATGTTCTCAGTGTCCGAATAATAATTTGTTTTACGTTAACTTGACTCCGCCAATTGCTGGAGCGACGGTTTCCGATGGCTGCATTTATGGAGGTGAGTACATAAGAGTAAATGTTGTGAGTGGTCAAACCTATACATTCTCAACATGCGGTTCTTTTTGGGACACTTCAATCACGCTGTATAATGCCGGAGGAGCTGTGCCAATTGCGTTCAATGACGACAGTGTAGAGTGTGGATTTCAATCATACATCACTTGGACTGCCACCTTTACCGGCGTCTTAAGAGTGCTTGTAGATACTTGGGATTGTTTAAGTATTTTCAATTGTGCTACTATTTCAGTTACATGGGTAGGTTCGCCTCCCGCAGGAACAACCAACGATGCTTGTGTAAATGCCACACCTATTGGTTGTGGTCAAACTGTAAATGGAAATAGTTCTACTGCAACAGGTGAGAGTACACCGATTTGCGATTTTTTTATGTCTACCAATACGAATTCGCTTTGGTACTCATTTGTTGGCAGCGGGCAAAATGTTACTGCCAGTCTTTGTGGTTCTTCTTTTGATACTGATATTGTTTTATACACGGGCAATTGCACACTGTTATCCTGTGCAGGATATAACGATGATTTTTGCGGTCTCGCCTCGCAAATTTCATGGTTTGCAACTGCAGGTGTTACTTACTATATAAGAGTAGCAGGCTATTCTACATTTGACTTTGGTGCGTTTACGTTGACTATGCAATGCGCCACAACTGTAGTTACTGCCTCAGATTGTGTGAATGCCGTGGATGTTTGCACCAATCTTAGTTTTCAAATAGATCCTAATGGTTCTGGCAGTGTTTTCGAAATTCCGCCTTCTGGATCTTTTGGCAATCCTTTGTACTTCTCTGGCGATGCTGTTTTATCCCCATGGGGTTCGGACAACACGGGCTGCTTACTAGGCAATGAACTAAACAGTACTTGGATGAGAGTGAATATTCTGACTAGCGGTGCGCTCACTTTTACTTTTGGTGGATTAGGTGCTCAAGCTGGGTTTTATGATTGGATCATGTATCCATACAACAGCAGCACGTGTACTAATATAATTAATAATAACGTAGCACCGATTAGATGTAATTGGAATGCGGTACTTTCTGGAGGCACAGGGCTTGCTTCTGTGTTGCCACCTGGAGGCATTGCAGGCAATTACGAACCTCCATTAAATGTGTTAGCAGGCCAGCAATACATTATTTGTTTTTCGAATTATAGTTCTGCAATTTCATCGGTTCCACTTCAGTTCGGAGGCACAGCAGTCGTTGGTTGCCAAAACATTGCACTTCCTGTTGAGCTTGTTGAATTTGAAGCAACTGCCGTTACCAATGCCATAACTATTGATTGGGCAACTATGACTGAGGTTAATAATGATTATTTTACTCTGCAACGTTCTTCCGATCAGGATAATTGGATTGATGTGGCAACTATTGCCGGACATGGCAATAGTACTGACAAAAAGTATTACGAGTATTTGGATAGAAGTGCATCTTTAGGAACAAATTATTATCGTTTACTGCAGTTCGACTTTAATGGCGATATGACAACTTCCAATGTCGTTGCAGCAACCATGAAGTTTGAAAAGGACTTACTTTTTCCCAATCCTAATGCAGGTTCCTTTACAATAATTTCTGGAGTTGATATACGATTTGTTAGAATTTTTAATGCCCAAGGTCGACAAGTGGATTATGAGATAAGAGTAATCGATGCTGCATCAGGCATGTATCAAATCAATCTTACAAATCCAAATAAAGGATTTTATATCCTCAATGATTCGAGCAAATTAAAGTCAATAGCATTTTCGGTCAATTGAATTATACCCGAATGATCATTCGGTTTAATTGGATCAATACAACGGAGTTCCTGTCATTTCATTTGGTTTGGCAATTCCAAACATTTTTAAAATTGTTGGCGCAACATCGGCAAGTATTCCATTGTGGATCTTTGTGTTATTTTCATGAAGAATCCACACAGGAACTGGATTGGTAGTATGCGCAGTATTTGGACTGCCATCTTCATTTTTGATATAGTCCGCATTGCCGTGGTCTGCAATGATTATGAAAGAATATCCTTTTTCTAAACCTGTTTCTACAACCTGTTTCAAACAACGATCAGCAGTTTCGACAGCTTTTATTACTGCATTAACAACTCCCGTATGGCCAACCATATCGGGATTCGCAAAATTGAGACAGATAAAATCTGGAGCATCAGTTTTGATGGACTCACTAATTTTATCTGCAACTTCTTGAGCACTCATTTCAGGCATCAAATCATAAGTTGCAACCTTGGGAGAAGCAGCCATGATGCGGCTTTCAAGTTTGAAAGGTTTTTCTCTTCCTCCGCTAAAGAAAAATGTCACATGTGGATATTTTTCGGTTTCTGCAATTCGCACTTGTGATTTGTCGTTTTTTTCCAAGACCTCTCCAAGCGTCATGCTGAGATTGTTTTTGTCGAAAACTACAAGCACATTTTTAAATGTGTCATCGTAATTGGTCATAGTGATATAAAACAAATTGAGCGGCGACATACCATATTCATTAAATTCTTTTTGGGTAAGAACTTCGGTAATTTCTCTGCAACGATCTGTTCTATAATTAAAACAAATTACAACATCATTTTCCGCAATCGTCGCAAGCGGATTTCCTGCATTATCTGAGATGAAAGCCGGTTCTATAAACTCGTCCGTTATTCCTTTGCTGTAACTAGATTCAATTGCTTCAATTGCAGAATTGAATTGTTTTCCTTTGCCGTGAACGATAAGATCGTATGCTTTTTTTACTCTCTCCCATCTTTTGTCACGATCCATTGCAAAATAACGACCGATGATCGAAGCAATTTTTACAGGGGAGTCTTTCAAATGAGTTTCCAAATTTTGAATGTACTGCAAACCACTTTTGGGATCAGTATCTCTGCCGTCAGTGAATGCGTGCACATATACTTCTTCTAATCCTGAATTTTTCGCTAAATCACACAATGCTCTGAGATGAGAGCTGTGTGAATGAACACCTCCATCACTGACCAATCCCATGAAGTGAAGTTTACATTTTCTTTTTTTTGCTTCTTCCATCGCTGTGAGCAGAGTTGTATTCAGGAAGAAAGAACCATCTCGGATAGCGATATTAATTTTTACTAGGTCCTGATAAACGACGCGTCCAGCGCCAATATTGGTATGGCCAACTTCACTGTTGCCCATCTGCCCTTCCGGAAGTCCTACGTTTTCACCGTCAGTTCGCAACTCAGCATTTGGGTATTTTGAATTTAAATAATCGGTGTATGGGGTGTTTGACAAAAAGATAGCATTGCTGTCATCGTTTCTTCCTTTTCCCCAACCGTCTAGTATTAATAGACAAACTTTTGTGTTATTGCTCATTTTTTTGTTTCGTTGAATTGAAAAGTAAATGTTGTCCCTTTCGGTTTGTTTTCTGAAATAGAAATTTTGCCGTTGTGCAACTGCACAATGTTTTTTACTAAGTATAATCCAAGTCCTGTTCCTTTGTGTTTGCGTATTTTTTCATCACCAACTCGGTAGAATTTATCAAATATCTTGGAGTACTCTTCTCGATTAATTCCTGGACCTTCATCGCTAATTTCAAGAATCACAGTGTTTTTATTTTGTTTTACTCGAATGGTAATTTTTGGATCAGGGGAAGCATATTTTAGCGCATTTTCCACAACATTATTGCACATCACTTGAAGCATTTGGGAGTCACCCGAGATATATAACTCGCGTGTAATATCGAGGATAAAATTTTGGCCGCTCAAGGCCTGCATTCTTTTAGACACGGCAAAAGCAAGTTCTGAAAGATCAACTTTTTCTTTGTGTATGTCAGATACTTTTTGATCGAGCCTAGTAGTGAGTAAAATATTCTCAGCCATTGATTCCAGTCTGTTCGTCTCCTTCAATGCATCTTTTGCTAGCTGCGCTACTTGCTCGTGCGGCAAATTGTGCGATTTGATTGTTTCAAGAAAAAGTTTGACAGCAGCAACTGGGGTTTTTAATTCGTGCGTAACAGACAATAAAAAAGTCTGTTCTTTTCTAGCAAGTTGCATCTGTTTGCTGATGTTTCGTTTTAAATAAATAAATCCTATAAGAAGTAATAAAATAAAGACACTTCCCTCGCCAACGATCATTAACAGCGCATTGCAGATGAGTTTATCTTTTGATTCAGCGGGAATCGAGTCATTGAGTTCTATACTGATTCCATTTGCTTTGACTAGTAAATATCCCCACCAACTCACTTGAAGTAGAATGTATCCAGCTAGAAAATATAAAATTCTCAGCGTTTTGATTTCTCTATATGTTTTGCTCCGATGGGTCATTTAATCTCAATTACCTGTTGTATCCAATGAGTTTTATTACAAATTTAATTTTAGTGAAGTTTGGATTTCTTCACAGGAAAAAATAAAATTAAATATGCAAAATTTATTAGAAAAAAAAGGTCTTTTCAATTTCTGAAAAGACCTTTTAATTTCACAATATTTAATTCATGCTATTTTTTCTCACGTGGCTGCGTCGGTGGTTTGGGTTTTGCCGGATCTACAGGCTTAGTAAATTCGGCAGGTTTAGTTCCCTCTGTAGGTCTTTCTGGTCTTGTAGCATTAGAATTAGGTTTCTTCATCATTCTTTTTTCAAACAGAATGTGTGTTTCAGATTTGCCCTCTTTATCCGAAGTAGAATAGGTATCAAGGTATTTGAAGCTGATGCTGCTCAAATAATTCATAGCATCTGGCACTGATGGAAATGGAATGCTGCGAAGTTCGAGAAGTTGCTTCGAAGTTTCTTTATCAGTCATGGATGTTGCAATTTCTTTTCCAAAATCAGCGCGTATCACAGTTCCTCCTACACTATTCGTAGAGATTACAAGATCAAGATGGATTGACTCTGGATTTTCGATAGCAAATTTATTGTCAGATGTTTTGTTTGCAGGTGTTGCTGTTCCTTTATCTTGAGCCTGACTCAATAATGGCATAGCCAAAAGGGCATAGATGATTAATTTTTTCATAAAAATACTTGAGTAAAAATGGTTAATTATTTGAGCCAAATTTAGGCTGAACTCAGCCTAGTTTTACCAACAAAACGTTAAAACCGAAGCTGTGGTCTTCTATGGTAATCGTAGGCAGAAGTGCTGTTTTTCCAGAGCATTGTTGAACAGTAGGACGCCATAGTGGAAAAAGTCTATGCTAATTTTGACTTTCTCATTTATTTTTATTTTGTCCCAAGCCATTTCCATCTCTCCGCTCCAGTGAATATCATCAAATATCAAAATGCTTTTTTCGTGGCAGTAGGGCACCACCTCTTCGAAATATTTTATTGTGGGCGCATAACGATGATTGCCATCGACAATTATCATATCTACTGTTCCAATTTTTTTTATTAGTTCAGGTAGAACCTCATCAAAATTTCCGGTCAGAATCTTAATATTTGTGAGACCGAGTTGATTGATATTTTCCTTTGCAATGTCAGCTATTTCTGAAGAGCCTTCGATGCTGTAAACATCCGCGCTAGAAGATGCTGATGCGAGGTAGGAAGTCGTAATTCCAAGACTTGTACCTAGTTCAATAATAGTCTTCGGCCTGTAATGCTCTGCAATTCTGAATAGAGATTGAGCGCATTTTTTGTCTTGCAACACATGTTTAGCGATGGACGAAATTTGTCTAGAGTGACCAGAATCTTTGCGTGATCCTGCACCAAGATCAAGAACTGAAACTAAACGTTTGTCCTTTAGCAATTCAGTTCTTTTATGTTCAATAGTTTCGAAACACTGAAAGTGTCTTTGCGGAACTAGAATTTTGGTGATCAATTCAAACACAGAAGGAGAATGAACACTGTGAGGCCCTCCTGCATAGATGAGATGCCTCACGTAGGCTTTTGCTTCGAACCACGCATTCATATTTTTTAAAAGTAAAAATGAATTATTATGGTTTGATTTGCGATTGTAATTCTTTCAATTGTTTCTGCAAATCCTGAATCTGCCCCATTAATTCAGGTAATTTTCTGAATCCAACATAAGATTTTTTATAATCCATAATTCCAAATGACGGCGAGCCTTGAATAATGGTATTTTGTTCTTTTATATCATGACCGACACCACTCTGTGCGGCAATTTTAGTTCCATCGGCAATGTTCAAATGTCCAACTATTCCAACTTGCCCTCCTATCATACAGCCTTTGCCTATTTTAGTGGAACCTGCAATACCACTTTGAGCAGCGATCACTGTATTCTCACCAATTTCTACATTGTGTGCTATTTGAATTAGATTATCCAGCTTAACTCCTTTTCTTAAGATCGTAGAACCAAGCGTGGCTCTATCAATGGTTGTATTGGCTCCTACTTCAACATGATCTTCTATAATTACATTTCCAATTTGGGGTACTTTGACATAATTATTTTCGCTATTCGGATTAAAACCAAATCCATCACCTCCAATAATAACACCGCTATGTAATGTGCATAATGCGCCAATAACGCAGTCTGCATATATTCTTACACCTGCGTATAATCTAGTGTTTTTGCCTATATATACGCCATCACCGACGTATGAATTCGCATAGATCTGTACTCCCGATTCTATAATAGCTCCTTCACCAATAAAAACAAATGCACCTATAAAACAATCGGTACCAATCAAAGCTGTTGATGCTATTTTTGAATGTGGATCTATTCCCGGTTTCGGTTGTTTCAGTTGATTGTATGCTTCTAGCAATTTCGCAAAACTACTGTACGCATCAGAAACACGAATAATAGTGAGGGTGGACGGCAATGATTTTTCAGCTTTAAAATCATTCGATACAATTGCAATACTCGCTTTTGTTTCGTAGATATATTCAGTGTATTTCGGATTAGCAAGAAAGGTGAGCGCACCAGGTTTACCCTCTTCAATTTTACATAAGCTATCCACAAAAACATCACCATTACCTTCAATGGTACCTTCGAGCATAGCGCCTATCTGAGCTGAACTGAATTTCATACAATAAAACTTTATTTTGGTAGTAATTCCATTTCGAATTCAAAGCTAAGATATTCTTTGAGGCACTTTGTGCAATAAAAAAAACATGTTGAGCTTGTTTATTCTAATTTGCTGGAAACTCAACTATGAATATTTGCACCTAGCGCAATTAAACGTTCGAAATAATCAGGAAAAGACTTTGCAACACATTCAGCTCCTCTAATTGTGATTTTGTCTCCGGCGAGTCCAAGTATTGCTGCGGCCATTGCTATTCTGTGATCATTGTGAGAATTGATAATAGCTGACCTTATATATCCTGGATATACTTTCATTTCATCATCGCGCACAACAATTCGTACACCGGCTTTTCCGAATTCTTCCTGCAATGTTTTTGCTCTGTTACTCTCTTTGTAGGTGAGCCGTTTTGCGCCAATTATACTGCTCACTCCATCGGCAAAGGCTGCTAGTGCGACGATCGGTGGAAAGAGATCAGGACTATTTGTTGCGTCAAAATCGAACGCTTTAATTGGTGAAGCATAAACTTTAACGCCATTCTCCAATTCTTCGATATTCACGCCAGCCTTTTTTAATACATTAATAATTGCATTATCAGCTTGTGTTATTTTATGGTCAATGTTTGAAATAAATATACCCTCCGCTGCACAAAGGGCTCCAGCCACCATCAAAAAAGCAGCTCCACTCCAGTCTCCGGGAACTACGGCTTTGATTGGTTGATAATTCTGAAGTCCATCTATATTAAACTCTTCGTAATTATTATTATTGATTTTAACCCCAAACATTGCAGCAACTTCGATAGTCATATCGATATATGGTTTACTGGTGAGTTTGCTTACAAATAGCTTCGATTTTTTTAGAGTTTTTGGTAAAGCTAAAATGACACCGGTTAAAAACTGAGATGATTTTCCTGCTTCTATTTCAACATCACCTGATTGGAGTGGACCTTTTATTGTCATTGGTAAAAGTCCATTGTTAGTAGTGCATTCGGTAGCGAGTTGCGGAAGTAAAACTTCGAAATCTGTAAATGGTCGCTGAAGCAAACTTCCGGTTCCAGTAATTTTTATTGGCTCATCAAAAAGCGCAGCAATTGGGGTGAACATGCGTGATGATAAACCTGATTCACCGCAGTTTATTTCTTCTTTTGGTGTCCTAATTCCCGCATGAAATGATTGAGGAAAACCACCTTTTATAACAATTTTATTACCATTTGATGTGACAATGGCGCCAAGACTTTGCGCTACTTGAATTGCAATTTTACAATCATCGCTGTCAGGATAATTTTCTAACGTTGTTTCTCCCTTGGCAAGAAGGGCGCATGCAACCATTCTTTGAGCAATACTTTTGCTTCCGGGTGCTTCAACCGTACCTTTTAGTTCTGAGGGATAAACATCGTACTTCATTTTTTCCCTATGTATATGCTGGCAATTCCTCCGGTTAATGAAATTTGTTTTACTTCTCTATAACCGACCTTAAGCATTACCGCAAGAAAGTCTTCGCCATCAGGAAATGCCTGAACAGACTCAGGCAAATAAGAATATGCGCGCGCATCTTTCGAAACAATTTTACCAACAAACGGCATCAATCTTTTGAAGTAAAATCCAAAAAGTTGTTTCATCGGAAATTTTTTCGGCTTAGAGAATTCAAGAACAATTCCAATTGCCCCCGGCTTCAAAACCCTGAGCATTTCAGTCATTCCTTTTTCAAGATTCTGAAAATTGCGCACTCCAAATGCAACTGTAAATGCATCAAATGAATTTTGTTCAAAAGGTAGATTTTCAGAATCCCCAACCCGAAGTTCAATTATTTCAGAAAGATTTTTATCAATGATTTTTTTGCGACCCATTTCGAGCATTCCTTCACTAATATCGATGCCGATTATTTTTTTTGCCCCAAGGTCCATACGAACTGCCTCGAGCGCAAAATCTGCCGTTCCTGTGGCAACATCTAACACTAGTGCAGGATTTTCTTTTTTCAGAATATTTATTGCTTGTTTTCTCCAACGCACGTCGATGCCTAAAGAAAAGAAGTGATTTAAGAAATCATAAGTGGGAGCGATGTTATTAAACATCTCTGCTACTTCCTGTTTTTTTTCTCCAGAAGTGTTGTATGGTTTTATTTCAGTCAATGATCGTTGTTGCATATAAGAATCTGTCATGTGAGAATAACAGTTTCATTTGTTTGGTGTTCAAAATCCGGGAGTCATTTTCTCCATTGCTTCTTGAAGAAGTGATTCTTTGTCAACGGGAACAACTCCAACCTTTTCGCAAACAAGTCCTCCTGCCAAATTTGCAAGACGGCTAAAATCTGCCGGATTAGCGCCTGCTGCCAAGGCCAATGAGGCAACACCAATAACGGTGTCCCCGGCTCCACTTACGTCAAGTATCTCACGCGGATATGCAGCCTCAAACGTAAATCCATCTTGGTCTTTTACCATTATGCCAAGCTCTGAAAGTGTTACCATTGTTACTTCATTGTTCAACTCTGCTTCCAGTTGTTCAATTGCTTTTTTTAGCGCATCTGTATTGGTTTTATCGAACTGGATATTCAAACCTTCTTTCAATTCTTTGAGATTGGGTTTAAAGAGAGTACAGCCTTTATAAGTCAAAAAATTATCTTTTTTAGGATCTACAGTTGTAGGTATATTCTTAACTCGCGCAAGTTTAATTGTTGTTTCAATAACTTTTTCAGTCAAAATTCCTTTGTTGTAATCTTCAAGAATGATAACATCAATTTTTTGTGTTTCGAGAAGAGTTTTTATGCACTCCAATAGATTACGCTCATCGGTCGGAGAAAGGCGAGTTGTAATTTCTTCGTCTACTCTTAGGAGGTGTTGGCCACCACTAATGACGCGCGTTTTTACGGTTGTCATGCGCTCTGGAGAATCAATAATTCCCGCAGTAGAAAAACCATTTTCTTTCAGAATTTTCCTGAAAATATCGCCTTTGCTTCCGTCTCCAACAACAGAACAAATAATGGCTTTAGCGCCAAGACTTTGAATATTGAGTGCGACATTCGCCGCGCCACCTAGCCTATTTTCCTTCTTATTTACTTGCACCACGGGCACGGGAGCTTCAGGAGAAATTCGTTCAACCTTTCCCCAATAATATGCATCAATCATTACATCGCCAACGATCAAGGCAGTGAGATTGTTGAATTGTTGGAATAATTGCTCCAGATGTACCTTTTGCATTTGAAACTCTGTTTTATCAATTAGTGAAGTCGTGCAAGTGCCTTCTTTATTCTTTGTATAGCTTCTCTCAACACATCTTCAGAAGCAGCATAAGAAATTCGAATGCAGTTAGCATCTCCAAATGCTTCTCCGGTTACAACAGCAACGTATTCTTTTTCCAATAAATACATCGACAAGTCTGTTGCATTAGTGATTGTTGTTGAGCCATCTGTTTTTCCGAAATAACTCGACACATCAGGGAAAAAGTAAAATGCACCTTCAGGTAAATTATTTTTTATACCGGGAATTTCTTTTAAAAGTTCAAAAACAAAATCCCTTCTTTTTTTGAAGGTCTCTATCATAAAATCTACTGAAGAGGCTTCTGCCTCTACTGCAGCTTTTGTCGCCATTTGAGCGATGCTATTGGCGCCGCTTGTTATTTGGCCCTGCATTTTGTTGCAAGCGTCAGCAATCCATTTCGGTGCGCCTATATAACCAATTCTCCATCCGGTCATTGCAAATGCTTTGGACACTCCATTCACTGTAATAGTGCGATCAATCATATTACCAATGGATGCAATACTTGCAGTTTTTCCAACGAAGTTTATATGCTCATAAATTTCATCGCTGATGACATAAAGATTATCATACTCTTCAATTACTTGGGCCATCGCTTCCAATTCCTTTTTGGAATAAACAGATCCTGTCGGATTGCAAGGCGAGCTATATATAATGAGTTTTGTTTTTGGATTTAAAGCTGCTTTCAGTTGTTCGGAAGTGACTTTAAAATCATTTTCAATTTTTGCCAATACTGCAACCGGAATACCTCCGGCAATTTTAACTAGCTCAGCATAACTCACCCAAAAAGGACTTGGCATTACCACTTCATCGCCCGGATTGACTAAGGCTAGAATTGCATTGGCAATAGCTTGTTTGGCTCCGGTAGAAACTACGATTTGATCAACAGAATATTTGAGTCCATTGTCGCGATCAAACTTCTTTGCAATTGCTTGTCTTACTTCAAGAAATCCATTTACGGGCGGATAATGTGTGATGTTGTTATCTATTGCTTTTTTTGCAGCATCCTTGATAAAGTCAGGTGTGTCAAAATCAGGTTCACCTAGTGACAGGCTTACCACGTTATGGCCTTTTTGAGCCAACTCTCGACTCATGCGAGCCATCGCTAAAGTTGCGGACTCAGTGAGCTGTTCCAAAAGATCTGATACTTGTCCGATTGGTTTTTTTGTCAATTGTTCCATGCTGTAAAATATCGTTTCGATTTATTGCGAAACGAGGTTGCAAACTTAGGAAACTCGCGTAAAGTAGTGACCTGAATATTTGGCTTTTTGCAGTTTTTAGTATTAAGGCTAAATGTCTAATTATTAATAATTTAAGTTAGAAGAAAGGGGATCCTCAAACTTCCCATTCTTTGCCGGTTCTAAAAATCGTTCCTTTGAAGTGTGCAATGGCTTGATTATGTTGGTTTGTAATTGTGATATAATACAATCCGGTTTTGCTCGTCAAATTTACTTCCTCGGCATCTGCCGTGAGCACATCACCTTCAATCGCAGGCTTTACATGCGATATAGAAGTCTCTATAGAAACTGAATGAATACCATGCCCATTGCTTGCAAAAGCCAAAGCGCTGTCGGCCAATGAATAGGTAATGCCTCCGTGTGCAATTCCGAAACCATTGAGCATTTCTTTCCGAACTGTCATTTTTAAAACAGATTTTCCCGGCTCCTCCCAAATGCGCGTTATGCCCAACCATTGCGACATGGGATCGTTGTTGTACATCTTGTCAACGATTTTTTTTGCAGTTTCTGAGGGATTCATCTATGATTTTATTTGGATTATGGTGATGAAAATTTATGTTCTTTAATTCGGATGATTAAGGACAGTACAATACTCAAAATCAAAATATGAAGATATTACTTTTAAGCAGCTTCTTCATCTTGTGTGATCGACAATAAATACAGGCGTTTGTAATACCCTTCTTTTTTAAGTAATTCTTGATGTGTGCCTGTTTCAACAATTTTCCCTTTTTCCATCACAATAATTTTGTTGGCGTTGCGAATGGTGGAAAGGCGATGAGCAATGATAATACTCGTGCGGCCTGAAGTTAATTTTTCAGTGGCTTTTTGAATGAGTAATTCCGATTCTGTATCAACACTTGATGTGGCTTCATCAAGAACCAATACTGCCGGATTTTGAACATAAGCTCTGACAAAAGAAATTAATTGTCTTTGTCCTACGCTAAGAGTTCCGCCTCTTTCACGAACATTAAATTGATACCCGCCAGGAAGTTTTTGAATAAAATCGTGCGCGCCAACAGCCTTTGCAGCTTCAACTACTGCTTCTTCAGTGATAGCCGAATTGTTTAGAGTAATGTTATTCAGAATGCTGTTGCTAAATAAAAAAACATCCTGTTGCACCATTGCAATATGATGTCTTAAATTGTTGAGTTCATATTCTTGAATTGGAATGCCATCTACAGTGATAGCTCCTTTTTGATAATCATAAAAGCGATTGAGTAATCCGGCAATGCTGCTCTTTCCTGCTCCTGTGGCGCCAACGAGCGCTACGGTTTCACCTGGATTGATGTGCATTGAAATATCTTTTAGTATCCAATCATCATTTTTGTAAGCAAACCAAACATGTTCAAATTGAATGTCACCTCGAAGGGTTGTTAGGTTTTTTATTCCTTTATCAATCTGCTGTTCATTGGTATCAAATACTTTAAAAACTCTTTCGGCATTTACCATTCCCATCTGAAGCACATTAAAATTATCTGCCATCTGACGAATAGGTCGATAGATAAGACCAATAAAAGTTGAGAATTGAAGCAATATTCCTGGTGTTGTTACACCTTGCAGCGACTCATGCAATCCCCACCAAATCATCAATGCAACACTTGCCGCTGAAAGCAATTCTACCAATGGAAAAAATATAGAATAGGCCCAAATTCCTCTTATATGAGCATCTCTATGTTTGCGATTAATCTCTTGAAATTTTTTCTGTTCTTCTTTTTGTTTATTAAAAATCTGTACTATATGCATTCCGGTGACATGTTCTTGAATGAATACACTGATTCTCGCAACTTCATTTCGTACATCGTTGAATGAATTCTTTACTGCTCTCTGAAAAATGCGTGTGGCGTAGAGCAACACTGGAATGGGCAATAGCACTACCAACGACATTTTCCAGTCGAGCATAAACATGGCAAAGACAAGTACAATTATTTTTAATAGATCGCGAAAAATATCGAGCAGACCTACAGAAAATACTTCCGCAATTCCATCAATGTCTGAGACATGACGAGTTACAAATTGACCAACGGGAGTGCGGTCGTAATAGCTCAGTTTGAATTTAAGAACATGCCGATATAATTTGCCACGCAGATCCATGGTGATACTCTGGGCTATTCTATTGGCCATGCGTGTTTGAAAATATTGAATCACTGCTTCTATAAATAACACTGCTGCAAAACAGATCGAAATCCACACGACTCCATTATAATCTGCTGACGGCATTTTCTCATCCAATATTATTCTCATTTGCGCAGGACGAACTACTACAAGCCCGGCAAGCACAAGTACTAAAATGAACGTAAATAAAAACGAAGTTCTGTAGGGTCGCCCGTAACGATACAACCTCGTCAGAATTTTCATATCAAATGCATTTCCACTTTTTGTTTCACTCATTTTCGAAGCATTTAAAACATCAAACTAGTCAATAAAAGGATACTTCACCTCCGTCAGATGCAATCCTTGTGGCTTCGCGCTGTCGCCTGCATTAGCGCGTTTTTTTCCTTCGATCACTTTTACAAATTCATCAAGTGTAATTCTGCCTCTACCGAGGTCGAGTAGAGTGCCAACTATTGCTCTTACCATATTGCGTAAAAATCTATTTGCAGTAATATGAAATATTAGTTTGTCAGGTAATATTTCCCAATAGGCTGTTCGCAAATCGCAGATAGTAGTTCTTTGTCCACCGCGCGATTTGCAGAAGGAAGCAAAGTCTTTATACTCGAGAAGTTTTGCTGCACCTTTTTGCATAATCTCTAGATCGAGTGGCCAAGGGAAAAACGTAGAAAATTGATGGACGAATGGATCCCTCACACGATGGATATGATATTCGTAACTGCGTTCGGTAGCATCGAATCTAGCATGAGCTTTGTCGTGAACTTGCCATAATTTGTATAGGCCAAGATCAAAAGGCAACATCATATTTAACTTGAAAAATACGTCATCAATATTTTCAATTTCTTTCGCTATTGTAAAATGTAAATAGAAATTGCGAGCGTGAACACCTGAATCTGTCCTACCACATCCAATCGTCACGACGCGTTCAACTCTTAAAAGTTTAGACAAAGCACCTTCAATTTCTGCCTGAATACTTTTGCCATTCAACTGCCTTTGCCATCCGTTATAATTTGTACCATCATAACTAATATGCATAAAATATCTTGGCCAAATAATTTTTTCTTCCTCTTCAGGAACTAAAATTTCATCTTCTATTTCTTCTTCTTCAGCGTCTAATTGATTTGTCATGATATCTCTTTTCTGTTGAGAGTTCAAATGTACGTATGGGTGATACCAATAGCATTTCCAAAAAATTCAGAAAGCAAAAAGTCCCGCTATTGCGGGACTTTAAATTTTTTTTTTGGAAACCTATCAATTATTCAATGATAAGTTTTTGTACTGATTTACCATTTGTAGTGTAAACAGTAACCATATAGACTCCTTTGGATAATTGCGTGTTCATATTGTAAATCTTTTTGTTTACATTATTCTCAGTAGCGACTAGACTTCCAACTAGATTATGAATTTCAATCATTGAAATATTCTGATCCGCAGTTATAGTAAACTGATTGTCGGCAGGATTAGGAAACATCACAACGTTACTCTTATCGATTTCATTTACACTAACTGCGGTGTTAGCAACGGTGATACAGAAATCACCACTTGCAATCGGACCATCAATATCTATGTAGTTAAATCCATCAATCAGAATATAATAAGTAGTATTTGCAACTGTAGGAAGAACGAGACCAGCATTATAAATATCAAGATCAGGTGCAATATCCTCGCTGCATGCAACGGGAACAAGATTGCCACAACCGTTACCAGAATAGACAGCCATTTGAGAGTCATCAAACGTGAACGTTGCCGTTCCATTGCAATCATCTACAACAATTGCATATTCAGCACCATCACCATCAAACGTAAACCAAACGGAGTTATCAAGCGAGTTTTCTAGGTCATTGGCAACATCAGTATCTATCCAACAATCATAACCTCCTGGATCAGTAGACTCGGGTGTAGCACCACTATTTGTAAATTGAATCGAAGTAAATTCAACACTTGGTCCACCACCAAATAGTGTGTTGATATCAAATGCACCTGCGCACTCGTCATTTTCAGGACCAGGAATTTCACAAGGATTTCCAGGTAGATTTAATGCACACATCAAACGCGGAGCCGCATAAGCAATGATGGTATCGCAAAACAATTTTCCTTTTGCTGCTGCCATATTCGGATTGGTTTGTAAACCATTTCCACTTGCCGGATTGGCAGTGTTCCACCATTCCCATGGAGCGCTATCAAAAATTTCTGCTCCCTGGCGATTCAATGGATAAAGTCCGTGGTATCCATTATTATAAAGATTTGCTTTTTGTGTATACTGGTCATTGAGAGTTTCAACGGCGTCAAATACATGATTCAAAGCAAGTTGATTGGCTTTTTTCTGAGCGTTAAAGCTTCCGCTTACTTCCACTACAGGAAGATTAAGTCCAGGTACAATTACAGTACCGATGTTATACGGAGCGAATGGATCCGTCGGCGAGTGAAAAGAAATCATCGGGATATCATCGATAGTTATCCATGTACTATCGCCCAATGCGCCACCCATATTCACCATACAAGCAAAATTGGAGTCATAGCCTTCGTGATTGATGTAACACAATGTGTCATTGTCATTAGGATTAATTCCATAAGAAAGTCCATCAGGATTGCCGTTTACTTGCTCCAATACCATTGGGAGAGGAAAAAACACTCCCGGTTGTACTTCAACATCGCTGATGAATTTTGGAATTACTATATCGCTGTACTGATTGATGGTTGAGGATGCGAAAGCGATGTATCCACCTGTACCTTGACCCCAAATTGCAATTTTTGTAGGATCAATTCCATAAGGATTGCCACCTATAGCGGCAGACTTGCGGAAAAAACGAGCAGCAGTGCGGCTATCCTGAACACCTCTGTAAGCTGCGTTGATCAGAGTTTTTACACGATCAGTTTGTAAAGAAGCAACCGGATTCCAACCTAAACGATAGCTGCAAGAAGCAACTACGTAACCCATTTTAGCAAGACGAGTGCATAATTCTACAACGGATGAATCCTGACGGTTTCCTGTCGGATTTCCACCAGACGGTTGAGGTAAGAAGTTTCCGGTATGGAAATACATAATTAGGGGTCGGCTAGTCTCAACATCACCCGATGGTTCATAGACATCAAGTAATAAATTTTCTGGAACTGCCTGCCCAAATACTTGGTAAGTAAGAACAGTAGCGTTAACGCCATAAGTGACGCTCGTTGTAATGTCAACTTCATCGAAAACCTGCGCCAAATAACGCTGAGCATTTGCATTTCCGGTAAACAAAGTACAACACAACACGATAAGTGTAGAGATTTTTTTCATTAGAGTTATTATTTTGAATTAATTGTTTGTGGCGAAGTTAATCTTTTTTCCATTCATATGAAATATTGATATACAGCAATCTTCCAATCATAGGTCCGCCATAGGCTTCGATATGCTCATTTGTTAACACATTGGATCCTCCAAGTTTGAAGTTAAGATTCTGTTTTTTGAGGGTATAATTGATCTGAGCATCCATCACATCGAATGACGGTACTGGCCCAGTAAATTGCGGAGAACCCTCCCAAAAGTAATTGTCAACCCATTTGTAATTGATTCCATAACCCCATGAATTTCCTGCTTTCGATACAAATAGATCTCTCCCTGAAAATCCAATATTAAACTTATGCAGCGGTGTGTTGAAGGCTGGAATTATAGGATCGCTATCATCTGCCTTCGCAAGTTTATTATAAGAGTAGTTGGAGGTAAAGGAGTGCGACTTATAGAAGTAATAACTCACGCCAACATTCGCACCTTGGGTTATCACACGATTCGTAGAATTTGCCGAATAACGGTAAGGCTGAATGCTATTGAAGATCAAATTCCCAGTAGCATCAAAGTCGGCCTCAAGTCCAATCTGAAAGCCTATAAAGTTTTCGTAGAATGTGGTGTAAATGGACGCGTCCACAAAGATTTTTTCAAAAAATGTGCCGCGGTAACCAAGCTCTAAGCTTCTTGCTTGTTCCGGTTTTATTGGTGCAATATTGAAATATTCGAGGTCATTGCGATTCTGAGAATTTCTGAATTTACCAAATGAATCTAGCGTGATCAAACTATCCACACCATTCAGATTGCCACCCAAAATTGCAGGACCAACATTCAAATTCAAATACTGATCTGAGAGTGTTGGATTGCGCAGTGCACTTGAATAAGATGCTCTGAAGTAATGATTCTTTTTGGGATTGTATACCGCAGAAATTGCTGGTGATAGAAGGGCATCAAAGTTTTGATTTTTATCAATTCGAAGTGTAGCACTCAAGATCAATTTGTCCTCTAGTAATTTTTTTTCTGCACCTGCATATACACCAAATTCAAGATTGGTAATTCTAGTTCCTGCCGTATCAGTAAATATAGTCCCATCAGAATTTGGCCTGTAAAGTCTTGAGTTTGCACCTACACGCAATTCATCAAGTTGCTTGAACGACCATTTGTATTCACCATGAATATGAAAAAGAGAAGATCGATCGTAAAACCGAGTGCCTCCCTCGCTTTGGTTATTTCGAGCAGAAGTAATTTTCTCAAAGTTTTCTTTAAACTTATCACTTCCGGGCTCATAATAGCCATCGGCGCCAATTGAGGGTATTCCGGCATTGCCATTGTTGGTCAACTGTTCTACCTGACTATGCCATAAAGCAAGAGAATCGCTGTATGTACTATTCCAATTATTGTATGCGGCATAGTCATAAGGCAGAAAAAAATCAAATGGAAAATTTATCGGATTTGGATTTTGTACAAGTCCAGGATAGCCTAAGGCATCCATTTTTGGGATAATATTCGTCTGCCAGTTTTTAATATAAACATTTGCCCAGTTCTCTTGTGAACGTGCATCATCACGCAGTTTTAATGCAGTGAAATAAGGGTCAAAGCTTCTGCCTGCATTTTCAGTGGTGGCATACAATCGAAGAAAATATTTGTCTTTTTTTCGGATCTCTGCTTTTGCCTGATAGAATTTAATATCACGTAAACTGAAGCGATTGTCGCCTTGATATACTGTTGTGCCTTGTCCCTGATTTGCCTGTAGAATTAATTCTGGTGATTCGTAATCAAGTTCAGGTTTAAGTCTAAAATGCAAGGCGAGATTAGATTTGAAATTTTCAGTATTATAGTCAACGAGATCCTCTTCCCTATATCCTGTGCGGTAAAAAGTTCCAAGACCTCTGTATTGTGGAGAGTATGGAGAAGCGCCAGCATAATCGAAGGCTCCAAAATATTCATCCCCATAGATGTTTACTGCATCATATCGACCCGGATTGTTTTGTCCACCTGCTGATCCATAAATAGGATTGTAATTGGTGGCTCGCCAATCTTGTGCTGTGAGATAAAAAAGATTCAATTTGTAAGCAAACCACGCGTGGCCTTCTTTGTTTTTAATAGCTTCTGCCCAACGCACACTCGGCTGAAATAAACTTCGTTCACCAACTTTTAATGCCACCGAAAGTCCTGTGTTGAGAAATGGATTTTTAGTCTCCATGTTTATAACACCGTTAAAAGCTCCCGGGCCAAAATATGCGCTGCTTGCACCTTGTATAATGTCGACACTTTTTACATCGAGATCTGGAGCACCAAGAAAATTTCCGAGAGAGAAATTGAGTCCAGGAGATTGGTTGTCAACTCCATCTATCAATTGTAAAACTCGCACTGGTGAGGTGCTGTTAAATCCACGCGTATTAATTACTCTGAAAGCAAGACTTGCAGATGCCATATCAACACCTTTGAGCGCAGCAAGACCTTCATAAAAATTGCCGGTAGGAGCTTCCTTGATTGCGATGGCATCCATACTCTCCATTGTAAGCGGCGACTTTTTTTGTTTTTCAAGTAGTCGGTCACTTACAATATTCACTTCGCCTAACAATGCTTCTGTCGATTTGAGTTTGATATCGATAAGTGATGCTGCAGATGAAATAGTTAGTTCATAGCTTTCATACCCAACAAGATTGACGATCACAATGGTTGGTATAGTATTTACTTTTAGACTAAATTCTCCATCAAAACCGGTCGTAGTTCCATTTGTCGTGCCCTTTTCACCAACAACAGCGGAGAAAAGCGCCTCTCCTGTTTGAGAGTCAGAAACTTTTCCTTTAAGCACGGATTGCGCCTGTGCCCAAAAGGACATCAACATCAATAAACAACAACAATGAGCTTTCTTTGAACTCATAAGGCTAATCAGGTTTAGAGCGAATGTAACAAAAAAGTGGTCCTTGTTGGTATAGAAGCCATTGTTTTATTAAAACAAGTGGTTTAACTCAATTAAATATCGAGTATTCTGATTTGATATATATGGTAAATGTGTTTACTCTTCGACGATTGCAATTACTGAATCAATTATATCTTCGATATTTGGTTTCGAGAAATAATCTCCATCCGTACCATACGCAGGTAAATGTGGTTTGGCAGAGATAGTAATGGGTTTTGCATCCAAATACCGATAGCCTCCTTGCACATTTATTATTTGATCAAGTATATAAGCACTCGCTCCACCGGGTACATCTTCATCTGCAATCAAAAGTCGATTGGTCTTTTTTAGAGAATCAACAATAATATGATTGACATCGAATGGTAGAAGTGTTCGTGCATCAATCATTTCTACTGAAATCCCTATTTCTTCAAGAGAGTGTGCAGCCAGTTGGCAAATATTAAAGGTTGAGCCATAACTCACCAATGTAATGTCGCTGCCTGTTTTCACTACTTCGGGAATTCCCATAGGAACAGTGTACTGGCCAATATTTAATGGTTTCGCTTCTTTACTTCTGTAACCATTTAGGCACTCGACTACCAATCCGGGTTCATCTGCTTGTAGCAATGTATTGTACATCCCTGCGGCTTGTGTCATGTTGCGCGGAACACATACATACATTCCACGTACGCTGTTTATAATTGCTCCCATCGGACTACCCGCATGCCACACTCCTTCGAGTCTGTGTCCGCGAGTGCTTATTATCAATGGAGCTTTTTGCCCGCCTTTTGTTCTGTAACGAACAGTCGCTAGGTCATCACGCATTATTTGTAATGCATAATATAGATAGTCGAGATATTGAATTTCAGCTATAGGACGAAGGCCACGCATCGACATTCCAATTCCTTGACCAATAATGGTGGCTTCGCGAATGCCCGTATCGAAGACGCGCAACTCACCGAATTTTTCTTGCAAGCCTTCGCACGTTTGATTTACTCCACCGATCTTTCCAACATCTTCACCAAAAATAAGTGTTTCGGGACGATTGGATAAAACATAATCCCAATTATCCCGAATGATCATTCGGCCATCGGTCATTTCTGGATTCTCATCATATTTTGCAGGAACTTCAACAACATTCATCGCACTCCACTCTGAGTTGCTATACAAATCAGAACTGTACATTTCATCGCAACGCGTATGCAGTTGCTTCAACCATTGTTTCAGTTCACTAGCTTCATTCGTATTTTCTCCTTTGACTACTCTCAATATTTTTTTGGCGATCGAGAAAATATCTTTTCTGATAGGCTCAATTGTTTTTTTGAGTTCTTCGTGAGCCTTTAAAACTAAATCTTTATGAGAACTTACTACTGCAAGTGCAGTGATTTTGGCAAGGCATACCGTTACATCTTTGTCAATATCACCTCTGAAAGCAGCAAAGGCTTTTCTCTGATCTTCTCTGACTTGTTTTCTTGCCTCTTCTCTTATTGCATCCAGTTCTTTATCATTGGCTGCGCCATCCATCACAATGAACTTTTTTAATTGAGCAATACAATCATACTCGTCATACCACGCGAGAAGTTCTTTGCTTTTGTATCGTTCATGCGAACCACTCGTGCTATGTCCTTGTGGTTGTGTTAATTCTTCTACATGCACCAACACAGGGATGTGATTTTCTCTGCAATACTTCACGGCTTTTTCATACGTCAAAAGTAATTCAGGATAATTCCATCCTTTGACATTGTATATTTTAATTCCGTTGGTAGTTGTTGTTTTTTCGAAGCCTTTTAGCGCTTCTGATATGCTCTCTTTTACAGTTTGGAATTTTTTAGGAACACTAATTCCCCAGCCATCATCCCACACACTCATACACATAGGCACACCCATTACTGCCGCTGCATTCATAGACTCCCAAAACAATCCTTCCGAAGTTGATGCGTCACCGATAGTTCCAAATGCAACTTCATTTCCACCGGTCGAGAATTGGGTCCAATCAGATAATTGTGGATTGTGTTTAAATACTTTGCTAGCCTGCGCCAGTCCGAGTAATCTGGGCATTTGTCCTGCCGTTGGAGAAATATCGCCCGTTGAATTTTTGAGATGAGCAACATCTTTCCAACTTCCATCTTCATTTAAAACTCTGGTTGCATAATGACCACCCATTTGCCTTCCGCCACTTGCAGGTTCTTGTTGAACATCCGTATGACCATACAATGCAGCAAAGTATTGTTGAACAGTCAAAGCACCAATCGCCATCATAAACGTTTGGTCGCGGTAATAGCCGCTTCTCCAATCACCATTTTTGAATTGTTTTGCTAGAGCGATTTGTGCGAGTTCTTTGCCATCTCCAAAAATTCCGAATTTGGCTTTTCCTGTCAGAACCTCTTTTCGTCCCAACAAAGAGGCTTCTCGACTAATGCAAGCCAAGCGATAGTCGTCCAACAATCGTTGGCGAATTTTTTCTGGAGTGATTATATAGTCGGGTGTTTCGAATGTATTGGCCATGCCGCAAAGATAAATCGGAGCCTCTCATATTCGGTATTCTTGAAGATCAATTTGACGCGAGTTGATATTGTCCCTCCGAATCCACATCCCAAATCGCAGGTTTTCTGTACTTTACGAAGTAATTATCAATCTCTTTCAAGTTGCTCCAACGCTGCTTTAATAATGGATTTTTCAGAGTTAAATCCATTTCCGCCTTTGATCCGAATTCAAATGGAAAAATATGAACCGGAATTTTTTGTTGTCCATTTCTCCGGGCTCTATCACAAAGCACATAAATTTCTTTGATAAAGTCGTCTGTCATTGCCAAACATCCAATACTCACGCACGATCCATGGATATAAATATCTCCACCAGGGATTTTAGAATCAACAAAATATCGGTCAGATTTATTCGGATAATTTATTCCTAGTGATAAATGAAAATTGCTCAAAGCATTAAATACCGCAATGTGATAAAATCCTTCGGGAACTTGTTTGTCACCTTGTCTCAATTTGGGACCGGACTCTCCCGATGCCTCGCAAATTGGATAAGTTCTTACTTTCACATATTTACTATTTCCTTTTGGTAGAACCCAAATTTCAAGAAGTTTTTCTTCTTTAAAGGCTCTTAGGAAAATGGGATCTCCAAGTTTGGAACTGTGCGAACTTAGAATTTTTATGAGTGCATCAATTTTTTCCGATTCGGCAAGGCCAACACGTTCCGGTAGACTGCTGTCAATGGGGCCGTTACTTTGATTGTCTGAACATGCTATCATAGCGGACATTAAAAGGATCAATGTTATTTTGTATAAATCTGCGAGCAGAGATTCCATTTTTATCGATCAATTTTTGACCAACTGACTGCTATTTCAGCGCCTATTTTCGCATTGTTTAGAACCAAGGCTTTATTCGCAATTTGGCTTTTTCCTGCGGTAATTTGATTTAATGCAGAAAGGAGAAATGGAGTGATTTCTTTTCCTTGTATTTTTTCTTTTGCTGCATTTTGTAGGGCTTCATCAATAGCGGATTCAATCATTTTTATATCAAGTTCAAATTCTTGCGGAATTGGATTGGCAATCAGAATGCCTCCGGACATTTTTAACTCGTCTCGACTTTTCATAAGCTCTGAAATTTCTTCGCTAGAATTAGCATGCATCTGCAATTTGATTCCTGTGCCCCGAGTATAAAATCCCGGGAAATCAGTGGTTTGATAACCAACAACGGGAACACCAAGAGTTTCAAGAAATTCCAATGTTTTGGGTAAATCGAGAATTGCTTTTGCACCGGCACTTATGACTGTTACTTTACTTTTAGTGAATTCGGGCAAATCTGCCGACACATCAAAGGTTGATTCTGCCATGCGATGCACGCCTCCTATTCCTCCGGTAGCAAACACCCTTATTCCTGCAAGTGATGCAAGCAACATCGTCGAGGCAACAGTTGTTGCGCCTGTCATTTTTTTCGCAATTACATATCCGAGATCTCTTCTGCTGCATTTGAACACGTCTTTTTCGAAGGCAAATTTTTCCAACTCATCATTGCTCAAACCGATGTGAATTTTACCTTTAATAATGCAGATTGTAGCGGGAATCGCTCCGTGGTCGCGTATCGTTTTTTCTACTTCACGTGCAACTTCCAGATTGTGTGGAAATGGCATCCCGTGAGAAATAATGGTACTTTCGAGAGCTACGATCGGCGCTTTTGCTACAAGTGCATCGGCTATTTCAGGCGTGAAGAGAATATTCGGATTCATGGTGATGTTGCGTCAGTCAGGTTGAAATATAATATTAAAAAAACTCTCTTAATTAATTCCAAATTCCAATAAGTCCATAGACATAAAGAAGCCAAGCTAACTCGATGTTTAGAGAGTTGGATTTGAAATTACACAAACATACAAATGTTATTGTCTGGCGTTTTCATGTTGCTTTGATGCGGGGAGGCTTTGGCGCATCACGGGGCAGACAAGGGTGAATTGTCTTTTTGCTAGAAAAACTAGAAAACCGCCCCTGCGTTTTCGTGTTTTTCGGCAAAAAGGCAAGAGCGGGAGGGACGATTGATGCGCCTTGGGTTTTTTGCCACTTTTTTGGGCCAAGCCAAAAAGTGGAAGTAT
>Ga0105048_10001579_pt1 | contig 36805 bp, 33 predicted proteins | sample MAT05_FD_78382 | JGI IMG/M metagenome (GOLD analysis project Ga0105048, IMG submission 78382) | Freshwater microbial communities from Lake Fryxell liftoff mats and glacier meltwater in Antarctica - MAT-05 | ecosystem: Environmental > Aquatic > Freshwater > Ice > Liftoff microbial mat | place... | reverse complement strand
CCCAAGACGCAGGCCGCGCTTCTCGAAGCCATGCAGGAGCGGCAGGTCAGTGCAGGGCAGGAATCGCACAAGCTGCCCGACCCGTTCTTCGTCATTGCCACGCAGAATCCGATCGAACAGGAAGGCACGTATCCGCTGCCGGAAGCCCAGTTGGACCGTTTCATGTTCAGCGTGAAGGTCGGCTATCCGACCCTCGCCGAGGAGCAGCAGATCATCGACCTGACCTCGAAGGACGAAGTCGCGGAGTTGACGAAGGTGCTGCCGGCCAAAGGCATTCTGAGCATGCAGAAGCTCGTTCGCCAAGTGGCCCTCAGTCGGCACATCCGCGATTACGTCGTCAATCTCGTGCGGGCCACGCGACCCGAGGATCCGACCGCTCCGGACTTCATCAAGTCGATGGTCGACTTCGGCGCAGGCGTGCGGGCCGGGCAATATCTGGTCCGTGCCGGGCAGGCGTACGCGGCGATGGACGGGAAGACCAGCATCGACGAGAAGCACATCCGCCGGGCAGCACTTCCGGTGTTGCGGCACCGCATCGGCGCTAACTTCCAGGCGCAGGCCGCCGGGAAATCGACCGACGATCTCATTACCGAGTTGCTCAAGGTCGTCCGCGGCAACGAGCCGGAAAAGTACGTGAAAAAGTGAGGCCGAGATGATTTACCGCCTCTTTGCCCCGGTTGAAACCAACGTCCCGCCGTCCGAGTTGATGGCGCATTTATCCGCGGTCGGCTTCATCGTCGAGCCGCACTTTCGCGGCGACGACCTCGGCTGGACCGGCGGCACGTTGGTCCTCCCCGGCGGCGGAACGCCGGTGCAACTCGAGCGCTGGCTCACAACCGAGGACGACCTGCGTGACGATCTGAACAACCATGCCGCCGAACTCGAAACGATGACTTTCAACCCGCATCACACGAAGCTGATGGAGTTGGTGATCCAGACGAAGCAACTGATCGCGATCCGCAAGCCGATCGACCACGCGGACGATGCCGGGCTGACGGATCTGTGCGAGGCGATGGTCCACTACTTCGCCGGCCGGCTCGATGCGATTTCCCAGATCGACGGCGAAGGCTGGTACAGCGCTGCCGGCGAACTTCTGCTCCCGGAGTATTGAGATGCTCAAGGCCGAACAGTACCTCAGGCCCGAGGTGATCGCCCAGGTCGCCCGTTTGGACCTGAAGGCGAAGTTCATCGTCGAAGGCTTTCTGAGCGGCCTGCACGCCAGCCCCTTCCACGGCTTCTCCGTCGAGTTCTCCGAGCACCGCAAGTATTCGCCCGGCGACGACATCAAGGACCTGGACTGGAACGTCTACGCCAAGACGGGCAAATACTACGTCAAGAAGTACCGCGCCGAAACGAACATGACCGGCTGGCTGGTCGTCGACCTGTCCCAATCGATGGACTACGCCTATCGCCCCGAGCAACTCACGAAGTTCGACTACGCCGTCTGTCTGGCCGCGGCCCTCGGCTACCTGATGGTCCATCAACAGGATCCGGTCGGCCTCGTCACCTTCGACACCAAACTCCGCACGGTACTTCCCGCCAAGAGCAAACGGACGCAGATCGGCACCTTGCTCAGCGTGCTGGCGAACGCCAAGCCGACCGGCGAAACGAATGTGGCCGAGGCGCTGACCACGCTCGCCCCGCTGCTGCGCGGCAAGTCGCTGGTCATGCTGTTCAGCGATCTCCTGACCGATGCGGAGGGCACGATCAAGGCCCTTTATCGGCTGCGTCATGCCGGGCACGAGGTGATTCTGTTCCACATTCTCGACGAAGCCGAGGTGCACTTCCCCTTCACCGGGCTGACCGAGTTCGAGGATGTCGAAAGCGATGCCAAACTCGAAGGCCCCGCGGAGGGGATGCGCGACGATTACCTCTCGGCCCTCGGCGACTACCGGGCGATGTGGAAAAAGGAATGCGGTGCCGCGGGCGTCGACTTTGTGCCGATGGACACGAGCATCGGCTTCGACAAAGCCCTGCTGGAATACCTGATCCAACGCCAACGTCGGTTCGCATAAAATGTTCGTGCAATCGGAGGTCGAATGATGCCGAAAGTGATCGTCTTCGCCGGAATCAACGGTTCCGGCAAAAGCAGTTCCGCCGCCGACGTTCTGTTGCGCATCCACGATGTCAGGGCGTTCGTGAATGCCGATACGATCGCGCGTGGACTTGGCGCCTACGAAGTCGAACGATGGGCCGCGAAGGACGCGATTTCGCTCAGGAAACGACTCTTGCGGCAAAAACCTGTGGACTTCGTTCGCCGCAGCGTCGATCAACGTCGTGCCCGGGCTGAATCCGATGAAACCTGGCAACGATTTGTCCGGAGTGCTGAACATGACTGATGCCGTTACGTTCGACTATTTCAAGACGCCTGAATATCGGGCGGCCATGACGGATGCACATGCCCGTGCGACCAAGGCGGCCCTACTCGAACATGCCCGTATGGGGCGGTCGGTGCCGCAGTCCGGGCCGGGGGGGGCGGGGGTCGTGTGGATCACGCCCATCGAGATTTTTGCACGCTACAATTCGGACGAATTCGGTCGCGAGAAAGCCTAGCCCATGCCGCTGTTGCTGTTGATCACCCTTGGCGTCATCGGTCTGCCGATCGCGCTGCACCTGATCCTGAAGCAGGAGCCGAAGCGGGTCCGCTTCCCGGCCATACGCTTCCTTCAGCAAAAGCAGCGGACGACGCAGCGCAAGCTGAAGCTCCGGCATATCCTGTTGCTCGCCTTGCGGATACTCATCCTCGGCCTGTTCGGCTTGGCGCTGTTCCAGCCGAAGATCCCGTCCGTCTTCTCCGGCGTTGGGCTGGACTTCAGTGGCGATCAACCGCTCGCGGTCGTGCTGATTGTCGACACGACGCCCAGCATGGGCTACCTCGTCGAGAAGAAATCGCGCTTGGACGAAGCGGTGAAACGGGCGGTGGAACTTGTGGATCGCCTGCCGAGCACCTCGAAGGTGGCGGTGCTGACCACGGCGGAGCCGTTCGCCGAGTGGCAGCTTTCCCCAGCCGATGCCCGTCGGAAGTTGCTGACGTTGACCGTGCCGGACGGCGCGGGCCAACCGTTGACCGCGATGCTGCCCAAGGCCTATCAGCTCTTTGCGGCACTGGAAGCAGAGGAAGGTTCGCTGGGCGCCACGGAAGCCTTGCCGCGTCTCATCGCGGTGTTCACCGACCGCACAATCGCTTCTTGGCAACCCGACCGGGCCGAGGAATTGAAGGCGGCAAGCGACCGTCTGACCGGGCCGAAGCCGGCTTATCTGGTCTTCGATCTGGGCATCGACAAACCCGCGAACATCTCCGTGCTTTCAGCCGAAGCCCGCCCGGCCATCGTATCCGCCGGCAGCCCGGCGACGCTTGCCGTGACCATCCAGGCGACCGGTGTGTCCGTACCGAATGCCCGCGTGCAGGCCAAGCACACCGGGACCGGCATGCTGCTCGTGCAGGATGTCGCACTCCCGGCGGACGTTCCCATCCCGGTCACCTTCAGCTTCCCCGACCTCACGCCTGGCGTCCATCAGGTTGAAGTGTTGCTGCCCACGCCGGACAACCTCGGGCCGGACGGCGTGCCGGGCTTCGATAATATCCGTCATGTGACCCTGAGGATCGGCGAAGGCCGACGGCTGTTGACGATCGCGGACGATGTGGCCGATGCCGCCTACTGGCAACTCGCCCACAAGAACAAAGGCGAATTCGCCTGCGATGTGGTCACTCCCGCGGAGGTCAAGGACTTCACGGGTTACGATCTCGTCTGCCTGATGAGCGTCAACGACCCCGCCAAGCCCGGCACAGACGGTCGCAGCCTCTGGGACAAGCTGAAGCCCTATGTGGATCGCGGCGGCAAGCTCATCATCGCCCCCGGCGGCTTGGAGCAGATCACGCTGGAAGCCTACGACCCCAATGCCGCGGCCGCGGGACTTATGCCCGGCAAACTCGTGCGGGTCCAAAGCACCGAACTGCTGCCCGCACCGAAACCCGACAGCACCGAGCCGGATCGCCGGGCCGGCGTCTCCTGGTACATCGGCGACGATCAAGCCTTGCGCCATCCGCTGATGACTCCCTTCAAGGCCTGGAAGCTCAGCGGCAGAATCGACTTCCTGCGCACGCCGCGTCGGGCCTGGAGGTATTGGGAAACCGAGGCTTCACCCGAGTCGGTCGTGGTGAGTTACGACGACGCGGACAAGCCGGCCGAGCGTCGCCCGGCAATTCTGGAGAAGAGCTTCCCGTCCGGAGGTAAGGTGTTGCTGCTGACCACGCGGCTTGATTCGCCTTGGGATGCCGAGCGGAAATGGAACGACTATTACGACCTCGACGATAACTCCTTCGGAGTCGTTTTCCCCAATCTGCTGGCGCGGTACCTCGCCGGAGAATCGGCCGAGAAGTCCTTCGACTTCACGACCGGGCAGGCCGTGCGTCTGCCGTTGCCGAGCAACGACATCGATCGCCGCAAACGCCTTCGTCTCGAAGGGCCGAGCGTGTCGCCGGATGATGCCTTCCCGACGATCGCTCCCGAGGCGACGGAGTTCACGCTGTCGCCGGACCGGACCAGGACGGCTGGGCACTACCGCCTCAAGACTGAGGACGGTTCGTGGGTCGAAGCCTTCAGCCTGAACATCTCGGCCGAGGAAAGTCGACTCGCGAAAGTGGAAGCGGAGCCGATCGAAGCCGTCTGCGGTAAGGACTCGTTGATACCCGTCGGCAAGGAATTCGACCTGACGGCTCTGTTGGTCGATCGCAGCAGCGATTTTCCCTTGCTGCCGTGGTTGCTTGTCGCGTTGTTCATCTTCTTTGCGGTCGAAGGCGTCTTCGCGAATCGGTTCTATCGTCGCGCTTCGGTTTGACGGTCGGGAAATCTCGACGCGTTCGGTGCGTTTTTCCCCGGACCGATGATAGAATCTTTTGAACGATCGGCAAAATCCACTGCGGACGGAAAATCGCTTCATGCAACTCTCGGCGCGGCAGACATCGCGATGGCCCCGTTGGCTCCCTTCGGGCGAAAGTCTCGCTTGGATGGGGTTGGGCGCGCTCCTGGTGGGGTTGGAGTTCGTCGGTCGCGTGACGGAACGGGACTTGCACGATCTCCTGGCCGCGTTCGCGCTGCTGTCCGCCCTGCTGCTGTTGGCGATGCGGCGAAAGCAACAGTCGATCAGCGGCTTGGCTCGCGCCGGTGTGCAGGTGCTCCGCTGGCTCGATCTGTTCCGTTACGATCACGGCTTCGATCTCCGCGGAACACCGGCTTACCCCGCCCGCCTGCCGCCGGTCTTCTGGGTGCTTTGGTTGGCTCTCTCGGCTTGGTTCTGTACGGCGGCAGGCCTTTGGTATCTGTTTCCGCAGGGTTGGCGCGAACTCGGCGTGAACACGTCTTACGTGCTTTACCTCTGCGTCTTTTCGTTGGTCTGGCTTTCCCTGATTGCGGGGATCATTCTGTCGCTCTGGACCACGCTCCGCGTCTTGGACGAGCAGTTTCGCCGCTTCACGGGCAAGCGGTCGCGGGAACTGCGGGGTCTCGAATTCCTGCTGCTCATCGGCTATCTCATGACGTTGATGATGCTGGGGAACTGGGTGCCGCCGCTGTTCGCGCCGCTGTTGTGCATCCTCATTGTGGCCTCCGCCTGCCTGCTGCTGCTCCGCAAGCGTCGCGAGGTGCCGGCGTTCCTGTGGCGATTCGGTCCCGGCCGGCCGATCTTCTCGGTCACCTCGGCACGGACGATCGCCGCCATTTCGGCGGTGGCGGCCTTCCTTGTTGCCTGCCTGGTCCTGACGGCCTGCGGCGGGCACATGTGGGAACGGCCGGATAATGCCGACCCCATGCTGTTGACTCATCTCATCGGAGTGACCGCCGGCTGGATGATGCCGGGGCTGTTCCTGCTCTTTGCCGTGCGCCTCGGCTCGACACTGCACGATGATCCCGCCAACCGCAGCCGTTTGGTTCTTTACGTCAAGACGACCGAGACGCAGGGGCCACAGGCCAAGTCCATCCGCGAATGCCTGGAGCGACAGGGCATCGATTGTGAATTCGTCGCTGGCAAGATTCCCAAAGGGGAAGTCGGCATTGAGATTGTGCCCCAAGAGCAATCGCAGGCCTTGGAGTTTCAGCCCAAATGGCCGTTGGCCGTGTCGCTCGAAGATCTGGTGCAGGGGGATGTGTTTGCACGCATCCTCAGGCGCGATGAGTTGGTGTTGAAACGTCGTGCTCTTCGCGGTGTCCGCAAACTCATGGCGAAGGCTGCGGAGGTCCGTAAGCGCCGCGGGGGCGGCTACCTGTTCGCACCGCAGTGGTGGATCATCGACGGCATGCAGCGCGAGGAACCGGGTCGGGCGGGCATGCCGGGTGTGCCGCGCGTTCTCAAACCGACGTATCAGCAACTCTTTGCCCCGCGGGTGCGGCAATACTGGCACCAGGTGCTGCGGGCCTTACAGATTGACATGATCTTCCTGGAGGACGGCGTTTCGGCCCCGGTGTTCGAACGCATCCTGCGCAGCGTCTTCGAAATTTACGACAAGCATGCCGGGCAGAGGCGGGCCGAGGATCATCTGCTGCCGCACTTTCCCAAGACGCGGATTCAGATCGACGATTGGGCACCCGGCGCGGGGCTGTCGGCCCAACGGGACGACGTACCCGCGTATCGCGAACGGCAATACGACGAACTCCACCGTGCCCGCGTGATGATGATCTTCCGGGACGACGAGGGCGAAAAGGTCTTCGAGGAGGACCCGTACGACATTTCGTGGGAACCTTCGCCGGGTCTGGGTGTCCATTAGCCGCACGCTCGAAAGGGACGATCATGGCGAGCCACTTTTCCACGTTGGGGATGCCGATCGCGGGCGACGACGACTTTGCGGCTTTGGCTCAAAAGGCCGGGCCGTTGGCGCAGGCGATCGGGCTGGCCAACGGCGCCTATTTCCACTGGGCCGACGCCAGCGGTGCGGAACTTTGGCTCCAGGTCAACGAAGCCAACGAATTCACGGGCATGAATCCGCATTACTCTGGGCAGGGCCGGGTGCTGACGCGGCTGGTCAGCCGAGTCCGAACCGAGAAGGCCGGGGATTTCGACGGTGGTTTCTACGCCTGGGCCGACCCCGAAGCGGATCAGCCGGAGAACCTGAACCCGGATGTTTTGGGTCTGTATCCGTTCGTCTTCGATTCGCCCGAATTCGCCCGCCTCACACCGCTCGATCTGCCGATCAGCGTGCCGATGCAGATCGCCGCATTCGCGCACGAAGTCGAAGCCTACGACTCCGCCGAAGCATTTGAGGCCGCCCAATCCGGCGACGCCAAGCTGGCCGCAATCTGCTTCGTGCCCTCCGGGTTGTACCGGCCGGACGGCACTGAGGAAACCTTGCCCGAAGCGCGTGCGGTGATTGCCGGCACGGTGCTCGCGGCCGAGCGCCGCACCAACGGCCTGACCGGCCGGGACTTCTACGCGGTGCTCGTGCAGTCCCAGGGCGGAACATTCGATTGCGTCATCGACCCGACTCTGCTGGCCGAGCTTCCGCCCGTCGGTGGAGTGCTGGCTGGTTCCTACTGGCTGTCCGGTCGGGTCGTCGTTGACTAGTTTGAGAATACCGGTGAGACCACGCGGCCGCCGGACAATGAGACCGCGTGGTTCCCAGGGAGTCGAAGTCTTTCCATGAGCGATTTGCTCCAAGCGACCGGTTATGCCGCGATCGTATATCTGCTCTTCAACTATCTCATCAGTTTCGGAAGCGGTCGCCCGCTGGTCGAATGGATCAATCCCGGCCGACGCTACCTGCCCGTACTGGCGATCACGCTGATCGGTGGGGCTTACGCGTCCCTGCAGTATGCCGTTCGCCGCTATCAGATTCCCCACTTCGACCTGCTCCGCGATTTGGTCCGCGAGGAAAAGGCCAAGCCCGAGATCGTCGGCGCGGTCTCCTTCTTCATATTCGCCCTCTCAATCCTGTTGTTGGTCTTCTGGTGCTGGTACCATCTGCCGCGTGCCCCACAGACCTTTTCGCCGAATCCCTTGAACCTGCTCAAGGAGTATGCCCGCGCCTTTCGGCACTACGTCCGCTGGTCCGGAGGGTTGGACTTCGCGATCCTGTGCGAGATCCGCAACGGCGAGTTGAAGGTCGTCGCCTGCGGGGCGGACGATCGAGCCATTGTCCGCGGGCTGAATCGCCTGCCGGGGCTGCACATCGACCCGGACACCAAGCCGGCGATCAAGGATGCCGAGGCCCAGAAGACGATCTGGACGGACATGGCCCTGAACCTGTTCCGCAAGTGGCACGAACTGGACGGCACCATGTACCCGGCCCGCCACGGCAAGAACGTGGCGATTACCTTCGACCTTCGCATCGGCGCCATCTTCGTGGAGATGATCGAGGAGGAGCCGGCACCCCCCGGCGGCGACGCCGTCGGCGTCTTCCTGTTCGCCGCCGCGCTGAATCAGCACGAGGTGAATACCCTGACGGCCGTGAAGCACTTCACGATGCTCTCAAGCGCGATTCGCCACATCCGCACGGGTGTGACTAAGGGGTGATTGAAGATTGGATCCCAAGACTGGGGCCGGCAAACCAGTTGAATAATCCGGATGGGTCGAACCGGGAAACGATTGCGGGGACCACGATGGTTGTGCTAAACTGTTTCCACCTGCCGTGGCTCGCTTTCCAGCCGTTTCTCTCTCCGGGCGTTTGCCGATGAAAACTGTCACGTTGGTCGTGGTTGCGCTCTCGTTCGTCGGATCACTTTCCGCCGAGCCGCCCAAGCAATCGATGGGCAAAATCAGCTTCACACGAGACGTCCGGCCGATTCTTCAACAGCAGTGTTACGGCTGCCATCAGCCTGCGAAGACCAACGGCGTCTACGTGCTCACCGATTACAAATCGCTGCGGACGCCGGGGGAAACCGGCAAGCCGAGTATCGTTCCCGGCAAGCCGGACCAGAGTTACCTCATCGAAGAAATCAAAATCACGGCCGGGAAGGCCGAGATGCCCAAAAACCGCGAGCCGTTGAAGCCCGCCGAGATCGAGCTGATCGAGAAGTGGATTCTCGAAGGGGCCGCGGACGACAGCCCGACCATCTCGAGCGCCCCGGAAGTCACGGCCGATCATCCGCCGGTCTATGTTGCGCCGCCGGTGGTGACCTCCTTGGCTTACTCCCCCGATGGTTCGATCCTCGCCGTGACCGGCTATCACGAAGTGATCCTACACGACGGCGAGGGCAAGACGATTCTCGGTCGGCTCGTCGGTCTCTCCGAGCGCGTCCAGTCCGTTGCGTTTTCGCCGAACGGCAAGTCGCTCGCGGTAGCCGCCGGCAACCCCGGTCGTTCCGGTGAAGTGCAGATCTGGGATGTCGCCAAGCGAAATCTTCGGCTTTCGATTCCCGCCGGGTTCGACACGATCTACGGCGTGAGTTGGTCACCGGACGGCACGATGGTGGCGTTCGGCGCGTCCGACAATATCGTCCGAGCCGTCGATGCGACGACCGGCAAACAGATGCTGTTCATGGGCACGCATTCGGACTGGATCTTCGGCACCGTCTTCAGCAGCGACGGCAAACATCTGGTTTCCGTCTCCCGTGACATGTCGATGAAGCTGACTGAAGTGCCAACCCAGCGGTTCGTCGATAACGTCACCAGCATCACGCCGGGTGCCCTGAAGGGCGGCATCATGGCCGTCGACCTGCGGCCGATGAAGGAAAAGAAACCCGCCAAGGTGCCGGACGACACGCCGGGAGCCAAAGCCGAGGTTTACGATGAACTCGTCTGTGCCGGGTCCGACGGCAAACCCCGACTCTACAAGATGCACCGCGAAGCCAAGCGCGTCATCGGAGACGACCTCAACCGCATCCGCGAGTACCCGGTCATGGCCGGGCGGATTTCGTCCGTGCGGATCGACCGCGAGGGCAAACGCTTCGTCGCCGCCGCGAGCCTCGACGGTCGCGGTATGGTCCGGATCTACGACATCGAGACGGCGAAGTTCGTCGAAGCCGAGGCGGGCACGAACCCCGCTCCCGTTTACGTGGCAGTGTTTCATCCTTCCGGAAAGTCCATCGTGGCTGCGGGCTTCGACGGCAAGCTCCGCTTTCACGACGCCGAGACGGGCAAACGCCTGCGTGAAGTCTCCGCCGTGCCGCTCAGCGGCAAGTAAGCAACCAAAACCTACCGACACTAAGCCTCCTCACTCAGAGTGAACTCTCCCATGCTTCGCCGAATCCTTGAAATCGCCTTCGCGAGTTTCCTGCTTCCCTCGGCACTGCTCGCCGATGTCGCCAAGCCGGAAGCCCTGCCGCCGGCTGCGAAAGTCGTGCGTTTGAAGGCGACTCCGGAAGCCGTCGTACTCGACGGTCCGTTCCGCTACGCCCAACTGCAACTCACCGCCGAACTCGAAGGCGGCGAGACGCTCGACGTCGGCCGCATGGCCGCGTGGACACTCCCCAAAGGATTGGTGACGATCACCGCCGGTGGCCAAGTTCGCCCCGGCAGCACCGACGGTGCAGGCAGCCTGACCGCCACGCTTGGCGGAGTTTCGATCGTGATTCCCGTCACGGTGCGAAATGCCAAAAGTGCCGAGGCGATCAGCTTCGTCAAGGACGTGCAACCCGCGCTTTCCAAGATGGGCTGCAACCAAGGGACCTGCCACGGCAGCGCCCAAGGCAAGAACGGCTTCAAGCTCTCGCTGCGCGGCTACGACCCCATCTTCGATCACCGGGCATTGACGGACGACATCGAAGGTCGCCGCTTCAACCGCGCAGCCCCGGAGCGCAGCCTGATGCTGCTCAAGCCGACCGGAGCCGTGCCTCACACGGGCGGCGTCACCATGAATGTCGGCGACGCGAACTACGAGATGATCCGCCGCTGGATTGCCGACGGCGTGAAGCAGGACCTCGCGGCGACGCGGGTCCGCTCCATCGAAGTCATCCCCAAGACCATTGCGATCGCGATGCCGGGACAGAAGCAGCAGTTTTCGGTCATCGCGACCTACACCGACGGCACAACGCGGGACGTCTCCGCCGAGGCCTTTATCGAAGGCAGCAACATCGAAACGGTGAGCGTGGATAAGTCCGGCCTGATGACCGCGCTTCGCCGCGGTGAAGCAACGATGCTGGCCCGTTACGACGGAGCTTACGCCGCAAGTTCGGTCGTCATCATGGGCGACCGCACGGGCTTCGCCTGGAAGCAGCAGCCCGTCTTCAACGAGATCGATACCTTCGTCGACGCGAAGTTGAAGAAGCTCAAAGTCGACGTCAGTGAATTGTGCACCGATGCCGATTTCCTTCGTCGCGTCTCGATCGATCTGACCGGCCTGCCGCCCACAGCGGACGAAGTCCGAGCGTTTCTTGCCGATTCGACTCCGAGTCGAACCAAGCGCGATGCGGTCGTCGATCGCCTCGTCGGCAGTGAAGCCTTCGTCGAACACTGGACGAACAAATGGGCCGACTTGCTGCAGGTGAACCGCAAGTTCCTCGGCGAGGAAGGAGCCTCGGCCCTCCGCAAGTGGATCCGCAATGCCATCGCGACGAACGTGCCTTACGACCAGTTTGCCTACAGCGTCCTCACCGCAGTCGGCTCGAATGTCGACAACCCGCCGGCCGGGTACTTCAAGGTGCTGCGGGCGCCGGATGCGTTGATGGAGAACACCACTCAGCTCTTCATGGCGATCCGCTTCAACTGCAACAAATGCCACGATCACCCGTTCGAGAAATGGACGCAGGACCAGTACTACGAACTCTCCGCCTACTTCGCCCAGATCGACCGCAATGAGGACCCGAAGTTCAAAGGCAGGAAGATCGGCGGCAGCGCCGTCGAAGGCGCGGTCCCCCTCTCCGAAGTCATCACCGATGCCAAAGCGGGCGAGATCAAAAACGAACGCACCGGAACCGACGCCAAACCGAAGTTCCCCTTCGTTCATGCCTCGATGCCCGTTGCGGAACCGAATCGCCGTACGCTGTTGGCGAAGTGGCTGACGCACAAGGACAATCCCTACTTCGCCAAGAGCTATGCCAACCGCCTTTGGAGCTACCTCACCGGCGTCGGGGTCATCGAACCGATCGACGACATCCGTGCCGGCAATCCACCCACCAACCCGGAATTGCTCGAGTTCCTGACCAAGTCGTTCATCGAATCCAAGTTCGATTCGAACTCACTCATCAAAACGATCTGCAAGAGCCGTACTTATCAGCTTTCGATCGCGTCCACGAAGTTCAACAAGGACGACGACCAGAACTACAGCCATGCGACACCGCGTCGACTGTCCGCCGAGGTGCTGTTCGACGGCATCCACCGCGTCACCGGCAGTCAATCCCGTCTTCCCGGTTTGCCGGCCGGCTCGCGGGCGGCCCAATTGGTCGACGGCAACGTTGATCTGCCCGGCGGCTTCCTGGAACTCTTCGGCAAGCCGGTCCGCGAATCGGCCTGCGAATGCGAACGATCGAACACGATGATGCTGGGGCCGGTGCTGGCGATGGTCAACGGTCCCATTGTCGCCGAGGCCGTCAAAGATCCGGCCGGTCGCCTGTCGATGTTCACCGCGGCAACCAAGGACGATGCCAAAGTGGTCGAAGAAATCTACCTTTCGGTCCTCAACCGATTGCCGACCGACGGCGAACGCAAGTACGGGATCGCGGCTCTGAACGCCGGCAAGGCGGACTTCGACCGACTCAAGGCCGATCACGACCGCAAGGTCGGCGAGTTCAAGGCCTACGAGGCGACGCTCCCGAAGTTGCAGGCCGCGTGGGAAGCCGGAAACCTCGCGGTGAAGCCGACGACTTGGACGACTCTGACGTTCAAGACCCTGAAGGCCGCAGGCGGCGGGATATTCACCAGGAACGACGACGGCAGCTACTCCGTCACCGGGCCGGTGACCGGCCAGGAGCTTTACACGCTGACCGCGGAAACGAAGTTGAAGAACCTCACCGGCATTCGGCTGGAAGTGCTAGCCGACGCCAAGCTCCCCGCCAAAGGCCCCGGCCGGGCGGAGAACGGCAACTTCGTGCTGAATGAATTCAAGCTCAACCGTAAGGATGCCTCCAAGCCGGACGAGAAGCCGAAGCCCGTGAAGTTCGTCGACCCCAAAGCCGATTTCGAACAGGGCGGGTTCCCGATCGCCCATGCCGTGGACGGCAACGCGGGCACAGGCTGGGCAGTCTCCGACAAGTTCGGCGTGAACCACATGGCTGTGTTGCCGATCCAGGGCAAGATCGCAACCAAGGGTGGCGAACAGCTCACGTTCGTACTCGATCAGCGCTACGGCAGCAGCCACGTCATCGGCCGCTTCCGCATCAGCACCACAGAGGACGCGAAGCCGAGCCTGACTTCCAGCGTTTCGCCCGAGTTGGTGAAACTGCTGGAAACCCCCGAAGCGGAACGAACGCCTGCGATAAAAACCCGCCTTCGGCAGTTATACTTGGCGACCGATCGCGACTACGATCGATATGCCGCCGCGGCGGCCATCGTTCCCCCCAGCGATGCCCGCGTGGTCGGCGCCCAAGATCTTGTCTGGGCGTTGATGAACAGCCCGGCGTTTTTGTTCAACCGTTGATTCCAAGGAAACGATGATGCCCGACCCGACACGACGACAACTCATGCAGGCGACGGCGGCTCTCGGCATCGGCACCATCGCGTTTCAGCGGGCACTCGCCGCTCAGATTCAGCCGGACGATCCGCCGAAGGCCGAAACCCGGCCGACGCGGGTCACGGCGGAGATGATCAAGCAGGCCGAGTGGATCGCGGGCATCACCCTGACGGAATCGCAGCGCGAAGCGGCGGCCACAAGCCTGACCGGACTGTTGCGTCGCCGCGTCGCGGCCCACGCCATTCCCGCGCCCAACGGCCTCCCGCCGGTCATTCACTTCGACCCGCGTGCAGGACTACAGGCCGGCAGGGGCGAAGCTGGGGAAGCGAAATTCAACTTCGACCTCTCGAACCTGGAAAAGTCGCCGAAGCCGGATGCCGATGAGGACTTGGCCTTCGCCGGTGTGGCCAAGCTCGCGGCTCTGCTGCGGGCGAAGAAAGTCTCGTCCGTCGAGTTGACGAAGTTCTTTCTGGACCGCTTGAAGAAGTACGATCCGCTCCTGTTTTGCGTCGCTTGCTTCACCGAAGCAACGGCAATGAAGCAGGCCAAGCAGGCCGACGAGGAGATCGCCGCGGGGCGATTCCGCAGCCTCGTCCACGGCATTCCCTGGGGAGCCAAGGACCTGATCGCCTATCCCGGCTATCCGACGGCGTGGGGCGCTGAGCACTTCCGCAAACAGACCTACGACACCAAAGCGACGGTGGCCGCGAAACTGGACGACGCCGGCGCGGTGCTTTGTGCCAAGCTCTCGCTCGGCACGCTGGCACTTGGCGACCGCTGGTACGGCGGCATGACGCGGAACCCATGGGACAATGGCCTTGGTTCCAGCGGCTCCTCGGCAGGCTCGGCCTCAGCGGTCGCTGCGGGGTTGCTGCCGTTTGCCATCGGTTCGGAGACCTTGGGCAGCATCATCTCCCCAAGCACCCGGTGCGGCGTCACCGGCCTGCGGCCGACGTTCGGTCGCGTCAGCCGCGCGGGCTGTATGACGCTGGCGTGGACGCTCGACAAACTCGGGCCGTTCGCCCGCAGTGCCGAGGATTGCGCGATCGTCCTGAATGTCATCCACGGAGCCGACCCGGCCGATGCCCCGGCGGTCACGGAGCCGTTCGGCTGGCCGATGAAGCGCGGCTTCAAGGAACTCAGAGTCGGTTACTTCGAGTCGAAGAAAGCCGTCGGCGAACGGGCCGAACTGAAGGTGCTCGAAAAACTCGGCGTGAAGCTCGTCCCGATCAAACTGCCGGATCGCATCCCGACCGACATCATCACGACGATCCTCGATGCCGAAGCCGCGGCCGCATTCGACGACATCACCCATGCCGGTGTGAGCGAAGGCATCGGCACGTGGGGCAGCACCTTCCGACGCGGCCGCTTCATTTCGGCCGTCGATTATCTCCGGGCGAACCGGCTGCGCGGGCTGCTGATGCGGGAGATGGCGACGCTGATGGACCAAATCGATCTCTATGTCGCCGGGAACGACCTGGTGCTGACGAATCTGACCGGCCACCCGACCATCAACGTACCCAACGGCCCACCGCCCGCAGGTCTCGGTTCACCGCCGATGCTCGCCTTCACCGGCAGGCTTTACGGGGAAACCGAGTTGCTCAGCCTCGTCGCCGCCTACCAACGCGAGACGGACTTCCTCAAACATCGGCCCAAGTTGGACAAGCTGAAGCTTCTGCCGATCGTCGAGAAGAAGCCGTAGCGAGTTCCACCGCAGTTTCATCCTTGTGCCATAAAGGAGCCGCGTACGAAGTAAGCGTTTTGGTTCTCGACCGCTAACTTCGTGCGCGGCTCCGTTAAGCCCTTGCATTTCCACTCGGAGCCCTTGATGCGCATCGCCTTGCTGCTTGCTCTCACCTGCCCCTGGTTCGTCCACGCCCAGCAGGAGCCGATCCCGGGGTCGCTCGTGATCGTTGGCGGCGGCGGGTTGCCGGATGCCGTGCGCGACGAATTCTTCAAACTCGCCGGCGGCGAAGGCAATGCCAAGATTGTCGTGATCCCGACGGCGAGCGCGGATGCGGACGATCCCAAGCAAGCCGAGTCGTTCCTGAAGCGATGGAAGGACTTGAAGGCCGTGTCGGTCGTGCTGCTGCACACCCGCGACCCCAAGACGGCCGACACCGAGGACTTCGCCAAACCGATCCGCGAAGCCACCGCCATCTGGTTCAGCGGCGGCGATCAGCGTCGCATCGTCGAAGCTTATCGCGGCACGGCGACGCACAAGGCGATGACGGCGCTGCTGCACGACCGCAAGGGTGTCATCGGCGGGACCAGCGCCGGCGCGGCGATCATGTCCGACCCCATGATCACCGGCGGCACGAAGGAAGCGACGACCGGTGCCGGATTGGGTTTCCTTACCGGTGTCCTGTGCGACCAGCATTTCGTCGCCCGCAAGCGGCTCGACCGGCTGCGGTTCGCCGTCGGCAAGGAGCCGAAGGTCGTGGGCATGGGCATCGACGAAGCGACTGCAGCCGTGGTGACAGGAAGAACAATCCGGGTCGTTGGTGCATCGACCGTGACAATGGTGTGGGCAAAAGGAACCGGCGAGCACGGCCCGGCGGCACGCGAGCTGGTGCTGAAGTCAGGGGAAACGGCCGACCTGTTTCAGGTGCGGCGAGCGGCGCTCGATCGTGCTGCGGCAGCCAACGAGTCCTTTCACAAAACGAGCATCCCCCGCGTCCGCGAAGGGACGCTGTTGATCGTCGGCGGCGGCGGGTTGCCCAACGTCATCCTCGATCGTTTCTTCGCCCTCGCCGGCGGCCGCGATGCACCGATCGTATTCGTGCCGACGTCGAACTCGTTTGAGCCGATCGAAAAGGAACCGGCCGACCTGACGATCCTAAAAAAAGCCGGAGCGAAGAACATCACCGTCCTCCATACGAGAGATCGGAAGACGGCCGATGACCCGAAGTTCTCCGAGTCCCTCACGACGGCGAAAGCCGTCTGGTTCGCGGGCGGACGGCAGTGGCGGCTCGTCGATTCCTACGCCGGCACGCTCACCGAAAAGCGCTTTCACGCCGTCTTGAATCGTGGCGGCTGCATCGCGGGAACCAGTGCGGGAGCGTCGATCCAATCCGAGTTCATGCCGCGCGGACACCCGCTCGGCAACACGATGATTTTGGCGGAAGGCTACGAACGCGGCTTCGGTTTTCTTCCGGGTTGCGCTGTGGATCAGCACTTTTTTGCCCAAAAGCGGCCCGCGGACATGACCGGGTTGATGACAACCTATCCCAACCTGCTCGGCATCGGCATCGACGAAGCCACGGCGATCGTCGTCACCGGCTCCACGGCCGAGGTGATCGGGAACAGCCGCGTGGCATTCTATGACTACTCCAAGGGTAAACCGACAGGTGAGATCGACTACATCGAAGTGAAGACCGGCGGCAAATACGACTTGGCGGAACGTCGGGTAAAGTGACTTAATCCGCTTCGAGCCGACGCAGCAGACTCGACAATGTCCTGACCGCATTCATGCGGCGACGGCCGGCGAGCAGCGTATCCGCCGTCGGCTCCACGTCCGCGAACAACGCGCCCACAGCCGTCATTTCCACTTGGATCGAGTCACGGATGCGATCGCGAAGTTCATCGCGTTTTGCTTCCGTCGCCGCTTCCTCGATCTCTTCCTGGAACTCCATCATCGCCGCGAGGAAGGTCGGGTCGAGTTGTTTCTCGGCTTGGGCGGTTGGGCCGCCGTGCAGCGTCAGCCAATACTCGGCTCGGCGGATCGGATCCTTCAACGTCGTGTAGGCCTGGTTCAACGCGGCCGCGTTCAGCTGAATGTCCGCAGCACCTGCAGCGTGGAAGTCCGGGTGAACGAGTCGGGAGGCCGCCAGGTATGCGGCTTCCAGATGACTTGCATCAACGGAAAAACGCCTCGGCAGGCCGAGGCGTTCGTAGTGATTTTGCATGGCGTTCCCTCGGCTTCGGATCACATCGTGAACGACGAACCGCAGCCGCAGGTGCCCTTGGCGTGCGGGTTCGAGATACTGAAGCCGCGTTTGTTCAGGTCGTCGTGGAAATCGACCATGACGCCGGCGAGGTACAGCATCGAACGCTTGTCGATGACGACGGGCACGCCGTTGATCTCGAAGGTTTCGTCGAGCTTTTCGTTGACGCTGGGATCGAGGTCGAGCTTGTGCTGGAAGCCCGAGCAGCCGCCGCCGACAACGCGGAGGCGGAGGTAAAGCCGATCGTCGACGCCTTGTTCGCTCATGATGCGGCGAACTTCTTCCGCAGCCCGTTCGCTTACGGTGACGTTCGGTGTGGTCTTCGGGGCCTCGGCCTTCAAACCGAGTTCGACTTGTTCAGCGACAGCTGTGGACATGGTCTTGTTTCCTTGTGTGAGCGATCCGTGTGAATACTATACCGCGCCTGCCGGGTGAATCCATCGCGATCTAGTGAGCCGCGACGGCTTGGCGGGTTTCGACGCCGGACGATTGTTTGCCGTGGAAGTCCTTGATGGCCGCCTTGATGGCGTCTTCGGCAAGGACCGAGCAGTGCACCTTCACCGGCGGGAGGGCGAGCTCCTGCACGATCTCCGTGTTCTTGATGGCCATGGCTTCATCGAGACTTTTACCCTTGAGCCATTCCGTGGCCAAGCTGCTGGACGCGATGGCGCTGCCACAGCCGAAGGTCTTGAACTTGGCATCCTCGATCAGCCCGGTGGTCGGGTTGACCTTGATCTGCAACTTCATGACGTCGCCGCATTCGGGGGCGCCGACGAGGCCCGTGCCGACGGTCGGGTCGGCTTGGCTGAAGCTGCCCACGTTGCGCGGGTTGTTGTAGTGTTCCAGAATCTTTTCGCTGTACGGCATGGCGGACCTCGGTGAAGGATGGAATGAGAAATCGAGTTTAGTGCCCCGACCAGGCGATCGACTTCAGGTCGACGCCGTCTTGAACCATCTCGAAGAGTGGAGACATTTCGCGGAGGCGGTTGACTTCGCGGACGACCAGATCGACGACAAAATCGACTTCCTCGACCGTGTTGAAGCGGCCGATGCCGAAGCGGATGCTCGAGTGGGCGAGTTCATCGCCGACGCCGAGCGCCCGCAGAACGTAGCTCGGTTCCAGGCTGGCGCTGGTGCAGGCGGATCCGGACGATACGGCGACGTCCTTGATGCCCATCATGAGGCCTTCGCCTTCGACGTAGGCGAAGCTGATGTTGGCGTTGCCGGGCAGGCGCTCGGTCGGGTGACCGTTGAGGTAGCTTTCGGGCAGGGCATCCATGATCCCCTTGCGGAGTCGTTCGCGCAGGGCGAAGGTGCGTTTGGTTTCCTCGGGCATCTCGTTGCGGGCGATCTCGCAGGCCTTGCCGAAGCCGACGATCAGCGGCACGGGAAGCGTGCCGGAACGCATGCCGCGCTCGTGGCCGCCGCCGTCGATCATCGGTTCGAGGCGAACGCGCGGGTCCTTCTTGCGGACGTACAAGGCGCCGATGCCCTTGGGGCCATAGAGCTTGTGGGCGGTCAGGCTCAGGAGATCGATGCCCATCGCGAGCACATCGACCGGCACCTTGCCCACGGCCTGCACGGCGTCCGTGTGGAACAACACCCCTTTTTCCTTGCAGACCTTGCCGATCTCGGCCATCGGCTGAATGGTGCCGATCTCGTTGTTTGCGAACATCACACTGACCAGGATCGTCTTGTCCGTGATCGCGTTCCTCACCTGTTCCGCCGTGATGCGGCCGTCCGTGTCCACGGGCAGATAGGTCACGGTGCAGCCGTCGCGTTCCAACCGCTTCGACGTGTCGAGCACGCATTTGTGCTCCGTCGCGGTCGTGATGATGTGGTTGCCCTTCTTCTTGTACATCGTCGCCACGCCTTTGAGGGCGAGGTTGTTGCTCTCGGTGGCGCCGCTGGTGAAGATGATTTCCTTCCCCGTCGCGCCGATGATCCCGGCGATCTGTTCGCGGGCGATTTCGACCGCTTCCTCGGCGGCCCAGCCGAACGGATGGTTGCGGCTGGCGGCATTGCCGTAGATTTCCGTGAAAAAGGGAAGCATCGCCTCGACGACCCGCGGATCGGTCCGCGTCGTGGCGTTGTTGTCGAGATAAACCGGCAGATGGAGACTCATGGGTGCATCACTCGGAAAAACAGGTTAGGTGTTCAATCTTCGACTAACCGCGAGCAGAGGTCGTCAGCAACGGGACCAGGTTTCGCGGTGCCGTCGGTATCGGCCCCGCGCCGAAGAGTTCGTTGAGGGTCACACTGCGGAAGACATCCAAGACGCGACGATGGACTTCGTTCAGGGGCGACCGTACGGGGCAGACGTCGGCCAGGTTGCATTCCTCGTGGTCGACGGTTGGATCCTGAGAGCCGGAACAAACCGTCAACTCGAATTCGTCGTCGACGCTCTGCATGAGTTCGGCCAGGTTCATCGCGTTGGTGCTGGCGTTAAGCGAATAACCGCCCTTGACGCCTCGGGAACTACTGACCAATCCTTTGCGGCAAAGCTCCTTCAGGATGTTGGCCGTGAACGGCCGGCTGAGTTCGTATCGGTCCGCGATCGACCGCGCGTTCTCGCCGCTGGGGTGGCGGTGGAGATGCGTCAGTATCAGAAGCGTGTAGTCGGTTTTTCGATTCAACAGCGTCATTGTCGGTGCTTCCGCATGGCTCGAAGAAGTAATCCGTACCACGCCTATACTATTTCTAGACCGGTGGTGCCGGCAAATCAAGGCCGAACGTCGACAGCAAGCTGAAACCGGGGCGGATTTTTCAAGATCGAGCTGGGATGGCCGGCGAATCGGTGGCGGGTTATCGTGCAGGCCACCGTCTGGTTTCTCTCCGGCATGGAGTCTCCGCATGGATGCGGTTGAATTCACCCTGATCCTGCCCGCCTACAACGAAGCGGCCGCGATCGGCTCCGCGATTCGGGAAGCGTCCGCATTTCTGAATGCCAACTTCGAAACGTCCGAACTCATCGTCGTGGACGACGGCAGTTCGGACGACACGGCGGCGATTGCTTCGTCGTGTCCGGATGTCCGCGTGATTCGGCTGCCCGAGAATCGCGGTTACGGTGCGGCACTCCGGTCGGGATTCGAGGCCGCGCGCGGCCGTCACGTCGCCTTCACCGATGCCGACTGTCAGTTCGATCTCAACGATCTGCTGAAGCTGAAGGCGATCGACGCACCGATCGCGGTGGGCTACCGCGTCCATCGCCGGGATCCGGTGCGGCGACGCTTTCTGTCGTGGGGTTACAACCGGCTCGCACGGGTTTGGCTGAGGACCGGCGTAACCGATGTCGATTGCGCGCTCAAGGTGTTTCGTCGGGACGTGCTGATGCGGATTCTCCCCGAAAGCACCGGTTTCTTCGTCAACACTGAGATGCTGTCGAGGGCATCGGCCTTGGGGCATGCCGTCGTGGAATGCGGGGTGACGCATCGGCCGCGGCGGGCGGGCACGAGCAAAGTCTCCCTGCTCGAAGTGCCGAAGACATTGCGGGCGATGGCGATGTACTGGTGGTCTCAGCAAAGCCGCAAAGCGGACCCGGTCGTGCTTACGGCCCGCGTTCCCAGAGTTGCCGGGCGATGGCTCGAGCCTGTTCCGGAGTCGTCGCTTCGCCGTCGAGTTGAGCCGCGCGGACCGCTGCAAGAATCGATTTGAAGCGCGGCCCGGGAGTGAATCCCTCCGCCCGAAGCTGATCGCCGGTCAACAGCGGCGCCGGGTTGAAGTGTTCGCGCGGATGAGAGTCGAGCCGTGTTTCCAACTCATCGAGCGACGCGTCCGCGCGAAGAGAGCGGCCGACGAGCACGAGTTCGCGGATGCGGTCGTCGGCAAGGATGGGATAGCTGCGGCTATGCGGCCGGGATGCCAACTCGAAGACGATGGCGGCCTGTTCGACCAGCCAAGTCGTATCGTCGGTCTCCGCATTCGAGAGCTTGAAGCGGCGACAGATTTTGGCCGCCGCCGCAGCGGGAACATCGATCAGTACTGACGCGAGCGCCGTCGGAAATGCGACCCGTTCCGGCAGTCGTTCGAGCCGTTCGATCGCACCGGTGCCATCCGCGACTTCGGGGAGAAGAACCGTGCGAAGGCCCAGCGATGCCAACAGCGTGTACCCGGCGGCCCGGTTGGGGTGCGTCAGGATTTTACGGAGTTCTTCGCCGATCCGCTCGGCGCTGACCACGGTCACTTGTGAGGCCATCGCCCGTACGGCAGCCGCCGTGGCATCGTCCAAAGTGAAGCGGAAGCGTGCAGCCATGCGGACCGCGCGAAGGATGCGGAGTTTATCTTCCGCGAAGCGTTCGGCCGGGTTGCCCACCGCGCGGACGATCCTGGCCGCAATGTCCGCTCGGCCGCCGACGAAATCGTGCAGGACTTCGGCGACCGGATCGAAGAACAACCCATTCATGGTGAAGTCGCGGCGCTTGGCATCCTCCTCCGGCGTCGAAAAGACGACGGCATCGGGTCGCCGGCCATCGGTGTAGGTACCATCGGTCCGGAAGGTGGCGACTTCGACCTTCAACCACTCGCCGCCAGCCGCACGCGCGCCGAGGACTTCAACGACACCGAAGCTGGCGCCGAAACTGTGCGTTCGGCGAAACAGCGACTGCACCTGTTCGGGCGTTGCCGACGTTGCAATGTCGTAGTCGACGGGGGCAAGTCCGAGGAGTTCATCGCGGACGCAGCCGCCGGCCCAGAGCCCGACGTGGCCGGCCGCTTGCAGCCGGCGGACGACATCCAAGGCGAAGTCACGTTCCGTCATCGTCGTCATCGTAGGCCGTTTTGTAGCTGGGTTCCGGTTTCGGTTCGGGTGGCGCGCGGCGCGAATCGAGGAAGGATTGCAGGAACAACTGGGCCGCGACTTGGTCCTGCCGGGCCTTGCGTTTCTTGTGCGTAAGCCCGGCGTCCCAGAGCATCGTCTCGGCCACGAAGCTGGTGCATCGCTCATCCATAAAGACGACCGGCAGACCGGTCCAGGTTCGCAGTTTCGCCCCGAAGGCCCGATATTCCTTCACTTGCGAACCTTCGTCGCCGTTCATGTGCAGCGGCAGACCGACCACGAACCCGACAGCTTCCTGCACCTTCGCGAGCTTGGCGAAGTAGCGGCTGTTCACCTCGTCGTTGCCGCGCTGGTGCGTCTCCAAGGGGGACGCCATCACACGGTCGATGTCGCAGACGGCAATGCCGATACGCACATTGCCGACATCGACCGCCAACAGCCGGCCGCGCTCCGGAATCGGATCATCCCCGGGAAGGCTCACAGGTACTTCCCCCACCCCTCGGCCTTGAGTTTGTCGACGAGGTTCTTGACGGTTGCTTCTTCGTTGCGGTTGGCGACCAGCAGCGAATCGCCATCCTGGACGATGAGCAGATTCCTCACGCCGATGGTGGTGATGAGCCGCCCGCGCTCGCCGACGATCACGCAGTTCTCGGTGGCGATGCCGCAATGATCGGCCTGAATCGTGTTGCCGGCGGCATCCTGCGGGTTGCGGCGTTCGAGGGCAAGCCAACTGCCGACGTCGTCCCATTGATAGGGAGCCTGAATGACCAGCACCGACTCGGCTTTCTCCATGACGGCGAAGTCGATGGAGATTTTCTTCAGGCCGTCGTACTCGCGGGCGAAGACCTCGGCCTGTTGGGGCGTGCCCCAAGCCTTGGCGATCGTGAGCGCGGCGGCGTGATGCTCCGGTGCGTTCTTCGCCAACTCGGCAAGGATCGTCTTCACCTTCCAGATGAAGATGCCGGCATTCCAGAAATACTCGCCCGAGTCGACGAACTGTTGTGCCGTGGCCGCATCCGGCTTCTCCTTAAAGGCGGTCACTCGGCGGGCGACGATGCCGAGCCGATCGCCCACGGCTTCCCCGCGATGGATATACCCGTAGCCCGTGGCGGGGTACGTCGGCGGGATGCCGAAGGTGAGCAGCGATTCGGGGTACTCATCCGCAAACCGCGCGGCGGCATGCACGGCACGCTGGAACTCGGCGGCCGGATCGATGACGTGATCGGAGGGCATCACGATCATGGTCCCTTCCGGATCCTGCGCCGCAATCAGTGCGGCACCCAAGCCGATGCACGCAGCCGTATCCCGGCCGAACGGCTCGCCGACGATGTTGTTCGCGGGCACCGTCGGTAACTGCGTTGCCGCTTCTCCGGCATGAGTCGCCCCGGTCAGTACCCAGGTTCGTTCCGGTGGGATGGCCGCTTCGATGCGGTCGAGCGTGCCTTGCAGCAGCGATCGATCGCCGCTGAAGGTGAGGAACTGTTTGGGCCGCACGATGCGGCTGCGGGGCCAGAATCGGGTGCCGCCGCCGCCGGCCATAATCGTCGCATGAAGCATAGGGGTCTCGGGTTCGCTACGGTCAGTGGTTCGGGGTGGCAGCGTGCCGCGCCGTATGATCGAGGATCGCCTGACGCACAGTCTCCGGAGAGTCCGGACCGGTCGCATTCTTCAGCGGAGCGAACTCGTCGCATCGATCCGTGCTCACCGCCAGCGTGCGTTCTGCGAGCGGCAGAGCGTCGAAAATGAACAGTTCGAACTTCAGCGCGTTTTCGGTCGTCGGCTCGACGACGGCTCCTCGAACCGGGTCGAAATGGGTCACCTTCTTCCGCGCGATATGGAGGCCAAGGCGGTCGCTGCCGCTGGTGATCCGTTCGAGAAACGCGATGTCGAACAGGTGAATCGCCGGGTTCCCCGCCCGGAAAACGAGTTCGCCGGTCGGAGAGCGTTCCTCGGCCCATTCCTTCGGCAGGTCCGAGTATTCGATGATGCCGCAACGGCTGTTCACTTCGGCCAAGAGGCCGACCTTCTCGCCGGGATGCTCCTTGAACACGACCTTGGAGGAGGCTTCGGAACGATCCCGCACGTGGCGCCCCACGAAGGCCGGATCGCCGATGTTCACCAGCGGATTGTCGACCTGGAAGTAGAAGACGCTGCGGATGCCGCACCGCTTGAGATCACCGAGCAGGCCCGTATCCGCCAGTGCGGTCAGCGTGCCGCCGTGGCCGTTGGGGCTGAGGAACAGCTTGCCGGGGGCTTCGAGCAGAAGCTTGCCGTCGACCAGGCTCAGCGCGGGCATCGTATCTTGTCGGAAGAAATGCACATCGTCCGCAGGCAGACCGAAGTGCCGATTCGTCCCGAAGAACCGCACCGTTTCGTCGTGGGTCGCCGGACTGGTCATCACGAGCAAGGGCAGGGTGGTCGAATAGCGGCATCGTAACGCCAGCACCTTCTCGGCATGAATCTGAAAGAGGCTCTCATCCTTCGGCCCGATCGGGTACATCCCCTTGGGCAGGTCGAACCCCAGCCGACTGCCCTGACCACCGGCGACGACCAACGCCGCCACCCGCCCGGCCCGCAACTCGGCTTCGCCGGCGTCCCAGTCCTCGGTCGTCAATGCCATGGGCGAGATGACCGAGAGCGGATGCACAGACTCGCGCTCGGGCAGCGCCGTGTGCGGCTCGCCGCGCCGGGCGAAGAGGGCCTCAAGTTCCTCGAAGTCGATGCCGGCCAACTGCTCGACAAGTGTGTGCCGCGCCTCGACCGCGAGACCATCCCATCCTGCGAGGACGTGCTCCTGTGCGTGACGTTTCAAGCGGTGCAGCAAATCGGCAGGGGCGGAGATCATTGCAAGCGGCCCAAGGTTTGAGACGAGTTTCACCACAGAGACCACAGAAGAAGATAAGAATCAGGTTTCAACAATTCCTCAGGTTCAGAATTCGAATTGTAGGCCGTCGTGGGCGGGGGACACCCCCGGGGGGAGTTCCTGCACGAGTCGTTCATAATCCATGTCGTGGCTCATGTGCGTGAAATAAGTCCGCTTCGGCTGCAGTTCGTCGACCACGTCCAAGGCTTCCTCGACCGTGAAGTGCGAGGCGTGCGTCCGCGTCGGCCGCAATGCGTCGAGCACGAGCACATCCAAGTCGCGGAGCAGTTCCATGCTTTCAGGCGGGATTCGGGAGACGTCGGTGCAATAGGCGATGTCGCCGATGCGGAAGCCGAGGACGTGGAAGTGGCCGTGGATCAGCGGGATCGGGGTGATGGTTTCGCCGAGTACTTCGAACGGCTCGGTCTCGATCCGCTTGAAGGCGAGTTTCGGCACGAAGCCCTGGATGCCTTCCTTCCACGGCTCGAAGGCATAGGCGAACGTGCTGCGTACGGCATTCTCCGTGTGGAGTTCGCAGTAAATCGGCAGCGGACCGCCGAGCCGATGCGGGAAGACGCGGACGTCGTCCAGCCCGAACAGATGGTCCGCGTGGTAGTGGGTCAGCAACAGAGCGTGGACGAGACCGATCTTTTCGCGAAGCAACTGCAGTCGCATCTCCGGACCGCAATCGATGAGGATATTGCCGCCGGGCACCTGCAGGAGGACCGACGGCCGGGTACGGTGGTTCCGCGGATTGTGGGACGTGCAGACGTCGCAATCGCAGCCGATCATCGGCACGCCGACGGAGGTTCCGGTACCCAAGAAGATGAATCGTCGCCCGCTGCTCATGTGGGAATCATAGCCCGCAAACGGCACGCGCCGCAGGGCAACCCCCGAGGCGCGTCGGAATCAGGGTGAGTCGATCGTCTAGATGTGCACCTGCTTATACCCGCCGGTCGCGGCGAAGTAGAGCAAGAGCAGCAGAAAGCCTACAGCAAGAACGGCGGGTACCGCAGCCGTGTAGAGCAAAGCCGTTTTCGCGCCGTGATCGCGGGACGCATTCAGGACGTTTTCGTCTGCGGTATAGTTCGGCTTACCGGTCCCATTCCACCAGTCCATGCGGGCATGCAACTCCTGCTCCAACTTGGCCTCGATCGGCTTGCCGGCGGCCTTTTCGTTGGCGACGGTGTCCAAGTCTGCTTCCAGCGTCGTGGCGAATTTCGGCGCATCCTTGCCGGCGGTCTTCGCTGCTGCCGCCTTGGCCAGGTAGCCCGAAAAATCGTCGAATACCTTCAGCTTGGCGTTGTCCAAGCCCGCCACTTTTGGGGCCGTGGCAGGGGCGTATTCGCTGAGGATCGGGAAGCCGTTTTCCTTGCCCGACTTGTAGCGTTCGTAAGTGGCCGGAGATTCGGTTCGGAGTTTCTCGACGGCCAGATAGTCCTGTTTGTAACCGATCCCAGGTCCGCCGAAGAAGCCGGCCGCGATCATTCCGATGCCGCCGGACAGACCCAAGGCCAATGCTCCGCCCCGGGGGAAACGCTCGGAGAGCACCCCCAGCATCGTTGGCCAGTAGAACGTCTTGCCGATTCCGTAGACCGTGACCGCGGCAATCCAAGGCCAGATCGTGTCTGTGAAGGGCAGCCCCAACATGGCTAACCCGGCACTACCAAGAATGGCACTGATGAGCAGCAACCCGATAGGGTTGATCTTGTGGACGATCGGTCCGGCGAAGAATCGCAACGTGAACATGAGGGCATTCGTCCAGATGAAGGCAAGCTGTGCGTTGGTTTCGCTCTTGAGCACCCGTGTGGTGATGTTCGTGATCCAACTGTCCGTACCGAGTTCGACATAGCCGATCAGCGCGTGCAGCAGATAGAGAAATCCGATCAGCAGACTGCCGGGCGAGAACTTGCTGTAAATTGCGAAGGCGACCCAAAGCAGTACGCCGAACCCGTAGCCGATGTAGTTCAAAGTCGCATCCGGCAAATCAGCTCCGGTCAGTTTCTTCAGAGCGGCTACATCCACGCCGAAGGCGGTCATGAGCGTCGGCACGGCCAACGACAGGAACACTGCGGCGACCAAGAAACCGATCATGCCGACGGTGCCGGTCATGTCCGACAGGGACAGCCCGGCCGACTGGGCTTCGGACTTTGGGAAAGGGCGATTGAACATCAGAATGCCGTAAAGCACAACGGGAATAAGGAATACGGCCAACTTGTATTCCCAACTGATCGTCTTGGACGTCTGCTCCGCATACTGACCGAAGCCCAGAGTGATGACGACCCCGAGAATCAGCCCCAACGGCCAGCCGGCGTGCAGGATGTTGAGCCAGTGCGTCTTGTTGCGGGGGAAGAGGCTGGCGGTCAGCGGGTTGATGACCGCTTCGCAGGTACCGTTGCCCAAGGCGAACAACCACATGCCGAGGTTCAAGCAGATGAACGCGCCTTCCTTGCCGTAAGTCGCATAAACCGGCGTGGCAGCGAACGTAACTACGGCACTGGCAGCGTGCAGGAAAAACGCGACCCGCATCAATTTGCCGTAGCCGAAAAGATCGGCGAAGAAGCTGAAGAAGATGATTGCGACGCCGAAGCCGATCAAGCCGCCGCCGGTGATGGTGCCGAGTTCGCTTTGAGTGAATCCGAACTGAGTACCCCAGTCGGCCAGGATGACGCCGCGGACCGAAAAGCCGATGCCGGCGGCGATCAAAGTCAGGAAGCTGGCCCAGAACAGGATCCGTTCATTCGTGGTCGGGCCTGCGTCTGTTCGCGGCGGGGCGATGTCCATCGTTGCCATGGTCGGGGTACACTCCGAAGAGAGAGGGGTACGGCCGTGTGCGACCGCATTCGTGAAGAATATGACTGCGGGTCGTTCGGGCAAGTCCACCGAAAATCAGCTTCAACAATGCAGAGCCTATAAGTTTGCCGTTTTGATTCAGGAAGTCGGAACGGCCGTGTCGAAACAGAAAGGAGACGAATCACGGATCGGCGGGAGGCCGGGGACGATGCACGATCTCAATGTCCTCGCGCTCTTTAAAGGGAAGGATCGCTACATCTTCGTCTACGATGACGCCGGTAAGAATGCGATAGTCGACGCGGTCCGCAATTGTGCCTCGGATCCGGCGACGGCCTTCAACTGGTTCGATGCCGCGGTGCTCACGGAACGTGCCGAACGCCAGGCTCAACAGGCCGTGGCATCGGGCAACGATGCGGGCGAATGAGGTTGACCCTTGGCCACGCTCGAACAATCCTTCGCCGACTTCCTGATACACCTCGGGATCGAAAAGAACAGCTCCGCCTACACCGTGAAATCCTATCGAGAAGACCTCACTCAGGTGCTCGGGGCCATCCGCGAGCAACTCGCCAAGCCGCAGCTGCAGCCGGGCGATTGGAACACCCGCAGCCTGCGGGCCGTGTCCGCTTGGCTGCACAATCAGGGGTACGCGAAAAGCACCATTGCCCGCCGGCTCGCGGCGATCCGGAGCTTCGGCAAATACCTCTGTCGCGAAGGGATTCTCGAAGCCAACCCGGCCGAGGCCCTGCGGACGCCGCGACAGGACAAGAAACTGCCGCACTTTCTGACATTGGACGACGTTCGCAAGCTCCTGCTCGCGCCCCTGGCCGTTCCGCAGGCACCCAACGACCCGATGATCCTGCGCGACCTGGCAATGCTGGAAACGCTTTACTCCGCAGGCCTTCGCGTCAGCGAACTGACGGGGCTCAACGTGCCGGACGTGGATCTGAGCGATGGCGTCCTGGTCGTCCGCGGCAAGGGTCGGAAAGAGCGTTTGGCCCTACTCGGCGGCCCGGCGGTGGTCACCTTCAAGGGCTGGCTGTTCGAGCGATCCATCTTGCTGCGCGAGCACCATCAGGAGCAGAACGAAGCAGTGTTCCTGAATCATCGCGGCACACGGCTGACGACGCGGAGCATCGGCCGCATTCTCAACAAGTATCTGCAGGCCGCGGGCCTGGATCCGCGAACGACCCCGCACACGCTTCGGCACAGTTTCGCCACGCACATGCTCGATGCCGGTGCGGACATCCGCGGCGTCCAGGAACTACTGGGTCACAAGAGCCTCGCCACGACTCAGATTTACACGCACATCACCACGCAGCGACTTCAGGACAGCTATCGCAAAGCGCATCCTCGGTCCTGATTACCCGGCTTGAAGCTGAATTGACGCGGTTCCACGGTCTGTAGCGGCCCCGCACTTTTCCGAACGGATTTCGTCCGCCGTTTCCGCGCGATTCCCGCGCAAGCGAGTCGCCATACTGAATCCCGTCGATCCCATCGTTCCCGCTTCCGTCGGCATTCGAGAACACATCATGATTCGTCACCCGGCATTGCTGATGTCGCTTTTCATCGTCACCTCAGCCGCGTCGAATGCGGCCGACGCGGACACCGCCCCTTGGCGCAAAGACTACAACACGGCCCGCCGCGAAGCCCAGGATCGGGGCTTGCCGCTGGTCGTCGTCATCGGCTCTCAAGACTGCATCTACTGCCGCAAGATGGATGCGACCACCTTCCGCGATGCCGAACTGATTCGGTTGCTGCACAAGACCGCGGTGCTGGTGAAGGTGGACGGCTCGAAGGAGCCGACCTTCGTTCAGGCACTCAAGATCCAAATTTACCCGACGATTCTGATCGCCGGGCCGGACGGCACGGTGCACACCTTCCTGCAGGGCTTTCAGACTTCGGAACAGGTGCGGAAAAGCCTGCGGGAAGTCTCTGCGAAAGCGGTCGGACCGGAGTGGCTGCTGCAGGACATGGCCGATGCCGCACGAGCCGCAAGCCTCGGTGACTATCCGCAGGCGGTGATGATCTATCGCGGAATCCTGACGGATGCGAGTGCCGCGCCGTTTCGCGGTAAGGTTCAGGACGCCTTGAAAACGATTGAAGCGGCTGCCGCCGGGAAGTTCGCCCGTGCTCGACAACTGGAAGAGTCGAAGAACCTCACCGAAGCCGTGGACCTTTACGCCGAGGTGGTACGAAACTATACCGGAACGCAGGCGGCCAAGGATGCCGTCGATCGGTTGATGCTGCTCGCTTCGCGCGGAGAAAATGCGGCCCGGTTCCGTGCCTTCACGGCCCGGGAACTGACGATGGTCGCAAAGGAGGAACTTCGCCGCGAACGCTTCGCGGATGCCTTGGATCGCTTCGACTATGTCGCCGCCCAGTTCCCCGATCTGCCGGACGGCAAAGCTGCGGCCGAACAGGCGGCAACGTTGCGAAATGATCCCGCGAAGCTCAATGCCGTCGCCGATCAACTCGCGGCCCGTGCCGCAGCCCACTACCTGAACTTGGCGGAGCTTTGGAAAACGAAAGGGGACGAAGCCAAGGCCACCGTGGCGTTCGAGCGCGTCATCCAACTCGCGCCCGGCAGCCGCTCAGCCGATACGGCGGGGATCCAACTCGCCGCCTATCGCCGCGGCCAAGTTCCCGCGGCAACGACGGGGCTGTCCAAGTGAGTTGTTCGGATTCGGTTTTCAGTGCCTCGCAGCAATCGATCGCTGAACGAGGCGCAGCACTGAAATCTGAAAACTGAAAACTGCTCAAGTATTGCGTCTGCAGGAACATTCCGGAAGATGACTCTATGTCCATCTCTCCCACAGCAGTTGATTCGGAGTGCCGGTGATGAAGTCGAAACTGATTTGGTCGGTGATTGCGGTTGCGGTCTTTATCGGCTCCGCCGTGGCCGTGCTGCAGGAGTATAAGAGCGGAATCGTTTGGCCCGAGCCGAAGGTCGTCGCACCCGGTGAGACCTCGTCGATGCCGCCGAGCGATGCGGTCGTACTCTTCGACGGCAAGTCGCTCGATGCCTGGACCAACGGAGCGAATTGGGAGATCGCGGACGACCATGCCGTGTCGAAGAAGTCCGACATTTCCACCAAAGCGAAGTTCGGCGACTGCCAGTTCCACCTCGAATTCGCCACGCCCGAGAAAGTGACGGGCAGCGGTCAAGGCCGCGGCAATTCGGGCATCTATTTCATGGGTCGTTACGAGGTTCAGATTCTCGATTCGTTCAACAACAAGACCTACTTCGACGGCCAATGCGGTTCGATCTACAAGCAGACGCCACCACTCGTGAACGCCTGCCGCAAGCCGGGCGAATGGCAGATCTACGACATCGTCTTCGAAGCTCCGAAGTTCGGTTCGGACGGCAAGGTGACCAAGCCCGCTTACCTCACGGTGATCCAGAACGGCGTGCTGGTTCAGAATCATTTCGAGTTGAAGGGGACGACCTTCTTCGATCAGCCCGCAAGCTATGCGAAGCACGACGACCGCGCACCGATCAACCTTCAATTCCACGGCAACCCGGTGAAGTTCCGCAACATCTGGCTGCGCGAGATTCCGCCGATCATCGGCGAAGCGCCGAAGAAGTGATCGGCGTTTACGACTCAACCGTTTCCAACTCGACCCGGCGTTTTAAACCGCCGGGAGTCCGCTCGAAGACGTAAGGCCCTTCGATAAGTTCCCCCTCGGCCGTGCGGCAACTCCCGCACTTGCCTACGGCGGTGGCGAACGCCGCCGTGAGGCACGCGGCACAGCAAAGGGCATAGGTCTTCAATTCCCGGGTGAGGCCGTCGGACCACGCCCCGGCGACTTTGTAGCGGGCATGCAACCCACAGGCACATTCGACGGGAAAGGTTCGCATCGTCGACCTTTCGGTTACTGCGATGGGAAGGGGACCGGCCGACTTTGCAGCGACGCCAAGGCATTCAGTGCCGCGTTCAACTCGGCGACTTTCTTGGTGCGGCCCCAGGCGGGCACGAACTTGTTCCCGTCGATCTCGACCGCGATCTTGAAGCACTTGTCGTGGTCCGGACCCTGCTCGTCCACCAAGCAGTAGCGCGGTGAATCGCCGTAGGTTTTCTGTGAGAGCTGCTGGAGTTCCGCCTTGGCGTTGGAAGCCAAAGCCAGAGTCGCCGTGGCGTCGATTTCCGGCTCGATGAACCCGCGGATGAAGCGCCGGGCTTCGTCCCAGCCGCCGTCCAGGAAGATCGCGGCCGTCAGAGCTTCGAAGGTATCCGCGAGCACGTTCATCGGGATCTCGGCGTAGTTGTTCAGACCTTTGCCGAGAACGAGAAAATCGTCGATCCCCAACTCCTCGCTGAACTCTGCACACGTCTTTCGGCTGACGATCACCGACTTGATCTTGGTCAAGTCGCCTTCCTGATACTCCGGGAACCGCTCGTAAAGCAGTTCGCAGGTCACGAGACCAAGAACGCTGTCGCCCAAAAATTCCATGCGTTCGTTCGACGACAGTCGCGTGTTCGCGGCCGACGTGTGCGTCAGCGCAGCCTGCAATAACTGAAGCTTGCGGAAGCGATACCCGAGAGCGGTTTGACAATCGTCCAAGGTGGGAGCGTCATTCGACGAACCGTGCGACGTCGCCATGCAAATCCGTTCTGGGCGTTAAGATCGAAATCATTAAGAATATTCTGTTAAGGTAGCACCGCGCCCGTAAGGTGTCAACCTGCGAGAACTCGGCTGAATGCGATGCCGGCCTGAGTTTTCCGAGATACAATTCCTGAGACCATCAACTGTTGCCTCGAGGGTCGTCGGTGTTGTTAACGATCCGTTCCGCCGGGCTGACCGACGTCGGAGTGAAGCGCAGCCACAATCAGGATGCGTTGTCGCTCCAGCCGGCAGGGGACGCACGGCACTGGCTTCAATACGGCCACGTATTCATCGTGGCGGACGGCATGGGTGGGCACGCCGTCGGGGAAAAGGCGAGCCAGAAAGCCGTTCGCGATATTCCCCTGACCTTCATCAAGCATATCGTCCAAGAAGGGCCGATCGGCGCGATCCGTCGCGCATTCACCGAAGCCAACGAATCCATCTTTCAGATCGGTGTCAACAACCCGGAGTTCAAGGGTCTCGGCACCACCGGTACAGCTCTCTTTTTGCGGCCCGAAGGCGTCTGGGTCGGCCATGTGGGGGACAGCCGGGCCTACCGCATCCGCGGCAACCGCATTCAACAACTCACCTTCGACCACTCGTGGGTCTGGGAAGTGGCCCGCCGACAGGGCATCGATCCGGACGAGTTGGGCGACTTCAAGAAGAACGTCATCATCCGCTCGCTCGGGCCGGATGCCGATGTGGAAGTCGACATCGAAGGCCCGCACCCGTTCGAGCCGGGCGACACTTTCCTGATGTGCAGCGACGGCCTCACGAACGAAGTGACGCCAGAGGAAATCGGCATCGTGCTTCAGCTTTACCCGCCCGAGGTGGCGTGCAAGTATCTGATCGAACTCGCCAACATCCGCGGCGGACGGGACAATGTCACCTGCCTCATCGTTCAGGTGCCGGGTGGCGGCTTGGCGGGCCTGGCGGCATCCGGCTTCGCGACCAAATTGACGCGGATTGCCAAGGCGGTGGACCGTAAGATCCCCTGGCCGTTCCTGGCACTAGGCCTGGGGGCACTGACGGCCGCCTGCTCCGTGTTTCTGCAATCCGAAGGCATCCGCGGCTTGGCCATCCCTGCCTTTCTGGTCTCGGCCGTGTTGATCCTGGTCGGCCTGTTCGGACTTTACCTACAGCTGAAGCGAAAGAACGAGCAACCGGAAGGCTTGGACCCCGAAACGCCGCGGACGCTGAACCTTTACCGCGACTACGTCTTCGAACTCGGCCAGGAACAGGTCCAACGCTTCACCACGTTGGACGCCGGCCTTGTGCAGGCTTGCCGAGATTCGACGGAGTTGACCGCCGCCGTTGATTGGGATGCCTACGACCGGCTCGCGGAAAAGGCCGCCGAACGAGTCGGCAAGGAGGACTGGCCCGCCGCGTTCGCAGCCCGCTTCGACGCCGTCCAGATTCTTGCCGCCGCATACAACCGCAGCCGCAAAAAGGACGAGGAATTCAAACCGAACTGGACGAAGCCGGGGCAATGATCGAGTCCGATTCCCGCCGAGCATTTTGGTCTGTTCGCAATTCTCCGCCGTTGGTATCGTCGCTCGCTCTTAAGCTGGATCGGGCCGGGTTCGCGCTCGGCTCTCCGTTTCGTGAGGACGTTGGAATGCGTTTGATGTCTCGCCGCGCGACGGCACTCCTGGTTTCGACGGTTGTGCTGTCCCATGCTCCTGCACAAAGTCCGGTCCCCGGCCAACCGGCGCCGGCGGTTCCCGCTCCGGTCGTGCCGATGACCCCGGCTCCCGTCGTTCCCGCAGCGCCGCCCGCCAAGCCAATCGAGCGGCCGACCGGTGTGGCCGCAACCGTCAACGCCCAGCCGATTCCTGAAGTCTCGGTCTGGCGTGCCCTGCGGCAGTTCCCGCTCGATGAGCATCCGGTCGCCCGCAAGGAAATCCTCAACCACCTCATCGAAAACACGCTGATCGACCAATACCTGAATGCGTTGAAGATCGAAGTCACACCTGCCGAAGTCGAGAAACTCCTGAGCGAGTTGAAGGGTGAACTGAAGAAGGCCAACAAGGACTATCCGAAAGAACTCGAAGCGATGATGCTGACCGAGGCCGAGTTCATGATCGAAGTCGGCGCCCAGATGAAGTGGGATAAGTTCCTCAAAACCCAAGGAACCGACGTCGCGTTGCAGGGCTTCTTCGAAAAGCGGCCCGATCTGTTCGACGGTTCGTTGGTCCGCGCCCGCCACATTCTGATCACGCCCGGCACCGATGCCGCAAAGATCGCCGAGGCCAAGAAGAAGCTGATGGACATCAAGGCCACGATCGCCGCCGAAGGGGACAAAGCCGCGGCCGCAGCACCCGGCGACGCCTTGGCCAAGGAACAAGCTCGCGCCAAGCGCGTCGAGGAACTCTTCGGTCAGTTCGCCAAGGATCACTCGACCTGCCCGAGCAAGGCCAACGGCGGCGACCTGCAGTTCTTCCCCCGAGTCGGCGCGATGGTCGAACCATTCGCCGAAGCCGCGTTCAAGCTCGGCCTCTTCCAGATGAGCGACGTGGTTGAGACCGAGTTCGGCGTTCACCTGATCCTGGCCGTCGCCAAGAACCCCGGCAAGGTCCGCAAGTTCGAGGAAGTGAAGGAAGACGTTCGCGCCGTCTTCGCCATGCAACTCCGCCAAGCGGTCGTGACCCAAATGAAGCCGAAGAGCCAAATCGTCGTCGCCGCGGCAACCGCCCCGGCCGGACTGCCCGCACCGATGGGCGGCGTCCCCGCCGTGCCGGTCTCCAACCCGAAGCCGTAGTCCGAAATGATGTTTGCAAACTCGAACACCCGCGGATTACCGCGGGTGTTTTCATTCCGCACGCCTTCATAACCATCGCCTTACTGCTCATCGTCGTGGCTGCGGCACTGGAGGCAAGCGGTCAACCCGGCCGGGCGGGCAACCGAGATCAAGAAAACCACGGATCGCCGGCGGCTCTTTATGAGTCGAATACCCCGCTTATTTCGTGCGCGGTTCTAACTCCGATAGGGCCGATGGGTGCGGATGGCTTCGAGCGTCGCACGTATGTCCGGCGGCAGGGGGGCTTCGGCTTCGATCATGACGCCGCGTTTCGGATGGCGGAACCGCAGCCGATGGGCGTGGAGCGCTTGGCGTTGAATGAGAACCGCGTCGTCGGCGGGGGCGAGGCCCGGCACGACGTCGGATAGGGAAAAGCGGTTGGTGCTGCCGTACATCTTGTCCGCGACCACGGGACAACCGATGAATGCCAGGTGAACGCGAATCTGATGCGTTCGCCCGGTCCTCGGCTGAACCTTGACGAGCGTGTAGCCTCGGAATCGCTCCATCACTTCGTAGAAACTGCACGCATCCTTGGCGTCCGGGTCGTCCTGATCGGTCGTCCAGATCATCTGTTCCCGAACCACCGGGTGATGCTTCAGCCGGGCTTCGACGTAGTCGCTGTCCCGGTCGATTTCTCCGAGGGCGATGGCCACATATTCCTTGTGCACCTTTCGTTGTTCGAACTGCTGCGACGTTTCACGGTGGGTGACGTCGTCCTTGGCAATCAGAATCACGCCGCTGGTGTCCCGGTCGAGCCGATGGACGATGCCGGGGCGGAAGGTGCCGTTGGCCCGACTCAATTCATCCTTGAAGCGGAAGGCCAAGGCGTTGGCGAGCGTGCCGGACCAATTCCCGCGCGCCGGGTGCACGACCATGGCCGAGGGTTTGTTGATCAGTGCGAGGCATTCGTCCTCGTAAAGCACATCCAGCGGGATGTCTTCCGGCTGGATGAAGTCGTGGATCGGCTCGGGAAGCTGAATGTGGATCTTGTCGTCGTTGCGGACCTTATGGCTGGCCTTGGTCGGCTTGCCGTTGACGAGGACGTGGCCGCCTTCGATCGCCTTTTGCAATTCGGATCGGCTGAAATCCTGCAGGTACATGTGAATGTAGAGATCGAGCCGCATTCCCTCGGCCTTAATCTTCACCAACATGTCGACGGGGTCGCGCGTTCGGGCGTAGGCGGGCGCGGGCACGCCGGCGTCTTCGTTCAGGTCATCGGCTGATTCGATCGTCATGGTAAGCGGCGACGGCCGGTGCTACTTTCCGGTCGTCGGTGTCGTCGGCGGCGGTTGAATCGGCATGGGCGGTTGGATCGGCATGGGCGGTTGGATCGGCCCGCTCGGAGGGAGGACACCGGGTGTGATCGGTGCGTCCTTCTTGGGTTCGAGGGTACCGGGGGCGATCACACCGCCCGCGCCGAACTTCGGCGAAATGTCGATCGTCGGCACAGGGTTGGCGCGGTCGAACAGGTCGCTGCCGATCTTATCGT